>Ga0318516_10000246_pt1 | contig 15327 bp, 11 predicted proteins | sample GRESIP176b2f20_FD_202501 | JGI IMG/M metagenome (GOLD analysis project Ga0318516, IMG submission 202501) | Tropical soil microbial communities from Luquillo Experimental Forest, Puerto Rico - GRE.SIPMG.176b2f20 | ecosystem: Environmental > Terrestrial > Soil > Tropical forest > Bulk soil... | reverse complement strand
GCCCGATCACCAGCTACCCGACCGGCTGGCGGCCGTCCTCGCCGTGGTCTACCTGATCTTCAACCAGGGCTGGGGCGACGGCCGCGTCGACCTCGCCGGGGAAGCAATCCACCTCGGCCGGGCGCTCGCCGACCTGATGCCAGACGAACCCGAAGTACTCGCGCTGCTGGCGCTGATGCTGTTGCACGACGCGCGCAAAGCGGCCCGCCTGCACGACGGGCAGGTCGTCCCCCTTGACGACCAAGACCGTACCCGGTCGGACACGCGGCAGATCGACGAGGGCCGGGCGCTGCTGCAGCGGGCCATGGCCCGGGGGAGGACCGGTCCCTACCTGGTCCAGGCAGCCATCGCCGACCTGCACCTGCATGAGCCCCGCGACTGGCGGCAGATCGCGGCCCTGTACCAGACGCTCGCCCAGCAGACCGGCTCTTCGATCGTCGAGATGAACCGGGCCATTGCCGTGGCCGAGATCGACGGGCCCGAAGCCGGCCTGGCCATCCTCGACCGCCTCGACCTCGACCGCTACCGCTACTTCCACTCCACCCGCGCCGAGCTCCTGCGTCGCGCCGGTCGCGACGGAGAGGCCCGCCACGCCTACCGCCGGGCGCTCGACCTCGCGCAGACCGAGCCGGAACAGCGCTTCCTGGCTGGCCGGCTCGCCGAGACCACACCTCCGCCCGGACCGAGCGCTGAGGAGGCCTGACCTCCGCTGGCCGCGCGTTCTACGGGACCTTCCACTTCAGGCGGCGAACTCGAGGACCTGCGGGATGAACGAGTCGGTGCTCTGCAGCGCGGGCCGGTGCTCGCTGTCGACGCTGAACTGCATCACGCAGGCCGGGACTACCTGGGCACCGCCCTGGTGTTCTCCGGCATAATCACGAACCTGAGCTCGCCCGACCCGAGCAGGCGGCAGTGAGGGCTGGTATTGTCGAGTAACTAAATAGGAAACTGCAAGCGTAGGCGAGAGGGGTACCACGCAACATGACCACGGTCACCAACGGAGTAAACGTCCAGGCCCTGCTGGAAGCACGCGAAGTTCTGAAGGGCGCGCCCGAGGCCGCCCAGTTCACCTGGCGCGCGTCCGCCAAGTGGCAGAACGGCGTCCACAGCCAGATCAAGGTCCAGAGCTTCTACGGCCTCGGAGAAGAGCACAGCCACAAGGCGGAGTCGGTGTTCGAAGCTGACCACCCCGAGGTCTTCGCGGCGACCGACAACGGCATCACGCCGATCGAGTACCTCATCGTCGGCCTGGCGAGCTGCCTGACGGCAGGCGTGGCGTCCGTCGCGGAGAACCGCGGCATCCAGCTGCGCTCGGTCGAGTCGACGGTCGAGGGCGCGCACGACATCCGCGGCATCCTCGGCGCCGACAGCGACGTCCGCAACGGCTTCAACGACATCAAGGTGACCTTCCACATCGACGCGGACGCGTCGAAGGAGGACATCGAGGCGCTGGTGGCCCAGTCCCAGAAGCGCTCCGCGGTGTTCGACGCGCTGACGAACCCTACGAACGTCACCGTCGAAGTCGCCTGAGGAAGAGTCATCGAGCGCGTAACCACGGTCGTCATCGGCGCGGGGCACGCGGGCCTCGCCGCCAGCCACTTCCTCAGCGGCCGCTCGGTTGACCACGTGGTGCTCGAGCGCGGCGAGGTGGCGAATTCCTGGCGGTGCGAGCGGTGGGACTCCCTGCGGCTGCTCACTCCCAGCTGGCAGAGCCGCCTGCCGGGCCAGCGCTATCACGGCCCGGATCCCGACGGCTACATGACGATGGGAGAGGTGACCGAGTTCATCGAGCGCTTCGCCGTGGCCTCGCGGGCTCCCGTCCGGACCGGCACGAACGTCACGTCGGTGCGACGCACCGAGGACGGATACCAGGTAACCACCAGCCAGGGTGATTTCTGCTGCCCGACCGTGGTCATCGCGACCGGCGCCTGCAATCAGCCCACGGTGCCGCCGTTCGCCGCAGCAGTGCCCGGGCCCGTCGAGCAGCTCACGACGTTCGACTACCGCGACCCGGCCAAGCTCCCCGAGGGTGGGGTGCTTGTCGTGGGGGCATCGGCGACCGGCGTGCAGTTGGCCGCCGAGCTGCAGCGGTCGGGCCGGCCCGTAACGCTCGCGGTGGGGGAGCACGTGCGGTTGCCGCGCACCTACCGCGGACGTGACGTGCTGTGGTGGATGGACGCGTCGGGCGTGTGGGACCAGCGATACGACGAGATCGACGATCTCACCCGGGCCCGGCGGCTGCCCTCGCCCCAGCTCGTCGGGACTCCGGAGCGGACGACGCTCGATCTCAACGGGCTCGCCTCGATGGGCGTCGAACTGGTAGGCCGCTGGGCGGCGGTTCGTGACGGCCGCGCGCTGTTCTCCGGCGGCCTGCGCAACATGTTCTCGCTCGCGGACCTCAAGATGAGACGCCTGCTCGACACGTTCGACGAGTGGGCCGGGATGCACAGGCGTGATGCTGAGGTCGGATCTGCCGAGCGCCTCGCGCCGACCCGCGCACCCGAGTCGGCCCGGCTGCAGCTTGACCTGCGAAGCGGCGAGATCCGCTCGGTCGTGTGGGCAACAGGATTCCGGCCTGACTACTGCTGGCTCGACGTGCCTGCCCTCGACGCGAAGGGCCAACTGCGCCACGAGGGCGGCGTGGCCGACAGCCCGGGACTGTACGCGCTGGGGCTTCCCGTCCTGCGGCGGCGCAAGTCCACCTTCATTTACGGGATCGAGGACGACGCGCGTGAGGTGATCGATCACCTCACGCGGTACCTGGCTGCGCAACGGCCCTCCTGACCACCGGGTCCTACGTTCCCGTGAGCACCGCGATCTTATGCATCGCCGATCCCTTCGCCGTCAAGCAGCCGCTGCGCGAGCCGGTCGCGATGCTCGGACGGGCTGCCGAGGAACTGCTCGGTCGACTTCGCCCGCCGGTAATACAAGTGCGCGTCGTGCTCCCAGGTGAAGCCGATGCCGCCGTGGATCTGGATGTTCTCCGTCGCCGCGTTGGCGAACGCGTCGGAGCAGTAGGCCTTGGCCAGCGACGCGAGCAGTGGCAGCTCATCCGAGCCGTCGGCCGCCGCCCACGCTGCGTAGTACGCCGCCGACCGCGCCGACTCGACCTCGAGCAGCATGTCCGCGCACTTGTGCTTGATCGCCTGGAACGAGCCGATCGGCCGGCCGAACTGCACGCGCAGCTTGGCGTACTCGACACTCATGTCAAGGCACTTCTGCGCCGCGCCGACCTGTTCAGCGGCAAGCGCGATCGCGGCGAGCCACAGCGTCCGCTCGAGGATGCCGGCGGCCGCGCCCTCGTCCGCGATCAGCCGGGCCGGCGTGCCGGCGAACTCGAGCGCCGCGACCTTGCGGGTCATGTCGAGCGTCTCGAGCTTGCGTCGGGTGAGCCCGCTCGCCGAGCCGTCGACCGCGAACAGCGATGGGCCGCCGCCGGTCTGCGCGACGACGAGGATCAGCGACGCGATGTGCCCGTCGAGCGCAAGCGTCTTCATACCGTCGATCGTGTAACCCTCGCCGGACCGCTTCGCCGTCGTGGACAGCGATCCCGTCCCCCATCCGGTCGGGTTCTCCACCCATGCCAGCGTGGCGATGGTCGAGGCGTCGGCGATACCGGGCAGCAGGTCCCCTTCCGCCGCGTCGTCGCCCGACTGCACGAGCGCGGTGCCGGCGAGCACGACCGAGGAGAAGTACGGCGCGCACAACAGCGCCCGGCCCATCTCCTCGAGCACGGCGATCTGCTCGATGAAGCCGTAGCCGCTGCCGCCGTACTCCTCCGGCAGCGCCAGGCCTTGCAGGCCGAGCTGTTCGGCCATCTGCCGCCACACCGCCGGGTCGTAGCCCTCGTCGGTCTCCATCAGCCGGCGAACTTCCGCCAGTGACGACATCTGCGCCAAGAAGCGCCGGACGCTCTTGCGGAATTCGTCCTGCTCTGCGGTGAACGTCATGGACATGTACAGCCTCCCGCGCCTTGACGTTGCCCAAGGGTAAAGCTACTTTGCAACGGCTTGCCCGCATCGTCGCCCCGGCCGACCCGACGGTGCTAGAGGTCGCGGAGCCACGGACGGGAGGTCGCGTTCTAGATGTCAGACGCAATCTGGGTTGAGCAGGGCGGCGTCGCAGCAACAGTCGGCGACCATCATGTCGCGACCGTCGAGCTGCGCCGACCGCCGAACAACTTCTTCGATGTCGCGATGATCCGTCGTATCGCGGACCTGTACGACGCGCTCGCCGCCGAGCGTGACGTGCGGGTGATCGTGCTCGGTGCGAGCGGCAAGCACTTCTGCGCCGGCGCCGACCTTAGCTCGGGTAGCGGCACGACCGGCCGCCCGGATGAGCTCTACCGCGAGGCGATCAGGCTCTTCGCGGCCGAGCTGCCGGTTGTCGCGGCGGTGCAGGGCGCCGCGATCGGCGGCGGCCTCGGCCTGGCGTGCTCGGCCGACTTCCGGGTCGCGACGCCGCAGGCGCGGTTCGCGGCCAACTTCGCGCGGCTCGGGTTCCACCATGGCTTCGCGCTGACTGCCACGCTGCCGGCCATCGTCGGGCCACAGCATGCGCTGGACCTGCTCTACACCGGGCGCCGCATCGACGGAAACGAGGCACACCGGCTCGGCCTCGCCGACCACCTCGCCGACCCGGGCGAGCTGCAGGCGACGGCTCACAAGATCGCGCGCGACATCGCGACAGCCGCGCCGCTCGCCGTACGGTCCATCCGCGCCACGATGCGCGCGCCGCTGCTCGACGCGGTACGGCAGGCGGTCGGGCGTGAGGCGGCCGAGCAGCGGCGGCTGCAACAGACGGCCGACTGGCGCGAGGGTGTGCGTGCCTCGCTGGAACGTCGCGAGCCGAAGTTTGTGGGGGAATGATGACCGAGGACGTGCATGCGGCGCTGCTCGACTGGCTGCAGGACGCCTGGGACCCCGAGCTCAGCCTGGTCGAATGGCGCAAACGACTCGCGCAGGCCGGCTGGGCGACACCTACGTGGCCGACCCGCCTGGGCGGCCGTGACCTGCCCGCGAGCGCGGCCGGGCTGGTTACCGCAACGCTCGCGGAGTTCGGCGCCGTCGGGGCGCCCGAAGGTGTGGGGATGTCGCTGGCCGCACCGACGCTGCTCGAGCACGGCAGCGACGAGCTGCAGGCGCGGTTCCTACCGCCTACGGTCACCGGCGAGATCACCTGGTGCCAGCTGTTCAGCGAACCGGGCGCAGGCTCTGACCTCGCCGGGCTGACCACGAAGGCAGAGTTCGCTGACCGCGAGTGGCGCGTCAGCGGGCAGAAGGTGTGGAACACATCAGCACACCATGCCGACTACGGGCTGCTCATCGCCCGCACCAACTGGGACGTGCCCAAGCACCACGGCCTGACCTACTTCGTCCTGTCGATGAAACAGCCCGGCGTCGAGGCCCGGCCGCTGCGCCAGGCCAATGGCCACGCGTCGTTCAACGAGGTCTTTCTCGACGAGGCACGCATCCCGGCCAGCTTCGTCATCGGCGACGTCGACGGCGGATGGCGCGTCGCGCTGGCCACCCTCGCGCACGAACGTCGCGCCGCGATCCTGTCACTTCCGATCGTGCCCCGCGAAGGACGCGTGTGGCGGGAAGCGACCGAAGAGGCCGTCCATCTCCGGGCGCCGTACCGCTGGTACCCGCAGCGCGCCGGCCGCGTCGACCTGCTCGTGCCCCGGGCACTCGCGACGGGCCGCGCTGCTGACCCGCACGTGCGTCAGGAGCTGGCGCGTGCCGTCACGCTCGCCTGGACCGCCAAATGGACTGCAGAACGTGCCGCCGCCGCCCGCAAACTGGGCAAGCCGCCGGGGCCGGAAGGGTCGCTCGGCAAGCTCGCCAGCAGCAACGTTGCCCGCGCCGCGCGCGCCGCGCACCTCGCCATCGCCGGCCCGACCGCCCTGCTCGCCGGGCGGGACTCGCCCGTCGACGGCATCATCGCCGAGATCATCCTGTCAGTGCCGGCCGTGTCCATCGCCGGCGGCACCGACGAGATTCAGCGCAACATCATCGCGGAGCGCGTGCTCGGACTGCCTAAGGACCCGACCCTGGACGCGTCGATCCCGTTCCGCGACGTGCCGAAGAACCGGAGCTGACCCATGCCGGCCCTCGACCGCGACGGAGTGCGGATCGCCTATGACGTCGCCCCCGGTCCCGCCGCAGCGACGCCGTTGCTGCTGACCCACGGCTATGGCGCGAGCCGGGCGATGTGGCGGCCGAATCTCGCCGCACTGGCGGCGACCCGAACCGTCGTGACCTGGGACATGCGCGGGCACGGCCAGACCGACTCACCGCAGGACCCGCAGCTCTACTCACACGAGCACACTGTCGACGACATGGTCGCCGTGCTCGATGCTTGCCGCATTCCGGTGGCCGCAGTTGGCGGTCTCAGCCTCGGCGGCTTCATGTCACTCGACTTCCACCGAACCCACCCCGATCGCGTGCGGTGCCTACTGCTCTTCGATACCGGCCCGGGGTTCAACCGGGACGAATCGCGGCAGGCATGGAACGACTACGCGCGCCGGACCGCCGACCGGCTTGAGCGCGACGGCACGGCCGCGCTCAGCAGCAGCCCGGAGGTAGCCCGGGCCAGCGCGGACGTCACGGGCCTCGCCCACGCCGCCCGCGGCATGCTTGCCCAGCAAGACGCCGGTGTCATCAGTTCACTGCGGGACGTCACCGTCCCGGTGCTCGTCCTCGTCGGAGCCGACGACACGAACTTCCTCGCCGCGGCCGACTACATGGCTGCCGTGATCGGCCACGCGGAGAAGGTTGTCGTGCCGGGCGCCGGGCACGCCGCGAACATCGACCAGCCCAGCGCCTTCAACGACGCTGTCGTCGACTTCCTCGCCCGGCACGGCTAGATGGCCGGCGCACTGCAGGGCATTCGGGTCCTCGACCTGACGTCCGTTGTCATGGGCCCGATGGCGACCCAGATCCTGGGCGACCTCGGCGCCGACGTCATCACCGTCGAAAGCGCGCGCGGCGAGACTAACCGCGTCATGGGCCCCGGCCCTCACCCGGCACTTTCCGGCACCTCGCTCAACCTGCTCCGCAGCAAGCGGAACATCGCGCTGGACCTGAAGCATCCAGACGGCCACGACGTCCTCATGCGACTCGCAGCGGCCTGCGACGTGTTCGTCACCAACCTGCGCCCGTCATCGCTGCGACGGCTCCGGCTCAGCTACGACGAGGTCCGCTACGCCAGGCCCGATGTCGTCTACTGCCAGGCGCACGGCTTTCCCGCCGGCAGCGACCGCGCCGACGACCCGGCTTACGACGACATCATCCAGTCGGCCACAGGCGTCGCTGATGCCACCCGACGCGCCTATGGCGAGCCGCGGCTGGTGCCGACCCTGGTCGCTGACAAGGTGGCCGGCCTGACCATCGTCTATGCCGTGCTGGCCGCCCTGTTCCACCGCGAGCGGAGCGGCGAAGGCCAGCACATCGAGGTGCCGATGACCCAGGCGATGACGGCGTTCATGCTCGTCGAGCACGGCGCGGGCGGGGTGTCGCAACCGCCCGCCGGCCCAGCGGGTTACCGGCGCATCCTCACCCCGGAGCGGCGACCCCAGCGCACCGCGGACGGATGGATCAACGTGCTGCCGTACTTGAAGCAGCAGTACGACACGCTCTTCGCGGCGGGTGGCCGGGAGGACTTGCTCGGCGACGCCCGCTACGCCGACGGCCGGGCGCGAATCGCCAACTCCGACTTCCTGTACCAGCAGGTACGCGCGATCTTGCTCCAGCGGACGACAGACGAATGGCTCGCGTTCTGCCGTGACAACGAGATTCCCGCCACCCCCGTTGTCACCCTCGATGAACTCCTCGCCGAGCAGCCGGTCATGACCCACCCCCTTGTCGGGGACTATCGGCACGTCCAACCGGGCGCCCGGCTCGCCGCTACGCCGATGCGGGCGAGCCGCCCGGCGCCGCTGCCCGGCCAACACAACCACGAGGTGCTAAAGGAAGTCGGCTACTCCGACGACGACATCGACGACCTCATCACTCGGGGCGTGCTCCGCAGCCTCGGCTTAGGCGGGCACGGCCGCCCCGCGGGCTGATGAGCCCTTCAGCTGTCCGCCGCGGCAATGAGTTCCAGGATGCGAGCCGGAGGCAAGTGCTGCTCGTAGATCCGCACGCCGAAGGGTGAGAGTGCATCTTCAATTGCGTTCACTATCGTGGGCGGTGCGACGATCATGCCGCCTTCGCCCACGCCGCGGAAGTTGACGTCAGCGTCCAGCGGCACGGTCTCGAGGTGCTCTATCTCGATACGGGGCACGTCACAGGCGGTCGGCATCAGGTAATCCATGAACGTGGCCGACTGGAAGCTGCCGTCCTCGCCGTACGCCGAACGTTCGAGCAGCACTGCGCCGATGCCCTGCGCGACGCCGCCCCGGATCTGGCCCTCGACGACGGCCGGATTGATGAGTGCACCGCAGTCCTCGACGGCGACATAGCGCTCCACCTTCACGATGCCAGTCTCCGCATCGACCTCCACGGTCGCGCAGTGGGTACCGCCGGACCAGCCGCCTTCGCCGCCGTCGAACGTGGCCTCCACCTCGAGCTTGGCGTCCACGTCGGGACCGAACTGCCCTGATGCCGCACGCCGCGCGACTTCGCTTACCGCGATCGCGGTCGCAGGGTCACCGCGCACCCAGACATTGCCGTCGGTGATCAGGAGGTCCCGGGCGCTGGCCTCCATAAGATGCGCCGCGAACTCGAGCACCTTGGCCTTGAGCTGCCGGGCGCCGTGGAGCGCCACGCCTCCGGTCATGGTGGCTGACCGGCTGCCGCCGGTCAGCCCGAACGGGACGAGGTCGGTGTCGCCGATTACGATGCGAACCTGCTCGAACGGCACGCCGAACTCGTCGGCGGCGATCTGGGCCAGGGTCGTCTGGTGGCTCTGGCCGTGCGGCATCTGGCCGGTGAACAGCGCGACGATGCCGTCTTCCTCGAGCCGCAGGCGCATGGACTCCGTGCCCATCGGGCCGCTTGGCCCCTCCGGCGGACGCGGGCCAGGAGCGGCCTCGATGAACGTTGCCACGCCGATACCGAGGTAACGACCTTGGGCTCGCGCCTCGGCCTGGCGACGCCGGAACGCAGGGAAGTCCACGAGCTGGGCGACCCGCTCCAGTGACTCCCTGGTCGTGACTCCGACCAGCGGGCGCCCGGTAATCATGACAGCCGGCGGATCGGTGCGCCGGGCGGCGTTACGCAGCCGGATCTCGAGCGGGTCCAGACCGAGATCTTTCGCGACCAGGTCCAGCACGCGTTCCCGCACGAACGTCTCAGACGCCCACGGCCCGCGATAGGCGACGTATGACGCCTTGTTCGTGATCACCCCGGTTGACTCGAACCCCAGGGCCGCAAGCTGGTACGGACCGGGCAGCATCGCCTCCATGATGGCCGGAACCATCGCGCCCATGCCCGGGTATGCGCCCGTGTCGACGACCATCTTTACGTCCAGCCCGTGCAGGCCGCCGTCGCTGCCGACAGCGGCCCGCACGTCGAAGCTCTCCTCGCGCGCCTGCCCCGACGCGGTGAGGTTCTCGCTGCGGTCCTCGACCCACTTGACCGGCCGGCCGGCCAGACGCGAGGCAGCGGCAACGGCGAGCTCTTCGCGTGACGCGCCGATCTTCAGGCCGAACGAGCCGCCGATATCGCCGGCCAGCACGCGCACCTTGTCATGCACGATACCGAGGCGCATGGCGACGGCAATCCTGGTGACGTGAACGCTCTGCGTTGCGGCGAAGACCGTCATGACACCCAGGTTGGCGTCGTAACTCGCCACGCAGCCGCGTCCCTCCATGGGCACGTTCTGGTGCCGGTGCACGTCGATGTGGAAGTCGAAAATGCGATCGGCATGTGCGAACGTACTCCCGACGTCGCCGAACTCGCTGCGTGAGTGCGGCCGGGCGATGTTGTCGCCCAGATTGGCGAACAACGGCGGGCTGTCCGGGTCGAGCGCGAAGGCGGCATTGGCGACCGGAGGCAGGTCGTCATACTCGACCTCCACCAGGTCGCAGCCGTCCTCGGCGAGGTAACGGCTCTGGGCGACGACGACCGCGACGGGATCGCCGACGAAGCGTACCTTGTCCGTGGCCAGCAGGGTGAACTCCGGGGTGGGCCCGGCCCAGCTCAGGAGCGCCATCAGCGTATCCGGCCCCGGGACCGTCATCGCTTCCAGGTCGGCTCCGGTGAGCACGGCGACCACTCCGGGCAGCTCCCGCGCCGCCGAGACATCGACCGAGAGCACATTAGCGTGAGCCAGCGGCGAGCGAACGAACGCGGCGTGCAGCATCCCGGGCAGCTTGATGTCGTCGACATACCGGCCCAAGCCGGTGAGGATACGCGGGTCCTCCGAACGCTTGATGCTGGCGCCGGTGTAACGTTCGGCCACCATTCCTGCCATGGTCGCTCCCTCACTCAGCTCTGGCGGGCCCGCTCGGCGGCCAGCAGGACGCCATCGATGATGCTCTGGTAGCCAGTACACCTGCAGATGTTGCCCGAAAGCGCCTCGCGGATCTGCTGCTCGTCGGCGTCAGGGTGATCGCCGAGGAACGCGGCAGCCTGCATGACGAACCCCGGCGTGCAGAAACCGCACTGGAAGCTATGCGAATCCCACATCGCCTGCTGCAGTGGGCCAAGTTCGCCGTCAGGGGCTAGCCCCTCGATCGTCGTCACCTCGCGGCCGGCGGCCTGGACCGCCAGCATCAGGCACGAGCGCACCGCCCGGCCGTCGACGATGACCGTGCAAGCACCGCAGACCCCGTGTTCGCAGCCGACGTGAGTGCCGGTGAGGTTGAGGTCGTCCCGCAGGAAGTCCGCCAGCGTCTTGCGCCTCTCCGGCGAACCCGTGCACGTGGCACTGTTGACCCTCAGGGTGATGTCCACCATCAGTCACTGCCTCTCGCGGGCCCGGTGATCGGCACTGTCCGCAGCTGCTCGCAGGCCGCGGCGCACCAAGGCGGCCGCGACCGTCTTCCGGTAGTCCGACGACCCGTGAAGGTCGGCCGGCGGGTCGATATCTTCGGTCGCACGGCGGGCTGCCTCATCGAACAACTCCGCCGACGGCCTCTCCCCGGCCAGCAGATCCTCGGCGGCGGCGGCCCGGACCGGCACGTCGGAAAGGCCGGCAAACGCCAGCCGGGCATCGTTGATCACCCCGCCGGAAAGCGTCAGTGACGTCGCCAGGCCGACGATGGCGAAGTCGCCGTGGCGGCGGGCGACCTCTTGGAAGCTGACCCCCGTGTCCCGCCCTGCGGCCGGGAATCGCACCTCCACCAGGAGCTCGTCAGGACGGCGTGACGTGGTGAGGTAACCCTCGAACCACTGCGCCGCCGGGATCACCCGTTCGCCCGACTGGCCACGCACCACGAACTCGGCATCGAGCGCCCGCGCGACGGCCGGCAACTCGGCGGCCGGATCGGCATGCGCCAGGCTGCCGCCAATCGTGCCGCGGCTGCGGATTGCCTCATGCCCAATCAATGGCAGGGCGGCCGCCAGCAACGGCACGGTATCGGCGACGGTCTCGGATGCCTCCGCGACGTACTCCCGCGTCATGGCGCCAATCGCCACCCACCCGTCTGTCGCCGACACCCCGGACAGCTCAGCTACGCCGTTGATGTCGATGAGCACCGCCGGCCGGGCCAGCCGCAGCGCCAGCAGGGGTATCAGGCTCTGGCCGCCGGCGAGCACGCTCGCCTCGTCAAGGTACTCAGCCAGCAAGCCGACAGTTTCAGCGGCGGTCGTCGGCGCTTCGTACCCAACAGGAGGCAGCTTCATCGGCGCGGCCCTTCGATCGGCGGCAACTCTTCCCTAGCCCGCCAAGGCTCATTAGTCACCCTAACAACCATGGCGACGGCGAACCGCCGTGACCCTGGTCGGCACCCCGTAGGCCCGGGTGTCATCACTTACCGCGCCTACCGCCTGCCCTGGGATCCAGGCCCTTCCGCTCATGCATGACGCGAACTGGGAGCTGCGGGGCCGCGCCCGCGTCGTGTCGGCCTGCCAATCGCCCGTGGCAAAATCAGCTACGTGCAGATCGGGATGCTTGGACCATTCGAAGTTCGCATGGACGACGGCATCCTCGCCGAGGTGCCGGGCGCCCGGTTGCGCGGGCTGTTGATCGCCCTCGCGCTCGAATCAGGCCACGTGGTCCCGAATGCTACGCTCGTCGACTGGATTTGGGGTGAGCGCCTGCCCTCCGATGCGGCGAATGCCTTGCAGCGCTTGGTTTCCCGGCTGCGGAAGGCGCTGCCGGACGGGCTGGTCGAGGGCCAGACCGGCGGCTACCGGCTGACGCTGGAACCCGACGCGGTCGATGCCGTGCGGTTCGAGCACCTCATCGACCAGGCCCGCGGTGCGGAGAATCCGCGGCGGGTACGGCTGCTGCGCGAGGCCCTGGCGTTGTGGCGTGGCGCGGCCATGCAGGACATTGGCCTGCAGGAAAGTGCGGCCTTTGACGCGGCGGTCACCCGGCTCGAAGGGCTACGCCTGACTGCCGCGGAGGACCGGTTCGATGCGGAGATCGGCCTCGGCCACGGTGCAGCGCTGGTCGCGGAACTGACCGACCTGGTGGCCGCGCATCCGATGCGAGAGCGGCTCGTCGCTGCGCAGATGCGTGCCCTCGTGGCCGCCGGCCGCGACACCGAGGCGCTGCTCGTGTACCAGCGCACCAGAGAAACCCTGGCCGACGAGCTGGGCGTCGACCCCTCACCGGGGCTGTCCGCACTGCACGTCGCGCTGCTGAGGGGCGAGCTGGGACGGCGGGAGGAAAACCGGAAGACCAACTTGCGTGCCGAGCTGACCAGCTTCGTCGGCAAGGATTCTGACGTCGCCGCGGTCCGCGAACTCATCGCCGGACACCGGCTCACCACCCTGATCGGGCCGGGCGGCTCGGGAAAGACCAGGCTGGCGACGGAAACGGCGCGCACGCTGCTAGACGACCTGCCGGACGGGGCCTGGCTGGCGGATCTGGCCGCCATCGGCGCGGACGGTGACGTGGCGCAGGCCGCTCTCGCCGCGCTCGGCCTCCGGGATGCTCTGCTCGGCGGGACACCGAACGCGGAGCCGACCGGCCAGCTCATCGCCGCGATCCGCGAGCGGGAGGCACTGCTGATCCTGGACAACTGCGAGCATGTGATCGAGTCGGCGGCGACGTTCGCCCATCGGGTGCTCGGGGAGTGCCAGCGGCTGCGGATCCTGGCCACGAGCAGAGAGCCGCTCGGCATCACCGGTGAGGCGCTATGGCTGGTCGAGCCGCTGGCCTTGCCGGAGGCGGACGCCAGCCAGGGCGAGATCGAGTCGTCTCCGGCCGTCCAACTGCTGCGGGACCGGGCGGACGCAGTGCGCAAGGATCTCGCGGCCGACGCCCGCACGCTGTCGACGATGGCGCGCGTCTGCCGGGCGCTGGACGGGATGCCACTGGCGATCGAACTGGCTGCGGCCAGGTTGCGCGCCATGTCCCTCGATCAGCTCGCCAGCCGGCTCGACGACCGGTTCCGCCTGCTGACAAGCGGTAGCCGCACCGCGTTGCCGCGGCACAAGACGCTGCGCGCGGTGGTCGACTGGAGCTGGGAGCTGCTGACCGACGCCGAGCGGATGGTCCTGCGCAGGCTCTCGGTGTTCTCCGGCGGGGCGAGCCTGGAAGCGGCCGAGCGGATCGGCGCGGCCAGTGCAGTCGAGCAGGGGGCGATCGAGCAGGGGGCGGTCGAGCCGGAGCAGGTGCTCGAGTTGCTCACCGCGCTGACCGAGAAATCGCTGCTGGTCGCCGAGGGCGACAGCGCCCCGCGCTACCGCATGACCGGCACGATCAAGGAGTACGCCGGGCACCGGCTCGCGGAGGCGGAGGAAACGGATCTGGCGCGCCAGGCGCATCTCGCCTACTTCACCGAACTCACCGAGACCGCGGATCCGCATCTTCGCCGCGCCGAGCAACTGGAATGGCTCGCCACGCTCGAGGCCGAGCATGACAACATCGGCTCCGCGATGCGTGGTGCGCTCGCGGCCGGCGAGGCGCACGCGGCGATGCGGCTCGCGGCGGGCGCGGGCTGGTACTGGTGGCTCGGCGGGCACCGGACCGAGGGCATCGAGCTGATCACCGCCGCCGCTAACATGCCCGGCGAGGTGACCGATGAGATCCGGGCCATGGTGTACGCGCTCGCCGTGCAGTTCGTGAGCTCCGGGCGGGGCGACGAACACCAGGCGGCGGAGTGGATCCACCAGGCATACCGGTACAGCCAGCGCAGCCAGTCCCGCAACTCGCTGCTGGCGCTCGTCGTCCCGCTGGAACGCATGCTGCAGACACCGGACGCGTTCTTGCCAGCGTGGGAACTAGTGCTGGACAACGAGGATCCCTGGGTACGCGCGCCGGCCCGGCTGCAGCTCGGCAAGATGCGGATCATGCTGGGCCAGGATGGGCCGGCCGCAGACGCGTATCTCCAGATGGCGCTCGCCGAGTTCCGGGCCCTCGGCGAACGGTTCGGGATCTCGTTCGCCCTGACCGAACTGGCGGACCGGATCGCCGCGCGCGGTGAGTTCGCCGTGGCCTGCGAGCACTACGAACAGGCGATCGCAGTCATCACCGAGGTCGGTGCTATCGAGGACGTCATCCGGCTACGGACCCAGCAGGCCCTGTTGTACTGGCTGCACGGCGATCACGCCGCCAGCGCGGCTGCCATCGCCGAGGCCGAGCGGTGCGCCGATGGGGTCACCTGGCCGTACGCGCTGGTCGAGCTGGCTCTCGCCAAGGCGGAGCTCGCTCGCTGGAGTGGTGACGCCGAGGAGGCACGCCATCAGCTCGGCGTCGCGACCGCCCTCATGGGCGACGACGCGGATCGGGCGAGCATCCGCGCCGGAATCCACGACGTGCTCGGCTACCTGGCCGACGATCTGCGTGAGGCCGGGACCCACCGCGTGGCGGCCTGGCAGGCGGCATCCGAGGCTGGACACGCACCCCTGATCGCCCAGGTACTCATCGGGGTCGCGGACCTGGCCGGGCGCCTCGGCCAGTACGAGCAGGCAGCGCGGTTGCTCGCGGCCAGCGTCGGCGCGCGGACTGCCGGATCGCTCCCGCCCGGATGCGGCCAGGATCGAGCGGGACGCGCGGCGTCACCTCGGCGAAGCACGGTTCGCCGAGGTGACGCAGGAGGGTACCGATGCGAGCTGGTCTCAGCTGGTCGAGGTCACGCTCGCTTCTTGACGGTCAGTTTGCGGCACGGTGAATGATGATGTCGCCGTGCCGCGTGCGGGCGTGAACCATGACCGTGCGGTCCGACGGGCCGGAGTTTCCCTGCGACGAAACGGAGTCGTGCACCGC
>Ga0318516_10000239_pt1 | contig 15460 bp, 13 predicted proteins | sample GRESIP176b2f20_FD_202501 | JGI IMG/M metagenome (GOLD analysis project Ga0318516, IMG submission 202501) | Tropical soil microbial communities from Luquillo Experimental Forest, Puerto Rico - GRE.SIPMG.176b2f20 | ecosystem: Environmental > Terrestrial > Soil > Tropical forest > Bulk soil... | reverse complement strand
AGGCGGCTCATTGCAGCCGACGAGAGGCGGCGCCACAATAGCGAGCATCAACAAAATGCCTGCCGACGGCGCATGAATTCCAGACATTGGAACAAGTACCCCGGTTTTGTGCTCGGAGGCGGACATGAAATCCGCGCGGCGCAACGGAACTGCGCCTGGCAGGGGGAACATAAAAATGACCCGTGGCGTCGCAATACGGCCCTATGTCACAGCCGTTATGGCTCTGAAACAACAGGTCTTTTGAGGGGATCACCCTATTGTTATGGCGAATTGCGCCTCGTGAATGAATGGAACCCGAATCAACGCGGGACCCGCAGCCGGTAATGGCTGACGCTCCATTTGCTGCCTGCTTTCAGGAGTTCGCGCGCGACGCGTCGCCCAGCGAATCTCGGAAAATGAGGGCGACGAGCGTCTCGATTGCGAAATTCGCATCATTATGTGGGTCCCTCGTTTGCGAACTTCGGAATCGAGGGACACTAGCGACTTGTTGATCTAGTGTGGCTTTGGTTCAGAAGTCTGACTCGCGGCAGGAACGATGCGGACTTCTGAACCGCCACACTGGCAGAATTACCACCCTGGTGCCGTTTTTCGAATTGAAGTCTTTGAGTCGAGCTTGCCGCGAGCCGTGCAGGGACTTCAAATGGCGGCACTAGCTAACGGATATCAGAATGCCTTCAGGCCCCTCTTCCCGCTCCGCGATGGAGATCGAACTGACTAAATTGTCCTCGCCGCGGATTTTCCTGGTGCGGATGCTGGTCTTCCTGGTTTTGTGCGCGCTGGTCATGGTGGTGCTGTATCGGCAGATCATCCAGGCCTTCTTCGCCAATCCGGGCCTCAATGCTCTGATCGGGCTCGTGCTGCTGGTCGGCATCATTCTGTCGTTCCGCCAGGTGATCAGGCTTTATCCCGAAGTGAGCTGGGTCAACAATTTCCGCGTTGCCGATCCCGGGCTCACCGTCGCTCGTCATCCGACGCTGCTGGCACCCATGGCCGCGATTCTCGGCGGCGAGCGCACCGGGCGGATGACAATCTCGCAGCAAACGATGCGGCATTTGCTCGATTCCATCGCGACCCGGCTCGATGAGGCGCGCGACATCTCGCGCTACATGACCGGCCTTTTGGTGTTCCTGGGACTTCTCGGCACTTTCTGGGGCCTCATCGAGACCGTCGGCTCGGTCGGCGAAGTGATTCACGATCTGAAGGTCGGCGGCGATGCCGGCGCGTTGTTCGATACGCTCAAGCAGGGGCTGGCGCGCCCGCTCGGCGGCATGGGCATCTCCTTTTCGTCCTCGCTGTTCGGTCTTGCCGGCTCGCTGATCCTCGGCTTCCTCGACCTGCAGTCGAGTCAGGCACAGAACCGCTTTTATACCGATCTCGAAGACTGGCTCGCCACCACGGTTCGCGAATATGGCAGCGACGCTGCGCCCGCCGGCGACGTGCAGGCCTCGCTCGAACGGCTGCGCGCGGCGGTCGAGGACGGCGGCGGCCGCACCACGACCACGGCAATGTCCAATCTCGCCGAAGCGATCCAGGGGCTGGTCGCGCATATGCGCACCGAGCAGCAGATGATCCGGGAATGGGCCGACGGCCAGGCCGAGCAGAACGGCGAGATCAAGCGGCTGCTCGAGCGCCTCGCGCGCCAGCATGAGAAGAGCTGAAACCCTGGGAGAAGCCGATGGCCCTCGCCCGCACCCGCCGCAGCGAATCCCCATTCAACTACTGGCCCGGCTTCGTCGACGCCCTGTCGACGCTGGTGCTTTCCATCATCTTCCTGCTGACGGTGTTTCTGGTCGTGCAGTTTTTCCTGTCGCAGGAGGTCACCGGCAAGGACAAGGCGCTCGAGGAACTCAACGCCAAAATCGCGCAATTGAACGACATGCTGTCGCTGGAAAAGCTTGGCAAGATCAGCCTCGACGACCAGGTGGCGCAACTCAAGGCGGGCCTTGCCTCGTCCGAATCCGAGCGCGACCGGGTCAAGGGCCTTTACGAAGGGCTCGCCAGCGCCGGCAATGACGCGGCCGGCCGTACCGCCGAGCTCAACAAGGCGCTGGAATCGGAGAAGTCGGTCACGGCCCGTGCGCTGGCGCAGATCGAGGTCCTGAACCAGCAGATCAGCGCGCTCCGCCGCCAGCTCGCGGCACTCGAGGAAGCGCTCGACGCCTCCGAGAAGCGCGACAAGGAATCGCAAAGCCGGATCGCCGATCTCGGCCAGCGCCTCAACGTGGCATTGGCCCAGCGCGTGCAGGAATTGTCGCGTTACCGGTCGGAATTCTTCGGCCGTCTGCGCGCCATTCTCGGCAACCGGCCCGATATCCGCATCGTCGGCGACCGTTTCGTGTTCCAGTCGGAAGTGTTTTTCGACACCGGTCAGGCCACGCTGTTGCCCGAGGGGCGCGCCGAACTCGACAAGGTCGCAGGCGCACTGCTTGACCTGGACAAGCAGATTCCGAGCGAAATCGCCTGGGTGCTGCGGGTCGACGGCCATACCGACGTCCGGCCGATCAACAGCCCGATCTTCAAGTCGAACTGGGAATTGTCGTCGGCGCGCGCCATTTCGGTGGTGCAATATCTGATCTCGCTCGGCGTGCCCGCGCAGCGGCTGGTCGCCGCCGGCTTTGCCGAGTTTCAGCCGCTCGACACCGGCAATACCGAAGACGCCTACCGGCGCAACCGCCGCATCGAGCTGAAGCTGACCGAACGGTAGTGCCTTTTCGCGCGACGACGAATCAAGCGCCTTCGAATTGCAGGCGCGCGAGGCGGGCATAGAGCCCGTTGGCGGCGACCAGCGAGGCATGGGTGCCCTGCTCGACGATGCGGCCCCCGTCCAGCACCAGGATACGGTCGCAGGACAGGACCGTGGCAAGCCGGTGCGCGATCACCAGCGTGGTGCGATGGCGCATCAATTCTTCCAACGCGGTCTGCACCAGCGTCTCGCTTTCGGCGTCGAGCGAGGAGGTCGCCTCGTCCAGCAGCAATAGCGGGGCGTCGCGCAGGATGGCGCGTGCGATCGCGATGCGCTGGCGCTGGCCGCCCGACAGCGTCACGCCGCGTTCGCCGAGCGAGGCCTCGAATCCATTGGGCAGCGCGCGGATGAACTCGGTGGCGTGCGCGAGTTCGGCTGCCCGTTCGACGTCGGCGTCGTCGGCCTCGGGCCGGCCAAATCGGATGTTGTCACGTGCGCTTGCAGCGAACACCACCGATTCCTGCGGCACCAGCGCGATGCGGCTGCGCAACTCGCGCGGATCGGCCGATTTGATCGGCACGCCGTCGAAGGAGATCACCCCCGAGGACGGATCGTAGAACCGCAGCAAAAGGTGGAACAGCGTGCTCTTTCCTGCACCCGAAGGGCCGACGATTGCGACCTTCTCCCCGGCCTTGACCGAGAACGACACCTGATGGATCGCCGGCACCTCGGTGCGCATCGGATAGGAAAAGCTGACACTGTCGAACGTCACGTCACCGCGCGGCGGGCTCGGTAACGCGCGCGGACTGGCGGGTGCGGTGATCTCCGGCTTGACGCGCAGGATCTCGAACAACCGCTCGGCGGCGCCGGAAGCTGCCGAAACCTCGCCCCAGACTTCGCTGAGCTGGCCGAGGCCGGCCGCGGCAAAGGCCGTATAGAGCACGAACTGGCCAAGCCGTCCCGGCGTGATCGCATGCGTCAGGACGTCATGCGATCCGACCCAGAGAATTGCGACCACGCTGGTGAAGACGATGAAGATGATGATCGCGGTCAACACCGCGCGCGCCTGGGTCGAGACCCGCGCAGCCTCATAGGCCTCTTCCACTTCGCCGCCGAAGCGCGCATTGGCGAGGCGTTCGCCGGTATAGGCCTGCACGGTCCTGATTCCGCCGACCAGCTCGGAGGCGTAGGCCGAGGCATCCGCCAGGGTATCCTGAGCGTTGCGCGACAGCCGCCGCACCCAGCGCCCGAACGCCACCAGCGGAAGCACGATCAGCGGGATTGCCAGCAGCACGAAGCCCGAGAGGCGCGGGCTCGTCACCACCATCATGGCGGCGGCGCCAAAAAACAGCATGAGGTTGCGCAGCGCGATCGACACCGACGCGCCGACCGCCGACTTGATCTGTGTGGTATCGGCGGTGAGCCGCGAGATCAATTCGCCGCTTCTTGCGGAATCGAAGAACGCGGGCGACAGAGACATCAGATGGGCGAACACGTCGCGGCGGAGATCGGCGACGATGCGCTCACTGATGGTCATCACGAGGTAGTAACGCGAGGCGCTGGCGAGCGCGAGCACCCCCACCACCGCGATCATGACGGAGAAGTAGCTGTTGATCAGCGCGATGCCCTCCGGCGTGAAGCCGAAGTCGATCATCCGACGCACCGCGATCGGCACCAGGAGCGTGGTCAGCGCAGCGATCGTCAACGCGATCAAGGCAAGGAAAGCGCGGCCGCGGTAGCGTGCGACGTAAGGCGAAAGCGCAAGCAATGGCCGCAGCCGCGCCCGGCCCTTTCCGCGCTCGCTCTCGGCCGCAGCCGCCTCGGTGACGAGGACGCCCGGCGGAGGCGGCGCGCTGCCACCAGCCTGATCCAGCCGTTCCACTGCGCTCATTAGATCCGACCCGCTCTTTCGATATGCACCAGATAGGACGGGCTCCAGGCCGAGGCAAACCCGGAAAAATCCTTATGGAATCGCGGCTTGTTTTGCCGGGGGCCATGCGTTATAGAGCCGCCCAAATCCGTCATTGCTATGTTTGAAAGACAGGCGCAGACCGCGCCCGAGGAAGCCATGAAAGCCGAGATTCACCCGAACTATCATACAATTACGGTCGTGATGACCGACGGCACCGAGTTCCAGACCCGCTCCACCTGGGGCAAGGAAGGCGACAAGCTGCACCTCGACATCGACGCGAAATCGCACCCGGCCTGGATCGGCGGCGCCCAGCAGATCCTCGATCGTGGCGGCCGCGTGTCGCGCTTTCAGAAGAAATTTTCGGGCTTCCTCAAGAAGGAATAGAGTTCCGCCAGGCGGACGGCAAAACGCCCCCGAACGGGGGCGTTTTTGTTTGTGCCGTCATGCTCCTCGCAGCAGCGCGGCTGAGATGTCTCTGACCTTTACCGCTCGAACGCGGCCTTCAGCCGGTTGAGCTGCGGCACCAGCGGATTGCCGATCGGCGCGCGTTCGGCGCTCGGTGCATGCATCGTGACGTCGAGCCGGCGCACCCGCGACTGCAGGTTCATCGAGCGCGCGATCAGGTCCTGCAATTGCTGCGGCAGCCGCTCGAGCACATCGGAAGGGCCGGGATCGGCTGCGGACAGTTTGACCTTGGTTTTCTCGCGGTTGGCCTGGGTCAGCGTCATCTCACCTTCCTTCACCGCGCGGTGCAAGAGAAGCCAGGAGGCGAGCTGCATCAGGCGGGTGGTCAACCGCATGCTTTCGGTTGCATAGGTGAGGCTCGCTGCGCGGTCGAGCGCCTTGGCCTCGGCGCGGCCGGCGCCGTCGAGATAGGCAGCGGTCTCCTCCACCAAGTCCATGCCTTCACGAAACAGATTGCCGAACGCCGCCGAATTGGTGAGCCACTCGTTGAACTGAACCAGAGCGCCATCGCCAAGCGAACGATCGGTCATGGTTAACGCCTTTTCACGCCACAATTACGCTGCCGGCCTCGCGCGCCGGCTTATGATGAACAAATCATTGCGCGTGAGGATCGAAGAGTCCAGCGACAAGACCGTTTATGGTTTCCAAGCGGTGGGGCCGTTGCAAGACGGCGCGGTTGCAGCGTCCACGCGAACATCGAAGAGCCGCGCGCGCAAAAAAAGAGCCGCCGTTTCCGGCGGCTTTTGAAGTTGATAACAGGGAGGCGTCAAACAGAGTGGACAGGAGCCACTCGGTGTCCAAACGAGGACAATGACAGTCATAAAGGCGAAAGCTTAATCGATCGTAAACGCGCGAATTTTTTGAGAGATCATTAGCCATGTCGGCCATTGGCCGAGTTTCGGGGTCAAGCAGCCCGCTTTCTTCCCGCGCGCCGTCTACGACTTGAAGACGCTGTTGGCGGCATCGCGCGAGGCGCGCTTTTTGGCGACGACTTCCTTGATCCGTTCGACCTCGGACGACAACAGCGCGATCCGCTCGTTGAGCTCCTCGACCGACAGCAGCGACAGGTCCTGACCGATCTCGTGGCTCACCTTCTTGCGCGGCCGGTCGTCGTCTTCCACGGGCATCGCTTGCCTCCCTCGTTCTGCCGATTGCCAGCGGCGAGCCGGCTGGTTAATCAGGTCCGGCTTCGACGCTGCAATCGAACCAGGACAAATCACCATGGAAAAGCTGCCTGCGCAAATGACCGTCATCGGCATCAGCAAGCCCGGCGGCCCCGAGGTTCTTGTTCCCGAGACGCGGGCGGTCCCCAGGCCGGGCCCGGACGAAATCCTGATCAAGGTTTTGGCCGCAGGCGTCAATCGCCCCGACGTCTCGCAGCGTCAGGGCCACTACCCGCCGCCGCCCGGCGCCAGCGACCTGCCCGGGCTCGAGGTCGCGGGCGAAGTCGTGGCGGTTGGAAGCAATGCAAAAAAACACAAGCCCGGCGATAAAGTGATGTCGCTGGTCGCGGGCGGCGGCTACGCACAATATTGCATCGCCCAGGACGCCCAGGCGATGGCGGTGCCGCCGTCGCTCTCGATTGCGGAAGCGGGCGCGATCCCGGAAACGCTGATGACCGTCTGGCACAATGTGTTCGAACGCGGCGCGCTGAAGGCGGGCGAGACGCTTTTGATCCATGGCGGCTCATCCGGAATCGGCACCATGGCGATCCAGCTTGCCAAGGCGTTCGGGGCGAAGGTGATCGTCACCGTCGGCTCAAAGGAGAAGGCCGACGCCTGCCTCAAGCTCGGGGCGGACCGCGCTATCAACTACAAGACCGAGGATTTCGTCGCCGAGGTCAAGGCCGCAACCTCCGGCGCCGGCGCCAATGTCATCCTCGACATGGTCGGCGGCGACTATATCGAGCGCAATTACGCGGCGGCCGCAGTCGACGGCCGCGTGGTGCAGATCGCCTTCCTGGGCGGTCCCAAGGCGACCGTCAATTTCACGGGGTTGATGGTCAAGCGCCTGACCCACACCGGCTCGACACTGCGTCCCCGTAGTAATGCGGACAAAGCCGCCATGGTCGCCGCGATCGAGGCGAAGGTGATGCCGTTGCTGCGCGAGGGGCGGATAAAGCCCTTGATGGACAGCAGCTTCCCCCTGGAAAAGGCGGCCGATGCGCACCGGCGCATGGAGGCCTCCGAACATATTGGCAAAATTGTGTTGCTGGCTTAATGCTCGCGACCAACAAAATTGTGTTGCTGGCTTAACGCTCGCAACCGATACGCGTGCGAAACCCTTTGATTTCTCTCGCTTTCATGGCAAAGATCATTCAACAAACGAACGCATCGGGCGGGGTCCCCGGATGCGTCTTTCGCTGCAACTCGTTTCATTTCGGCAGAGCGTCGAGCGCGGAGAATTGACATTGCGTGCGATCAGGTACCTTGCGCCGCTTTCGCTGGTGCTGGGCCTCATGATGTTTGTCGCCGCTTTGCCGGCGAATGCGCTCGACGCCGTCAGCGTCCGCGGTGACGCGCCCGCCATCGACCTCACCGGCGTGCTCGAGCACCAGCGCAGCGAGTCCGACCGCATCCAGGTCTCGACCGCGCCAGGCACCGACGGCATCGTCCGCCGGATCGAGGTGCGCGCCCGCGAGGGCGGCCAGAACTGGGTGGTGTTCGCACTCGCCAACAACACCGACGACCAGCTCGATCGCCTGATCGTCGCGCCGCATTACCGCATCGTCGCTTCGGGTCTGCTGTGGCCCGATCTCGGCCTGTCGCGCATTGCAACGATCACGCCGTCGACAGGCGACCGTCCCGACCGCCAGGAGAGCCTGACCGCCGACGTCTTCCGCATCACGCTCGATCCCGGCGCGGTGATCACCTTTGTCGCGGAATTGCGCACCGACAAGCTGCCGCAGCTCTATCTCTGGGAGCCCGACGCCTACAAGGACAAGGTCAACTCGTTCACGCTGTACCAGGGAATCGTGATCGGCATCTCCGGACTTCTTGCGCTCGTGCTCACGATCCTGTTCGTGGTGAAGGGCAGCATGATGTTTCCGGCCGCCGCAGCCCTCGCCTGGGCGGTGCTGGTCTATATCGGCGTCGACTTCGGTTTCTGGGGCAAGGTGCTAGACATGTCGAACAACGCCGAGCGCATCTGGCGCGCGGCGGGCGAGGCGATCCTCGCGGCGACATTGCTGGTGTTCCTGTTCGCCTATCTCAACCTCTCGCGCTGGCACGTGCGCTATTCCCACATCACCATCGGCTGGCTGACCTTCCTCGGTTCGCTGGTGGCGCTTGCGCTGTTCGACCCCGCGGTTGCCTCCGGCATCGCCCGCATGTCGCTGGTCTTGATCGCCTTCGCGGGCTTTGCGCTGATCGTCTATCTCTCGACCCACGGCTTTGACCGCGCGGTGCTGCTGATCCCGACCTGGTTCCTCCTGGTGATCTGGGTGATCGCAGCCGGGGTGACGGTGGGGGGCGGCGTCACCAACGACATCGTCGGACCCGCGCTGCTCGGCGGCCTCGTGCTGATCGTGATGCTGATCGGCTTCACCGTGATGCAGCATGCGTTTGCCGGCGGGGGCGCGTCCACCGGCATCGTCTCCGACGTCGAGCGGCGGGCGCTTGCGCTCGCGGGCTCCGGCGACCTGATCTGGGATTGGGACGTCTCCGCCGACAAGGTCTTTACCAGCCCGGAGACTGAAAGCCTGCTCGGGCTGAAGCGCGGCACGTTGGAAGGCCCTGCTGCGAAATGGCTGGAGGTACTGCACCCGCTCGACCAGGATCGTTTCCGTGCGGCGCTCGACAGCGTGCTCGACCAGCGCCGCGGGCGCCTGGTGCAGGATTTCCGCCTGCGCACGCCCGACGGCCATTTCATGTGGTTCGCGCTGAAGGCGCGCCCCGTCGTCGGCTCCGACGGCGAGGTATCGCGCGTGGTCGGCACGCTCACCGACGTCACCGACATCCGCAACGCCGAGGAGCGCATGCTGCACGATTCCGTGCACGACAATCTCACCGGCCTGCCCAACCGCAAATTGTTCATGGACCGTCTCGGCGCGGTTGCGAATTTCGCAAAGACCATGCCGAGCCTGCGCCCGACCTTGATGGTGATCGATCTCGATCGCTTCAAGCAGGTGAACGATTCCGTCGGCATTGCGGTCGGCGACTCCATCCTGCTCACGCTCGCCCGCCGACTGACGCGCATCCTCAAACCGCAGGACACGCTGGCGCGATTGGCCGGCGACCAGTTCGGCTTGCTCCTGCTCTCCGAACAGGATCCTGCGCGCATCACCGCATTTGCCGAAACCATCCGCAAGACCATCCGCGCACCAATCGCCTTCAACGACCGCGAGATCTTCCTCACCGCCTCCATCGGGCTCGCGCTTTCCGATCCCCAGACCCAACTGTCGGACGAGATCATCAAGGACGCCGAGCTTGCGATGTATCACTCCAAGCGCATCGGCGGCGACCGCATCGATGTCTACAAGCCCGCGATGCGTGCGCGAAAGACCGATCGGCTGACGCTCGAAAGCGAGCTGCGGCGCGCCATCGAGCGCCATGAAATCGCGATCCTTTATCAGCCGATCATCCGGCTGGAAGACCGCTCGATCGCGGGGTTCGAGGCGCTGGCGCGCTGGGATCACCCGAAACTCGGGCGGATGTCGCCCAGCGAATTCATCACCGTCGCCGAGGAGATCGGCCTGATCGTCGATCTCGGCACCTTCGTGATGGATCAGACCGCGCGGCAGCTCGCGGCCTGGCAGCGCGCGATGCGCTCGCGCGAGCCGATCTTCGCCTCCGTCAACGTCTCCTCGCGGCAGCTCCTGCGGCACGACCTGCTGCACGACATCCGCACCGTGCTGTCGCGCTCTTCCGTCGCTCGCGGCACGCTCAAGCTGGAATTGACGGAATCGCTCGTGATGGAGAATCCCGAACACGCGGCACAGATGCTGACGCGAATCCGCGAGCTCGGCGTCGGGCTCTCGATCGACGATTTCGGCACCGGCCATTCGTCGCTCGCCTATCTGCAGCGCTTCCCCTTCGACACGCTCAAGATCGACCAGTCCTTCGTGCGCACCACGAGCCGCGGCACACGGCCGGTGATCCTGAAATCGATCATTGCGCTGGCGCACGATCTCGGCATGGACGTCGTCGCCGAAGGCGCGGAAACCGATTCCGACGCGGTCGAGCTCTACCAGCTCGGCTGCGAATACGCGCAAGGCTTTGCCTTCGGCGAGCCGATGGATGCCGATGCCGCGATGCGGCTCCTCACCGAAGAGCGGCTGGAAGCGGCGAGCTAGCGTCCCACACTGCGCCGTCGTCCCGGCCAGGCCAACTGGTGCGCGCGAGGCGCAGCCCGATGACAGGCTCTGCGCGAGCCGGAACCCGTGAGCTAACGCATCCCGGCCGCGGCGTGCTCCGGTGGTGGATCGCCGCCGTCCGTTAACGATCTCTTAACCATCGCAGCCTACGGTTACTTTTCGGTTAACAGACCGCCCGGTTCGTTCAGGAGAACAGCCGATGCCTCTCGAAACACTGACATATGCAGCACTTGGCGCCCGCCTGACAATCTCGCCGAAGGCCGCTCGTTCGCTTGCCAGGCGGCTCCGGTTGACGCGCTCGCTTTCGGGTGACGGCAAAGCATTGGTGAGCGTGGATCTTGCGGAAATACGGCATACGCCGCGGCCACCAGGCCATCGTGAGGCAGGCAACGTCGTGCTGGCGACAAAGATCGTAGCATTGCAGGCGGAAATCGCCCGGCTCGAAGCAACGGCAACGGGTCACCGGGCGGATTTCGAGCGTGAGCGCGAGCGCGCCGACCGGCTGATGGTTGAGCTGCTGCAGGCGACCGCCGAGACCATGGCGGCCAAGGAGGCGATGGCGCGGCTCGAAGTCCTCCTGCGGATCGATGGCCGAACCGGTGGCTCGATAGACGGCCACGGAGTAACTGCACGCCGACCGGCGCACCTGGCCGCGGACCTGGTGGCGGCAGACCGCAAGGCCCTGAGGTAGCAATCGATGTCCTCTCATCCCTGCCTGCCGAAGATATCGTGAGGCAAAAATGACCAGCACCACCGATCTTCACGAGATGAAGGCGCGCATTATCGTGTTTGGGGTCGGCGGCGCCGGCGGCAATGCCGTCAACAACATGATCGCATCCGGGCTGCAAGGCGTCGAATTCATCGTCGCCAATACCGATGCACAGGCGCTCACCATGTCGAGGGCCAAGCGCATCATCCAGATGGGCACCCAGGTAACCCAAGGCCTTGGTGCCGGTTCGCAGCCGGAAGTGGGTCGCGCGGCGGCCGAAGAGGCAATCAGTGCGATCCGCGATCATCTGGCCGGCGCACACATGGTGTTCGTTACTGCCGGCATGGGCGGCGGCACCGGCACCGGGGCAGCGCCGGTTATAGCCAAGACCGCGCGTGAGCTTGGCATTCTCACGATCGGCGTCGTCACCAAGCCATTCAACTTCGAGGGCCAGCGCCGCATGCGCTTTGCCGAAGCAGGCATCGCGGACCTGCTCAAGGCGGTAGACACCTTGCTGGTCATCCCGAACCAGAACCTGTTCCGCATAGCCAACGAGCAGACCACCTTCGCCGATGCCTTCGCGCTGGCCGATCAGGTGCTTTATTCGGGCGTGGCCTGCATTAGCGACCTCATAGTCAAGGAAGGTCTGATCAATCTCGATTTTGCCGACGTTCTCACCGTGATGCGCGAAAAGGGCAAAGCCATGATGGGCAGGGGCGAGGCTTCCGGGGCGAAGCGCGTGCTCAATGCCGCCGTGGCCGCAATTTCCAATCCATTGATCGAGGACCCCTCGATCAAGCGCGCCAGCGGCCTGATCATCTCCATCACCGGCGGCAGGGACCTCATGCTGTATGAGGTCGACGAAGCCGCGACCCGCATTCGCGAAGAGGTCGACGAGGACGCCAACATCATCGTCGGCGCTACTTTCGATGAAAGCCTGGAAGGTATCGTCCGCGTCTCCGTGGTGGCGACCGGCATCGATAATCTTGGCACGCGCCAGACGCAACCAGCGGGCTCACTCACGGAAATCGCCGGCAGGCTGCACAACGATGGCCAGCGCGGCGCCGAGCCGGTCCAGCGTAGTGCACCACGGCCGCAATTAAAGAGTCCGGCGCTCCGCCCGACGGCCCCCCACCCTCAAGGGCTGCCGGCAAAGCCGACATCGGAATATCCGCACCAAGCGGCTCCGCGGGGCCTCGATCCATACGGCCGCCTCTCCGCCGTACGCAATTCGATCGAGCAAGCCGTTCTCGATATCCCGGTCTTCCTGGGCCGCAAGGCCAACTGAGCCCTCGCAAGAAACAAGTTACCGCGTCCGCTCCGGGGACGATGATAAGTCCGCTTCAGATTTCCGACCGCGCGGCCTCCAGGAAACGACTGACGCGGTCGATGTCCTTGGCGTGCGATCCGTCGTCCCGATCGGTCCTGGTCTTGGAATCGACCCCTGCGGGTCTGACTGCCCGGATTGCCTTTTTCGGCTCTGCCTCAGCCCGACAGGGCGCGCATCAAGGCTTCGGCGCTTGCCATTTCCGTGGCGGCGGCGAATAGGTTTTGAAGCGCGCGAGCAGCCCTTCGACCGTAGGTTCGACCAGCAGCATGTCGCGATAGCTTTGCGCCATGAACCCTTCCGCGACGATTTTCTCGATCATCGCAAGCAGCGGCTGGAAATAATCCTTCACATTGAGAAGGCCGCACGGCTTGCCGTGAATGCCGAGTTGCGCCCAGGTCCACTGCTCGAAAAACTCGTCGAGCGTGCCGGCCCCGCCGGGAAGCGCGAGAAAGCCGTCGGCGAGAGCTGCCATCGTGGCCTTGCGCTCGTGCATGGTCTCGACCACGTGAAGCTCGCTGAGACGGGCATGCGCGATCTCGCGCTCGGCCAGCGCCCGCGGCATGACGCCGACCACGCGGCCGCCCGCATCGAGCGCGGCATCGGCGATCGCACCCATCAGGCCGACCTTGCCGCCGCCATAAACGACCGTGAGCCCTGCCCGCGCGAGCGCGGCGCCCGCCGAAGCGGCCGCCTTCAGATAAGACGGGTCCCGGCCGACGCTCGAGCCGCAAAAGACGCAAATGCTGTTCACCGAACAAGGCTCCTTTCCGACCGCGAATCTCGACGCGCAGGTCTAGCACAAACGACAGGCTGATCGCAGCGATCGCGCGCCCCGCGCTTGGGCAGCGATTGCGAACGGCGCGCGGCTATTGCTGCTCCACCCACGCTTCGTTAGGTTTGTCCTGAACCGACGCAGGAGGGCCTCGTGACTCAATTCGACGACTCAACAATTTCCGAAGATCGCCGCGACGCCCTGCGCTATGCGCTCGCGCTCGGCAGCGGCGCGGCGCTCACGTCGGCGCTCGCAAGCCCGGCCGCCGCGCAGGCTCAAGCCGACAACACGCTCGATCGCATCCGTGCCGACAAGGTGCTGCGCATCGCGGTGCTGCCAGGCGAGTTGCCCTACTTCAACAAGGACCTCGCCAGCGGTACCTGGTCGGGCATGTGCATCGAGATGGCGAACGACATCGCCAAGCTGCTCGACGTCAAGCTCGAATATACCGAATCGACCTACGGCAATTCGATCCTCGACCTGCAGTCGAACAAGATCGATCTCGGCTTTGCGCTCGATCCGACCCCGCAGCGGGCGCTGGTAGTCGATTTCTGCGGCGCGGTGTTTCATCACCCGTTCGGCGCCATGCTGAAAAAGGGCCTGGAGGCCAAGACCTGGGCGGACATCAACAAGCCGGATGTCAGGATCGCCGTCGACGTCGGCTCCGCCAACGAGGCGGTGGCGCGGCGGTTTGCGCCGAATGCAACCATCAAGTCGCTGAAGTCGCGCGACGAGGTCATGCTCGAAATGTCGTCGGGACGTGTCGATTGCGTGGTCAATGCGCTGGTGCTCGGGCTGACCGCGATCGCCAAGAACCCCAACCTCGGCTCCTACAAGATTTTGCAGACGCCGTCGGTCGCCATTCCCTCGAGCATGGCGGTCCGTCGCGAGAGCGACAAGCGCTGGCGCGATTTCCTCTCGGTTTGGGTCGACTACAATCGCGGCATCGGCCAGATGCGCGAATGGTTCGTCAAGGGGCTGGCGTTGAGCGGCGTGAAGCCGGAGGACGTGCCGGTCGAGCTGAATATTTGAGGCAGCGCACCGCGTTAGAGGCCTCACGCCTTGTCGTAGGTCATGCCGCGCTCGAGCCGGCGCGCCACCAGCGTGGCCGGAAACAGGATCGCGAAATAGATCAGCGCGACGATGGTGTAGACCTCGAGCGGCCGATAGGTGTCGGCGTTGATCAGCGTCGCGTTGTAGACGAGATCAGGCACCGCGATCACCGACACCAGCGAGGTGTTCTTGAGTTGCGTCACCGACTGGTTGACATAGGGCGCCATCATCGGTTTGAGCGCCTGCGGCAGGATCACGAGTCTCAAAAGACGCCAGCCGCGTAAGCCCAGCGCGCGGGCCGCATCCCACTGCCCGCGCGGCACGCTCTCGACCGAGCCGCGCACGATTTCGGCATAGAACGCGCCGCCGTAGAGCGAAAGCACGCTCACGGCCGCGACATGCGCGGGGATATTCACCCCGAGCACGACCGGGAAGGCGTAATAGAACCAGATGATCTGCACGAGCAGCGGCGTGCAGCGAAACAATTCGATATAGGCGACCAAAAACCAGTCGACGACGGGCAAGCGCGCAACCCGCAGCATGCCGACGACGAGGCCGAGCAGCGTTCCCAAGACGATGGTGCCGATCGTGTAGGCGATGGTCCAGGAGAGCCCGAGCCAGAACAGGTGGCTGTATTTGCCAAGGATCGCAAAGTCCCAAACGTAATGCATGGCCGCTCCGGTTATTGGAACGCTCCGGCCTTCAAAGATAACGGCTCGGCGCGAACGGCGCGGGATCGAACGGCGGGGTGGCACGATCGATCATCGCCGCGATCGCGGCGCCCGTCCCGGGTCCCGTGGTGAAGCCGATATGCTGGTTGCCGAAGGCGAACCACAGCCCGGCATGGCGCGGCGCCGGCCCGATCATCGGCAGGCTGTCGGGCAAAGTCGGCCGCGCGCCGCGCCAGGGCTCTGCGACGGCGTCGCCGAACTCGACGACGCCGCGCGCAGCCTTGACCGACGCGTCGAGCTGCGCATAGGACGACGGCGCATCGCGAAACGTCAGCTCGACGCCGCTGGTGACGCGAATTCCGTTCTCCATCGGCGACATCAGGAAACCGCTCTCGGCGTCATGGATCGGGCGCAGCAATTTTCGCGCAGGGTTTGGCTTGAATTCCTGATGGTAGCCGCGCTCGGGCGCGAGCGGCACGCGGTAGCCGAGCGGCCGCAACAGATCGGCCGACCAGGGACCGAGCGCAACCACGACGTGGCGCGCACGAAGC
>Ga0318516_10000236_pt1 | contig 15499 bp, 20 predicted proteins | sample GRESIP176b2f20_FD_202501 | JGI IMG/M metagenome (GOLD analysis project Ga0318516, IMG submission 202501) | Tropical soil microbial communities from Luquillo Experimental Forest, Puerto Rico - GRE.SIPMG.176b2f20 | ecosystem: Environmental > Terrestrial > Soil > Tropical forest > Bulk soil... | reverse complement strand
CTCAAGAGCCCCATGCGGGACAGTCAAATCCTTATTCCGAATTGTGTGCAGGCACGGGCCAATCAAAGGCGGCCAACCGAATTGCTTGGAGTGTTGTAAGTGGACACATCCAAAGCAGATTGATTTAGCGCACATGACTGCGAGTGGAACGACCCAAAAGTGACTATTAGGCCCCCGGAATACAAACCGCCCCCGAGAAGGACATATACCAACATCGGATGGGTCTGCGCGGCTCTGATCGGTCCAGCCGCATTCCTAGCCGTTTGGATTTATTGCGCCGTCACTTACGGCTTTCTGCTTGGATTTTTCTTGGGTTGGATTCCCGCTCTCATTTTCGCGTTGTTAATTGCTGTGGTGATGATTTATTTGTGGCCGCTGGCAGCGGTGGCGCTTCTTTATTTGATCTATCGAGAATTTGGAATTGCTTTGAAGTAATTACCGGCGGCGCCGCTCAATTTTATGCGGCGTTTTTTTAGGTGGTGGCGAGACCTGTTCCGCCGCCTGCCCAACCTTCCTTACCGCGACGATGGTCGCTGGCGCTGGCGAGCCTGAGTGGAGTTCGCGCCTGTCGCCGCGCAGCCTTTCCCAAATTGCGGTGACGGCAACGATCAACAATATTAGAACGGCGACGCCGACGGCGAAGGTGAAGCCGTGGACAAGCAAGATCATTCTTGAAAACTACACGCTTAAGCGAGCACTACCTGCTCGATTGACTCTGCGAAAAGAGTCGTGCGCTCGCTGTAAAGAACTTTTGCCAGTCGGCCATGAACTGACGGGCGACTTCGGAGCGCTCGCTCATATCCGCGGTCAGCCACTCTTGATAAGCGGATACCGCATCAGAAGGCGAACGAGCCGCACTCAGCTTTTGAGATAGGTTGGCGCCAAGTTTCATTTCGGCGCTGGCGCGCGACATGATGGTTCGGTTCATTTCCTCAAGTGTCTTAGCCCACTCACTCTGGAACTGACGCGTTGTCTCGCTAATTCTTTGCTCTGTTTCAGAGATTTGCTTCTGAGCGGCCTTCGAGGCTTTGTTGAACTCGGCTTCGTAACTTGACATTGCATGGCTCCTCTTTTCGCAAGGAACCCCGACCACTGCTCTATAGCAGGGTTCGCCCGCAATGAGATTATCAAGAAAGTTTACAAAATTCATGGCGGAGCAGCGAAAGCAGTGTGAACGAAATAATTTCTTCGACTAATCATCAGGATAGACCACATTATGAAACATCACGACATTCCGGCGGCGCTGCATGACCCGTTTCGCGATTGTTAGCAGCACAGGCTTGCGCTGGTTTCGTTCTCCGTCGCCGGGCGGACATGACGCGGACATGCGCCAATGTCCGCTGATGACCCAAAGCGGACATCGAACTCACGATGGCGAGAAGCGCTGCTGCTTCATACAGTCTGCTGTTACGGTCTGTGCGATTACGGCGTGTCGCCGTACATGGCCTTCAGCTGAGGAGCAGCACCATGTCACGCATCTTCATTTCTGGATCATCCACCGGCCTCGGACTGATGGCCGCCGATCTGCTCGTCAGCAAGGGCCACAGCGTCGTCCTTCACGCCCGCAACGCCAAGCGCGCTGAAGCGGTCCGCCAGGAACTGACCCAGGCCGAGGCGACCGTGGTCGGCGACGTCGAGACGATCTCCGGCGCTAAGGAAGTTGCAGCCCAGGTCAATGCACTCGGCCACTTCGACACCGTGATTCACAACGCGGCGGTCGGCTATCGCGAAGGCCATCGCGTCACCGCTGACGGCCTGCCGCATTTGTTCGCGATCAACACGCTGTCAGCCTATATCCTGACCGCGCTGATCGAGCGGCCCAAGCGGCTCGTCTATCTGAGCTCCGGTATGCACCATCATGCCGACGCCAATCTCGACGACTCTCTGGAAGAAGCGCCGCTGGAACGGTTCGACGGCTTACGCGGAGAGCAAGCTTCACGATGCGATGCTGGCCTTCGCCATTGCTCGGCGCTGGCCGGACGTCTTCTCGAACGCGCTGGAGCCCGGATGGGTGCCGACCAAGATGGGCGGTTCCGGCGCGCCCGACGACATGGATCAGGCGCATCGGACCCAGGCCTGGCTCGCTGCGGGCGACGATACGAAGGCCGATGTCACGGGTCAGTATTTCTATCACCTGAAGCGCATGGAGCCGAACCTGCAGTCCCACGACGTGGCTCTGCAGGACCGCCTCATCGTGATTTGCTCAGAAATCTCGGGAGTGCCGCTGCCGGCGTGAGGCGGCGCACAATGGTCCTACTCCGCGAACGGAGGCACCACCGCCGACGAACAAAATTGCTGCAGCGCTTGAGTCCGCTTTTGGCACAAAGCGGACATTCCGTGACTGAGTTCCGATGTCCGCTTTTGGGGGTAAAGCGGACATGACGCAGACATGCGCTGATGTCTGCTTTTGACCCAAAGCGGACATTCGCGGTCAAAATTTGCTGTGACGCACAAGACCGCCCCCGGCCGGTTCCAGTGTGTTAGTTTGAACCGGCACGATGCCTTGTCCTGAGCCTTGGGGAAGGCGATGAGACGGCGCTCCAGAGCAGGCGGCGAACGAGCTAAAACGCGGAGCCGCAAGAGAGCAGCGCTAAAGCTGGTTCGCCATGCGCCGCCGCGGCGTCGGCGTTCTGCCGATCTCCTGCAACAACTCGACAGTCGCACCCGCGAGCGCGACGAGGCGCGGGAGCAGCAGAAAGCGACCGCCGAGATTCTTCGCGTGATACGTACCTCGCCGGCTGACGTGCAGCCGGTGAGAGACGATCGTGCGAAGTGCGGTCTCTCTCTGCGGCAGCCTATATGCCCACGTGTTACGTTTCGATGGCGAGCTGTTGCATGTTGTCGCCTCCCACTACGTGGTTGCAAGTCCGTGGCGGCATTATGCGGATTTCCTCAAGGCGAAGTATCCGATGCGGCCCGACTCTTCTCAGGTGTCTGGAAGAGTCCTGCTCAAAAAATCGGTGGTTCGGTTGGAGGATGCGCGTGCCGATCCGGATTACGACCAACGATCCGCCCGGGGGGGCTGGCGGCGAGTATTGGGGTGCCGATGCTGCGCGAAGGCGAACCGCTCGGCGTTATCGTCGTCGGCTGGACCGAAGCGGGACCGGTCCCGAAGGTCCAGGAAGAACTGCTGAAGACGTTTGCCGACCAAGCCGTCATCGCCATCGAGAACGCGCGGCTGCTCAACGAGCTGAGAGAATCGCTGGAGCAGCAGACAGCGACCTCCGACGTTCTCAAAGTCATCAGCCGCTCGACGTTCGATCTACAGGCGGTGTTCGATACTTTGTCAGAGTCCGCTACCCGGCTCTGCGAGGCATACGATGCCCATATTTTTCTCCGCCAGGGCGATAGGCTCCACGTCTCCGGACACTATGGTCCAATTCCGCTCGAGATTACCGATTTGCCGATTAGTTCCGGTTTGGTCACAGGACGCGCCGTGCTCACTCGCGCCCCAGTCCACGTCCATGACCTCCAAGCTTCTGCCCAAGAGTTCCCAGACGGCGCTCAGATAGCCTTGCGCACGGGTTACCGCACGAACCTGTCCGTCCCACTTATGAGAGAGGACGAGGCTATTGGCGCCATCTCGATCCGTCGTACTGATGTCAGGCCTTTCAGCGACAAACAGATCGAACTTGTAAAAACTTTCGCCGATCAGGCGGTAATCGCCATCGAGAACACGCGGTTGCTCAATGAATTGCGCCAGCGCACGACAGATCTCACCGAATCGTTAGAGCAGCAAACCGCGACATCGAAGGTGCTTGAGGTTATCAGTCGTTCAGCCTTCGATCTTCAAGCGGTGTTTGAAACCGTCGCCGAAAGCTCGGTCAAGCTGTGTGGGGCCGACCGAGCGTTTATTTACCGTTTCGATGGTGAGTTGCTGCGGATGGTGGGAGCTTTCAACGCTCCTGAGAAGCTCAAGGACTTTAGATCCAAAAATCCAATTCGGCTCGGCCGATATAGCGCGGCTGGCCGCGCTGGGCTTGAACGCCGCACGATTCATATTCCCGATGCCTTCGCTGACCCAGAATACACGTACAGTGCCAAAGATCTCGAGAAACTCCGGACAAATCTGGCGGTACCGATTCTCAAGGGCGACGACCTGCTAGGCGTCCTAGTTATTTATCACTTGGAGGAGGTCAGGCCGTTCACCGACAAGCAGATTGCTCTGGTTGAAACCTTTGCTGATCAGGCAGCCATCGCGATCGACAACGTCCGGCTGTTGGACGAGCTGCGCCAGTCATTACAGCAGCAATCCGCCACGGCCGACGTACTCAAGACGATCAGTCGATCTACTTTCGATCTCAAGACCGTGCTCAATACACTGATCGAGTCCGCTGCCCGGCTTTGCGAAGCGGATATCGCAGTGATTCCGCGGCAGGCCGGCGCGAGCTTCGATTACGTCGCGACCTACCGCATACCCCCGGATTATGCGGAGCTTCTACAACGCAATCCGTTTTCGCCAGGCCGTGGCAGCGTCACCGGCCGCGCCGTGCTCGAGGGCAAGACCGTTCACGTTCCCGATGTTCTGGAAGACCCGGAATATACCTTTTTCGAAGGCCAGAAGCTCGGTGGATATCGCACCGTGCTCGGCGTCCCATTAATGCGCGAAGGAACCGCCATCGGCGTGCTGGTCCTAGGGCGCTCCACACCGCGACCATTTACCCCTCAGCAGATCGAGCTGGTTGAGACCTTCGCCGACCAAGCGGTGATCGCCATCGAGAACGTGCGCTTGTTCGATGAAATCCAGGACAAGAGCCGGCAGCTCGAAGAGGCCAGTCAGCACAAGTCGCAGTTCCTGGCCAATATGAGCCATGAGCTACGCACGCCACTCAATGCCATCCTCGGCTATACCGAATTGATGGCGGACGGGGCTTACGGTGAGCCATCTGAAAAGATGGTGGGCATCCTTCAGCGCCTTGAGGCCAACGGCAAGCACCTGCTCGGACTGATCAACGACGTGCTTGATCTATCCAAGATCGAGGCTGGCCAGCTCGAACTCGAACTGTCCGATTACTGTGTTCAGGACATCGCGCAAACGGTTCGCAGCACGCTGGAGCCGTTGGCGTCCGACAAAAAGCTCGCGTTCAAGCTCGAGCTTGCTCCCGGCTTACCGCCAGGCCACGGTGACGGCCGCCGCTTGACTCAAGTTCTGATCAATCTCGTCGGCAATGCCATCAAGTTCACTGATGCCGGCGAAGTCGCCATTAAGGCTGAAGCGAACAATAGCGCATTCCATGTATCGGTCCGTGATACCGGCCCCGGCATCTCTGCTGCCGATCAGGCCAAGTTATTCCAGGAGTTTCAGCAAGCCGATAATGCCATCACCAAGAAGAAAGGCGGCACCGGCTTGGGACTCGCAATATCGAAGCGCATTATCGAGATGCACGGCGGTCGGATTTGGGTCGAGTCTCAGCCTGGCCAGGGCTCGACATTTGCTTTCACGCTCCCAGTCGTCGTCGAGGGGCAGGTGGAGCCGGCATGAGCAAGCACATTCTCGTGGTCGAGGATCAAGCGGATAATCGGCAGATCATTCGCGATATGCTGGCGCCTACCGACTATGAGATCACCGAGGCCGAGAATGGCGATCGCAAAACAGCGACCTGATCTCATCCTGATGGATATTCAACTGCCGATCATGGACGGTTACACCGCCACACGGCGGATCAAGGACGATCCCGCGTTGCAATCGATCCCGATCATCGCAGTCACGTCTTACGCCCTCAGCGGGGAAGAGAAGAAGGCGCGAGCGGCCGGCTGTGATGATTATGTGCCGAAACCTTTCAGCCCACGCCAATTGCTGGCGAAGATTCGCCATTACCTGCAATAGTGGTTCGCAGTGCGGACATGTCAATCGCCCTGACGAATGTCCGCTTTTGACCCAAAGCGGAAGTGGCCGGGCCTTCGCCTAACGGCACGTTATGGAACGTCGGCTCGGATCACTCCGGCTTGATGTTCGCGAACTTGATCACCTTGGCCCATTTCTCGGTTTCGTCAGCAATCAGCTTGCCAAAATCGACTGGCGAGCCCGAGAGCGGCGTGCCGCCGAGGTCGGCGACGCGCGCCTTGAGCGCGGGATCGTTGAGGCTGGCGTTGACCTCCTTGTTGAGCTTGTCGATGATCTCGGCAGGCGTCTTATTGGGCGCACCGATGCCGTACCACTGGCTTGCCTCGTAGCTCGGAACGAACTCGCCGACGGTCGGAATGTCCGGCAGGGCGTCCGAGCGCGTTGCCGTCGTCACCGCCAGCGCACGCAACTTGCCCGCCCTAATGTACCCGATGGACGCCGGGATCGGGTCGAATAATACTTGCACCTGCCCACCCAGCAGGTCGGGAATGGCAAGCGCGGTGCCGCGATAGGGCACGTGCACCATGCTGACGCCAGCCATCATCTTGAACAGCTCGCCGGCCACATGCACCGATGTTCCGTTACCACCCGACGCATAGTTGATCTTTCCGGGATTGGCTTTAGCAAAGGCAATGAGCTCGGGAACCGTCTTGGCTGGGAAGGATGGATTTACTTCCATAACGAGGGGCATACGAACGGTGCTCGCGACCGGAACGATGTCGCGGATAAAATTGTAGCTGAGATTGTCGTAGAAGGTAGCGTGGATCGCGTTCGACGTACTGACTTGGAGAAGCGTGTAGCCGTCGGACGAAGCGCGCACGACGACTTCGGTGCCAACAGTCCCGCCGGCACCGGGCCGGTTCTCGATCACGAAGGGCCGACCGAGCCGCTCCGATAGCCATTGCCCCAACAGGCGGGCAACGAGGTCGTTTGGGCCGCCAGCAGCGAAACTGGAGACCAAGTGCACTGGCCGCGATGGATAGTCGAGCGCGGCAGCGACGCGGGGCAAAGCCGGGAGCGCGGCTGCACCCGCCGCCAGATGCAGAAATGTTCTACGGGGAAATTTCACGGAAGCGCCCCCAACAACTGGCATTCCCAGTGCAACTTTCGCTCACAGGTTAGCTCAATCCAAATCCAACAGCGTGTGACCTCGGTCACAGCGGCGGCGTTCAAGCTCACCCATGGCCCGGCGCTGGCGGCTCAGCCAGTCGATCCGGCGATCCTCCACGGGTTCCTGCAACGCGAGGTCGCGACGCGATGGCGCTGCCCTAAGATCGGCGGCCAAGCTGCTTACGAAGGACGAGGCGCGGCGGATTGCGGCCAACGTAGCGAAGCTGCCGGAGTTGCTGCCCGCGTGCCGGTTCCGATGTCCGCTTTCGGGGGTAAAGCGGACATGGATCGGACGCGGGGCAATGTCCGATAATGACCCAAAGCGGACATTGTTGCTGCCGTGTCCCCGTATCGCCCACACTTTTTTTGACCTGAATCAAATTCAGCGCTCTCCCGCACAAATTATCATCAATGATCCAAACTGGGAGATGCAAAGGACCGTGCGCTACAGTGCCATCGCGGCGATCTCTGTTGTTTTTCTAATTTCTGCCGTTCACGACAATGTTGCGCAAGCGAGAAGCAGGCATGCAGCAGCGGTGGCGTGCGGGCAAGAACTAAAAAAACAGTGCAGCGGTGTGCCTGTGAAGGCAAACAACATGCTCGAGTGCCTTCAAAAGGCTCAGGTTTCACCAAGATGTTTCGCACTGGCGCACCGTGTTGTGCGCATGTGTGATAGGGACGCAGTGCAACGTTGCGAAGGCGTCGTTGCAGGTCAAGGCAACATTCTTGGATGTCTGACAGCCGCTAAGGGGGCAGTTTCCGCGCAATGCAATGCGGCTCTCGACGCGGCTTTCCTGCGCTAGCGAATAGTGAGTGTGAGCGAACGCGCTCAAAGCGCACTATGTCCGCTTTTGGGGGTAATGCAGACATTGCGCGCACGTCTTGCGATGTCCGCTTATGACCCTTCAGCGACATCGGCAACGCAAAATTGCTGCCGTGCAACTCGATCTCTCAACCCCATTAACCGGACCGCAAATCCCTGCTGTAATTGCATCATAGTTGGACGCTGAACAAAATGAGGGGGCGCATTTGGCGGTGATCGTGCTTGCTCATGGCGCTTGGTCGTCGGCTTGGGCCTGGAAAAGGGTACGGCCCTTGATGGCGGCCGCCGGACACGAATTCTTCGCACCGAGCTATACGGGATTGGGCGAGCGCGCGCATTTGGCGAAGCCAGAAAACGACCTCGATACTCACATCCAAGACGTTGTCGGCGTCCTCAAATTCGAGGATCTACGAAACGTTGTGCTGATTGGCCATAGCTATGGTGGCATGGTCGCCACGGGCGTCGCCGATCGAGCGCGCGAGCGCGTCGTTCAGCTCATCTATCTCGATGCCTTTGTTCCGGACGACGGCCAAGCCCTCATCGACTTCTTGCCCCAGCAGCAGCGGCAGCGGCTGTTGGATAGCGTCAACGCTGGCGATGGCTGGCGCGTCGCTCCAAACCCAATCCCGGCTGACACGTCCGAACAGGATTCAGCCTGGATTGCAAAATTCCGCATGCCGCAGTCGGTCAGGTGCTTCCAACAGCCAATTCATCTGCAAGCCAAAGTGACACTGCCGCGTATCTACATTCAGTGCATGCGGTACGCCGACCAAGGTCCGTTCGGGCAGTTTGCTGCAAGTGCCAGACAGGACGGTTGGCCGCTCTACAAGCTGGACGCCAGCCACAGCCCGAACGTGACGGCGCCGGACGCACTGGTCGAGGTCCTGCAAAAAATTTTGTCGCGATGAGAAAGAATTTCGCGGATAGGACTGTATCCCGCCCCGGATATCATCGGCATGAGGGTCGTTGCTGATTGATAATATGCGCTACCGATGGCGGCTCACTTTTACGCCTACATAAGCGCAGTTTTGGAGGAGCCATGATTGAGCCTATGGGTGTCGTTCATTTCAGCATTGCGGTCAGCGACCTCGATGCCAGCCAACGATTTTACACTGAGCTTTTAGGTTTAACCCTCGTACATGCCGCCCCGGCAATCGGCATGGTGTTTCTACGCGCAGGGGACGACTACGTTATTCTCGCCAAGAGTGATGCGCCTCTGCGACGTAATCCCAAAGATAGCCGACGGGCGCATCACGCATTTAAGGTTGATCCGGACCAGTATGACGATGCCAAAAGCTTCCTCGTCTCTAAAGGGATCGAGATTTTTGAAGAAGAAGATCGCAAAAAAGGTGTGTTCGTGGGCCGTCAATTTTACATCCGCGACCCTGACGGTGCCGTCATAGAGTTCACGGAATGGGACGGAACCAGTCGCCTCGATTAGTGGTGGCATTCAACCGACATGCTGTAATTTCCACTATGAGTCCGTTATCAGCCGCAGAACATTCCGGCTTTGACCATACGCCAAGTTTAACTGAGGCCGCGCCGAGCGTATATCCGGCCAAGCGCGGCCCAAGGAATGAGCAAAGGGGAGACCCTAACGGGAAATCGAGTTCAGCTACAACAGGTACTTTTTAACCTCGTTACTAATGCTATCGAAGCAATGGAAACGGTTGCGGACCGCACATTGATAGTTAAATCGGAACGCACCCGCGATGAGGCGCGAACGTCCTTTATCATTGCCTATTTCCTGCAACTGTATGGGTAGGGGATCATTTAATTCGCGAGAACAAATGACGAAGTAAAACGGATTGCCGGGGGGACTCAAAAAAAACCAGACCCCTAGCCTGCGCGGAGCGGTGCCACAGTCAATCACAACTAAAAATGGTTAAATACATTTGTCGCGCGCAAAATGCTCCGGAACTAACGGGTCCAAATATGGACCCGTCACTCCAACCAGGGTCTTTTGCCCTTGACCGGCACCTGGATTGATTGATCGAACCGGGACTGATGCGTAAGCCGCAGTTTGGTCATCAGCGATATAACGACCCGGCTAGCATCGCCCTCAGCCTTAACCAGATTGCGATATTCGGCGACGTCAAAGTCGCCCCCGGCTTTTTCCATTTGCTCGGCGAGTTGTGCGAGCCGCCTACAGCGCACGATCAATCGGCATAATTGCGTCAGGGCCGCATGGGTTTCGGCCGGGAACCAATCCGCCGGCATCCTATTGACGATTTCCCACCATTCGCGGGTCGCTTCGTCGGTCAGATCATAGCCTGCCTCGGGCCGTTGGATCGGCTCGACCGGTTGGGCGATGAGCGCCAAGGTCTGCGCCTCGACTGATTTTCGTCCGCGCGTTTTCATCGTAACTTCATATGCCGTTTTTTGGTTCCGGCAAAGATCGGCCAGCGCGCCGCGTCACCTATCCGTTACGCCGGAAAATTTTGATACGCGCTCGGGCCCCATCTTGTGCGTGCGGCTTTGTCGTAAATTTTAGCCGCCTCGACTTCATGTTGGCCGGCAACCTCGACGCGCCGCCTTGAGCTTCGCTTTCTTCTTGGCGCGATAGCGTCGGCAATATTGGGCGTTGGTAAGACGCTTTCCATTGCTCCGGATTGGTCATCCTTGCCCCCCAGAATCTGTCAATCGGCGTGACAGATTTTTACACGTTGGACCCTTGGCGGTCCCAGCCTCACCTGATGCGCCTCCATGTGCGCTCCTTTCGCTGGTCTGAGATCGATGGTGACGCGGTGACGCACGGAGACGCATTCTCCAAGACACCCCTAGTAGGAATCGTCATCGCCCACCCCTCTATAAGCAAATGCGTCACCATGCGTCACCGCGTCACCAGTCCTTCTTCCGCCAAAAGCGCACACCGCCGTGCGCTCGCTTGCCCCTGCGCCACCCGAGCATCGTCAGCACCGCTTGGATGCGGCGCTGATCGGTGGTGCCGAGACGGTCATTCCTAAAGCCGAGGGCGTTGACAGCGACGGCCGTGATCGTGGTCTTGGCGACGCCGCTGAGATATTCGGAGATCGGCTGCTCCCAGGCGTCGCCCTCATAGCGCGCCTCTTGTTCCGATTGGATATGCTCGCGCTCGAATTCCTTGCTCGGCCACCACGGCAAGCCGTTGCGATAGCGAACGACGGCCTGGGCAAAAAGCTGGTCGTGGTTGGCCGCCAGCGCCTCGAGATCAATGGCGCCGCATTTGACCGGCCAGAAGCGGCGGCCGCCGGTCTCGTCGCGCAGATAGGCGTCCTTGTTGGTGGTGCCGATGAAAACGCATTGCCGTGGCTCGATCACCTCGAGCCGACCATAGCTCGGCCGGTAGCGCTCTGTGGTGCGGGAAATAAAGCTCTTTAGCACCGACGCCTCGGCCTTGCTCATGGCGTGCATTTCGTCGACTTCGATCAGCCATTTGCCACGCAAATGCTGCTGCACGTCCTTACCGCTCGTGATGTCGGGCAAGTTGTCAGAGAACCATTCACCGGCGAGCATATGGCAGGCGGTGGATTTCAGTTCGCCTTGCGGTCCCTCGAGCACCAGCATGTGGTCGACTTTGCAGCCCGGATCGAGGATTCGCGCCACCATCGAAGTGAGAAACAGACTGCCGACGCCGTCGCTATAGGCGCTCTGCTCGACGCCGAGATAATTGGTCAGCCAGCCGTCGAGCCGGTCCTCGCCGTCCCACTGCAGCGCATCGAGATAATCGCGCACCGGGTGATAGGCGTGGTCTTGCGCATAGGACGCGATGGCATCGCGCACCGTTTCGCGCGCCATCCGTTTCAAGCCGGCTTCCTGCATCCATTCCTGAACGTCGGTGATGTCCTTGTCGGTGAGCGGCCTGGGCTCGGGTAATTGGCCGCCGATCGGCGCGTTGATCTCGTGGAATAGCGTCGGCGTGCGGAGCATTTCGTCGAAGCCGAAAGCGTCGCGCAGTGCCGGATCGTTGCGCAGCGCGATCAGCGCATTGGCGACAATGGCGAGCGGCTTGGGATTTTTGCCGTCGCCGAGAATGCACTGCTCGAGCCAGCCGCGCTTGCCGGGGAATGGGGTGACGCTCATTTCACACCGCCTTTCCTGGCGGCGGCGGCGGTCCCGTGGTGCTGCGCGATGCGCATCGGGTTCGGGTAGCCGGGGGGGAAGGAAGGGCTGGAGGTCCTGCTTGATATAGTGCTTGGCACCGACGCGGTTCAGCAACTCGAGCATGCGCAGCGTGTAGCTGCGCCAGTCGGTCGTCGTGGTGATCGGCAGATAGTTCGCGCGGCCGACCTTATAGAGATCGACGAATGAGTGCGTCGCCATGACGATGGCGAGGCTCGCCTCGACGTTAAGCACCGGCTCCAGGCTGACCCAGGTGAAGATGCCTTTCGCGTGGAACATCTCGAGTGCCGCGATCCGGTCACCCGGCAGCGGGGCATTGCCTTCCCACTTTCTGGAGTAGCAGTCATCGAGGGAGGTGAGCGTCGCCGCGTAGGCGTCACGGTCCGGCCGGAACAGGTCGATGTCGCGCAGCGCGCGCGTGCCACCCTTGGTCAAGGTGCAGAACGCCATGCCGTTCTCGCTGAGGATTTCGAGGACGGTGCGCGTCGGCGTCGTGTCACCGGGATGATAGGGATCGGTGATGAACGAGAGCAGTGCCTGCTCGGTGATGCCCGCCGCCTTGTACTTCGCCGCCTCCTTGCGCAGCTCGGCAATGAAGTCCGGCTTGAGGATCGCGCCAGCGTTGAACTCCTTACGGTCCTGTTTGGTGACCAGGGGCACATAGCAATACGCGCAGCCATGGCCGCAGCCTTCATAAGGGTTGCAAGCTAATGGTGCGTACTCGCCAGCCTGCCCAATCGGCGCGTAGATGCGGGTGCAGCCCTTAATGGAAAAGCCGTCGGGATTGACGATCACCGTGGTGGGATCGACCGCCAAGGGCATGTCGTTAAAGAAGCCGAATGCCGTCTGCGCTTGCGGGTCGCTCATGACGCACCGCGTTTCCGGGCGGCGGCAACACCGCGTACATCGGCCAGGCTGTCGCGGCTAGCCTCTTTGTCGTGGCCGTTGGCCACCTGATTTATTTTTTGCTCGAGGCGCTCCGCGAGCTTGCGTTTGGCGTGCTCGGCCTGGTCGGGGGTGACCGTGCCGACGGATCGGCCGGCAAGGTCGATGCGATCGGCGCCTTCGCGGCATGCCTGCAGATAGCCGGGGGAGGTGGTGTAGGTACTGAGCGCTGCGGCGATCTGGCTGTCGTTCATGATGCCCGCCAGGGCGATTTGGAGATCCCGACCGATGCCGAGTCGCAAAGGCCTGCGGCGGTTCTCGTCGATTTGGAAGGCGGGGAATCGTTCGGCCAGGACGGCGATCAGCTCGTCGGCTCGCCTGATGGGGGAGGTATCGCTCATGTGTACCCGTACTCCACCGCTTGCGCGGTTCCGTCGTTTCGGGCTACACACCATCCGCTTGCAGACGTTGTGGTGTTAGCCCGTTGTGGCGGGGACGGAGAAGGATCGAACCTCTTGCCGGCGGCGGTTTCCAGGACCCTTGCCGGTGCAAACCTGCCCGCCCCAACCGTGAAATGCGGACGCCGCCCACCGGGCGGCGTTTCGCATTTAAAGTCCTAATTGCTTACGCCTGGCGTCCCAGCGGTCCTTTCGTACCAGCAGGAACTTGCCGTGCCGTTCGGTCGGGATCAGGCCTTCTTCAGCGGCCGCGTAGGACTGCGACCTTTTTAGGCCGACCTGCCCGCCGGCGGTGGGTACCGAATAATAGAACCGGCGCCTCAATTTCCGGCTCATGCTGTGAAAACGCACCGGTACCGAACGCATGGATACTCCCGAACAAGACCAAATCGGACGTCTTGGAGAATACTCATTTTTGGGTATCGCACAAGTGCAATAAGGTTATTGTGTAATCCCGTTGATGGGGCTAAGTTGTGTGTATATTGTCCAGTTTCGTCCAGCAAGGTTTAGCCCAAATGCTGCAACGCCCGAGAAAGCCCGCCAGGACGCGCGAATACAAAGTGCGTTTGCCGGAAGACATTGCGCTCCGCATCGAGCGCAAAGCCAAAGATGAAGCCCGCCCGCAAAACAGAATCATCATCAATGAATTGGCTGAGTACCCCAATCTAAAAAAGGTCGGCACGCTGGCGGATCATTTGGCGCACCTTGAAAATATGATCTTGAAATACAGCAGCCGCATCGAATGGCAAGAACTAGTCGAGGAATATAACCGCATTATTGATGAGGTCTTGGCAACGAAAGGCGCTGCGCACGAAGTCGCGCTCGATAAGCTTCGCGCCGCGCGTAAGGTGATGCAGAAGCACAAGAGCGGTAAGCAGTGACAATGCGGCGGTAGGAAATAAAAGGGTTGCAGAAAGTGCGTGTAGTCGATGGCGCGATTGGTCGTCGAGAAAGAGGCAGCAGTGGCGGTCGGAATTGAACTGGCGACGTTCCGCGCCTGGGTTGAAAGCGGACGATTGCCAAAGCCGCTTCCGGATTGCGGCAAGTACGACCTGAAAGCGATCGACCAGGCGATCGACAAGATTTCCGGATTAGGCGGAGCAACAAACGCGCTGGATGCGTGGAGAATAACGAGGGGCAAATAAAATGCGTATCACCTTGAAGGGAATTCACAGCGCTACGGCGAAGCTCGCCAGCGGGGCGCTTGTGACCTACTACTATGCTTGGCGCGGTGGCCCACGGCTCGTCGGTCAGCCTGGCTCGCCGGAATTCATGGCGAGCTATCATGCAGCCATCGCATCGCGCCGACAGCCCGATGTCGCCGTTATCACTCCGATCGCTCGGAGAAGATCTGGGAGGAGCAGCAGATCGCCGCGTTCATGGCGGTCGCTTCCGAGCCGATGCAGCTCGCGCTCGTGCTCGCGCTCGTGCTCGCGCTCGAGACCGGACAGCGCCAAAACGATTTGTTGACGTTGCCCTGGTCGGCCTATCAGGCCGATGAGCAAGGGCGCCTCTGGATTCGGCTGCGCCAGGGTAAGACCAGGCGCCGCGTCAGCGTTCCGATCACCAAGCGCCTGCGCGCGATCCTCGATGCCACCAAGCGCAGCTCGCCCGTCATCCTGACGGACGCACGCGGTTCGCCCTGGCCGGAAAAGCGGTTCCGGAAATATTGGCTGCGCGCTTGCCGCGCGGCCGGAATTTCCGGCCTCCACTTTCATGACCTGCGCGGCACCGCGGTGACCCGGCTCGCCGAAGCGGGATGCTCGCACGCAGAGATTGCGGCTATCACCGGCCACAGCATGCGGAGCGTTAACGAGATCCTCGACAAGTATCTCGCGCGCACCGACAAGCTCGCGATCGCGGCAATCGCTAAGCTGGAACAGAGAAAAGCATGACCGAGTTCGTCTGCGCCTATTGCGATGTGTGGTGCCGAGTCGAGCGCAACCAGTACGACGACCAGGGCCGCGCGGTCGTATGCGGCACCGCTTGCGCTTATTGCGGACGGACTGAAGTGCGCTTCGGCAAGCTCGGACGGCAGACGCCGATCCCGCCGCCGAAGGTTCCGCCCGAAGGATTTCCATTCTAGGAACGTCTGAGCAACAAAAACTACAAAATGATTTACAAAATGCCGAGCCGCTTTTCGCTAACTAATTAATTCCACGTTAGAAATTAAATCGCGCGCGCGGATTGCAAATCCGCGCGCGGGCACCGCCCTCGCCCCGCAACCCGGCATGCATCCGGGCCGCGTCCGATGAGGCGAGATTTGAACCTATATGT
>Ga0318516_10000226_pt1 | contig 15707 bp, 12 predicted proteins | sample GRESIP176b2f20_FD_202501 | JGI IMG/M metagenome (GOLD analysis project Ga0318516, IMG submission 202501) | Tropical soil microbial communities from Luquillo Experimental Forest, Puerto Rico - GRE.SIPMG.176b2f20 | ecosystem: Environmental > Terrestrial > Soil > Tropical forest > Bulk soil... | reverse complement strand
TGGTGATGTCCAAATCCGGAAATTTACTGATCTGATACCCGCAGCCGGTCACCGGCAGAACGCGTTCCTCGGCACACCCGCGCAGGGCTTTGGCATGCTCGGTAGCCGGGGCAGCGGCAGCATCACGGTGCGGGTCTGCTGCGGGTAGCTCGCCAGGAAGGGCGGCAGCACGCAGAGCTGGCCCTGTGTGGCGCAGGCGAGCTCGGCGGCCAGCGGCAGGTCGGTGCCTGTGCCTGCCCCCGCGCAGGGCGGCCCGTCCACGCTTGCGCTCTCGATGCTGGCGGGCTCGGAGGTGACCGGACCGCCGCGGTCGGTGTTGCCGTAGAAGCAGTTCCGCGGGGTGTACGCGGACAGGGTCTCGGTAGCCAGGTCAGAGTTCGTCAGGTTGCCGAAGAACCCGACGTTGCTGAACACGTTCCCGTGGACCAGGTTGCCGCGCGCCTGGAACAGGCAGGTCCCAGGCAGCGGGTCGTTCGGGACTCCGCCCTGGCAGTGCGCGCCCGCCGGCGGCTTCTCCGAGTCGGGGAAGTCGGTGGCGAGTATCCCCCACGAGCCCTGATCCTCGATGGTGTTGCCGGTCACCGTGTCGTACGAGCCCCCGGCTAGCTGGATGCCGGTCCCCACGGGCGCCACGGTCCCGTTGGCTGGCGTGTTCGGGTTGTTGTTCGCCTGGATCAGGTTGTCCTCGATAATCGTGCAGGACTTCGTGGCGCTGCCCGGGCAGCGGCCGTCCTGCGGCGGCGGCGAGTCGTCGTTGTTCTCCGAGTTCGGCACTATGCCGGCGTGGTTGAGCCGGAAGATCGAGTTCCTGATGACCAGCTGCCCGCCTGAGTTCGTGCCGGAGTACCCGAGCGCCGAGTTGACCCCGGTGTCGTTCGCGAGCGTCACGTTGCAGACCCGGCGGCACGCGCCCACGTAGTAAGCCGAGTCGGCCATGTTGCTCGCATACGAGTTCGTGATGAGTCCCGGGCCGCGCGAGTTGCTGACGAAGATGCCGTACTGGGCCAGCTGCGGGCTGTTCAGCTTCGCGGGCGCGTACTCGGATGTCGCGGTCAGGTAGGACCCGGAGTAGGCGCCCAGGCCGATCGTGCCGGTGCCATCGCCGCCATTCCACCAGATCTCGTTACCGTGATCGCCTCCCCCGGCCAGGTAGTCGCACACGGTCAGGTTCTGGATCGTGATCCCGCTGGCCTTCCACACCACGATCCCGTCACGCGGCGTGGCATCCTGCTGGGCGGCGGCCGACGGGCACGGGTGCGCGGCCGTCCCCTTGCTGCCGTCGATGATCACCCGGTTGCGGTCCAATCCGCGGATGTGCAGGTTCGGCTTCTGTATCCAGACACCCGCGGTCGGCCACTGCCTGCTCTTCTCGTGGTAGACGCCGGGATAGATGAGGATCCAGTCGCCGGAGCGCGCTGCATCGACAGCTCCCTGAACGGTGCGGTAGTAAGGCCTGGCCGAGCGCGGCAGCGCCGGGCAGCGGACGGTGCTGCCGTTGCAGACGAGCAGCACGCTCGGTCCATGGCTCGCCGCCCGTGGACCCGAAGAGTAGTCGGCGGCACTCGCCGTGATCGCGCGCTGGGTGGCCAGACCTGCCCCGCCCGCGAGGGCAAGAATGAGAGCCGCGCTGAAAAAGAACGCATGTCGCATGGTGAATCCCCCGTCGAATCCCCGTTCTTACCCTGACGGAGGCCGGACTTGCCGTTTTAAATACATTGGCCGGCGGCGAGGACCGCGGCGGTCAGCGCCGCCTCGCGCGGGTCGGGGTTGACGTCGAGCAGCTGGACCGGGAGGTAGGCGAAGGCGAGTCCGGCTTCGGGGAGCGCCCAGGCGCGGCAGCCGCCCAGGCCGACGGTGCCGAAGGAGCCGGGGCCGCCAAGCGGCCTGTCGGCGGTGGGCAGGTTGAACCCGAGGCCGAGCGCGGATTCGGTCATGGCGGCAGCCGCGATGTCGGGCCCCCGGACCTGTTCGCGCCGGGCGTTCTCCATGGCCCGCGCGGACATCAGGCAGACGCCGTCGACCTCGCCGATGACCGCGGCGAAGATCCGCGCAAGGCCGCGGGCGGAGCCGATGCCGTTCGCCGCCGGGAGCTGAGCGGCCTGGATCCGCGGGTCGTTGACGGCCAGCGGTCCCAGCGGCGGGCTGGTGAACCCGAAGGCGGCACGGTACGGCAGCGACTCCGGGTCCAGCCGCAGCGTGGTGGCCTGCCCCTCCGGTTTCCGCGGGAATGGCAGCACCGGGGCGACCGAACCGCTCAGCCGGTCCGGTAGCCCGAGGTAACACTCGGCGCCGAGGGGGCCGCTGACGTTGTCGGCGATCCACGGGCCGGGGAGCTGCCCGGTGACCTGGCGGATGAGCTCACCGACCAGGAACCCGTAGGTCATCGAGTGGTAGCCGTGGGCCGTGCCCGGCGGCCAGTTCGGCCGCTGCTCCTCCAGGGCCCTGATGACCGGCGTCCAGGACAGCAGCTCGTCGCGGGCCAGCGGCCGGTCGAGCGCCGCCAGCCCGGCCTGATGGGTCAGCAGCCACCGCACCGGAACGGCTTCCTTGCCGGCCCGGGCGAACCCGGGCCAGTAGCGGGCCACCGGGGCGTCCAGGTCGATCACCTTCCGGTCGGCGAGCATGCTGACGGCGATGGCGAGGATGCCCTTGGAGACCGACATGAACGGCTGCAGTGTCCGCCGGGTGTAGGGGCGGCCGCTGCTCGGGTCCGCCACGCCGGCGGCGAGCTCTACCACGGGCTCGCCCGCGCGGTAGACGCACACGGCGGCGCCGGTCTCGCCGTGACGGGCGAAGTTGGCGGCGAACGCGTCGCGGACGCGCTCCCAGCCGGGGGCGGTGAAACCGTCGATGGTCAGTGAGGTGTTCGGTGATATATCACGCACCCGCCTAGCGTCACCTGGCGGCCGCGCCCGCCGCTATCCCGCGATCGCGGGATACCGCGAAGGAATGGAGGCGGCACAGCGGCGGCGGTACCGCTGCGGCGGCACCGCGTGGGGAGCGGCCTGCCTGGCCCGCGCCGCCACCGACCCGCCGTTCAGCCAGGACGACATCTCCTTCGTCGCCAGGGTGTGCGAACCGGTCGCCCGCGGGCTGCGGCTGTCGCACTTGCTCGCCGGCGACCGCCCCGCCGATCCGGCGCCGCCCGGCATGCTGGTCCTCGATGACGACGAGGGCGTCATCTCGCAGACTGACGCCGCACGGGACTGGCTCGCCCAGCTGCCCGCGGATCAGGCCCGTGGCCTCGACCTGCCCGCCGCGATCCTCAGCGCGGCGTGGGCGCTGGGCCCCGCGCACCCGGGCAACGGCGTCGCAGGCGGACGCCTGCGCACCGCAACGGGACGCTGGCTGCGCCTGCACGCCGCCCGGCTGGCCCCAGCCGGCGCGCAGGGCAGCGGCCAGGTCGCGGTCATTCTTGAACCCGTCAGGCCCGCCGACCTTTCGCCGCTCGTGCTCGACCTGCACGGGCTGACCGACCGGGAACGCCAGATCACCCAGCTGCTGCTGCGCGGCCTGCCGACCACGGAGATCGCCGAGACGCTATTCATCTCCCGGCACACGCTCGGCGACCACGTCAAGGCGATCTTCGCCAAGCTCGGTGTCTCCAGTCGCCCCGAGCTGACCGCGCTGCTGCTCGACCACGCCCCGGCCGCCCCGGGACCTGGCCGGTGACGCGGTTACGCGGGCCGCGTGCCCGTGACGACGAAGGCGGTAGCGCCACCGAGGAAGCTGCCTTCCTCTTGCTGCCGGCGCAGCGCGTCCCACCACCTGCCCGCCTGCCCGGCGGTGAGCACCTGCTCGTCGCACAGTCGCGTCACGGCGGGGCCAAGGAGGGCATGGAAGATTTCCGCGGGCCCGAGGACGACGAACGGGTCAACCGTCACGCCGGTCAGCCCGGCCTGGCGGAATAGCCGGGGCAGCTGGCGCCCCGCCCAGCCGCAGGCGAACGAGTCGCTGAAGGCGCGCAGAATCGTCCGCGTCGTCTGCTGGTCCGGATGGTCGAGCACCACGCTGCCCTCATCGATTTCCAGGACGCCTACCCGCCCGCCGGGCCGCGTGACGCGGACCATCTCACTGATGGCCTGGCTCACGTCGGGGAGGTGCTGCAGCACCGTCTCCGTCCGGCAGACGTCAAAGGCGTCATCGGGGTAGGGCAGGCCGAGCGCGTCGCCGAGGCGGAACGAGACGCCGTGGCCATGCCCGGAATGGCGCCGGCGCGCCTCGGCGATCATCGCCTCGCTGGCGTCCACGCCGACTGCCTTGCCGCCCGGCGGCATCCGGCCGGCCATCTCCACGACGTCGCCGCCTGCCCCGCATCCGACATCAATCGCCGTGCGGGCATGCTCAAGGGACAGCCGTTCCAGCAGGCTATCCTTCGGGCCGCGCAGCAAGAGCTTGAGGCGGTCGAGCATTGCGATCATCGCGGCGGGATCGGATCGCTGGTCGACGGCCGCGAAGTGGCTGGCGTCGGCAACGCTGTGTTCGGGTGACATCGGTGGACCTCCTGTATCGGCTTCGGATCCACGATCACCGCCGCCGCGGGGCTGCCGGTATCCCTCAGATGAGGGATATGCGCGAATCCGCGGGGTCACCGATCGCCTCAGGCGGGGACGCTGACCAGCTCGTTGAGCTGGCGCATGACGCCCGGGAGGTCGCCTAGGGTGCCGTCTACCAGCCACCGGCAAATCTCGGTGGAGGTATCGACGACCCACTTCGCCCGTGCGTGGCGGCGTTCGGTGAAGGTTGCCCACAGATCGTCGTCCACCGTGGTGTGGGTGATGAGCAACTCCGACAGCACGGCGGCGTCCTCGAGGGCCATAGCGGCGCCCTGTGCCATGGTGGGCGGGCAGGCATGCGCCGCGTCGCCGATCAGGACGACGCGTCCGCGGTTCCACGGCGCGTCAAGGATCTGAGTCTCGATCTGCGTGTAGTGCACCTTGCTGGCCGCGGTAACGCTGGCGCGGATCTCGTCCCATGGCCCGTGGTACGCCGAGAGCAGCCCTTGGATCCTGGTCAGCTGCTCTCCGGGCGTCAGGCCAGCGCTGCCGTCGGCGGGCACGACCAGGAACGCGTACAGCGACTCCGCGCCCGTCGGGGTGTAGCCAGCGGTGCGAGCCGAGCCGCCGAAGTACAGTTCGCTACGCGTGACGCCGGCCGGCCGGGGGCCAAGGACCCGCCAGTTGCCCAGCCCGGTCGGCCGGGGCCCCGCCGTGATTCCCAGCGAGCGGCGGATCGATGAGCGGATGCCGTCCGCGCCCACCACGAGGTCGTAATGGTCCGCCGAGCTGTCCGTGAACGCGACGCCGACCCCGTCGGCCGCTGGCTCCAGGCTGACGCAGGTGGTCCCGAAGCGGATCTTGGCACCCGCCTGCCCGGCCCTGGCCACCAGGATGCGCGCCAGATCGGGCCGGAGTATGCCCATCATGGCGGGCAGGTCCGGGCCGCCGGTCTTGGCCGCGGGAAGCTCGGCGACCAGTGTGCTGTGCGCGTCCGGAGCGCGCGTCGCGAACCCGTCGAATGAGTACCCAGCCGCGAGAATCTCATCCGCGGCCCCTAGCTGCTTCAGTACCCGCAGGGCATTGCCGTGCAGGGTAATGCCCGAGCCCAGGGCCGTCATCTGGGGCTGTATCTCGACTAGGTCGACCGCGATGCCCTCGCGGGCCAGGAAGATGGCGGTGGCCGCCCCTGCGGTGCCCGCGCCGACGACGAGCACTTTGCTGACTGCTGGCATGTTGTTCCCTAACTGATCCGATTGCAGGTTCGTTGGTGCGTCTCCATGCCCAGCATCGTCCGGGCCCGGCCGGCATGTCTTTAGCCCCAAGTGCAAGGCATTGACAACGCGCGCACATCTCGTGCTGGCACGCCTGCGCGGCTGTGTTCATGATCATTTCGGCAAGGTGCCGGTCGATACTCGCGCCTGATAGCGTTCACGCATATCGAAGGCATGTATATGAATGTGGCAATGCCAGAGGTTTGATCATGACCATTCGGTTCCGGGCGGAGGACGAGCCGGCGAAAACACGGCTGGACTACTGGGAGCATGTGATGGCCAGTGCCCTCGCGCCCTATGAGATCCGCGCCCGCGACGCAAGCATCCGCAGCCAGATCGGCCAGGCCCAGGTCGGCCCGGTCACCGTGGTAGCCATCCAGAGTTCCGCCATGCAGTTCAGCCGGACGACCGAACTCATCCGCAAGTCCGATCTCGGCCTGTGCAAGATCGATCTGGGGGCACGCGGGCAGGGCGTGTATGAACAAGACGACCGGGAATCCCTGCTGCGGCCGGGCGAATTTCATCTCATCGACCTCAGCCGCCCCAGCCATGTGGCCATCCAGCGGTCACACGCGGGCTCGGCCGTGATGTTCCCGCGGGCACTCCTGCCGGTGCGCCACAGCGACATCCGGAACCTCACCGCGATCCGCTTCTCCCCGCGAGAACCCTATGCCGCGCTTGTTTCCTCGCTCATACGGGAACTGCGGGGGCACCTTGACGCTTACGGCAGCGCACGGGACGCGCGGATCGGCACAGCGTTCCTCGATCTGCTCGCGCTCGCGGTCACAACCAGGCTGGACCGCGTGTCCACGGTGCCCGCCGAGAGCCGGCAGCGCGCCATGCTGCTGCGCGTCCACGCGTTCATCGAGCAGCATCTTGGTGATTCCGCCCTGTCACCGGCCATGATCGCCGCCGCGCACCACATCTCCGTCCGCACGCTCCACAAGCTGTACGAGGCGGAGGAAGACACGATCACCGCATCAATCCGGCATCGGCGGCTGGAGCTCTGCCGCCGGGACCTGCTCGACCCTGGCATGCCCGACCGCCCGGTCAGCGCTGTCGGCGCCCGGTGGGGATTCCCGGACGCCGCCGCATTCAGCCGCGCGTTCCGCGCGACCTACGGCCTGCCTCCAGCCGAGTACCGCGCGACCGCGGCCACGCCGAACGCCGCATCCCCGAGCTGACGCACAGATCCCTGGCGTACAGATTGTTCGCCTCCGGTTTACGCCTTCCGGGTGATACCGCTAACCGGAGGCGCACGATGGAAGCTCATGACGAAACCAACGACTTCGGCGGCCTGGCCGGCGTCCTGAGCGGCCGGCCCGACGGCCGTCCGCCGCTGGTCCTGCTGCACGGCCTGACCTTCGACCACACGATGTGGCAGCCCGCGCTCGCCGAGTTGCGCAGAACCGGCCCAGAACGGCAGGTGCTCGCCCTTGACCTGCCCGGTCACGGTAGCTCCCCGGCATGGGCGCGCTACGACATCGACAGCATCGCCGCGGCGGCGCATGCCGCGGTCACGGCGGCCCGGCTGCCGGAACCGGTGATCGTCGGCCACTCCATGGCCGCCGTGATCGCCACGGTCTACGCCGCAAGGTACCCGGCGCGCGGAGTCGTCAACGTGGACCAGTGGCTGCTGGTCGAGGAGTACGCGGCCGCGGTCAAGCCGCTGGCCGGCGAGATCCGCGGGGGCGGTTTCGCCGCGGCGTGGCGGTTGTTCGAGGACAGCATGCACGCCGACGTGCTGCCGGAGGAAGCCCGGAAGCTGCTGCGGCCGGTCAGCAGCGTGCGACAGGACGTCGTCGCCGGGTACTGGCGGGAGGCGATGGACCGGCCGGCGGACGAATTCGCCGCGGACCTAGCGGCCGCCATCGCCAAGGTCCGCGCGAACGGAACCGGATACCTGTTCATCGCCGGCCACGAGGTCGAACCCGGATACCAGGACTGGTTCGGCCGGCAACTGCCGCAAGCCGCCGTCGAGGTCTGGCCGGGCAGCGGTCACTTCCCGCACCTGGCCTACCCGGCGCGTTTCGCTGGCTGCCTGGCGTCCACCGCCCGGTGGGGTGATGCCGCGTGACCGCCAGAAGCGTGCCTGGCTTCACCGGGCAGCTCATCGCGCCGGCGGACGAGCGGTACGACGCGGCCCGCACCGTGTGGAACGCCGCGATCGACCGCTACCCGGCGCTGATCGCCCGCGCGCGCCGCACCGCCGATGTCGCCGCGGTGATCCGCTACGCCCAGGACAACGGTATGCCGCTGAGCGTCCGCGGCGGCGGGCACTCGGCGGCGGGCCTGGCCGTCGCCGACGGCGCACTGATGCTCGACCTATCGCCGATGAAGGCGGTCACCGTCGATCCCGCCGCCGGTGTCGCGGTCGCCGCACCCGGGCTGACCTGGGAAGAACTGGACGCCGCGACCCAGGCTCACGATCTCGCGACCACCGGCGGCGTGGTCGGCTCCACCGGAATCGCCGGGCTGACCCTCGGCGGCGGGATCGGCTGGCTCGACCGGCTGGCCGGGCTCACCTGCGACAACTTGATCGAGGCCGAGATCGTCACGGCGGACGGCCGGGTCCTCACGGCGAGCGGTACGCGGCACCCGGACCTGTTCTGGGCGCTGCGAGGCGGCGGCGGCAACTTCGGGGTGGTCACCTCCTTCAGCTACCGGCTGCACCCCGTCACCACCGCCTACGGCGGGATCCTCGGGTACACCTTCGACCGCGCGGCCGACGTGCTCCGCGCCTACGCGCGCGCTAGCGAGGACGCCCCCGATCGGCTCGCCCTGTACGCCGGGATGACCACCGCGCCGCCGCTGCCGTTCATACCCGAGGTCCTGCACGGGCAGCCGCTGGCGGCACTGTTTCTCGCCTGCTTCGGTTCCGCCGCTGATCATCCAGAACGGACGGTGGCGTCTGTCCGGGCTCTGCTGCCTCCCCCCGCCTTCGACGCGACCGGCCCGATGTCCTACCGCCAGGTCCAGCAGCTCTCCGAGGGACCCGGCGTTCCCGGCATGCACCACTACTACACGGCGGAATGGCTGGACGTGCTCGACGACAAGGCGATCGACGCCCTGGTCAGCGCGGCCGAACGGGCCACGTCGCCGCGGTCGGTCATCGTCGTCAAGCGGATGGGCGGTGCCGCGGCCCGGGTGCCCGCCGACGGGACCGCGTTCTGGTACCGCCGGGCGGCGCACAACCTCGACATCCACGCGCAGTGGGCGCCGGGCGGCGATCTGGCCGCGCACCGGGCGTGGGCGCACGCCACGAGGCAGGCCGTCCGGCACGCGTCGGCCGGCGGCGGCTACGTGAACTTCCTGGGCGGCGACCAGGGCGCCGATCGCATCCGTGCCGCCTACGGCGGGAACTATGAGCGGCTAACCCAGGTCAAGGCCGGCTACGATCCCGGCAATCTCTTCCGCCTCAACCACAACATCGCCCCCGCGGAGCGGGCCTCGGTCAGATGAGCCAGCGGTCGGGGCCGCCGGGAGCGGGATCGTAGCGGCAGGACGCGCCGGTGCGGATCGAGGCGCGCAGGTGCGCGGCGGCGGCCGGCGCGGTATCAGCTATCCGTTCGATGGCCATCTTGAGGGTGCGGGTGACGTTGACGCGCGCGCGTTCCGCCTCGGGCGCGGCCCGCCGGACTCGGCCGCCAAGGCCGGCGGCGCCGCGCAGTTCGCGCACCAGCGCCGTGCGCTCGGCCTCGGCCCGGACCGCCGCCTCCGGGTCCCCGGCCCGGTCGGCGGCCTCGAGCGCCGCCGTGACCTCGCCGAGCCGGCGCCGGTAGGCGTCGCGGGCGGCTCCGTCCAGCACCGGCCCTGTCCCGGCGGCCGCCAGCCCGGCGCCGCCGGCCGCGAGATCGAGGGCGCGGATCTCCCGGCCGGGCGCGGCGAGCAGCGCGCGCAGGTAGTGCAGGCCGCGGACATCGCGCAGCCGGGCGCGCTCCTCGCCCGCGGTCAGCAGCCAGTCTTCGCCGTCCCTGACGAGCGACCACTCGGTGGCGGGCGTGCCAAGCCGCCGCAGGAGGACGGCCATGCCGAGGCGCTGCGCGATCTCGCGGGACCGGCCGCGGCACGCGGCCGCCCGGCCGGGGTCTCCCGAGCCTGTCAGCGCGTCGGCTAGGCCCGCCAGGCTGTGCGCCAGGAAGGGCAGCGCGCCGGTCCGCTCTTCGAACTCGATCGCCTCCTCGAAGTGCCCGACCGCCTCCCCGGTCTGGCCCATCGTGGCCGCCAGCAGGCCCAGGTGATGCGATACCGGCCCCCAGGCGATGGCGGCGCCGCCCCACACCACCAGCCGCCCGCGGTGCGGCAGCATCGCCTGGTAGATCCGGGCGGCGGCGGCGGAATCGCCGGTCGCCGCGGCGACGACGGCGAGGTCCGCCATGGCGCCCAGCCACCGGGGGCCGGAACTGGCCAGCGCGCGGGGCAGCAGCCGCGCGAGCTCGGCGGCCGCCTCGTCCAGCCGCCCCAGGGCGGTGAGCACCCGCGCGGCCGTCGCCTCGAGCAGGTGCCCCGGGCGCTCGCGGGCGTATGCCAGCATCATGTCCGGAGCACGCTCCCACTCGCCGGTGAAGCCGAGTTCCAGGGCCACCGGCCCGCGCAGCGTCCCGGTGATCAGCTCGGCGTCCGGCAACCCGATCCGGTCCGCTTCCCGCGCCACCTCCGCGGTGAGCAGGCTGGCCTGCTCGAAGCGCCCGTGCAAGATCGCCAGCATGGCGTGGCGTGCCGTCGCCAGGACAGCGGCCGCCGCGTCGCCCGCGACGGCGGCCTCGTGGGCGAAGGCGGCCAGCGCCGATTCTGCCTCGGCCACCCGGGCGAGCTCCATCAGCGCCACGAACCGCCAGAACATCCCGTCGCGTTCCCGCTCGCCGTCGCCGGCCGCCCGTGCTAGGTCGATGATCTCCGACCCGGCCGCCAGCCGGTCCTCGGCACCCCGCTGATCCCACAGCGCGTGCAGCCGCGCGTCCAGGACGTCCGCGAGCAGCCCGGGATCTCCCGCGCCGCGCGCTAGCCTGAGCGCCTCGTCGGCCAGCTCCCGCCGCCGGGCCGTGGCCGTGGCGTCGCCGAGCAGCTCGCGGGCCAGCCTGGCGAGCACGCGCGCCCTGTCGCCGTCCGCACGCGCCCGGGCGGCGGCCGCTTCCAGCAGGCGGACCAGGCTGGTGTCCACCGCGAGGAAGGGCGTGCTCGCCGTCGCCCGCAGCGCCAGGTGGACCACCGGGTCGGCACCGTCCGGGCGGCCGGCCAGCTCCCGCGCCAGCTGCGTGGCGACTCCCGGCTGGCCCCGGGACGCCAGCCACAGCGGCCGGCTCGTCTCCGCGTCAAGCCCGCCGAGCGCCGCCGCCAGCTCCTCTTCGCTCAGGCCGCCGAGCCGCAGCTCCGGCCGCAGCCCCAGCGGGCTGGCGGTGGTGGCGAGCACCGCGACCGGAGCGGTGTGGCAGCGCGCGGCGACCGCGGAAAGCATCCCGGCGGCGTCCGCGCCGCCACGGTCGACGTCGTCGATGACAATGAACCGGAGCGGGCCGGATGCCAGGTGCGCGGCCGCGCCGTCCAGGTCGAGCGGGCCGGCGTGCTCGCTCAGCAGGCCGGCGATAAGGCCGTCCGGGGCGCCTGTGTCGCGCAGCAGCCGCGCCCACGCCATGCGCCCTGGCTGCCCCTCGGCAGGGCTGGTCCAAAGCACCTCGAAGCCGCGGTCGCGGGCACCGGCCGCCGCCGACTCCGCGATCAGCGTTTTACCCGACCCTGCCGGACCGCAGATGACCAGCACGCCGCCCGCGCCCCGGCGGGCGCTGTCCAGCAGGCGGCCGACCTCCTCCATCTCCTGGCGCCGTCCCGCGACAAGCACACCTTCGGTATATCAGGGATGCCGGACCGGTCAGAGAGGCGCTGGCCGCGAGCAGCGCTCCACTGGTGGCGGTCGTGGCCGATGGGCTATACTGCGGCGTGCTCTCGCAGGGGTATCAGGGGTTGCCAGGCGGCGACGGCCAGCCGCGTGCCCAGCGGTTCCCCGACTCCAAGGACGCCTGGTGACCAGCGCCGCGGTGCTCGCGCTGTTCGATGACGACGCGACGCCGGAGGTGCTCGCCCGCCGCGAGCTCTACATCGAGGACACGGCCAGGGGCAGCGGCACCAGCGGGCGCGAGCGCTCCGGCGGGATCATTGTCCACAAGCCGGCGGCAGCGGTGCTCTTGCCCTCGGACTTGCCGCCATTGTCGTGGCGGCGGCCCGATTTCGCGACCCTGCGGCACGTCCTCGTCCGATTCGGCTTCATGCTGGACCGGCTGCCGAGCGGGCATAGCTACGAGTCGAGCACACTGTCGATCCGCCTAGACCAGGAAGAGGCGGTGGTCCTGGCACAGCGCCCGTCGCTCGTGACGACCGAATCCGCGACAGTGGGCACCACGACGACAGAGATGTCCGCTGCGCTCGAAAGCTTCGCCAAGATAGGTGCCCAGCGGACGCGGGTAGTGCAGACGACCCGCCGCACGATCTTGCCGCTAATCACTCCGGAGAACCGGGGGGCGGACGGCTTCGGCTGGCACTACCAGGCTCAGGACGGCACGCCACTGCTGCCGCAGCCGGAGACCGTACAGGCGCTGATCGAGCTGCCGCGCGAGGTGACCGAGCTGAGCGGCGCGATCAGCGGGGAGACGCTGGTCTCATTCCATCGCTACGGGGTACTCACGAAATCACGCGCCATCCCGCTAGCAGCAGCGGTGCGATTCCAGCTACCTCTCGGTCCCGCGCGCTGATCCGGTCCTGCTCATCAGCCCGCACTGCCCGTTAACCGGCACCACCGTTACCGGCACGAGCAGTTGCTCAAGCAGAATCGCGGGAAAATAGCGTCGGCGTCTCGTATTCCATCGCGGTCGCCGCGTCCGATCGCAGCAGCGCGGGAGCGACCCTGAACGCCCGCTCCACGGTCGCACCGCTGAAGATGGCCTGGTAAAAGCCGACGCTGAACCGCGCGGCAGCATTGTCGCCGATCTCGTAGCGCATTCCGATGACTCGGTCAATCTGCTCGGAGATGGCCTTGGCCAGCCGCGCGGAGTGGCAGGCGTTGACGATCACGCACTGGATCGTGTCGTTGTAAGCGGCGAAGATCTCGGCCAGGCCGTCGATCTCCAGGGGCATGCTGTTGCCGAACGCGTCCCCGACCAGGATGCGGCCCAGGTCATCGCCATGCCCGGAGAAATGCACGATCTGCGGATGATGCCTGGCGAGCGCCCGGCTGATGTCCGTGAGCTGCACCGCGACCTGCGGCACGAGCCGGAACTCTTGGCGATAGTCGCTCATGAGCAGTTCCTGCTCGATCAGCCTGAGCTCCTCATCGGGGCGAAGCGGTGGCTGATCCCGTGGGCTTGAGGACAGGAACAGCACCGTCCGCACCATGCGGCCGGGCTGGGTGCCCACGGTATCCCTGACGGGCGCTGCCTCCTGCTGCCTGGCGTCCTCACCGACGGGAATGCGGAGCTGCTCTTCCTGTGCGGCCGGTCGCAGTACGCCCGTCCCGTCTGCGTAGCTGTAGCTGAGCCGAACGCGCAGCGGGACGAGGCCGCCGTCCGCGGGGTGCACGTCGACCTGAAGCCGCGCCTTCTTGCCGCCGGGCAGCACGCCGATCCGGCGGCGCTTCCCGTCGGTCTCGACCGGGCCATCGATCGTCACCAGCACCTCGTTTACCGTGGTGCCGGACGGATTGCGCACCGCGATCGGCAGCGGAGTCCACTTCCCGAGCGGCAGCGTACCGCCCTCGTGCTCGACCCGGAGCCGGGGCGGCGGCACCAGCACCGGCGCGGCGTGCTGGTGTCGCGCGGGTTCTTCGGCAACGAGGAGCGTCTGCCAGCTCCGGTCGCGGACCGACTCGTCGTCCTCGTCCCGGTAGGAGAAGTTCGGGCTAGTCAGCGTGAACTCACCCGCCTTAGCGGCCTCAACGGTCACAGAGCGGACGACCTCGGCCCCGGGCTCGATCGATGCGATGTCAATCTGCCCGGCGCCGATGAGCCTGAGCCCGGGGGACATCGCCAGCGCGAACACGATCCTCCGGTACGTGCCGGCGCTGGGATTGCTGAACCGGATGTCCAGCCGGGTCCGCTGGCCTGCCACGAGCCGCCGGGGCGTCACCGCGACGGCGATCATGCTCTTCCTGCCGCCCGCGCCTGGCCGTACTGGCCCTGCGGGGCAGGCGGAGCGTAGTTGCCGGCCCCCGCCGCGCGCGGCGCCGCCCTCGGATCGCTCCACCCGTGATACCGGCCGGACCGGGGGTGATACGCATCGGCGCAGGCCGGGCAGTGCATCGCCGCGCGCGACACCGGCTCCTGCGAGGCGTCGAACGCATCGTCCGCCCCGATCGTCACGCCGTGCTCAGCGCAGACCGGCATCCCGCAGTGGTGGCACAGGAATAGCTGCACCTGCTGCCATGTCTCGCCGTTAACTCCGCAGATCACGTTCATGGCTGCTCTCCTAGCTCGCGGAGCTGGTCCTGAATCCTGGCAACGATCCGCGCGTGGGTTTGCTCGGTGATCCGGCCGCTGATGACCGCGGTGTCGGTGTCCTCCCACTGCTGCCGCAACGCGGCGATGCGCGCTTGCTTGTCCTCCCCGTTGCCGCTACCGGCTGGAGCGGCCACGGGCTGCTCGTCCACGATCTCGGCGTCCACGACGACCGGGTCGTGCGGGAAGCCGCTGCCCGGCGGGCCTTCCTGCCCGGGCTCGTCGATATCGCGCACGGTGATGTCCTCGTCCCAGGCCTCGGACTCCGGGGCCGCGGGGATTGAGGCCGCGCCGCCGACACCGGTCGCGCGCCTGCGCAGCACGCTGGTCACGTGCTCGTGCAGGTCATCCCAGCACTTTTCGATCATCGCCCGCTGGGTCAGTCCCGGATCGTTGCCGTAGGTCCCGTTGACGGTCACTACGGCGGTGGTCTTCCCGGGCAGCCGGGGGTCGTTCGCGAATTCCTCGCCACGCAGGCTGATATCGAAACCGATGGGGAACACGCCGTAGTACCACCGGCCAGCGATGTCCCACACCCGCTTGATAATCTCGCCCCCGGATTCGTAGCCCGGCTGCGGGTCCTGCTCGACGACAGACTTGACGTAGTAGCCTTCCCTGCTGATAAGGCTGGTCAGCTCGGCCACCATGTCGAAGTCAGGGACCACGCCGTAGAACGGCTCGTCGGCCTTCCGGTACCCGTTCTCGCTGCCAGGCACCTCCTGGCCACCGTCCCCGTGCCTGCCTTCGGCAAGGTCGCGCTCATACCGGGCGTTGCTCTGCCTGGGCACGGCCCAGGGTTCCTGGTAGCGGATGGCGTCCAGGCTGATGCCGAACTTGACGGTCACCTCGGTCCGCACGCGTACGTCCGGCTGCTGCCGGGCTTTGCCGCCGCCCGGAAGATAGATGTCGACGCCTCGCACGCCAGAGAGCGTTCCCGCGCCAGCGGCCAGCGCTCCGTTGCGCGGCGGGCGCTGCTCGAAGATGGCGGTCAATGTCCCGCTGAGCTGGGCATCCGCTGTCTCGGCGGCCTCGCCGCCGTCGTTGCCGGGTAGCACAGCGTTCTCAAACCGAAGTATCAGCGTCCGGCTCCTGGCCCCGGACGACGACGCCGCCGCCCGCGGCGGTCCGCCGCTGTCGTCCCTGCCCCTCGGTGGGAGCTTCATCCAGCGGATGAGGCGGCGTCCCTGCCGCCCGGGATTGATCGTCGCACCGCCCGGCGCCGGCTGCACCGAGCCCCAGGCCGTCGGGACCTCAAGCTCGATGAGGTCGAAACGCGCCAGGTTGAGCTCCTTGCCCTCGGGCCCCAGATCGTTCCAGTGCAGGTCGATCTCAAGCGTTTTCCGGTCGGACGAGGGAACCACCGACGGAACGATCCACAGCGGGATGTCCTCCGGGGCATTGCCCGCCTGCACCCGGTAGGCGGTCGAGGAGATCCACTCGCCTGGCGGGTGCAGGCG
>Ga0318516_10000223_pt1 | contig 15724 bp, 14 predicted proteins | sample GRESIP176b2f20_FD_202501 | JGI IMG/M metagenome (GOLD analysis project Ga0318516, IMG submission 202501) | Tropical soil microbial communities from Luquillo Experimental Forest, Puerto Rico - GRE.SIPMG.176b2f20 | ecosystem: Environmental > Terrestrial > Soil > Tropical forest > Bulk soil... | reverse complement strand
CTCCCAGACCGTCTCACCCTCCGGGCCGGTGGCGACGTACGGCTGCCCGGCGTGCGCGGCGGTCAGCCGGTAGTAGATGAGCGTGGCCACCAGTGCCAGGAACGGCGCGATCAGCGTGCCTGCCACGACGTTGTTCACGAAGTTGCGCAGCCACACCGGCAGGACCAGAAGGATCAGGCCGAGGACGATGGTGAACGCGATCAGGATCAGGACCACCAGCACATAGGTGCCGAACACCCGCCACGCGTAACCACGCACGGTGCGCCAGCTGTTGCCGAACGACTCGAATACCCCCGACCCCGCGAGCACGATGAACGGGACGATAAGGCACCAGAACGTCAGCAGGACAAGGCCGGGCACGACGAGCAGGATCAAGCCGATCGTGATGCCGATGGCGGCCAGGATGGATGCCCCGATCACCGGCAGGACGAAGGGCAGCGCGGCCTGCACCGTCTGGGTCAGGTCCATGTCAACCTGCCCGTCGCGGACATCCTGCACCGCCTTGATCAGCGTTGCCTGGAGTACATAGGTGGCTGCGATGCTGACGATGGCCCCGAGGATCGCACCCACGACATGGGCGAGCGAGAGCAGGGAGATCAGGATCGCCGCGATCACGTAGATCACGAAAGAGATCACCAGGAAGTGGCCCGCGAACCGCCGGTATAGCGCCCAGGCCTCGGTTAGTACGCCAGTGAGCGGACTCATAGGTTGATCGTAGAGCAGTGGCACCCGCCGGGACCTGACGATTGGCTGACCGCTGGCTGTGTGTTTCCGGGCACGGGCATGGTGACTAGTTGACCAACCGGCCCGGGAGCTCGCCCGCTCCCAGGTCGGAATCCGGCCAGACGGGGACGCCGTTCACGAAGACGTGCGCCACGCCGGCCGCCAGTTCGCGCGGCCGGTCGTAGGTGGCGCGGGCGGCCGGGCCGGCCGCACCGATGACGCACAGGTCGGCGGCCATCCCTTCGGCGAGCCGGCCCCGGTCGCGCAGGCCGTAGACGTCGGCCGCGTTGGTGGCCAGGTGCCGGGCCAGTTGCTGGTACCCGGTCTCGGGCCCGGCGCCGAGGTAGTACTCGGCGAGCCGGGCGAACGCGCCGTAACCGCGCGGGTGCGGGTGCTGGCCCTGGTAGATCCCATCGGATCCGGCGCAGTGCCGGTCGTGGGAGCTGATCCAGGCCAGCTGATCGCCGGTAAGGCCGAGCCGGTCCAGGTGACCGCCGACGCCGAGGTCCGCCGCGACGAGCAGATCGAGCACCCACTCCCCCGGCGGCCGCGAATCCCGCGCCGCCGCCTCGGCCACAGAAAGCCCCGCGGACCCGGCCAGGTCACCGGGCACCGTGCCCAGGTAGACGTTGCGCAGGTAAGACTCGGTGAGCTTGTCGCCGGCGAGCAGGGCGGCCCGCTGCCCGGGATCTGTGAGCGCGGCCAGCGTCCGGTCCGGGCCACCGGCCTGCACCTCGGGCGGGAGCAGCAACTGCGCGAGGATCGTGCTTGATCTCCGGTAGAAGTACATGTCGAAGGTGACCGCCGCCCCCGCCTCGTCGGCGGCGGTGATCGCGGCCTGGATGTCGGCGGGCTCTCCCCACAGATGGCTGGCGTGCACCCGCACCCCCGTGCCCGCCCCGACCGCCGCGAGTTCGCCCAGCCCGGCCCGGACGTCCGGGCCGTAGCCGCGCAGGTGCGACACGTACGGCCGGCCTGCCTCGGCCAGCGGCCTGGCCATGTCGGCCACCTCGCCGGCCGCCCCGAACCGGCTCGGCAGGTAGTCGAGCCCGCTGGACAGCCCCACCGCGCCCGCGGCCAGCGCGTCCTCGACCTCACGCCGCGCCGCCGCGCGCTCCGCCTCGGTCAACGGCCCGGCTGCCATCCCGGCGACGTTGTGCCTGATGGTTCCCTGCGAGGCGAGCACGGCCACATTCTGCGCCAGGCGGCCGGTCACCGCTTGGGCGAAGTCGGCCACGCCGAAGTCCCCGGCCGCCTCCAGTGCCCCGTTGACCGGTGCGAAGTACCTGTTCAGGTACTGCACCGTGCGTGCGTTAGCCCCGATCCACGATTCTCCGTCCTGGCCCACGACCAGGGTGGTCACACCCTGCGCGAGGGCGCCCTCCAGCCGCCCGGAAGCCAGCAACGGCCCCTCCGCGTGCGCGTGGGCATCGATGAACCCCGGGCACACCACGCTGCTTGGGGCCAGGTCGATCACCTCACACTCGCCCGGCGGCACGTCGACGTGCCCGACGGCGGTGATCTTGGGCCCCTCGATCAGCACGTCCGCCCGCTGCACGGTCGTCCCGATGCCGTCGGCGACCACTCCGCCGCGGAGCAGAATGCGAGAGTTCACCGGGCTCTCCCATCGATCGCGCAAGCCTACGGATGCTGGCTGCTGACCGAGATGACCTCGCCGGTCAGGTAGGAGGCGTAGTCGCTGGCGAGGAACGCGATCACGCTCGCGACCTCCCACGGCTCCGCCGCACGGCCGAACGCCTCCCGGCTTGCCAGGCCGGCGAGCAGTTCCTCGCTGGTCACCTTGGCCAGGAACGGGTGCGTGGCCAGGCTCGGCGCCACCGCGTTGACCCGGATCCCGTGCTCGGCCACGTCGAGCGCCGCGCACCTGGTCAGCGCCATCACCCCGGCCTTGGCCGCCGCGTAGTGCGCCTGGCCCGGCTGCGCCCGCCAGCCGAGTACCGAGGCGTTGTTGACCACGGCGCCGCCGCGGCCCTGCGCGACGAACTGGCGCAGCGCAGCCCGGGTGCAGCGGAACGTGCCGTTCAGCGTGACGTCGAGCACCCGCGACCACTGCTCGTCGGTCATCTCCAGCACCGAACTCGTGCCACCGAGACCTGCGTTGCTGACCATCACGTCGATCCGGCCGAAATGCCGCACCGCGCCGTCGATCAGCGCCCCGACCTGTTCCTCAACGGTCACGTCGCAGGCTTGAGACCACACCCGCGCGCCGAACTCGTGGGCCAGTTCGTCGTGCGCCGCGGCGAGCCGCCGCTCGTGGGAGTCGCTGATGGCGACCTGGGCGCCCTCCGCCAGGCAGCGGCGCACCACGGCCGAGCCGATGCCGGTGCCGGCCGCGGCGGTGACCACCACGACCTTGCCGGCGAGCAGGTCCCGCCCGGCGGGCGGCCCGGGGGGAACCGGGGTCATGACCGGGCCTGGCGGGGCAGGCCGAGGGCCCGCTCGGCGATGATCGTGCGCTGGATCTCGTCGGACCCGCCGTAGATCGTGTCGGCGCGGCTGAACAGGAACAGCCGCTGCCACTCGTCGAGGTCGTAGGGCGCGCCGCGGGCCACCATCGACGGCGCGCCCTGCACGTCCATGGCAAGCTCGCCGAGGTCCTGGTGCCACCGCGACCAGAGCAGCTTCAGCTCCGACGGCCCGGTGCCGCCAGCACCGGCGGACAGCGTGCGCAGCGCGTGCGCGCGCATCGCCTCCAGGCCGATCCACGCCCGGGCCAGCCGGTCGCGGATCAGCGGGTCGCCGCTCGCCCCGGTCTGCCTGGCCAGCTCGACCAGCCGGTTCAGTTCGCGCTCAAAACCGACCTGCTGGCCCAGGGTGGCCACGCCGCGCTCGATGGCCAGCGTGGCCCTGGCCACCCGCCAGCCGTCGCCGGGCTCGCCGACCACCAGGCTGGCATGGGTGCGCGCGTCGTCGAAGAAGACTTCGTTGAACTCCGAGGTGCCGGTGAGCTGCCGGATCGGCCGGACCGTGATCCCCTTCTGCCGCATCGGGACCAGCAGGTACGACAGGCCCGCGCCGCGCTTGGACCCCGGCTCGGTGCGGGCCAGCACGAAACACCAGTCGGCCTCGACCGCCAGGGACGTCCACACCTTCTGCCCGGTGACGACCCACTCCCCGCCGTCGAGCCGCGCTGCGGTCGACACCGCCGCCAGGTCGGAACCGGCGCCCGGCTCGGAGTAGCCCTGGCACCAGAGTTCCTGGACCGTTCTGATCGGCTCGAGGAACCTGTGCTGCTGCTCCGGCGTGCCGAAGGCGATCAGCGTCGGCCCGAGCAGTTCCTCACCCAGGTAGCCGACCCGCGCCGGGGCGCGGCTGCGCGCGTACTCCTCGTAGAAGATGACCTGCTGCGCCAGCGTGGCGCCGCGGCCGCCGTGCTCGGGCGGCCAGCCGAGGCAGGTCCATCCCGCGGCCGCCAGGTGCCGGTTCCAGGCCACCCGCTCGGCATGCGCCTCGTGCTCGCGCCCGGGGCCGCCCGCATCCCGCAGCGCGGCAAAATGGCCGGTGAGATTGGCGGCGAGCCATTCGCGGATGCCGCGGCGGAACTGCTCGTCCTGCGGGCTGGAGCGCAACTCGTGCCTCCCCCTGCGACGGACCCGCGGGCCCGCAGGGGGGGTTGCAGGCCCGCGGGAGCTCCGTGGCTGGCCAGCGTCTGCCCGCCGCGCGTAGGCTCAGCCTACCAAGCACTTGCTTCGTTGGAGGGCACACCTGGTGGAGCTGACCATCCCGGCCGCTCTCGGAGCCGCGGCGGGGAAGTTCGGCGACGGCCCTGCACTCGCCGAGCCGGGGGGCCCGCGAATCAGTTACCACCAGCTACTTCGGCAGACGACCACGGTCGCGCGGGCGCTCATCGCCGAGGGCGTGGCGCATGGAGACCGAGTTGCAATTTGGTCTCCAAATACTCACCACTGGATTCTCGCCGCGTTCGGCGCATTGTCCGCGGGCGCAACGCTGGTTCCGGTCAGCACCCGGTTCACCGGGCCCGAGGCGCTCGACGTGATCACCCGCAGCGGCGCGTCCGTGCTGATCGTCGCCGACCGGTTCCTCGGCACCGACCGATTCGCCGCGCTGCGTACCGCCGCTGCTACCGAAGCGGCACACACCGGCGCCGGTGCTGAAAGTTACACAGCAGAACGACGCCTCGTGGCTGGCCAGCTTCCCGGGCAACTGCGGCTCGTGGTCCGCGTGCCGATGCCTGATGCCACCGAATCCGCGCCCCCGGGTGACGCGGAGGACGGGGTGATCGGCTGGGCCGAGCTGCTGGACCGGGCGGCGGCGGTCCCGGCCAGCGCGGCGGAGAAGCGCGCCGCGGCGGTGCACCCCGGGGACGTGAGCGACATCCTGTTCACCTCGGGCACCACCGGGCGGAGCAAGGGCGCGATGACCGCACACCGGCAGTCGCTGGCCGTGGCCGCGGCGTGGGCCGAGTGCGGCGGGCTCACCAGCGCGGACCGCTACCTGGTGGTCAACCCGTTCTTCCACAGCTTCGGTTACAAGGCAGGCATCCTGGCGTGCCTGGTCAGCGGCGCGACCCTGGTGCCGCAACTGGTGTACGACGCGGGGCGGGCCATGTCGCTGGTCGCGTCCGAGCGGATCACCGTGCTGCCCGGGCCGCCCACGATCTACCAGACGATCCTCGACCACCCCGACCGTGACTCCCACGACCTGTCCAGCCTGCGGCTCGCGGTCACCGGAGCGGCCATCGTGCCGGTCGCCCTGATCGAGCGGATGCGCCGCGAGCTGACCTTCGAGTCGGTGCTCACCGCCTACGGGCTGACCGAGGCGGTGGTGGCGACGATGTGCCGCCCCGGCGACGACCCGAAGACCGTGGCGACCACCTCGGGGCGGGCCGCGGCCGGCTTCGAGGTGCGGATCGCTGGGCCGGACGGCGACGATGCCAAGCCCGGCGGCCCGGGCGAGGTTCTGCTACGCGGGCCGAACCTGATGCTCGGCTATCTGGACGATCCGGAGGCGACGCGAGCCGCCATCGATGCCGGCGGCTGGCTGCACACCGGGGACATCGGCCGCCTGGACACCGACGGGTACCTGACGATCACCGACCGGCTCAAGGACATGTACATCTGCGGCGGCTTCAACGTCTACCCGGCCGAGGTGGAGCAGGTGCTGGCCCGGCTGGACGGCGTCGCCGAGTCGGTGGTCATCGGGGTACCCGACGACCGGCTCGGCGAGGTCGGCAAGGCGTATGTACTGACCCGGCCCGGCTTTGCCCTGGATGAGGCGGCCGTGGTGGCGTTCTGCCGGGAGCGGCTGGCCAGCTACAAGGTGCCGCGCCTTGTCGTGTTCCGTGATGACCTGCCCCGCACCCCGGCGGGCAAGCCGCTCAAGCGCCTGCTGCGAGAGGAACCGAAATGACCGAGGCTGCTGACGGCGAGGGGCCGGTCCGCTATTCCGAGCGCGGGCCGGTTGCCGTGGTGACGCTGAACCGGCCGCGGTACCGCAACGCGCAGAACTCGGCGATGACCTACGCCCTGGACGCGGCGTTCGCCCGCGCGGTGAACTCGCCGGAGGTCGCCGTCATCGTGCTGGCCGGCGAGGGCGAGCACTTCTGCGCGGGGCACGACATCGGCACGCCGGGCCGCGACGTGGATACCTCCTTCGACCGCCAGGCGGTGCTGTGGTGGGACCACGTGGGCCGCGCGGGCGCCGACGCCCGGTATGCCCGCGAGATGGAGGTCTACCTGGGCATGTGCCGGCGCTGGCGGGAGATGCCCAAGCCCGCCATCGCGATGGTCCAGGGTGCCTGCATCGCTGGCGGGCTAATGCTCGCCTGGTCCTGCGACCTGATCGTGGCCTCCGACGACGCGTTCTTCGCCGACCCGGTGGTGCGGATGGGGATCCCCGGCGTGGAGTACTTCGCGCACCCGTGGGTGCTCGGCCCGCGTTTCGCCAAGGAGGCGCTGTTCACAGGGGCGCGGTTCGGCGCGCAGCGCGCCTACGAACTGGGCATGGTGAACCGGGTGGTGCCCCGTGCCTCGCTGGCGGAGGAGACCTTTGCCCTGGCGGAGCAGATCGCCACGATGCCGCCCTTCGGGCTGGCCCTGGCCAAGCGCGCGGTGAACCAGTGCGAGGACCTGATGGGCATGCGGCCGGGAATGGACTCGGTGTTCGGCCTGCACCACCTGGCGCACGCGCACAACGCGGAGACCTCGGGAGACTCGCTGGCCGGCCTGGACGCCCACGGCATGAAGAACAGCACGGCAAAGCAGGCGGGCGGGTGAGCGACGACCCGGGGGCCAGTTCCGGCCAGGAGCCGGGGAGCAGCCCCGGCCGGTTCCGGGCCGAGGTGCGCGACTGGCTGCGGGCGCACGTGCCCGCGCGGCCGCTGCCGTCGGTGGATACCGCCGAGGGATTCGCCGCGCACCGGGAATGGGAGCACGAACTGGCCGCGGCGCGGCTGTCGGTGGTTTCCTGGCCGGTCGCCTACGGCGGCCGTGACGCGCCGCTGCTGGACTGGCTGGTCTTCGAGGAGGAGTACTACGCCGCCGCCGCCCCGGTGCGGGTCGGCCAGAACGGGCTTTTCCTGCTGGCGCCGACCCTGTTCGCGCACGGCACCGCGGAGCAACTGGACTGGGTGCTGCCGCCGATGGCGACCGCGGACGAGGTGTGGGCGCAGGCCTGGTCGGAACCTGACGCGGGCAGCGACCTGGCCTCGATCCGGGCCACCGCCACGGCGGCCGACGGGGGATGGCTGCTGTCGGGGACGAAGACGTGGAGCTCCCGCGCGGCATTCGCGGACAAGGCGTTCGGCCTGTTCCGCTCCGAGCCCGGGGCACAGCGCCACAGTGGCCTGACATACCTGATGTTCGACCTGCGCGCTCCCGGCGTCACCGTGCGGCCGATCCGCCAGCTTGGCGGGCGGACCGGGTTCGCCGAGATCTTCCTTGACCAGGTGTCCGTGCCCGCCGCGGACGTGATCGGCGAGCCAGGCGACGGCTGGCGGGTCGCGATGAGCACGGCCAGCCACGAGCGGGGCATGTCGCTGCGCAGCCCGGGACGGTTCAGCGCGGCAGCCGCCCGCCTGGTGGAACTGTGGCGCCAGGCCGGCGACCCGGCCAACACCGCGCTGCGGGACCGGGTCGTGGACGCGTGGATCGGCGCCCAGGCCTACCGGCTGCACACCCACGCGACCGCCGCGCGGGTGGCGGCGGGTGGCAGCCTGGGCGCGGAGTCCAGCCTCGGCAAAGTGTTCTGGTCCGAACTGGACGTTACCCTGCACGAAACCGCGCTCGACCTACTCGGGCCACGGGCCGAGCTGGCCTCCCCCGAGCCGGACCGGGACCCAGGGCTGGCCGGGAACCTAGAACCGGACGGGGATGCGGGGCTGGCCGGGCGCTGGCTGGACGGCTACCTGTTCTCCCTGGCCGGCCCGATCTACGCGGGCACGAACGAGATCCAGCGCACGGTGATCGCCGAACGGCTGCTGGGGCTGCCCCGATGACCCCCGGCAGGTCCGGCGAGCAGGCCCAGTTCGCCGCGTCGTTGCACGACATGCTCGCTGATGCCGAGGTACCTGCCGCCGCCCGGAGGTGGGCCGCGGGTGACCGTGCTCCGGGGCTGGCCGTGTGGCGGGCCCTCGCCGCGCTAGGGGTCACGGCGCTGGCGGTGCCCGAGCACGACGGCGGTCTCGGCGCCAGCGTCGCCGACGTCGCGGTCGCCTGCGAGGAACTCGGGCATCACGCCGTTCCCGGCCCGGTGGCCGAGTCGGTCGCCGCCGTTCCCGTGCTCCTCGCCGCGCTTTCCGCTGGCACAGAGCCCGCCGACCTGACCGCCGGGGATACGGCCGACGGGGACACGGCCGGAGGGGATTTCGCCGTTCGAGGCTGGCCCGTTCCGTGGCTCGCCGGGCTGGCCGCCGGGGAACTGATCGCCACGGCGGCCATGCCGCCGTGGCTGCCGTGGGCGGTGGACACCGGCGTCGCCGGCCTTGTCCTGCTTGCCGCGGGTGACACGGTGCGGCTCGCCGCTCCGGGTGCCCGGTATCGGTCCGTGGACCCGGGCCGGTCGTTGTCGCAGGTGACTGGCGGCCAGGTGCTGGCCCGAGGCCCCACGGTGGCCAGCGCGATAGCCCGCGCGCTCGACGCGGGTGCGCTGGCCTGTGCCGCGCAGTTGCTCGGCGCGGGCCGTGCCCTGCTGGAGGCCAGCGTCCGGCATGCCGGGCTGCGGACCCAGTTCGGCCGCCCGATCGGGGCGTTCCAGGCGGTCAAGCACCAGCTCGCCGACGTGGCGATCGGCCTAGAGTTCGCCGGGCCTCTGCTGGAAGCCGCGGCCGCCGCGCTGGACGAGGACGACAAGCACGTGGCCAGGGACGTGTCGGCGGCCAAGGTGGCTTGCACCAACGCGGCCCGCCGTGCCGCCCGGACTGCCCTCCAGGTACATGGCGCGATCGGCTACACCGAGGAGCACGACCTGCACCTGTGGCTGCTGAAGGTGCGTGCGCTGGCCGGGGCGTGGGGCAGCCAGGCCGAGCACCGGGCCAGGGTCATGGCCGCGATCTCGGCACCAGCCAGCGCAGATGGGGCCGACCGACAGACAACCGTGGCACCACCAACCGTGGACCCGCCGCCCGCAGACCCGCCAACCGCCCAACGACCAACCGCAGCCGAGGACCCGGCGGTGGGCCTGCCGACCGCCGGCCAACCGGCCGTCGCGCAGTCCACCGCCGAGCGGCCGGCCGCAGCCGGGGAGCCCGCGTGGAGCTGACCACCGAACAGCGAGACCTGCGCGACGCGGTCCGTGGCCTGCTGGCCCGCCAGCGCACGGCGGCTGCCGCGGAGCCCGGCACGGCCGGAGCGCCAAGCGAGGACGAAGACCCCGGCGCGGGCCGCGGACCCGGCGCGAGCGACGGGCCCGGGCCGGGGTACGACGTGCTGCTGTGGCAGCGGTTGTGCGGTGAGATCGGGGTGGCCGGGCTTGCGATCCCTGAACGGTATGGCGGCGCGGGCGCCGGACCGGTGGAGACCAGCATCGTGCTGGAGGAACTCGGCCGGGGCCTGGTGCCTGCGCCGCTGCTCGGCTCGGCGGTGCTGGCCGGGCAAGCCCTGCTCGCCTCGGGGGACGAAGAAGCGTGCCAGCGGCTGCTGCCCTGCATCGCCAGCGGCACCACGGTTGCGGCCCTGGCTTGGGCACCCCGGGCCGGGCAGTGGGATCCCGCCGGGCCCGCCTTCGCCGCGAGCGGGTCTGGTCGCGTAAGGGCGCTCGCCGGGGAGGCGCACCACGTGCTCGACGGCGACGCCGCTGGCGTGCTGCTGGCAGCGGCCCGGACGCCGGACGGAATCGGCCTGTTCGAAGTGGACCCGGCGCACCCTGCCGTCACCCGGCGGGCGGTGACCACCATGGACACCACGCGGCGGCTGGCCGTCGTCGCCCTGGAAGGAGCGCCGGGACGGTGCCTCGGCCCCGGCGCAGGCATCCGGGCGCTGGCACGGGCCAGGGACCTCGCCTGCATCGCGCTGGCTGCCGAGCAGGCGGGCGCGGCGCAGCGGGCGCTGGAGCTGACCGTCGCCTACACCAAGACTCGGGTTCAGTTCGGCCGGCCCATCGGCAGCTTCCAGGCACTTCAGCACCGGATGGCCGATCTGCACGTGCTGGTGGAGTCGGCGCGCTCGCTGTGCTACGCCGCAGCGCTCGCCGCCGCCGGTGCCGAGGGGGACCCGGGCGCGGACTCAGCCAGGCTCGGGATGCTCGCGGCGGCGGCGAAGGCGTACTGCTCGCAGGCGCTGACCCGGGCGGCGGGACAGATGATCCAGCTGCACGGGGCCATCGGCATCACCTGGGAGCACGACGCGCACCGCTACTTCAAGCGCGCGCACGGCACCGGCCAGTTGTTCGGCCGGCCGGAGGAACACGTCGCCAGGATCGCCGCGGCCCTCATCGACGGCTAGCGCCGGGGTCGCCGGCGGCAGGCTCGCGGGGTGGCGCCTGCCGCCGCGCCCATGACGGCGTCCAGGTGCCGGTGCCGCGGCGGCCGGACGGCTGCGAGCCGAGCCAGCGGCGGAAGGCGCGGAGCGCGGGGTGCGGGTTGTCGGCACGCCAGAGCAGCGAGTGCGGGTAGACCGGTTCCGGGCCGGTCAGCGGGATGCGCCGCAGGTCGTAGTCGGCGGGCCAGAGCAGCCGGGTCAGCTCGCCGACGAACGTGGCCAGGTCCGGGGAGTCGGCGACCGCGTCCATGAGGGTCTCGGTGCCGAAGTTGGGGCCGACGGCGTCGATGGTGATCCCGAACTCGGCGGCGAGCTCGTCGTAGTACGCGGCCCACTCGGTTCCGGCGACATAGCCGGGCATCCAGATCCGGTGCCCGGCGAGCTGGGCGGGCGTGACCGCGCGGGCGGTGGCGAACTTGTGGTTCGGCCCGGTGAGGAGCTGGACGGGCTCGTCGAGGACTCGCATCGCCTTGATCCCACCGGGAAGCTGCCGCCCGGGCATGGTGACGGCACGGAAGGACGCGTCGATCGTGCCGTCATCGATCGCGGCAATGGCCGCGTCGGCATCGAACAGGGTTACCACGTCGAGTTCGGTGCGCGGATGCGCCCGGTGGAAGTCGCGCAGCAGGCCTGCCGTTCCCAGCCGCCGGGCGATCACGTCGACACGCAGCGCGCGGCGGCCGGGACGCACGGAGGCGGCCGCCCGTTCCTCGGCCTGGAGGAGGCCACGGGCATGCGGCAGGAAGGCCTGCCCGTCGATGGTCAGCTGGGCGCCGCGCGCCGTGCGGGTGAACAGCGGCACCCCGAGGTCCTTCTCCAGCGCCGCGATCCGCTTGGACACGGCCTGCTGTGTGATCGACAGATCGGTGGCGGCCTCGGAGAACTGGCCCGCGTCCGCGGCGGCCACGAACGTGCGCACGGCATCGAGGTCCACGCCGACCGACCCTAAGGCACCCAAGGCACAACGCGGCGTTGTGGCACGCCGGCCGGGCGGTTGTTTGATCGGCGGGCTGCCTGCTCGCTTGGATCGCACTGATCAACGTGGGGTTGTCTGGTCAGAAGACGGCGAGGGCGTGCACCACATGGCGAGGCGGTCGCTGGGGCGGCAGTTCGGGTGGTTGTGGGCGGCGTACGCGGTCAGCGCGTACGGCACCGGATTCGGGTTCGGCGCGTTCGCGGTGATCGCGATCCGGGTGCTGCACGCCGGACCGGCCGAGGTGTCCGCGCTCTCCGCGGCGGGGCTCGCGGCCGGGGCGGCGGTGGCGGTGCCGCTGGGCCCCTGGATGGAGTTCCGCCGCAAGCGGCCGGTGATGATCGGCATGGACCTGGCCCGGTTCGCGGCGCTGCTGAGCATCCCGGCCGCGTTCGCGCTCGGCTGGCTCAGCTTCGCCCAGCTACTGGTCGTGTCGGTGATCGTCGCTGCGGCCAAGATCGCCTTCAACGCGGCCAGCGGCGCGTACCTGAAGACGATCGTGCGGCCGGAGGACCTGCTCGTTGCGAACGCCCGGTTCGAGTCCACGGCCTGGACCTCGATCGTGGTCGGCCCGCCCATCGGCGGTGCGGCGATCGGGCTGTTCGGCCCGGTGACCACCGTGCTGGCCGACGCGGTCAGCTACCTGCTCTCGGCTGCGGGGATCCAGGCGGCCGGCGGGCGGGAGCCCCGGCCGGAGCGCACGGGTACCCCACGGCTGCGGGCGCGTGACCTGCTCGATGGCTGGCGGTACATCCTGGCCAGCCCGGCGCTCCGACCGCTGCTCTTCAACGCGATGGCGGTCAACGGCCTGATCATGGCGACCGAGCCGCTGATCACCGTCCTCATGCTCGGCCAACTCGGGTTCGCGCCGTGGCAGTACGGCCTGGCGTTTGCCCTTCCCTGTGTCGGCGGCCTCATCGGCTCCCGGCTGGCCCGCCGGCTGGCCGCGCGGTTCGGGCAGCACACGATCCTGCGCACCGCCGGGGCGCTGCGCGCGTGCTGGGTGGCCGGGCTTGCCTTCATCCGCCCCGGCACCGCCGGGCTCGTCCTCGTCCTCGTTGTTCAGTTCGGCCTGGTCACCTGCTGCGGCGTGTTCAACCCGGTGCTGGCCACCTACCGGCTCCAGCAGACCGCTAAGGACCGGGTGGCCCGCACCCTTTCCGCCTGGTCGATCAGCACCAGCGCCTCCATCGCGGCCATGACCGCGCTGTGGGGCCTGCTGGCCAGCCTCACCAGCCCGCGCACCGGTATCGCGGTCGCGGGCCTGCTTATGCTGGCGACCCCACTGCTGCTCCCCCGCCGCAAGCACCTGTCTGCCGCACAGCCGCACGAGGCCCCCACTGCGCCAGCCCTGGCCACCGCGCGACACGCCGCCCCGGCGAACCGGGTTGCCGGTCAAGGCGTATCCGTCCGGGATCCGGGCAGGATGGCCGGGTGGCTTCGTACTCGGTGAACCCGGACGGTGTCGCGTGGGCGCGGCACCTCATCGACACCGGGCAGTACGTGCTCGACAGCGACTGGGGCAAAGTCCAGCCCCGCGCGGAGCAGCAGAACGACTTCCTGAAGTCGCATTCCTGGGATGAGTACGCCCGCTGGCATCTCGGGCTTACCGACGGTGCCAGCGATCACACCAAGGCCAGGTACGCGTTCGTCTACGGCGACTTCCGGCGGCTGCACCGGATGGGCATCATCGCCTGTCTGTACCGGGCGGCCGAATGGCGGCACAAGGAGATCGAGCTCGCCGCCCACGACCTGTTGCAGCGCCTGGACCGCAAAGCGCTCTGAATGCGGGCGGCGGCTAGAAGAACTCCGCGAACTCGCGCAGCAGCGCGGACTTGGACCGCGCGCCGATCACCTGCTTGACCACCTCGCCGCCGCGGAACAGGTCCACGGTCGGCACGTGCAGGATGCAACCCTGCCATGACTCGCAAGCTGGCAGCCGTACCACGGTACGGAGTCAACCCAGTTCCGGCGCGAGCCGTCCGGCGACGTGGCGCATGAGCGCCGAGCCGATGGACTCCTGCACACTGCGGGCGAACAGCCACTGCCGGACCCGGCCGCCGTCCAGCCCGGCCAGGTCCGCCATCCGCAGGGCGAGCGCGGCAGGGTCGGCGGCCAGGCGGTTCTCACAGTTGAGCATGTGCTGGAGCACGTCGTACGCGGGGTCGCCGATATATGGCTTGGGGTCGATGACCAGCCACGGTGTTCGTACTGCAGCGAGAACGTTGTCACCGTGCAGGTCCGTGCACAGCAGCGCCTGGCGCCCAGCGGTGTGCGGCAGGGAGCGGAACAGCGCGATCCCGGCCCTGGCCAGCCCCGGGTCGAGCCGGTCCGCGGGGCCGGCGGCCGCGTACTCCCGTTCGAACTCTTCGGCCCATGCGGCGCACATCTGGGCGAGCGGGCGGAACGGGTATGCGGCGTGCGGCTGGGCCCACAGTTGGCGCAGCAGGCCGGCGATGACCTGGTCCTGCTCGGGCTCGGGCAGCGCCTGGCCCAGCGGGGTGCCAGGCACGCACCGCTCGATCAGCAACGCGTACGCCGAGTCGCTCTTGTCGGCGGCGTACAGCCGGACGGCCCCCTCCCCCTGCCACAGCCGCAGCGCGGCCGCCTCGTCCCGCTCCTCGCCGGTGGCGGAACGGAACCCCACCTTGAGCACCAGGCTGGCACCTGCCGGGCCGGTCACTGGCGCCGTCCACGAGCACTGCCCGCCGGGCTGGAACGGCTCGCCCACGCGCAGCGACCACCGGTCCGCGAGGGCGGCCACGGCCGCAGGCAGGCCGGTGATCCAGTCCCGGACATCCGGATCGCAGCGCGCCGTCCCGGCCAGATACTCGGGCACGGTGAAGGCCATCAGGCCAAAGTTAGATCCAGTCGGCGTGCCGGGGCCAGGCGAGCAGGGTGTCGACGACCTCGGGCGGGCTGTCGGCAGGCGCGGCGGCGGTGACGCCGTAACGGCCGCGGTAGAACAGCAGCGGCGCCTCGGTGCTGACCGGGCCCAGTTCGGTGACCCGGCCCAGGACCACGTAGTGATCCCCGGCCTCGTGCGCGGCCTCGACCTCGCATCCCACCCAGGTCAGCACGCCCGCGAGTACCGGCGCCCCGGACGCGGACGGCGACCAGGAGACCCCGGTGAACTTGTCGGCGCCGGCCGTGCCGAAGGCCCTGGCCAGGTCCCGCTGGCCCGCGGTGAGCACGTTCGCGCAGAAGTGACCCGCCCGGGCGATCCGCGGCCAGGTCGCCGAGGTGCGGCTCGGGCAGAACAGCACCAGCGGCGGGTCCAGCGACAGGGCGGCGAACGACTGGCAGGCGAAACCGGCCGGGCGGCCGTCGGGGTCGATGGTCGTGATGACGGTGACGCCGGTGCAGAAGTGCCCGAGCACCTGGCGGAACCGCGCGGGCTCCGGGGCGGGCACGGCCGGGGCTGCGTCCGCCGCGGCCAGCACGTGCCCGGTCGCCTGGGCGATCGCATCCGCGCGGCCGGCGTTCATCATGGCGTGCCCGGGGAGCCGCCGTCGGGGCCGCCGAAGCGGTGCCCCCAGAGGCTGATCGCGGTGGTCTCCCTGGTGACCCAGGTACGGTCGTCGACGCGCAGGCCGCCGGTGCCGTATTCGACGTCGAACCCGCCCGGCGTCTGCACGTAGAACGACACCATCTGGTCGTTCGCGTGCCGCCCGAGGGTGGCGCTGACCGGGGCCCGGCGGCGGGCGCACCGGTCCAGCGCGCGGCCCACGTCGTCGAGCGCGGCGGTCTCGATCATCAGGTGCACGATCCCGGCCGGCGCGGGGAACGGGGCCAGCGCGAGCGAGTGGTGCCGCGGGTTGCAGCCGAGGAACCGCATCCACAGCGGCGGCCCCGGCGGGCGGCCGAACAGTTCCGGTGCCATCCGGATCGAGTCGCGCAACCGGAAGCCGAGCACCTCGGTGTAGAAGCGGAGCGCGGGCTCCTCCTCGGCCACCGGCAGCACGACGTGGCCGAGCCCCTGGTCACCGGTGACGAACCGGTTCCCGTACGGGCTGACCGCGGGCCGGTGCTCGAGCGCCGCGCCGCAGAACACCTCCAGCGCGTTGCCCGA
>Ga0318516_10000222_pt1 | contig 15764 bp, 13 predicted proteins | sample GRESIP176b2f20_FD_202501 | JGI IMG/M metagenome (GOLD analysis project Ga0318516, IMG submission 202501) | Tropical soil microbial communities from Luquillo Experimental Forest, Puerto Rico - GRE.SIPMG.176b2f20 | ecosystem: Environmental > Terrestrial > Soil > Tropical forest > Bulk soil... | reverse complement strand
CGGCGCGCTCCTCGTGTTTCCCGAGGGCACGCGCGGCGAGGAGGGCGACATCCGGCCGGCTAAGCCCGGCGCCGGCCTGCTGGCCGTGTCCAGCGGAGCCGCGGTCGTGCCGGTATACATCAGTGGCTCCGGCCGGGCGTGGCCCAGAGGGCGTCGTTTGCCGCGCCCTGCGAAAGTGACGGTGACCTTCGGGAAACCGCTGCGATTCGAGGCCGAGCGGGGCGCCGATCGCAAGGCCCAGTACGAGATTGCGAGCCGCGAGATGATGGACGCCATTTCGCGGCTCCGGAACGGTATTATTGCCGGCACCGGTCAGGGCCGGCCGGAGTCGGTTCGGGTCGTTGGTAGCGCGCGCAAATAAAATGACTGGAGGAACGGGCGGTATGAAGAAGGACGAACCACGGCAGAACCTCGGCGGACCGCGTTGGGAGGGCGGTGACTCGGCCGAGGAACGGATGGAGGACTGGTATCAGACCGGGGTGACCGAGTTCGAGGAAGGCGAGGTGGTCCGCGGGCGCGTGGTCCACATCGGCTCGAGCGAGGTCCTGGTCGACGTCGGCTACAAGAGCGAGGGCGCGATCCCGATCGAGGAGTTCCACCGCCACGGCAGCCTGCCGAAGGTGGGTGAGGAGATCGAGGTCTACCTCGAGGCCAAGGAAGACTCCGAAGGGCTCATCGTCCTCTCGAAGGACAAGGCCGACAAGATCAAGGTCTGGGACGCGATCACGCAGGCCTACGAGAAGGGTGCGCCGGTCGAGGGACGCGTGGTCGAGGTCGTCAAGGGCGGCCTGGCCGTCGACGTCGGCGTGAAGGCCTTCCTGCCGGGCTCCCAGGTGGACCTCCGGCCCGTGAAGAACCTGGCCTCGATGGTCGGCCAGACGATTCGCTCCAAGGTGATCAAGCTCAACCGACGCCGCGGTAACGTCGTGCTCTCGCGACGGTCGGTCCTCGAGGAGGAGCGCGAGGAGAAGAAGAAGCACACACTGCAGGTTCTTTCAGAAGGTATGGTGCTCACGGGCACCGTCAAGAACATCACCGACTACGGCGCCTTTATCGACCTGGGCGGTATTGATGGTCTTCTTCACGTGACCGACATGAGCTGGGGCCGCGTGGGCCACCCCTCCGAGATCTTCCAGGTGGGCGACCAGGTCGAGGTCGTGGTGCTGCACTTCGACCGCGAGACCGGGCGGGTGTCGCTCGGCTACAAGCAGAAGTCGTCCGATCCCTGGGAGCGCGTCGAAAAGACGTACGCCGCCGGCACGAAGACCAAGGGCAAGGTGGTGAGCCTGACCAATTACGGTGCCTTCATCGAACTCGAGCCCGGGGTCGAAGGGCTCGTGCACGTCTCGGAGATGTCGTGGACTCGCCGCGTGCGCCATCCCTCGAAGCTCGTCAACGTGGGCGACGAGGTCGACGTGATCGTGCTCGACGTCAACCGCGCGGCCAAGCGCATCTCGCTCGGCATGAAGCAGGTCGAGCCCGATCCGTGGGCGACGATCGAGCAGCGCTACAAGCCGGGCTCCCGGATGATGGGGCGCGTGCGGAATCTGACCGACTTCGGCGCGTTCATCGAGCTCGAGCCCGGAGTGGACGGGCTCCTGCACATCTCGGACATGTCCTGGACCCGCAACGTGGGTCACCCCTCGGAGATCCTCAAGAAGGGCCAGGAGATCGAGACGCAGATCCTGAACATCGACCGGGACAACAAGCGGATCTCGCTCGGGCTCAAGCAGATCCAGCCCGATCCGTGGACCACGGTCCAGCAGCGCTACCCGATGGGCTCGCGGGTGACGGGCAAGATCGTCCGCCTCACCGACTTCGGCGCGTTCGTCGAGCTGGAGCCCGGAGTGGACGGGCTGCTCCACATCTCTCAGATGTCGAATCGTCCGATCGGGCGTCCCGACGAGCTCGTCAGCGTCGGCGACGAGCTCACCCTGCTGGTCATCCGCGTGGACGCCAACGAGCGGCGCATCGGCCTCTCCCTGAAGGAGCTGGCCCACGCCATCGAGCCGGCGCGCGAGACGGAAGGGGAGCGTGGCGGCGGGCGTCGCGGCCAGGGGCGGCGCGGCAAGCACCGTGACGACTACGACGACGACGACGAGGAGTAGACTGCCCCGCCGGCGCACGATCCTCCTCGCGGCGCTGGCGATCTATCTCGGCGTCGTCGTGCTCTTCGTCGCCGCCCTGTCGACGGCCATGGCCCCGACGGGCGGCGGCGCCGTGTTCGGCGCGCGGGTCGCCATCGTCGAGCTCGAGGGCACCATCGTCGACGTCGACGACCTGCTTCGCGAGTTGAAGGCGCACCGCGACAATCCTCTGGTCAAGGCCGTTGTGCTCCGGATCAACAGCCCGGGCGGGGTCGTCGGCCCCACCCAGGAGCTGCACGCCGCCGTGATGCGGCTGCGCGAGGCCGGCAAGCCCGTGGTCGCCTCCCTCGGGGCCGTCGCGGCTTCCGGCGGCTACTACGTCGCCGTCGCCGCCGACAGGATCTACGCCAATCCGGGCACCTTGACCGGCTCGATCGGCGTCATCTTCCAGCTTCCCAACGTGGACGGCCTCATGAAGAAGGTCGGAGTCGACTACGTGGTCGTGAAGGCCGGCCGATACAAGGACATCGGCAACATCGCGCGCCCGATGGCGCCCGAGGAGCGCCGGATCCTCCAGACCCTGCTCGACGACGTCCACGCGCAGTTCATCGCGGCGGTCGCGACAGGGCGAAAGCTCGATCCCACCGAGGTCGTGGGCTTCGCCGACGGGCGCATCGTATCGGGCGCCCAGGCGAAGGATCTGCACATGGTCGACGCGCTCGGCGGCCTCGAGGAAGCGGTCGACGGCGCGGCGACGCTCGCGGGCCTCTCGCGGCCTCCGAGGGTGATCGGCCCGCGCCGCAAGCTCTCGATCATGGAGCTCCTGCGTAACCAGCTCGACCTGCGCGGGTGGACGGGCGCCTCGCCGCTGTCGCTCATGAAGACCCCGCTCTACCTCATGGATTGAGAGTCACGATTCGCCGCGAACGTTCAAGCGGCGTGCGAGACATCTGTACGCAACACGCTGTCGAATCTAGCCAAATCTGATCGTATGGGTACCCGGGCTCGATACCCCGAAGCTGCCAACACAGCGTAGCGATGAACTTTCTCGTTCCGGCAGGGAGCACGCCTGGGTTAACCTGGCAGTGGCCCCTAAATACTTACGATGGTGGACATTATTGTGTTCGGCGTGCTAACTTGCTACGGAGATCGAGCCCGGGTCACCCCCGAATTGCGACGGGAGTAGACGATGACGAAAGCCGACCTGATCGACGAGGTTTCGAAGATCTCGAGCCTGACCAAGAAGGAGACGGAAACGATCGTCAACACGATCTTCGACAACATCACCGACGCGTTGTCGAAGGGCGACAAGGTCGAGCTTCGAGGCTTCGGCAGCTTCCGGATCCGCCACCGCAACTCTCGAAAGGGCCGCAATCCCAAGACCGGGTCCAGTGTCGACGTCCCCCAGAAGCGGGTGCCGTTCTTCAAGGTAGGAAAGCGACTGCGCGAGCTCGTCAACGGCTGAGGCGACTCCAGGCGGCGTGAATCGCCTCTGGGCGTCTTGGCGCATGACCTACATCGCTGCCGCCAAGACCTCCGGCGGATGCGTGTTCTGTGAAGCTCTCTCCGGATCGGACGACCGTGAGAGTCTCCTGCTCGCCCGCGGCACCGAGGCGTTCCTGATCCTCAATCGCTATCCCTACGCGGCCGGTCACCTCATGGCGGTCGTCAACCGGCACGTCGGGACTTTGCCCGACGCGACCCCGGGCGAGGTGACGGGCGCGATGGAGTTGGTGACCCTGGCGATCACTATCCTGACGGCCGAGTACCGCCCGGAGGGGTTCAACGTCGGGCTCAATCAAGGGCGGAGCGCGGGCGCCGGGATCGTCGATCATCTGCACCTGCACGTCGTGCCCCGGTGGAGCGGGGACAACAACTTCATGTCGGTGGTGGGCGACACGCGCGTCCTTCCCGAGGACCTCGAAACCACGTACGATCGCCTCAAGGCCCGGCTCCGTGACTGATCGCGACGACCTCACGCCGATGATGCGCCAGTACCGCGATCTCAAGCGGCGCTACCCGGATCATGTCCTCCTGTTCCGGCTCGGGGATTTCTACGAGACCTTCTTCGAGGACGCCGAGCTGGCCGCGCGCCTGCTGCAGATTACGCTGACCGCCCGCCAGGGCGCGCCGATGGCCGGCCTTCCGCACCACGCCTCTGACGGCTACATCGCGCGGCTCGTGCACGCCGGCCAGAAGATCGCGGTGTGCGAGCAGCTGGAGGCGCCCGGGCGCGAGAAGAAGCTCCTGCGGCGCGACGTCGTGCGCATCATCACGCCCGGCACCCTGACGGATACCGCGTACCTCGAGGGCGCCGCGAACAACTTCCTGATGGCGCTGATCGCCGGCCGCGACGCGACGGGCGTCGCGCTGGTCGACGTCTCGACCGGCGAGTTCTGGGCGGGCGAGGACGCGGCGAAGGAGACGGAGGTGCTGGCGACGGCGCTCCTGCGCCGCCCGGCCGAGATCGTCGTGCCCGATTCGGCGCGCGAGGATCCGGCCCTCCTGGCGCGGCTCCAGGCCACCGGCGCCGCCCTGACCTTCTGCGATCCGCAGACTTTCGCGCCCCGCCGTGCGGCCGCGGACCTCTGCGCGCACTTCCGCGTGGAGTCGCTCGCCGCGTTCGGCGTCGCCGATCTGACGGCCGGGCTCGGCGCCGCGGCCGCCGCGCTCGCGTACCTGCGCGCGACCCAGGGCGACGCGCTCGGCCACCTGACGCGCCTGCAGCGCCTGACGGCCACCGACGCGATGGTGCTGGACGAGACGGCCGTCGTCACCCTCGAGCTCCTCACTTCGAGCGGCGGCAGCACGCGCGAGTCGCTCTTCGGTGTGCTCGACGAGACCGTCACGCCGATGGGCGCCCGCCTCCTGCGCCAGTGGCTCCTGCGCCCGCTCCTCGATCCCGCGGCGATCACGGCGCGCCAGACCGGCGTCGGCGCGCTGGTCGACGCGCCGGCCGAGCGCACGCGCCTGGCCACCATGCTGCGCCGGATCGGCGACGTCGAGCGGCTGACGAGCCGCGCCACCCTGGGCCAGGCGCACGCGCGCGACCTCGTCGGCCTCCGTGGCTGCCTGGCGCCGCTGCGCGAGATCCGAACGCTGGCGGCGTCGATCGCCGCGCCCGCGATCGCCGACGCGGCCCGCGACCTGGCCGAGCTCGACGACCTCCACGATTTCCTGAACGCCGCGCTCGAGGACGAGCCGCCGCTCGCCCTGCACGACGGCGGGCTGATCCGCGAGAGCTGGCACGCCGAGCTGGCGGCGATCGTGCGCGACGCGCGCGAAGCCCGCGCGTGGATCGCGGGGCTCGAGGAGCGCGAGCGGGCGCGCACCGGCATCTCGAGCCTGCGGGTGCGCTTCAACCGCGTGTTCGGCTACGGCATCGAGGTGACGCACGCTCAGGCCGCGCGCGTGCCCGCCGAGTACGTGCGGCGCCAGACGCTGACCGGCGCCGAGCGGTACGTCACACCGGAGCTCAAGGAGTACGAGGCGAAGGCGCTCGGCGCCGACGAACGGCGCCGGCGGCTCGAGTACGAGCTGTTCGAGGAGGTGCGCCGACGCGTGGCCGCGCGGGCGGAGGACCTCCTGACGACGGCGCGGGCGCTGGCGCGGCTCGACGTCTTCGCGTCGCTGGCCGAGGTGGCCCACGGCCGCGGCCACGTGCGGCCGACCGTCGACGACGGCGACGCGCTGGCGATCGTCGAAGGCCGCCACCCCGTGCTCGAGGCGCGCGCCGGCAGCCCGGTGACGCCCAACGACGTGGCGCTCGATCGCGACGCGCGCATCGTCATCCTGACCGGCCCGAACATGTCCGGCAAATCCGTCTACCTGCGGCAGACCGGCCACATCGCGATCCTGGCCCAGATCGGCGCCTTCGTGCCCGCGCGCGAGGCGCGCATCGGCGTGATCGACCGCGTGTTCACCCGGGTCGGCGCCCAGGACAACCTGGCGCGCGGCCAGAGCACGTTCCTCGTGGAGATGATCGAGACCGCGACGATCCTGAACAACGTGACGCCGCGAAGCCTGGTGCTGCTCGACGAGGTGGGCCGCGGGACGTCCACGTTCGACGGTCTCGCGATCGCCTGGGCAGTCGTCGAGGCGTTGCACGATCGCGGGCACGGCGCGAAGGTCCTCTTCGCGACGCACTTTCACGAGCTCACGAGGCTCGCCGGCCGGCTCGGCGGCGTGCGCAACTTCCACGTGGCCGTGCGCGAGTGGAACGACGAGATCGTCTTCCTGCACAAGGTGCAGCCTGGCGGCACCGATCGCAGCTACGGCATCCAGGTCGCACGGCTCGCGGGCCTTCCCGCGGCGGTGATCGCCCGCTCGAAGGCGCTCCTCGCCGAGCTGGAGGAGGCCGGCCAGCTCAGGACCGACGCGAGCGACGCCGTGCAGCTTGGCCTCTTCGCCCCGGCCGCGCCCGATCCGGTGCTGACCGAGCTGGCGAGCCTCGATCTGGCCCATCTCACCCCGCTCGAGGCGCTCAACATCCTCGCGAAGTGGCAGCAACGGCTCGGAGACCACTAATCCGCATTCGCAGGCTGCCCGACCACCTCGTCAACAAGATCGCCGCCGGGGAGGTCGTCGAGCGCCCGGCCTCGGCCGTGAAGGAGCTGGTCGAGAACGCGCTCGACGCCCACGCCCTGACCGTCACGGTCGACCTGCGTGACGGCGGCAGCGCGCTGATCCGCGTCACCGACGACGGCATCGGCGTGACGGCCGACGAGCTGCCGCTGGCCCTCGAGCGTCACGCGACGTCGAAGCTGGCGCGCGACGAAGACCTGGACGCGATCGCGACCCTCGGGTTCCGCGGCGAGGCGCTCGCGGCCATCTGCGCGGTGTCGCGCTTCACGTTGACGAGCTGCGCGCGGGGCGCCTCGCAGGGGCTTCGCCTGGCCGGCGAGGGGGGCACGGTGAAGCAGCGGCTCGAGGTGCCGGCGGATGCGGGCACGAGCGTCGAGGTCCGCGACCTCTTCTTCAATACGCCGGCGCGGCTCAAGTTCTTGAAGTCGTCGGCGACCGAGCTGTCGGCGAGCCTGCGGGCGCTGACCCAGCTGGCCCTGGCGCATCCGCGAACCCACGTGCGCGTGGCGAACAACGGGCGCGCCGTGCTGACCGTGCCCGCCGCGACCGAGCTTCGCGCCCGGGTTGGCGCGGTCTGGGGTCACGACGTCGCCGAGCGGCTTCTGGCCGTCGACCGCACCGAGCACGGCGTGCGCGTGCAGGGGCTGATCAGCCCGCCCGATCTCGCCCGGGGCAACCGCGACGAGATCGTCCTGATCGTGAACGGCCGGCCGGTGCGCGACCCGGCGCTCCTGCAGGCGACGCTCGACGCGTACCGGCCGCTGCTGCCGCGCGACCGCTTCCCGGTGGCGTTGCTCGCGATCGCCCTGGCGGAGACCGATGTGGACGTCAACGTCCATCCCACGAAGGCGTGGGTGCGCTTCCGGCACCCGCGGCTGATCTACGAGATGGTGGCGGCGGCGACGCTCGGTGGCCTGCGCCGTCCGGCGGTCATGCCCGACGTGAGTCCGCGCGCCGAGGGAGGCCGGCTCGACGAGCCCGTGCCGGGCGGCGTCGCCGAGCAGACGGCGCTATTCGGCGTGGCGGCCGCGGTCGAGCCGCGGGCCCTGTTCGGCCGCGTCCTCGGCCAGGTGCAGGACACGTTCGTCGTCTCGACCTCGGACGAGGAAGTGTTCTTTCTCGATCAGCACGTGGCGCACGAGCGAGTGCTGTTCGAACGATTGCAGCGCGAGCTGCGTGAGGGCACACCGGCCGCCCAGAGCCTGCTCTTCCCGGAGCCGCTCGAGCTGGCCCCGGCCTCGTGCGCCCTGCTCGAGCGCTGGCGTGCGCCGCTCGAGCGCCTGGGCTTCGCGTTCGAGGGCCTCGGCACCGCGACGGTCGTCGTGCGCGCGGTGCCGGCCTTGCTCAAGAGCAGCGAGCCCAGGCGGCTCATCGAGGCCGCCGTGGACGAGTTCGGTGGGCCGGGGGTAGGCGAGCCCACCCTCGATCGGGCGCTCGCGTTCGTCGCGTGCCGGGCGGCGGTCAAGGCGAACATGCCGCTCGCGCGCGAGGAGATGGATCGCCTGGTCGCCGAGCTCTCGGTGACGGAGACGCCGTATTTCTGCCCGCACGGCCGGCCGATCGTCAGCCGCGTCTCGCTCCACGACATTCGCCGGGAGCTGAAGCGCACCTGGTAGGCCTGGGCAGAATGGCCGGAAACTCGGCTGATACACTGGTGGTGGGAGCCGCAGGACGTGGCGGGGCTGGGGCCCCGCCGTCCGAGGCGAGCCCGAAAAAAAGAGTGTGCGAGCCGCAGCGAAGGTTCCTCTGGTCGTGATCGCCGGTCCCACCGGGGTTGGGAAGACCGCGGTCGCGGCGGCGCTGGCGCAAGACGTGGCGATCGAGATCGTCAGCGCGGACTCCCGTCAGGTCTATCGCGGTATGGACGTGGCGACCGGCAAGCCGAGCGCCGAGATCCGGCGGGCGGTCCCCCATCATCTCGTCGACGTAGTCGACCCCGACGACCGCTACCAGGCCGCGCGATTCCGCAGCGACGCCGCGGCGGCGATCGCGGAGATCCGCGAGCGCGGTCGGCTGCCGGTCGTCGTTGGGGGCACCGGTCTCTACATCCGGGCTCTGCTCCGAGGGCTCGACCCGGCGCCGCCGGCCGATCCCGCGTTCCGGCGCGAGCTCGCGTCGATCGCGGCCGCCGAGGGTCGCGCCTCGCTCCACGCCCGGCTGAGCCTCGCCGCGCCCGCCGTCGCGCGGCGCCTGCACCCCAACGATCACGTGCGAGTCGTGCGGGCGCTCGAGCTGGCGCGCGCCGGGGCCAGCCCCGTCGAGCAGGAGCGGTGGCGCGAGCCGGTCGACACCTACGACGTGACGTACGTCGGTCTCACGATGGACCGCGAGACGCTGGCGCGCCGGCTGGCCGCGCGGGCCGCGGCGTTCGTCGACGCGGGCCTGCGGGACGAGGTCGAGCGCCTGCTCGCGAAGGGCTTCGAGCCGTCGCTGCCGTCCTTGCAGTCGATTGGTTATCGCGAGTTCGTCCGGGTCGCACGCGGCGGGCTCGACGCCGGCGAGGCGCTCCGGCTGATGCAGCGTGATACGGTGCGATACGCCAAGCGCCAGTGGACCTGGTTCGCGCGCGAGCCGGGCCTCGAGTGGATCGACGTCGACAAGGCCGGCGGCATCGGCGCCACGGCCGAGCGGATCGCCGCGGCACTGGCCCGGGGACGCGTGCGCGGATGAAGCGGGGCGCGACCAGCACCCGGGCGACGCGCGAGCGTGCGGTGATCGCCGCGCTGCGCCGGCCCTCGCAGCGCCGGTTCGAGATCGACGAGTCGCTGGAGGAGCTGGCGGGACTGGTGACCGCGGCCGGCGGCACGGTCGTCGGCAGGGTCACCCAGGACCGTGACGCGCCGGCGCCCGGGCTCTTCTTCGGCCGCGGCAAGATCGACGAGATCGGCCAGGCCGCCCGCGACGCCTCCGCGGTGCTCTTCGTCTCGGACGATCCGCTCTCGCCGATCCAGGAGCGCAACATCTCCCAGGCGCTCGGCATCAAGGTCATCGACCGGACGGCGCTGATCCTCGACATCTTTGCCCAGCGCGCGCGTACGAGCGAGGGCAAGCTGCAGGTCGAGCTCGCGCAGCTCACCTACCTGCTGCCACGTCTGGTCGGGCAGTGGACGCACCTCGAGCGGCTGGGTGGCGGCATCGGCACGCGCGGACCGGGCGAGACCCAGCTCGAATCCGATCGCCGGGTGATCCGCCGCAAGGTGATGCAGATTCGCCGGCAGCTCGACAGCGTGCAGGTGCATCGGCGCCTGCAGCGCCAGGGGCGGCGGCGGGCGGGGGTTCCCGTCGTCGCGCTCGTCGGCTACACGAACGCCGGCAAGACGACCTTGCTCAACCGTCTGGCGGGCTCGCAGCTCACGGCCGCCGATCAGCTCTTCGTGACGCTCGATCCGGCCGCGCGACTGGTCGAGCCGCCGGGCGGGCGCCGCTTCGTGCTGACCGACACGGTCGGGTTCATCCGCAAGCTTCCGCACGAGCTCGTCGCGGCGTTCCGCGCGACCCTGGAGGAGCTGGCCGACGCGGACGTGCTGCTGCACGTGGTGGACGCGAGCCATCCGGCGTTCGAGGATCACATGAAGGCCGTCGATGATCTGCTCGGCGAGCTCGGGGTAGCCGATCGTCCGACCATCCTGGCCATGAACAAGGTCGATCGGCTCGAGACCGACCCGGAAGTCCTGGCGGCCCGTCGCGACGCGATCGCGATCTCGGCGGCCGACGCCATCGGCATGGACACGCTCCTGGCGGCCATCGAGCGCGCGCTGCCGCCGGTGGGCACCCTGACCTTGCGGATTCCCCACGGCGAGGGCGCCTCGCTGGCGCTGTGCTACGAGCGCGGGCGCGTGCTCGCGCGTCGCGATACGCCCGGCCACGTCGAGCTGGACGTCGATCTGCCGATCGGGCTGCTCGGCGCGCTGGCGCGCTATCGGGTCGCCGAGTCCGACCCCACCCCCGGAGTGGTAGACTGAGCGCCCCTATGGGATTGGCCAACTGGCTGACGCTCCTCCGGATCCTCCTGATCCCGGTGTTCGTGACCTTGCTCGTCTACCGGCGGCCGGGGGCGGCGCTGATCGTGTTCGGTGTTGCCGCGCTCACCGACCTGCTCGACGGCTGGGCGGCGCGCCACTGGAAGGACGAGAGCTCGCTCGGCGCGTTCCTCGATCCGATGGCCGACAAGCTCCTGCTCACGTCGTCGTTCGTCACCCTGACCTACCTGAAGGCGCTTCCGTTCTGGATCGCGGCGCTGGTGATCAGCCGCGACGCGATCCTGGTCTTCGGCGCGCTGCTGATCTACATGCTCGGCAGCCGCATCCGGCCGCGCCCGACGTGGGCGGGAAAGGCGGCGACCCTGTTCCAGGTCCTCGCGGTGCTGAGCGGTCTCCTCGCGCGTTTCTTCCAGGTGCACGTCGCGACCGCCGCGGTGCTCTGGCTCGCGGCGGGCTTCACGGTGATCTCGGGGCTGCAGTACATCGTGCAGGGCATGCGGTTCCTCAACGCCTCTCCCGCCGTCGAGCGGGAGGAGTCCCCTGAAAACGCCCTGTACCGCTGAGCCCGCGGGTGTGACCGTCGCCGCGGTCGCGCCACGCTCGGCGGCGGCGCGGGCGGGTCTGGCGCCCGGCGACCGCATCGTCGCCGTCAACGGTCACCCGCTTCGCGATGCGATCGATTTCCAGTTCCACGCCGGCGACGAGCGACTGGCCCTGACGGTCGAGCGCGGCGGCGCCACGGCGCCCAGGCGCCTCGAGCGGTGCGGAGCGGACCTCGGGCTCGAGCTGGCGCCGCCGCGCCCGGGCGACATCGCGACGTGCGCGAACAAGTGCGTGTTCTGCTTCATCCACCAGCTCCCGAAGGGCATGCGGCGGAGCCTCTACGTGAAGGATGACGACTTCAGGCTGTCGTTCCTGCACGGCAACTACATCACTTTGAGCGATCTCGACGAGGCCTCGTTCGAGCGGATCATCGAGCAGCGGCTGTCGCCGCTCTACATCTCCGTGCACGCGACCGACCCGGAGCTCCGGCACGCGCTGCTCGGCCGTCCGCGGCACTCGGCCGAGATCCTGCCGCGGCTCGAGCGGCTGGCCAAGGCGGGGATCCGCATGCACGCGCAGATCGTGCTGTGTCCCGATCTCAACGACGGCGTGCATCTCGAGCGCACCGTCGCCGAGCTGGCGCCGCTTCATCCTCACGTCGCCACGACCGCGATCGTGCCGGTCGGGCTCACGCGGCACCGCGAGCGGCTGCCCGCGCTACGCAGCCTCACGCCCGACGAGGCGCGCGCGCTCGTGGCCGCGGCCGACGGATGGCAGCGCCGCGGGCTCGCCGAGCTCGGGAGCCGGTTCGTCTTCCTCGCCGACGAGATCTACCTGCTGGCCGGGCTGCCGCTGCCCGACGCGCGGGCCTACGAGGGCTTTCCGGTCGCCGAGGACGGCATCGGTCTCGTGCGCCGGTTCGAGGACGGCTTCGCCCGCTCGATCGCGCGCCGACGGAGGCCCGTACGCGGCGAGGCGTTGACGCTCGTGACGGGCGAGCTGTTTGCGCTACGACTCCGCTCGCTCCTCGCCGGCGGCGGCTACGATCCGGCGACGGTTCGCGTGGCGGCCGTGCCCAACGACTTCTTCGGGCCGGCCATCGGCGTCGCGGGACTCCTGACCGGGCGCGACATCCAGCGTCATCTGGCGCAGGCGCCGGAGCTCGGCCGCGCGGTGCTGGTACCGGCCGTGGCGGTCCGCGACGGCGACGGAACCTTCCTCGACGACCTCACTCCGGCCGACCTGGCGCGGGACCTCGGCGTGCCCGTCCGAGTTGTCCAGCCGACGCCGGGCGCGCTGCTCAGAGCGATCCGCGATTCCTGACGGGAAGCGATCCGGATGATCCGCCCGATCATCGCGATCGTCGGTCGTCCCAACGTCGGTAAGTCGACACTCTTCAACCGTCTGGTCGGCCGGCGCCAGGCGCTCGTCCGCGACACCCCCGGCGTGACGCGCGACCGGCTCTACGGCCGTGTGAGCTTCGAGCGCTGGCAGGCGACGGTGATCGACACGGGCGGCTTCGATCCCTCGTCGGACGAGCCCTTGATCGAGGGCGTGCGCCGCCAGGTGCTCGCCGCGGTCGACGAGGCGGATCTCGTCCTGTTCGTCGTCGACACGCGCGACGGCCCCACAGCCCTCGACCTCGAGATCGCGCAGATCCTCAGAGTGGGCAACCGCGCCGTCGTGCTGGCCGCGAACAAGGTGGATGCGGAGACGCAAGAGGGGGCGCTGGCCGATCTCTATCGGCTCGGCTTCGGCGACCCGGTGCCCGTCTCAGCCGAGCACGGCCGGGGTGTCGCCGAGCTACTCGAGATCCTGCGCGCGCGCTGCCCGGCGGCTCCGTTGACGCCGTCGCGGACGGAGGCGCCCGTGCACGTTGCGGTCGTGGGGCGCCCCAACGTCGGCAAGTCCTCGCTCGTCAACGCGATGGTCGGCGCCGAGCGCGTGCTGGTCCACGAGGCGCCGGGCACGACGCGCGACGCGGTCGACACCACCCTCGTCTACGAGGGGCGCACCTACGTGCTCGTCGATACCGCGGGGATCCGGCGCAAGGGGCGCGTGCAGGAGCCGCTCGAGAAGCTCGCGGTGGTGATGGCGCTCAAGAGTCTCGAGCGGTGTCAGGTCGCGCTGATCGTCGTGGACGCCTCCGAGGCTCTCGCGGCCCAGGACGCGCACATCGCCGGCTACGCGAACGAGGCGGGCCGCGCCGCAGTCATCGTGGTCAACAAGTGGGATCTGGTGCCGCGCGGGATGGTGCGTCGAGCCGAGGTCGTCGAGCAAATCCGCGACCGGCTCCCGTTCCTCGACTACGCGCCCGTCTGCTTCACGTCGGCGACGCGCGCAGAGGGCATCCCCGAGCTCTTCGACACGATCGCGCAGGTCGCCGCGGAGGCGCGCCGCCGCATCCCGGGCGGGGCCTTGACGGAGGCCCTGCGGGCCGCCGTGGCGCGCCGTCCGGCGTCCCTGCGCGGGGATCCGCTGATGATCCAGTCCGCGTCGCAGGTCGGCGTCGAACCGCCGACCTTCGCGCTGAGGGTCAACCGGCCGAACGACATCCACTTCTCCTACGAGCGCTACCTGGTGAAGTCGCTCCGGCACGCGTTCGGGCTGGCCGGCACGCCGATCCGTCTCTCTCTTCGGAAAGCCACCGGGCTGCGGGCGCGCGCGAGGCGCGTGCGGCGGTGAGGCTCAGGGACGGACTGGCGCGGCTCGGCCTCTGGCGCCTGTCCGTCATCGTCGTCGTCCTGGCCGGCGCGCTCGCGATCGTGACGGTCCCCCGTCTGCGCACCTTCTATTTCGGGCAGGGGACCGTGCCGGCCACGCCCCCGTTCGCGCGGTCGGCGACCGCGGCGCAGGCGAGCGCCACCCCTTCCAAGGCCGTGCCCGGCAGGCGGCCGCTCTTGCCCGACGCCGAGGGGCGCATCCGGGTGCGCGTCAGCGACCGGGTACCGCCCCGGCTTCCGGCCGAGGGCATTCCGGCAGGCTGGACAGCCAGGGAGTTCGTGGGGCAAGCGTCGGTCGAGCTCGTCCGCGACGAGGCGCGTCTGGCGGTGAGGCTCAAGAGCGAGCGGTCGTCGTTCGCCCTCTACCGCGACGTCGTGGTCGACCTCAACGAGTTTCCGTTCCTCACGTGGGCCTGGAAGGTCGTTCGGATGCCGGCCGACGGCGACGTCCGCGAGCGCGCCGTCGACGACCAGGCGGCACAGGTGTACGTGATCTTCCCGCGCTGGCCCGCGCCGCTCCAGAACAGCGACGTGGTCGGCTACGTGTGGGACAGCCGGGCGCCGGTCGGGACCCAGGTGACCAGCACCCAGGCCGCCAACGTCAAGATCATCGTGGTCGCCTCGGGCCGGGGCCAGGCCGACACCTGGCGGGTCGAGCAGCGCGACGTCGCCAAGGACTACGCGGCGCTCTTCGGCCGCCCGGCCCCCCGGGTGGGCCAGGTCGCCCTCATGATCGACACCAACGACACCAAGGAGGCCGCCGAGGCCCTCATCGGCGATCTGATCTTCGCCCGGACGCGCTCTGAAAGCATGGAAACCCCAACGTCTATGCTAAGATGACGCGCATGGCGGATCCTGAGCGTCCCCACGACGATCAAGAGTACGACGACGAGCGCTTCGAGGACGAAGGACGGCGCTCGATTTTTTCGGCACTGTGGTTCCGTGCGATTCTCGTCGTGATCGTGCTCGGCGTCGTCGTCGCCGTCGCGGTTCCGTACGTGCTCGAGCTCGCGAATCAGCCCGCGCCCAAGACCGCCGCGCTCGGAAAACCGGAAATGACGCCCGCGCCCGTGGCGCAGCCCGCGCCGCCGCCGGTCGCGAGCGTGCCCGCGCCCTCGGCGCCCGCGCCGGAGAAAACGGCGCCGCCGGAGAAACCCGCGTCCGCCGAAAAATCCGCCGCGAGCGAGACCTCCGCGCCGACACCCATGACGCCCGCAGCCGAGAAGCCCGCGCCCGCGCCGTCGAAGAAATCCGAGGCGAGCAAGAGCGTGGCGGCGGGGACAGGCGACTACTTCGTGCAGGTCGGCGCGTTCAAGAATCCCGACACGGCCAAGAAGCTCGCGGTCCGGCTGCGCGAGCAAAAGTACAACGTGGAAGAGACGTCGGCGACGACGACCGTCAAGTCGGCGCGGAGCGCTCCGCCGAGCGCGCCGCCCGCCGCCGCGCCACCCGCGGCCGCGACGCCGAGCGATCGCTACGACGTGCACGTGAGCGGCGCGGCGCCGGCCGAGCTCAACACCAAGCTCTCCGCCAAGGGCCTGAGCGCCGAGCCGTCGGGCGGCGGCGTGGTCGTGAAGCCGAGCATGCCGCTGCGCGATGCCGTCGCGCTCTCGAAGGATCTCGCGGTCGACGGGCTCAAGGTGCAGGTCCGTCGCGCCGCCGCGGGCTCGGCGCCCGCGCCGGCCGCGGCGCCGAGCGCGCCGATCGCCATGACCGATGAAACCCTGTATCGCGTTCGCGTCGGTCCATTCGACGATAAGTCGACCGCGACGTCGACCCTCCGCGAGCTCGAGCAGAAGGGATACCAGCCCTTCATCGCGCGAGGCGGGCAGTGACCGCCGGGGACG
>Ga0318516_10000206_pt1 | contig 16050 bp, 17 predicted proteins | sample GRESIP176b2f20_FD_202501 | JGI IMG/M metagenome (GOLD analysis project Ga0318516, IMG submission 202501) | Tropical soil microbial communities from Luquillo Experimental Forest, Puerto Rico - GRE.SIPMG.176b2f20 | ecosystem: Environmental > Terrestrial > Soil > Tropical forest > Bulk soil... | reverse complement strand
TCTCTCAGCAACCCGATCGGGACGCCCGAGGCGGTCATGCTCGAACAGTTTCAATGGTTGGCCGAAGAAGTCATGCCGGCATTCAGACCGTCTCGCCGCTAGAGAAATTCTTTCCCCTCGGATCCACGCCGTGCGAGCGTCACCCCATATTTTGGCGGTGGCCCGGTGAGCAAGGCCGCCGCCGATGAGGGTTAGACGATGCAGAGCCAAAACCGGTTTTTCGACGATCTCGCGCGCGTTGCCGCGGGGGCGTTGGGCACCCTTTCAGGCGTTAGGACCGAGGTCGAAACGCGACTGCGGGAGCAGCTCGAAAAGGTGCTCGCGGGGATGGATCTCGTCAGCCGCGACGAATTCGAAGCGGTCAAGGCGATGGCGGCCAAGGCCCGCTCCGAGCAGGAAGATTTGGCAAATCGGGTGGCCGAGCTCGAATCGAAGCTCGCCGCCCTCTTCGCGCGCGAGATCCCGAAAAGTCCGACCAGCGCTCCTGGCTCGTCATAATTTTTGGCGGAAACGCAGGGGAACACGCCAAATATTAAGGCTAATTAAGCTTGCGTCTGCCGTTGTACATTGTCAGCTTCGGTTCCGGGACGTAGGTGCTTGCGTCAGGGCGCGGTCATCTCGGGTCGATCGCGATCCGACGTAGGCACCGCCCCGTCGACCCGCTCGAGGAGCGTCCGATGACCTCTGTTTCGATCGCCGAACCGACCCCGTTCTCGGGTAACCCCATCGACCTCGTCGAAGAGATCGTCGTCGCGAATGATTGGGCGCATGACCGGGCCAGCGAGGAGGAGCTGGTCGTCGAGATTTCCGGCCGTTGGTGCGATTATCGGCTGTATTTCGTGTGGCAAGAGGAGATTTGTGCGATGCACTTCTCCTGCGGCTTCGACATGAAGGTGCCAAGGGGGCGCCGGGGCCCGGTGTACGAACTTCTCGCGCTCGCCAACGAAAGGCTGTGGTTGGGACATTTCGATCTCTCGGCTGAGGACAATTCGCCCGCCTTCCGTCACGCGGTCCTCTTGCGTGGCGTCCCGGCGGCGAGCGCTGAGCAAGTCGAGGATCTCGTCGATATTGCCTTGTCGGAATGCGAGCGCTTCTACCCAGCGTTCCAGTTCGTCGTCTGGGGGGGCAAATCGCCCGCGCAAGCAATCGCATCGGCGATGATCGATCCGGTTGGAGAAGCTTGAGCGAGGGGCGGCACGACATGCGCGATGGCAAAGGGCTGCGTCGCAGTCTCGTGCTGGTCGGGTGTGGCAAGATGGGGACGGCGATGCTCCGTGGTTGGCTTGCCGGCGGTGCGATATCGCGGTTCTACGTCGTCGAACCAGAAGGCATGCCGCCTGGGTTGGCGCCCGCGCCCGAAATAGAATGGCACACCACGGCCGACACATTGCCGCTGGGGCTGGCTCTGGATGCCGTTGTCCTTGCCGTCAAGCCGCAAATCATCGATGCGGTCTTGCCGCCCTATCGTCGCTGGGCGCGCCCCGAAACGCTTTTTGTCTCGATCGTGGCCGGCAAGACCCTGGCCGGTCTCGGCCGCCATCTCGGTCCCGCTGCGGTCATTCGCACGATGCCCAACACACCCGCTGCAATCGGGCGCGCGATCACCGTCGCCTGCGCCAACCCCCGCGTCACCCAGGAGCAACGGCGGCTCTGTGATCGGCTGCTGGCCGCTATAGGCGAGAGCGCCTGGGTTGAAGACGAGGCGCTGATCGACGCGGTCACGGCGGTGTCTGGGAGCGGGCCCGCCTATGTCTTCCTACTGATCGAAGCATTGGCTCGGGCAGGTGAAGACGAGGGGTTGCCGCCAGCCTTGGCCCTGCGGCTCGCCCGCAGCACTGTGGCGGGATCTGGCGAGCTGGCCCGGGTCGCCACGGAGAGCCCAGCGACCCTGCGCGAGAACGTCACGAGCCCGGGCGGCACGACCAGGGCGGCGCTCGACGTGCTGATGGCCCCTGACGGTCTCGAACCGTTGATTGCGCGCGCGGTCGCCGCGGCGGCGGCGCGCTCGCGTGCGCTCGCAAGCTGATCCAAGCGAACCGGAGAAAGGTGCCATGCCGAAGACGGCTGCCGGAGGCGGACGCCGCCGAAGCGCTGACGGTGGGCAGAGCGACGCCGACAGGATCATCGATGCAACTCTTGCTCGGGTGGCGAGCGAGGGTTGGCGGCATCTGTCGCTTGCCGCGATCGCGGATGCGGCCGAGCTGCCAATCCTGCGAGTCTATCGTACATTCGGGTCGAAACGGGCGATCCTTCGCGGTCTCTATCGACGGGTCGACGCGGCGGCTCTCGCCGAACCACCGCCGGCCGAGCCGGCAGAACGCCCACGGGATCGGCTGTTTGATCTACTAATGCGGCGATTTGACACACTCCGGCCATACAAGCCCACCCTCGAAGTGCTACGGCGCGAATTGCCGGGTGATCCGGCTACGGTCCTTTGCGCGGGAGCCTCGTTGCTGCGCTCGATGCGGTGGATGCTGGAAGCGACCAATATTTCAACCGGTGGTCTTCGCGGCGCTGTCGCGGTCAAGCTTACCGCGGCAGCCTATTTATCTACGATGCGCGTCTGGCAGCGCGACGATTCACCGGATCTCGCACGTACAATGGCAGCGCTCGACGCGCGCCTGCGTCGGATCGAGCGTTGGCTCGCGCCGACGGATCGCCGACGGCGCGACGAAGAGCCTGCTCCTCCCTAATTTTGCTGCACTGCAAAAGTATCTTGACGCGGGTTAAAAAGCGACCGATATGAAACCCGTTGTGCACCGCACAATATTTTCAGCCCCTGAACCGGAACCCGTAGTCATGGCCGAAGGACAAGCACGCCCAAGCTTTTTCGATTTTGATGTGACCAAGATGATGGCTGACTTCCGCTTTCGTCCGTTCGACGTCGAGGCATTGATGGCCTGCCAGCGTCGTAACATCGAAGCGCTCACGCAGGCGAACCAGCTTACAGTGGAAGCCGTCCAGGCGGTCGCCCGGCGCCAGATTGAAATCGCGCGTCAGACTCTCGAGGATATGTCGACGTTGCTGCGCGACCTCGCCCAGCCGGCTACGACCGAAGACCGCATCACCAAGAACACCGAATATGCGAAGCAGATACTCGAGAAAAGCCTAAGCAATAGCCGCGAAATCACCTTGTTGGCGACCAAGGCCGGCACCGAGGCGGCCGATGTCCTGCGCAGGCGCGCTTGCGAAGGGCTCGATGAGATCCGCGACTTTGCGAAGCAACAAAGCGCGCATTGATTAGATCGCCTAGACCGTAAGGCTGCGCCGCATCGCAGCTTGGTGCCGTCGAACCTTCCACTCCTAGTGCGGCAGATGGACGCGGGCGCGCAGACCGCCCTGCGGCGAAGTCTCAAGGGTGACCTCGCCGCCGTGACTGCGCGCCACGTCGCGGGCAATCGTCAGGCCGAGACCGATACCTCCAGTCGACGGATTGCGCGACGGATCAAGGCGAATGAATGCACGGAATACGCGGTCCCGATCCGCCAGCCGTATCCCAGGTCCGTCGTCGTCGACCAGGATGTCAATCCCATCAGCGACCACGACCCCGGTCAGCCAGACATGGCTGCCGTGCCGGCGAGCGTTGTCGATCAGGTTACCGATGCATCGACGCAACGCGTTGGGTCTCACCAGCATCACGTATTCGGGTGGTGTAGCGACTGACAGCGGCGTCCGTTCCCGCCGCATCGCGGCGGCCAGCTCTTCGAGCAGCAACGAGATGTCGATATCGACCGGCACCTCGGTCCCTTCACCGCGCACAAAGTCGAGATAGCCGTGCACCATGCGCTCCATCTCGGCAACATCCGATTTGAGTTCTTCGACCGCGGGATCGTCGTGGAGCAGCTCCAAGGCGAGTTTCATCCGCGTTAATGGTGTGCGTAGGTCGTGAGACACCCCAGCCAGCATCTGTGTCCGTTGGCGGATCTGGCGTTGAATCCGATCGCGCATCTTCATAAACGCGATTGCCGCCTGCCGGACCTCGACCGCGCCTTCTATCTTGAAGAACGGAACCGGGCGTCCCTTTCCGAACCCCTCGGCTGCCGCCGCCAAACGGCGCAACGATTTGACTTGGTTGCGTAGAAAGATCGTAGCCACCGCCAGCAGTACCAATGACGAACCGACCATCCACATGACGAAGATGTAGGTCGTCGAGCTGTACAACCGATTTCGCGGAACATCGACCGTCAGCACCCCCTCGGAAAGCTGTACACTGATCTGAATGGCGTACGGATCGCCGAGGGTTTCAATCCTGTAAGGAAGGTTGACACGCCCGCGCATCGCCTGGGTCAGCTGATCTTCAAGCAGCGTGCCGCTGGAGGGCAACTGAGGAGGGAGCCTTTCGCCGGCTCTTACCTTGAGGTCGAGGTCGGTCACCGCAGCAGCCTTTTCGAGTAATCGAGCGGCCTTGGTGTCCGAGCCGGCACCCTGCATCGCCTCGATCAACAGGGCGACGTCGCCAGCAACCCCGGCCGAGAGACGCCACGAGACCGCCGCCCAGTGGCGATCGTAAAAGATCCAGGTTGCGATCGCCTGTAACAGCACGAGCGGGACAACGATGATCAGCAGGGCACGGCCGAACATCGTGCGCGGCAGCACTCGCTTAATCCATCCTCGTGGACGGACTTCGAACTCGCCCCGAGGCTCTGCGTCGGGCCCCGCGGGAGGAATCGCGGTTTCGAACTCGCGCGCTGCCACCGTTGCCATCCGGTTGCCGTCAATCCGGCTTGAGGGCATAGCCAGTGCCGCGGACTGTTTGCAGATAGCGCGGGAACCGCGGATCACGCTCGAGCTTGCGGCGTAGCCGCGTCATCTGGACATCGACATTCCGCACGTTGCCGCTAAACTGGCCCGAGAGCGACAGCTCTTCTCGCGAGATCGCCTGCCCCGCCCTCAGCGCCAAGGCGGAGAGCAGCCCCGCTTCAGCGGCCGTGAGATGCACGCGCTCGTCGTCGCGAAAGAGCTCTCCGCGAACGATATCGAAGCGGCAGCCGCCAAAGCGGATTTCGCGCCGGCCTTCATTCGGCGCGGGCCGACGTTGCAGTATGTTGCGGATACGGAGGACCAGCTCTCGCGGCTCGAAGGGCTTTGAGAGATAGTCGTCGGCCCCCTGCTCCAGTCCGTTTACGCGGTCTTCGGGCTCGGCCATCGCGGTCAGCAGCAGGATCGGAACCCGGCCCTCGCGGCGCAACGCGCGCGTCAGGTCCAACCCGTTCTCTCCCGGCATCATCACGTCGAGGACGACCAGATCGAAAGCGAAGCTGGCCAACCGGGCGCGCGCCTCGCTCGCATCGCCGGCGATCGTCACCCGGAACCCGCTATCCGAAAGATACCGGCGCAACAGCTCTCCGAGGCGGGCGTCGTCGTCGACCACCAGCAGATGGGGTTCTGAGGGATCGAGGTCGGGATCGCGCACCATGGGAGCATTATATGACGGACCCGCCATTAACGCTTGGCCGGCGAGGTGCGCTGGAAACGGCACCGATCGTCCTCGTCAGCGATGATCCCGAGCAGTACCCTGCGGAAACCCTCTACCGCCTTCGCCCCGGCTTGGCGATAGGCGTTGGCGACGCGAGCGCGTTGCGGCTCAGACAGCCGACGCTCCAGCTCGCGCCCCTTCAGCGTGAGTTCGAGAAGCCGTTGCCGCCGGTCCTGGGCACCCCGGCGGCGGATGATGAACCCTTGCCGCACCAGTTGGCCGAGAACACGGCTCAAACTCTGCTTGGTGATACGCAGAATGCCGAGCAGCTCGCCGACCGTCATCTGCGGATGGCGTCCGACGAAATGGATGACCCGATGATGGGCGCGCCCGAAAGCGTACTGCGCGAGGATCGCGTCGGGCTCTGCGGTGAAATCGCGATAGGCAAAGAACAGCAGCTCGATCCCTTGCCGCACCTCGTCCTCGGGCGGAGAGGGCGGGCGGACGAGTGATTTTATGTCAGACATATTGACTTATCTTGCAACCTCGGATATCGGTAAGCCGTTATCTGCGGTATAAGGTCCGGTGGCGATCCGCCGGTTGGTGCCGAGTAATCGGACGCTGCGAATCGACGGTTTCGGTGCGAGGAAGGCGCCATGTCCATGATCCCCTTCGACAACCGTGACGGCTTCATCTGGTATGACGGCCGCCTGGTTCCTTGGCGCGATGCCAAGCTGCATGTGCTGACCCACGGGCTGCATTATGCGAGCTGCGTCTTCGAAGGCGAGCGCGTCTACAACGCCAAGGTCTTCCGGCTGGAGGATCACAACGAGCGTCTTCGCAATTCGGCGCGGATCCTCGGCTTCGAAGTGCCGGCGAGCATGGATGATCTCGCCAGAGCGACCCACGAGCTGATCTCGGCGAACAACATCGTCGACGGCTACGTCCGACCAATCGCATGGCGCGGCGCCGAACAGATGGGCGTCTCGGCACAGACGACCAAAATTCACCTAGCTCTCGCCGCCTGGGAATGGCCCGCGTATTTTTCGCCGGAAGCGCGCGCGAGGGGAATACGCATGAAATGGGCGAATTGGGCGCGCCCCGCGCCCCACACCGCGCCGACCGATGCAAAGGCGGCAGGGCTATACATGATCTGCACGCTGTCGAAGCATATGGCCGAGGCCGAGGGGTTCGACGACGCCTTGATGCTCGACTGGCGCGGCCAGTTAGCCGAGGGTACCGGGGCCAATATTTTCCTCGTCATCAATGGCGAGCTGCACACCCCGACGCCGGACTGCTTTCTCAATGGGATCACCCGCAAGACCGTGATTGGTCTGGCGCGCAAGCGCGGCATCAAAGTGGTGGAGCGGGCGATCATGCCCGACGAACTCACCAAAGCCCAGGAGGTCTTTCTGACCGGGTCGGCGGCCGAGGTGACCCCGGTCGGCGAAATCGCCGGCGAAGTCGGCCACTACCGATTTACGCCGGGCGCGATCTGCCGACTGATGTGGGAAGACTTTGACCGAGTCGTCGGCAAGCAGGTGGCGACGGCCGCCTAAGCCCTGACCTAGACCTTGAGCGCGGGCGTCCAGCGCTCCCGCGCAGCATCGTCTTCGGCACGAGACTCGACCCAGCGCTCGCCGGCAGGCGTCTCCTCGCTCTTCCAGAATGGCGCCTCTGTCTTCAGCCAGTCGATCAAGAAATGGCAGGCCGCGAGGGCCGCCTCTCGGTGCGGCGACGCCGTGGCAACAAGCACGATCCGGTCACCGGGTTTGAGCCTCCCGTGGCGATGGATTATAAGCGCCGCATCAAGCGGCCACCGACTGTGCGCCTCGGCCTCGATTTCGGCGAGCTTTCGCTCGGTCATGCCGGGATAGTGTTCGAGGGTCAACGCGGAGACGCGGTCACTGCCGCCCATATTGCGGACCAGCCCGATAAAGCTCGCGACCGCGCCTATCCGGGGATTGCCGGCGGTGAGCCGTTCGAGTTCCGCGCCGACATCAAAATCCTCGCGTTGTACGCGAATCATCGCCTCAGCCTCCGGTAACCGGCGGAAAAAGGGCAACCTCGTCGGACTCCCGGACGGGGTGTGAGAGTCCGACATAGTCCTGATTGATGGCGACGCGAACGAGCCCGAGGTTCCGTAGCGCCTCGGCATGCCGATCGCTCCGCCCGCGCAGCCAATCGAGCAACCCCGCGACATCGTGGACCCGGGGCGGCAGCGCGACTTCTTCTTCGGCGCAGCCGACTCGCGCCCGCAACCAGGCGAAATAGAGCAGTTTCACCGAATCACCTCGGAGAAGGGCAGAAAATCGACCATGGTCCCGACCGTGAGTTCGCTCGTCGCTTCGTCGAGGATGACGAGACCGTCCGATCGGACGATCGAGGAAAGGATCCCCGCACCGTCCCTCGCATATTTGACGGCGACGATGTCGTGGCCGTCGCGTTCGAGGTTCGCTCGCAGATATTCGCGTCGCCCCGGTTTCTTGCGGTAGCCGAAACCCGCCCGGACAGGAGAGAGTCGAGGCTCGGAGGTCGTCGCGCCGGCGAGCTTCGCGATCAGCGGACGGGCAAGGACAAGGAACGTGACGATTACAGCGACCGGGTTTCCGGGGAGCCCGATCAGCGGTACGCCGCCGACTTGGCCGAGCGCAACCGGGCGCCCCGGCTTGATCGCGAGCCGCCAGAAATGCAGGTTGCCGAGACGCTCGACGGCCGATTTGACATGGTCCTCCTCGCCGGTCGAGACACCGCCAGACGTGATGATCAAATCGTGCTGGGCGCTCGCCGTGGCGAGCGCGTCGACGATCGCTGCCTCGCGATCGGGACGGATTCCCAAATCGCTGACGGCACAACCAAGCCCAGCGAGGAGTGCTGCGAGCATGAAGCGGTTAGCGTCATAAATGGCGCCCTGAGGCAGCGGCACACCCGGATCACAGACCTCGTCGCCGGTCGACAGCAACGCCACGCGCAAGCGGCGAAAGACGTACAGCTCGTGGTGGCCAAGGGCGGCGCCGAGGCCGAGATCGGGCGCGCGCAATCGTTGGCCCACAGGAAGCGCAACTTCGCCTTCAGCTATATCCTCGCCGGCGTGACGGCGGTTCGCTCCTGGCCTGATCCCGGGCTTGAGCCGGACCCGCCCCTCCTCGACGGCGCAATCCTCCTGCATCATTACGGTGTCGGTGCCTTCGGGCATCGGCGCACCCGTAAAGATCCGGATCGCCTCGCCGCGAAGGGCCGGTCGCTCGAGCGGGTGGCCGGCCGCCGCCCTTCCGGTGACAGGCATAACGGTGTCGCGATCAGGAATGAGATCGGCGTGAGCGACCGCATAGCCATCGACCGCGCTGTTGTCGTGCGGCGGAAGGTTCATCGTCGCGATAATGTCGCGTGCGAGAATTCGGCCGGCGGCCGCCGACAGTGGCACAGTCTCGGTCTCGACGACCGGTGCGACCCGTGCCTCGATCTCGGCGAGTGCCCTCGCGACGGTCAGCAAGGTGCCGCCAAAGGCAAAGCAATCGTCGCTCAGCTGGGCCATTGATAATACTCGTGGTGAGCGAGGATGAAGGTGGCGACCGCACCAGCATCGGAAAGCGACAGCCACGGCAGCCCGAGCTCCGGCAGCACCTCGTCCGAAGCAATCGCCACGACCAACGGATCCTCAGGGTGCAAGCGAGGTTTTCCGAGCGACGGACGGTAGACCTCGATCTTGGGGTGAGAATGCCGCTTGAAACCCTCGACGAGGAGAATATCCACGGGGCTCATCCGCCGCACCAGCTCGTCGAACGAAGGTTCCGGCGCCCCACGCAGCTCACGCATTAACGCCCAGCGATTTTGCGAGCAAACCATCACCTCCTGCGCTCCCGCCTGGCGATGCCGCCAAGAATCCTTGCCCGGCTGATCGACGTCGAAGGCGTGATGCGCATGTTTGAGGGTCGAGACGGTGACGCCGCGCGAGACGAACTCGGGGATCAGCGCCATCATCAGCGTCGTCTTGCCGCTCCCGCTCCAGCCGGCGAGACCGAAGATCCGCATTGCTGCCTATCCTTGCGGCCTCACTTGGGGGCTGACGGCGGCCGCCGCAACGTTCCGCTAGGCCAGATGCTGCGATTTGCGGCGGTCGATCTGGTGGGCCCGTGGGGGGCGGGCCATGTGGCGGAAGCCGGCTTGCAGATAGTCATAACCGGTCACCAAAGTCAGCGATGCCGCAATCCAGAGCAGGGTCTCACCGATCGCGGCAACTGGCAAAAATCCGGGGCCCGCATCGCCGATTATCAGCACGCCGATCGCCACCATCTGAATCACCGTCTTCCACTTGGCGAGCCGCGATACCGGCATTCCGACGCGCAGACCCGCGAGGTATTCGCGCAATCCCGACACCAGGATTTCGCGGCACAGGATCACCAATGCGGGCAGTACCGCCTCCGCCGAAAGCCGCCCGAACGTGGTCAGCATGAACAGCGTCGCCGAAACCAGCAGCTTGTCGGCGATCGGGTCGAGAAACCGACCGATCTCCGATTGCTGCTGCCAACGCCGCGCCATATGCCCGTCGAGCCAGTCGGTCACCGCCGCCGCCGAAAACAGCGCGCAGGCGAACCAGCGGGCATAGCCACCCGGCACATAGAAACTTCCAATTACGACCGGTATCACGAGGATGCGCGACAAGGTCAGCAGGTTGGGAAGGCTGGTGAGCGGCACGCATCACTCCCGGCGGAAACGCGGACTAGGAAGGCCGGCGGGTATCTTATCCATCGCCGTGGAAATGATCATAAACGTTTTTCGCGACGGTTTTGCTAATTCCAGCAACCCGCTCCAACTCGCCGAGACCGGCCCGGGCGACCGCTCGTGCAGAGCCGAAATGGTGCAACATTGCCCGCTTACGCCGCGCCCCGATCCCGGCGATCTCATCGAGCGGCGAGCGGCCGAGCGCCTTTGTTCGCTTAGCCCGGTGCGTACCGATCGCGAAGCGGTGCGCTTCGTCGCGCAGGCGCTGCAGAAAGTAGAGCACGGAGTCACGTGGGTCGAGCGAGAATGGCGCTCGCCCAGGCAGAAAGAAGCGCTCGCGCCCGGCGTTGCGGTCAGGCCCCTTGGCGATCGCACCGATCGCGACGTCGTCAATGCCAAGCTCATCAAAAACGCCCTGCGCGACATTGAGCTGTCCTAGGCCACCGTCGATCAGCACCAGATCTGGCCAGATACCCCGATCGCGTTCGGGATCTTCTTTTAGCGCCCGTGCAAAACGGCGTTGTAGGACCTCGCGCATCATCGCGTAATCGTCACCTCCGCCTGCGACCTCACCCTGCTCATGCGCGGCGCGGGACGGCTCTTCGGTGGAGATAGCCGGTGCCGGAGCAGCACCGCGGATCGTGAACTTCCGGTAAGCGTTCTTGACGAGCCCATCCGGGCCCGCAACGATCATTGCGCCGACCGCATTCGTGCCCTGGATGTGGCTATTGTCGTAGACTTCAATGCGGTTGAGCGGACCATCAAGGCCAAAGGCTGCGGCGACGCCGTCGAGCAACTGGCGTTGTGATGCGCTCTCGGCGAGGCGGCGGCCGAGTGCCTCGCGCGCCGTAAGGAGGATGCGGCCCACGAGCTTTCTCTTGTCACCGCGCCGCGGCACCGAAAGCCTCACCCGCTCGCTGCGAAGCGACAGAGCCTCCTCCACCAGCTCCTGCTCGACCAGCTGATGACTGAGCAGAACGAGAGGGGGTTTGGGGCGATTGTCGTAGAATTGCCCGACGAACGCAGTCAGCACTTCCTCGATGGAGAGCTGGCGGTCGTGGCTCGGGAAATAAGCCCGGTTGCCCCAATTCTGGCCTCTTCGGAAGAAGAAGACCTGCACGCAAGTCTGGCCGCCGGCGTGGTGCGCCGCAATCACATCCGCATCGACAACCCCTGGCACGTGGATTTCTTGATGGCCTTGGACGAGCGACAAGGCTCGGATGCGGTCTCGGATCAACGCCGCCGCTTCGAAATCCAGAATTTCAGCCGCGCCCTGCATCTCGGCGGCCAATCGCTGCTGCACGTCGTCGCCTCGACCGGAAAGGAAAATGCGTGCCTGATCGATCAACGCCGCGTAGTCCTGCTGGCTGATGCGGCCTACGCAAGGAGCGCTGCACCGCTTGATTTGATGCAGCAGGCAAGGGCGCGTTCGAGTTGCGAACATGCTGTCGCTGCAGGATCGCAACAGAAATGCCTTTTGCAGGGTTACCAAGGTACGATTAACCGCTCCCGCCGAGGCAAATGGTCCGAAGTAGCTGCCGTCCTGGGTTCGCGCCCCACGGTATTTGGTCAGCTGCGGGAACTCATGACGGGCGCTGAGGTGAATAAACGGAAACGACTTGTCGTCCCGCAACAACACGTTGTAGCGCGGCATCAGCCGCTTGATCATGTTGCATTCGAGCAACAGCGCTTCCGCTTCGGTGTGGGTGACGACGATCTCGACCGCGGCGGTTTCAGCGATCATGCGCCGCAGTCGGCTCGACAGCCCGAGGGGATGAGCGTAGTTCTGAACCCGACTCTTCAGATTGCGCGCTTTACCCACATAGAGCCCGTCGCCCTTGCGGTCGAGCATGCGATAGACCCCGGGCCGTGCCGGCATCGTCTTCAGCGCTTCCCGAATCACAGCGATACCGGCCGCGATCCCTTTCGACGGAGCTTGTGCCGGGGCGAGCTCGTCGACCCGCGTGACATCACCTCCTTCTGCCGTTTGCGGAGAACCGGCGAAAGCTCCTGGAGCGCGGCGGGGATCCATCGGAGGCGCCTTGCTTCGCCGTGAACGGCGCCGCGCCGGGCGCGTGTCCACCCCTGTCTCCGTCATAATTTCGTCAAGCGACACCGTCATTGGATCGTCAACTGGTTGAGGCGCCATCGCGATTCCATGTATCCACGAAATCGGTGGATAACTTTGTGCAAAAGCTGGAACGAGTGAGGCGAGACTATAGCTGCCCTCAATCTTTTGACATTTTGGTCAAATTTTAGGCAATATCATAACTAGCTGATTCAATAAGCCTTTCTGATCTAATGGTTAATTTTTCTCGAAAGATTCGGTAAACAGGTCGTCTGGCGTGCTGTCGCACCACCGACATATTGCCTGTGAACAATTTGCCGACCGTTCGGATCAGCTGCAAAGAGTCCAGGCGAATCCTCGGGTTAGCACCGGCGTCCAGCAAGCATCCCATTCCCGCAAAGCGCGACCGTTATTCTACGATCTGCGGCCGTTGCGGTTGCGCCCATCCGAGATGCTGCCCGCCGTCGAGGGCGATCATCTGCCCGGTCATCGCCGGTGCCGAGAGGATAAAGCGCAGCGCCGCCGCGATCTCCCGTGGGCTGGTGCCGCGACGCAACGGCATTAAAGCGCATTGCCTGGCGAATTCCTCCGCGCTCTGCCGCGGGCTTGGCAGCGCCGGACCGGGTCCGATCCCATTCACCCGAATGCGCGGGGCCAAAGCAAGAGCCATCGTCTGAGTTAAGGTCCACAATCCGGCCTTCGAGAGAGTATAGGACACGAAATAGGGGGTAAGAGACCAGACCCGCTGATCCAACAGGTTGACGACAACGCCGCCTGCGCTTTTCGGCAGTCTCGTCGCGAAATCCTGGATCAGCACGAACGGCGCGCGCAGATTGACCGCGACATGCAAATCCCAGCTTTCCCGCGTGGCGGTCTCGACCGTATCGGAGGCAAAGACGGCAGCGTTGTTGACAAGGCAGCCGATTGGCCCGAGCGCGTGTTCGGCGCGCGGCAGCAACGTTTTGACCGCCCCTTCGTCGCCGAGATCGGCAGAGAACGCGACCGCGGTGCCACCCTTGCTGCGGATCATCTCGACCAATTTCTCGGCTGCCGAACTCGAACGGCGGTGGTGAACCGCGACAGCAAATCCGTCCTCGGCGAGGGCCAGAGCGAGGGCTCGACCGATCCGCTGGGCACCTCCGGTTATCAGTGCCGCTTTGGGAATCGGCAGAACCGGTAGCGCCCCGGTGGGCATATCGGCCGGCTCGCACTCACCGGCGGGCACGGCGCCCCCTTTGTTCCTTTCGCGCCCGCATCTTGGCCCGAGCCACGTCGCGGGCCGAAACTCCAGCGCGTCCGGCTGTCGATCGGCCGCGCGGGCTCTCGGAGCTTCTCACTCCGCCAGCTACCCTGCCAGTCGGCTCAGCGGGGAGACCGAGATCGATCTGCTCGAGCCGGCGGATCTCGTCGCGCAGCCGCGCCGCCTCCTCGAATTCGAGATCCGCGGCAGCCTCACGCATACGCTTTTCGAGATCGGCGATGACGGTTTTGAGATCAGCCCCTTGATAATGGGCTGCCTCCCCCTCCGACAGGCCGAAGGTCACGTGATCGCGTTCGTAGACGCTCTCGAGGATGTCGGCGATGCCTCGACGTACGCTCTCCGGCGTGATCCCATGGGCCGCGTTGTAGGCCTGCTGCTTCTCGCGCCGGCGGTTGGTCTCGTCGATCGCAGCCTTGAGACTGTCCGTCATTCGGTCGGCATAGAGGATCGCCCGGCCGTCGATGTGCCGTGCCGCCCGCCCTATCGTCTGAATCAACGAGGTGCGCGAGCGCAAATAGCCCTCCTTGTCGGCGTCGAGCACGGCCATCAGGGCGCATTCCGGGATGTCGAGCCCTTCGCGCAGCAGGTTGATCCCGATCAGCACGTCGAACACGCCCAGGCGTAGGTCGCGGATGATCTCGATGCGCTCGAGCGTGTCGACGTCGGAATGCAGGTAGCGCACGCGCAGCCCGGCCTCGTGCAGGTATTCGGTCAGCGCTTCCGCCATCCGCTTCGTCAGGGTGGTGACCATGACCCGATGGCCGCCCACCGCCGCCTCGCGGCATTCCGCCATCAGATCATCGACCTGGTTCTCGACCGGCCGAATGATGCAGGGCGGGTCGACGAGGCCGGTGGGACGCACGATCTGCTCGACAAAGACACCGCCGGCGCGCTGCATCTCCCAGGGTCCCGGAGTGGCCGAGACGAAGATCGTCTGGCCGCGCATCGCCTCCCATTCCTCGAATTTGAGCGGCCGGTTGTCGGTGCACGATGGCAGCCTGAAGCCGTACTCGGCCAAGGTCGACTTGCGCATCCAGTCGCCGCGGAACATCCCGCCAAGCTGGGGTACGGTGACATGGCTCTCGTCGACGAACACCAGCGCGTCGCGCGGCATATACTCGAAGAAGGTCGGCGGCGGCTCACCCGGCTTGCGACCAGTCAGATAGCGCGAATAGTTCTCGATCCCGGCGCAGCTGCCGGTCGCCTCGATCATTTCGAGGTCGTAGTTGGTGCGCTGCTCGAGCCGCTGCGCCTCGAGCAATTTGCCCTCGGTAAAGAGTTCGTCGAGGCGGCTCTTCAAGTCGCGTTTGATCTGCTCGATCGCCTGCAGCAGGGTTGGGCGCGGCGTGACGTAGTGGCTGTTGGCGTAGATCTTGACCGAATTCAAAGTGGCGGTCTTCTCGCCGGTCAAGGGGTCGATTTCATGGATCGCCTCGATCTCGTCGCCGAACAGGGAGATGCGCCAAGCGCGGTCTTCGTAATGCGCCGGAAACAGCTCGATCGTGTCGCCACGCACCCGGAACGAGCCGCGAAAGAAATTGTGGTCGTTGCGCCGATACTGCAATTCGACGAATCGGGCGAGCAGCTGGGTGCGGTTGATGCGGTCGCCCTTGGCGAGCGACAGGGTCATCTGCGAATAGGTCTCGACCGAGCCGATGCCGTAAATGCAGGAGACCGAGGCGACTACGACGACGTCGCGCCGCTCGAGGATCGCCCGTGTCGCGGAGTGCCGCATCCGGTCGATCTGCTCGTTGAGCGAAGATTCCTTTTCGACATAGGTATCGGTACGCGGGACATAGGCCTCAGGTTGATAATAATCGTAGTAAGAGACAAAGTATTCGACTGAGTTCTCAGGGAAGAAGCTCTTCATCTCGCCGTAGAGCTGCGCGGCCAACGTCTTGTTTGGGGCGAGGATGATCGCGGGACGATGAGTGCGCTCGATGACATGCGCCATCGTAAAGGTCTTGCCCGAGCCGGTAACGCCGAGCAGCACCTGATCGCGCTCGCCGTCGGCGATGCCCCGGCATAACTCATCGATCGCCTGCGGCTGATCGCCAGCCGGCTGAAACTCGGACTGGAGCTGGAACGGCCTGCCGATATCGCTCTGCGGGCGCTCGGCGGCCATCAGCGGCAACATCGTTATCAAGTCCAAGGCGTCAGCCGATTTCATGCCGGGCACCGGGTAAGCAACGCTGCCCGGGGTATATAGGATAAACGAGGCGAGCCCGCGATATCGGCGAGCGAAACTAGGCCGGGGTGGCCGACCAGGCTCATCAGGCTACAATGTATAGTTGTGTGAACGAGCGAGCCTTGCTGATCCTGCAGCAAATCAGCAGCAAAATTTCTCCTTGAAGTTGCGGTGGCTTGTCATGAGCCGGGTGTTACCGTGGCGAGGAGCCGAGACTATCGCTTGTGAATTAGGCAATTCTATGGTTGTGGGAATGGGACGGGGTGGTCTCTCTAACCGGGCCTCGACTAAGTAAAGCAATTTTTTCGGTAACAGGAGGACGCCGCAGTTCGTCGACCGCCGACGCCTTGGTGCCGGTTGATCGAATGCAGTTAGCGCCGGGGACGGCGCGGCAT
>Ga0318516_10000195_pt1 | contig 16475 bp, 20 predicted proteins | sample GRESIP176b2f20_FD_202501 | JGI IMG/M metagenome (GOLD analysis project Ga0318516, IMG submission 202501) | Tropical soil microbial communities from Luquillo Experimental Forest, Puerto Rico - GRE.SIPMG.176b2f20 | ecosystem: Environmental > Terrestrial > Soil > Tropical forest > Bulk soil... | reverse complement strand
CCAAGGCCGCTGACCTGGCCAAGGCTCTCGGCGGCAGCGCCACGACGGGAGAGTTCGGCGCCGTCCCGGCCGGGGACATCGTCATCGTGGCCCTGTTGTACGCCAATGTCGTTCCGGTCGTCACCCAGTACGGAGACGCCCTCGCGGGCAAGGTCATCGTCGACATCAGCAACCCCTTCAATTCCGCGGCCGACGGGTTAGCCATCCCCGATGACACCTCGATCGCGCAGGAAGTTGCCAAGGCCGCCCCCGCTAGCGCCAGCGTGGTGAAGGCATTCAACACCATCTTCGGTGTTGTCCTGGCCCAGGGCCGGCCGCTCGACGTCTTCATCGCCGGCGACGACGCGCGCGCCAAGGCGGGCATGGCGGAGTTCATCCAGAGCCTCGGGCTGCGCCCGCTGGACGTCGGCGGCTTGAACATGGCGCACTGGCTGGAAGGAACGGGCCTGGTCGTGATGGGTCTCGCCCGCCACGGGGTGGGGAACTACGACTTCGCCCTCGGCGCCACGGTTCCCGGCTGAGCCGCACCGCCGCCGGTCCAAATAGTGAACGGACAGGGGCGCCGCGCGCCCAAATAATGGTTGATGGATCACCGAAACGATATCAATGTGGGCGGACGAAGGTCTGCCCGGAGAGGATTCTCGCGATGAAGCTTGGTTTCGCAATTCCCATAGTGGGGCCCGCTGTCAGCAGCGCCGCTGGTCTGAGCGCGTTCTGCCGCGGACTCGAGGACCTTGGCTACGACACGCTGTGGGTCGGCGATCGACTGGTCACGCCGGTGGATATGCATAGCACCTATCCGGGCAAGGAGCAGCCGTACCCGCCGCAGATGACCCGTTACCTCGATCCGGTGCTGCTGTGGACGGTCGCCGCGACGGCGACCAGCCGGGTGCGGCTGAACTCCAGCACGCTCAGCACGTTCTTCTACGAGCCGGTGCACCTGGCCCGGCTGCTTACCACGCTCGACGTGCTCAGCGGCGGCCGCCTTGACGTTGGCGTGGGAATCGGGTGGATGAAGGACGAACACGACATCGCTCGCGGCGCGGACTGGCGCCGACGCGGGCGGATGCTCGATGACCTGCTGGCGTTCCTGCACGAGTGGTGGACGACCACCCCGGTGTCCTGGGACAGCGAGTTCTTCTCGCTGCCGCCGGTCCATGCCGACCTGCGCCCGGTCCAGGCCGGCGGTCCGCCCATCTGGATCGGCGGTGCCAGCGAGGCCGCGATGGGCCGAGTCGGCCGCAGCGGCAGCGGCTGGCTCGGGGTCGAGGGGCTGCAGGACGAGGTCACCGACCACTTGTGGTCGATCGCGCGCGGTGCGGCGCAGGACGCCGGCCGCGATCCTGACGCGCTGAAGACGGCTGTGCGGATCAACCTCGAGCCGGACACGTCCGTCGATTCGGTTGCCGACAAGCTCGAGCGCTTAGCCGAGTCCGGTGTTGATGAGGCGATCGTGGATGCTTTCGCAATGTTCCCCCGCCTTGACCAGTTGCTTGACTTCGCCAGCCAGGTAATCGATCGATGGAGTGATGATGGGAAAGCTTGACGACAAGGTAGCGGTGATCACGGGTGGATCAAGCGGTATGGCGCTGGCCGGTGCCAAGTTGTTCGTTGACGAAGGAGCTCACGTCTTCATCTCGGGTCGGCGGCAGGAAGCTCTGGATGAGGCCGTCAAGCTGATCGGCCGGAACGTGACCGGCGTGCAGGCTGATTCGGCCAGTCTGGACGATCTGGACCGTTTGTTCGACGCGGTCAGGCGGGAAAAGGGCGCGGTCGACGTGTTGTGGGCAAGTGCCGGGACGGGCGAGCAGCGCAAGCTCGGCGAGATCACCGAGGAGCACTTCGATGCCGCCTTCTGGCTGAACGCGCGCGGCACGCTCTTCACGGTGCAGAAGGCATTGCCACTGTTCAACGACGGTGGCTCGGTCTTCATGACCGGGTCAATCGCTTCGGTCAAGGGCTACCCCGAGTGGAGTGTGTATGCGGCGAGCAAGGCTGTACTGCGGGCCTACGCCCGCGTGTGGCTGTCCGAGTTGAAGGACAGGCGGATCCGGGTCAACGTGCTGACCCCGGGCCAGGTCGCCACGCCGATGTCGGAGCAGTTGGACGAGGAGACGAAGGCGCAGTTTGAGGCATTGATCCCACGGGGAAAGAACGGCAGCCCTGAGGAGATTGCGACGGTCGCACTGTTCCTCGCCTCGGACGACTCAAGCTATGTCAATGGTATGGAGTTGATTGTCGACGGCGGCACCACGGCAGTCTGACGACGCACCACGCTTGAGCGGAGGAATGGACTTCAGGCTCCGGGTTCTCGGCGGTCCGCGGCTACAGCGGCTGCTGGAGCGGGCTAAGGAGTACAGCGAGATTCTGGGTACTTCCCGCGACCGAGTGACAATCGAACCATGTTCGCCACTCTGCCGGCGCGCTCGCGTTCGTGACCTGCTGAAATGTGGTGGAGCTAAGGGGATTCGAACCCCTGACCTACTCGGAGAGCTCCTGCTCGTTGCTGTCGTCCATCGAACCGACGCCCACTTCGCCGCCCACTACGGACCCGATCGGCTCACCAATGCACCTTAACGCTCTTCGGTTATCCCCGATCGCGTCTTTGTCGGCCAGCCTCGACATCGCTGTAATGCAGAACAATAGTGAGGACGTCACGTTGTTGCGGTGAACACTCTGGTCCACTTCTTTGGTCCAGACGAGGCGGTCACCAAGCGTGACAACGCTCGACCAACCACCGTGCACTCACCACCGGTGATGCGCTTCTCGTTCGATTTCGCGGTCCACTTCGGCGTCGTAAAGGAAATCCAACCTCTCCGGATAGTGTCGCGGCGGGCAAAGATCGACCTTGTGTACAGCGATGACACTCGGCGCGGGCGGCACCTCACCGTCGATAAGTGGTGGAACCGATTTGACAACCACCTCTTCCCCGGATGTATGGGTCCGTGCCGCTCGTAGGAAAGCTGGTAGTACCGACATTTGCTACTCCTTCTTGGTCGGTCGTTTTCACGCTCCACGGTGCGTGCTAGCTGGGGCGAAGGCGCCGGTCGCGACGTAGCTGGCGATCTCGGGGAACCGCACCGGCCGGCCGAAAGCCCCCCACGCGCCCTCGGCGATGTCGATGACCTGCACCCAGGCGACGGGCTCTTGGTAAAGCCGGTCCGGGTGGTCATCTGCGGCGGCGAGCACGGCGGTGGCGCGGCGGATGATCTCGGCGTTGCGCTGCTCGGTCAGCGATCCTGCCGGTACTGAGATCCGAACCAGGTAGCGAGGGGCCTCAGTCGGGCTGACCGGTTGCCCGCCGATCGACCAGGCGCTCAGCTCCTGCCAGACCAACCAGGAGATCGCGCGGGCGGCCGCACTGTCGGGAGCGCCTTCACCTTCCATCACCGCGGCCACCAACTGCTCACAGATCAGCTTCTTGCGGTCCTCCGGCACGCCGGAGGCGAAAACCTCCACGAACGGCATGGCGAACACCTCCCACAAGCGGGCATGAGTTCAATCGCTGCACTTACACTAGCCCATGTGAGTTCAATAGCGCAACGGAGTAGGATGCTGGATTATGCGCCAGACCAGCTTCGCCGATTTCCACTGCTCGCTGGCCCGGAGCCTGGATCTGATCGGGGACTGGTGGACCCCGCTGATCATCCGCGACCTCGCCCTCGGGCTGGAGCGCTTCGACGACCTGGCGGCCAATCTGGGGATCTCGCGCAACCTACTGACTACCCGCCTGACGGGTCTGGTCGCGGCCAACATCGTTGAGCGGGTCCGCTACTGCGACCACCCTCCGCGCCACCTCTACCGGCTCACCGCGGCCGGTCGCGACCTCGTGCCGATCCTGGTGGCGCTCACCGCCTGGGGCGACCGATGGACGCCGCCACCCGAGGGAGCGCCCCTGCTATTCAGTCATGACGAGCACCGTTGCAGACCGACGGTGTGCTGCTCCACCTGCGGGCAGGCGGTGACCGCCGAAACCCTCAAAGCCACGCCGGGGCCGGGCGCCGCCCCCGGGCCCGGAACCCGCCTAGTCGCCGGCTTGATCGACCGCGTGGCAAAGGACCCGAAGGCCTCACGCGCCGGGCACAAGTCGGCGGGCACATAGGACGCCTCAATCCCTTACCCACGTAGACAAGATCTGACAGACCCCGTTTCTTTAGTTCTGAGACTGTATTGAATCCAAGTCTCTTGTCGTTGCGTGGTGCACTCAGACTTCGTGGCGGATTCTCACGGCTGGGAGCGGACGCCGGAGCTGGCCTTTCAAGGTCAAAGGCGAAACGGCGCATACTGGTCGCGGTAGGCTCCGATCTCCATGTTCTCATTACCGGAATGGCTGCTGATGCCCGACACGAACGCACAAGACGCCGACGGAGTGATCACCAAGGCCAGCCCACATTCGGTGGCCGACACCATTGCTCGGCTCACCACGCTGGTGACTGAAAAGAATATGAAGGTGTTCGCGGTGATCGACCACAGCGGCGAGGCCAGGAACGCCGGACTTGATCTTCGCGACACCAAAGTGGTCATCTTCGGCAGCCCTGTGGTCGGTACCCCGGTGATGGCGGCGGCCCCGCTGGCCGCGCTGGATCTACCGCTCAAAGTCTTGGTCTGGGCGGACCAGTCCATGACGATGATCAGCTACACCGCGCCGGCGGCTCTCGCTGCCCGCTATCGGTTGGCCCAGCCGCTGGCGCACAGGCTAGCCGGCATCGATGCGCTCACCGATGCCGTGATCTCTACATAAAGCGAGTCGGTGTCGGTGCCACTACCACCGGATTTACTCCCCGCCGAATGTTGTTTGCCGCTGCGGCCCTTACGGTTTGGAGTCTGTTGTGTGGTTAGGCGAAGGGTGTTGTCAGGTCATCAGTGCGGCGTAGCGAACGGATTCTGGGGGACAAGAATCTCTTCAATGAGGCACGCCCGCCACTATAGACGTAGAGTCCCACCGGTTGGTCGGGCAGGACGGCAGAAATCGTGGTGACTGCGACACCCTTCTAAATGCGGTGGATTGGATGGCCCACTTATCCGAACATCCATTGGCCGCCGTTGACGTGGATGACCGCTCCGGTGATGGCAGCGGAGCGCGTCGAGCACAGGAAGGCGCACGCCCACGCCAGCTCCTCTGGCGTTGGCTGGCGCCGGATGGGGATGGCCGGGAGGAACTCCTTCTCCGTTCCGGGGTCACCTCGGTGTGGGTCTCCATGTCGCGGATGGTTTCGATGAATCCGGGAGAGACGTCTTGACGGTGATGCCGTACTGGCCCAGTCCGGAAGCCAGGGACTTGGTCAGGGTGCGCAGGCCCCCCTTGCCGACGGGGTGGGGGATCCGGGTCCAGCCGCCCAGCCAGCCGTCCTCCCCGTTGATATGCACTATCCGGCCCCAGCCGCGATCGCGCATGCCCGGCACTAACGCTTTGGCCAGATACCAGGAGGCCGTGAGCTGCTGGTTCAGGTGGTAGTCCCACTCCTCATCGGTGATCGTGAAGAAGTCCTTGTACAGCCGGCGGGCTGCGTTGCTGACGTAGATGTCGACGCCGCCGAAAGTCTCCTCGGCCTGCGTCCGCATCCGCTCCACGGTTGCCTTGTCGGCGCCGTCGCCCATCACCACCAGCGAGCGGACGCCGAGAGCCTCGGCCTCTTTGGCCACCGTTTTGGCCTCCGCCTCGTTGCTGCGGGTGTTGACGATGACGTTGGCGCCGCGACCGGCCAACTCGAGCACGATCGCCCGCCCGATATTCCGCCCCGAGCCCGTGACCAATGCGGTCTTACCTGCAATTCCGAAGTCGTCGCTCACATCTGACTCCTTCCGTCCTCATCTGCCTGGCTCAGCTTTCGCGCATTCGGAAGAAACCTCAAACTGTCCTTCCGCCACACACTCGCCAACTAGGGCGTGTCTCCCTAATGTGATGCCTGTTCGGAATTACATGGCGAGTCGCTGCACAGTCGCGGGCAGTGCAGAGCGCAGAACCGGCGCGTGGCGAGGCTGTTTCCCTTAGGAGTTCGGCCCAGGTCTACCCACCGCGGGTCGTCGTTGTAACGCTTTAGCCGATTTGGGGCACGGCAGTGAGGTACGAAGTTCACACCAACCGCGACGTCGGTCGCTGCGTCGCGCTCGGCTGGGCGCGCTAAGTCTGATCGGAGACTCGATGACCGCACCGAGCCCGCCGCCCAACGCGTCGGGGGGACATTCCGGAGCGCATCGATCGAAGGATCCACCCGTCACTGATGGCGAGGCTCCCGAAACCACTGAGCCTGTCTATGGCTTTCCGGCGGGGTTGTGGCGGGCACTGGAGCGCCGACGCCCGCCGGGGGTCCGGCTGCTGCAGCGGTGGCGAAGCCCGTTGCGGGGACCCTGGCTGACCTCGATATTCGGCTCGGCGCTGCTGATCGGGTTGCCCGTGGTGATCCTGACCGGACTGCTGTCCTACATCGCCTACGGTCCGCAATTCGGCCAGGCGATCCCCGGACACGTCGGATGGCTGATGCTGCCCACCTTCGATTGGCCGAGTCGACCCTCGTGGCTCTACCGACTCTCCCAGGGTGTGCATGTCGGGTTGGGTCTGATCATCATCCCCTTGGTGCTGGCCAAACTGTGGTCGGTCATCCCGCGGCTGTTCGCCTGGCCCCCACTACGGTCGATTGCCCAACTCCTCGAGCGGCTGTCGTTGTTGCTGCTGGTCGGCGGGATCTTGTTCGAGATCGCAACCGGGGTGCTCAACATCCAGTACGACTACATCTTCGGGTTCAGCTTCTACACCGCGCACTACTACGGGGCGTGGGTGTTCATCGCCGGTTTCGTCACCCACGTGACGATCAAACTGCCGCGCATGATCACCGGCCTGCGTTCCCGATCCTTTGGAACCATGCTGCGCACCTCCCGCGCCGACACCCGGCCCGAACCGTCCGATCCCGACGGGCTGGTCGCCGCTAATCCCGCACCGCCCACCCTGAGCCGCCGCGGCGCCCTCGCGCTGGTGGGGACCGGCTCATTGTTCGTCGCGGTGCTTACCGCCGGCCAGACGATCGGCGGATTAACCCGCGGCGCGGCGCTGCTGCTGCCCCGGGGACGCAGCCGCGGCAGTGGCCCCAACGATTTCCAGGTCAACCGAACCGCTGCGGCCGCCGCGATCGCGCCCGCCGATACCGGCAGCGACTGGCGGTTAACGCTGCACGGCCCGGCGGGGCAGCTGCTGCTGGACCGGGCGGCCCTCGATGGGATGCCCCAGCACACCGCCGAGCTGCCAATCGCCTGCGTCGAGGGCTGGTCAACCACCGAGACCTGGAGCGGAGTCCGGCTCCGGGATCTGGCCGCCCTCGCCGGCATACCCGACCCGGCCCGAGCCACGGTGTGGTCGCTGGAACGGTTTGGCGCCTTCAACCACGCCGTCTTGCAGGCCAATCAGGTGGGCAATCCCGATTCCCTGCTCGCCCTTCGCGTCAACGGGGTCGACCTGTCCCCCGACCACGGCTATCCCGCCCGCATCATCGTGCCGGCCCTGCCGGGCGTGCACAACACCAAATGGGTGCGGTCCATCGAATTCGGGCAACGCTGAGATGCGCGCCCTGATTACCCGGTCCACCGCCTTCTACGGCAGCAACGCGCTGCACCTGCTGGCCACCATCGCCTCGTTCGCGCTCGCCGCATACGTGGTGCTGGTCATGGATGTGCCCACGTTGTGGAACCGCGAGGTGTGGTGGCAATCGATCTTGGTCTGGTTCCTCGCCGCGGTCATTGGCCACGACTTGGTCCTGTTTCCGCTCTATGCGCTGGCCGACCGTTCGCTTACCGCAGCACTGGCCGCGATGCGCGGGCGCCGGGTCGCATCACCGCCGCGGGTGTCGCCGCTGAATTATCTTCGGGTCCCTGCCATTGGCACCGGGCTGTCGTTTCTGCTGTTTTTCCCCGGAATCATCCAGCAGGGAAAATTCACCTACCTCGCGGCCACCGGGCAAACCCAGCAACCCTTCCTGGGCCGCTGGCTGTTGTTGGTGGCCACACTGTGGGGTGTCAGCGCGCTCGCTTACGCCGCCCGCCTGGCCGTCGCCGGCCCCGGCAGTGGACCGACGACCGAGACCGATATCGATGCCGACGGTAACGACGCCAGCACCGAGCCGTAGTAGCCGTCTCGGCATTCCACAACATGCTGCTCGCGGTGGCGAGGCGACGTTCCGCTGCATCGCGCTGGTCGAACTGGTCACGTATCTCGACGGCGAATTCGATGCGCAAACGCTGGCACGTGTCGACCAGCACCTACGCAGATGTGCCGGCTGCGTGCCCAGTACGTTGAACAGATGCGGGTCACCACGCGCACGGTCGGCAAAATCCGCAATGAGCAACTCGACCCGGCGTTTCGTGATCGACTGCTTGGCGCGTTGCGTGACTGGAATTAAGGATCCGATATCGATGCCGGGCACCGTAGACGAATTGGCGTTAGTAGCAGCGCTGCACACCGGTGATGAGGCGGTGTTCGCCGAGCTGGTTGAGCAGCACTCCCCGTCGATGCTGCGGGTGGCGCGCGGGTATGTGCCCAGCCACGAGATCGCCGAAGAAGTGGTCCAGGAAACCTGGATCGCGCTGCTGAAAGGGATTTCCAAGTTTGAGGGCCGATCCGCAATACGTACTTGGCTTTTCACGGTGATGATCAACATTGCCAAGGCCCGCGGTATCCGGGAACGCCGTGACGCCGATGCCGAGATCGCCGCATACACCGGCGGCACCGTCGATCCGGCACGATTCCGTCCACCCGACTCTGCGAAATGGCCTGGCCACTGGAAGGAGCACGCGGAGCCGTCCCCATTCCCTGACACCCCCGAAGGATCCGTACTGGGCAACGAGCTGGTCGCCGTCGCCCGCCGTGAGCTCGACAAACTACCGGAACGGCAGCGGATCGTGGTCACGCTGCGTGACATACTCGGATTCGATTCCGGCGAGGTGTGCGAGCTGCTGCAGATTAGCGTCGCCAACCAGCGGGTCCTGCTGCACCGTGGGCGGGCAGCGGTACGCCAAGTGCTCGAAGACTACCTGGCGGACGTCTCGTGAGCACTGGGCCGATGGACTGCAACGAACTGGTCGAACTGGTGACCGCCTATCTAGATGAGTGGCTGGACCCGGAGACACGGGCCCGCCTCGACCTACACCTGCTGGAATGTGACGGCTGCCAGAACTACCTCCAGCAGTTCCGGGCAACCCTTAGCACCGTCGGGAAGATTCGCGACGAGCAGCTTGATCCCCTCTACCGCGCGCGGCTGCTTGATACATTCCGGGATTGGCGTTAATTCGCTGTCGCCGAATTGTCGCGGCGACCGGTTGCCCAGGCGGCGACTAATCGCGTCTCGTTGAGATTCCGCGCGGAGTGCAGGCACCGTCCAAAAAGGGGGTTGGACCATTTGCACCAGCGGTAAACAGCGGCACACCTGAACTTGTCGTTAGTCTCAACAGCGAGGCTTGCCGCTCTCTATGCGGCGCCGTCCGTGACCGTCACGCCGAGAGGGACAACCGGCACCCTGATTCGGTGCAACGACATCCTATGCGGCCTCCAATACCAGAACCACGTGATTAATATCGAGAACGCCATGAGCCCCGATTACTCATCGGTTACCGACATCAAGTCGACAGATGCGGCTATCTGGCTGCGAGGCCTGACGCTGACCAGGGTTCCGTAAAGGCCCTTTCGGTCTTTATGGTGGGCTGATCGCGTCATGAGGGGCAGTCGCCTCGGAGCCTTGAGCCACGAGACCGACCGCAGGCCGCGACGAGGGTGAGACTGTGACGACTAGACGCGGCGAGGCAGGGGCTCTGGACCGGATCGCGGTGCTTTTCATCCACGGTGTGGAGATCCGCGATCCGCATTATGCGCAGAACGCGACGAACGTGCTGCGGACCGAGTACCGGCGTGCCTGCAGAATTAGCGAGTCGGCGCCACAGCTTGAGGTTGAAGCGGCGTACTGGATCCCGGTGGTCGCCGATGGCCTTGACAAAGTGGCTCAACGCGCCTTCGGGAACCGCTTTGCCGGGTGGACACGCCGCCTCGATGCCCTTGTGCACCGTGTCGACAACGGATCGTTTCTAGCGATGCTGCCGTTGCTCGCCTCGGGATTGCTGTGGCGTGTCCCGGGGCTGCCGAATGTCCACTGGCCCACCCTGCGCTGGGCATTCACCTACTTCGTCGGGGACTTAGTCGCCTATCAGGATGCCGAAGACACCGACGGCAACTACCAAGCCATTCACGGATGCATCGATGATGCCCTGGCCAAACTCGCCGAACGCGCTCCACAGGCGCCGCTGTGCGTGATCGCCCACAGCCTAGGAACGGTGATCGCGTCCGATCACTTCTATGACCTGCAGCAGAACAAACCGGCGTTTCCGACTGCTGTGCAACGCGGCGAAACGTTGACGTTCCTCTACACCCTGGGCAGCCCGATCGCGCTGTGGATGGTCCGCTACCCGAGCTTCGACAAGCCGGTGCGCCTACCCGGCCGTGATGACCAGAGGCCCGAGATCAGGGCCGCCGCCCAGTGGGTCAACTTCTACGACCCCGACGACATTGTCGGCTATCCCCTGAAATCACTGAACGACGAATATCGGCGCGCGGTCGATCGTGACCAGGCCATCCGTCTCGGGCCGATTCTTGGTCGCACCCCTGCCTCCCACGTCGAGTACTTCAACTCACGGCGCATCATGCGGCCCATCGCCGAACGCCTCGCCCGCCTGGCCACCGACATCCCGCAATCGCGGCGAGGTCGTCGACGGTTTCGAGCTCCCCGGTGACGGGTGATCAATGGCCTCAGCGATGCGCTCCTGTGGCGCCTGCTCAGCGGCAGCCTGATCGGCCCGCCGCAACAACAGACATGGCAGACGACACCAATTCGTTGAGCTTCCTTAGACAACAGCCCTTTTGGTGGTTCGTGATAGGTCTGCCTGGCGCTACCGGCTCGATGTGGGGGAAGCGCCTAGGCGAGGACCGTCCGCTTCTGGGCTATATCGTTTACATACTCGGCCTAGTGCTTGTCGCGATCGGTCACGGCTGGGCCATCAACTGGGCGTATGTTCGTCTTGCCGCTCATCATCCGCCAGTGCGCGTACGGCGCTCGGACAGACTTTTGTACCCCTACCCCCTCGCCGAGCGCCTCCGCTTCTAATGAGGGGGCGTTCAGCTGGGGTGTTCGAGTTCTGTTCGGGCCTGGTCGATTTGGTCGTATGCGTACGCCGCCATGGCGGCGGTGGTCATCGTGTCGCCCTTGTGGGCGAGCGAGCGGGCACGGCCGCAAAAACGACGACGCCGACGCGCTGTCGGTCGGGATCGCTGCGCTGACGTCCCCCGCGTTGCGCACTGCCGAGATCAATGCTGGTTCCGGCCGGTGCCAGGCGCCAGCTGAGCGCCGATCATGCCGCCGCACTCTTGCGCGGCGTGCGTCCCCGCGACGCCGCCGCCAAGACGCTGCGTGCCCTGGCGATGGATCTAATCAGTGACGTGCGCCAGCTCGATCGCCGGATCGCCAAGGCCGCCAACGATATCCAGATGGCCATCAGCGGATCGGGCACCACCTTGACACAATTGCATGGACTCGGCGTGTTGACCGCCGGCAAGATCCTCGGCCGCGTCAGTGATGTTAGGCGCTTCCGCTCGGCCGCCGCGTTCGCCAGTTACACCGGCACCGCCCCCATCGAGGCGTCCTCCGGCGACGTGGTGCGCCACCGGCTTTCTCGCGCCGGCGATCGCCAACTCAACTTCTGCCTGCACGTAATGGCCATCACCCAAGTCCGCCAAGACACCCCCGGCAGGGCCTACTACCTCAGGAAACGATCCGAGGGCAAAAGTCACAACGAAGCCATGCGGTGTCTGAAACGGCGCCTCTCCGACCTGGTGTATCGACAGCTGATCCATGACGCGGACGCACAAAAGGCGGGCCCGGGAGGACACTCGGGGGCGGCTCTATCGTCTCGCGCGGCCGGCTAACACCCCGCACACCGGCACTTCAGACAAGCCACTTCCCGGACCCGTCCCCCAAACTACAACCCCCACTTAACACAGAGAGGCGCCAGTATCGCGCACCAGCTTCACAGCAGTTCAGAGGCACTTTCTGAAGCGACGAGTAGGGCACGTGAACTGATGCCTCTCGGTTAGGCCGCGATCACCTCATGCCCAGCAATTGGGAGCGGTGCGCCTTCAGAGCCGGCCGAGCAGTTCGGCCTTCTTCGCGGCGAACTCCTCGTCGGAGAGGATGCCGCGCTCATGCAGCCCGGCGAGCGACTCGATGGCCGCGACGATGGCCGCGGAATCAACCCCGGACGCGCCGAAAGCAGGCTCGGGTGCCTGCGTCTGAGGTGCGAATTGCGGTGCCGGTTCGGACTGGTACTGCGACTGGTGCTGCGGGGCATGGGCCGCGTGCTGCGGGGCATGGGCCGCGGCCGGTGTTCCGGTCACCCGCTGCGTACTGACCTCAGGCAGGCTCGATACGTCGAAGGTGCCGAACTCGCTGGTAAAGGTCACCGAGCCGTATGCGCCGCCCGGCTGCTGTTGTTGCACGCCACCGCCCTGCTGCTGTTGTTGCATGCCGCCGCCGCCCTGCTGCTGTTGCACGCCACCGATATGGTGCTCGCCTGTGTCAAAAACCTTTGTGACACCGTTGATCTGGATCGCGAGGCGCCGGGTACTCGGGAAGATTGCGTAGCGCACAGTGTTCTGCCCGCCGACCGAGCTCGGAACGCCGAGGTTGGCCGGCCACCAGGTGGCCGAGGGGGGAAACACTGCGGTGGTGGCAAGCAGTTGGGCCAACTCGCCGCACAGCGCATCGACGCGTGCCTTGAGCGCGTTGTCGAACATGTTGCCGCCGACCATCGTCATCCCGCCCTGCATCCATTGCCCAGACCCGCCGAGCTCGGGGATCGAGAACTGGGCCATGGTGCCGCCACCAACGTGCATAGCGAACAGCATCGAAAGCACAGCCTCGCGGGAGAGCCCGTGGCGCCGGGCGATGTCGGCGATGGCGCTTTCGACTTCGGGGTTAACCGCTGCCTTCATAATTGTCGATCTTTCGTCGTCAGTACCCATTTGAGACTACGCACTTGGGGACCTGCATAGGAAGACTCGCAGTGCGCCCCCGTCCGCGACACCGGATAGTGCTTGCGTTTTGCGGATCCGCGCATGCTTGAGATCGACACCATCGACTCCGAGCTGCGATTGGGGGCGGCTCCTCGCCGTGCGGCTCGGGGGCGCGGTGGGCCGCTGCCGTCGATAACGTGGCCGATGCGCTGTTGGATGAGCGCCTGCGGGTGCTCGCCAGCGACGAGCGCGGCATCCGGCTGGCGAATCCGGAACGACTGGCGCAGTATCGCGCTATGAGACGAGAAGTGGGCGCCGAGATCGAAGTCGAAATCACCGCGGCAACGACGCTGGAGTTTCAGATTGCTGTTGCACCGCACCCACGCGCTGAGGTCGTCGAGTCGCTGCGCTTCGTCTTGAACGGACGGCCAATCCGGCCCCTGGAAGTCAATGGTGTGCACGGCAATCGTATCCATAAGTTCGACGCGGCGGTGGGCACAGTGAAAGTCGACTACGCGGCGACAATCGTGGGTCAGACTGACCCGGCTCCGGTGACCGAATACGACCAGTCGATGTATCTGCGGCCCAGCCGCTACGCCGAGGCCGATAAGTTCTATGGCTTCGCCGCAACCGAATTCGGCAACGACAGGGATTCGGCGAGTCTGCTGGAGCACGTGAGCTCGTGGGTGGGTACCAGGCTGAATTATGTGCCCGGCTCTAGCGATCCGATCGACGGTGCGGTGGACACGTTGCTCGCCGGCGAAGGTGTGTGCCGCGACTACGCACATTTGGTGGTGGCGCTGCTGCGTGCGGTCCACGTCCCGGCCCGCTTGGTGTCCGTATACGCGCCGGGCGTATATCCGATGGACTTCCACGCGGTCGCCGAGGCGTTCGTCGAGGGGCAATGGCGGGTGGTCGATGCGACGCTGCTAGCGCCGCGGCAGACCCTGGTGCGCATAGCCACCGGTCGCGACGCCTCCGACACGGCGTTCCTCGATAATCACAAAGGCGCGATCACGCTGAACCAGGTGGAGGTGACCGCCGTCGTCGACGGCGACTTGCCTCGGGATTCGATCGACCAACTGGTCTCCATCCGCTGAGTGCGCTCGCGCCCTGGTGCGATCAGCCCAAAGGTCACACCGGTGAGACTCATTGATCAGCAAGAAGAGGTGCAGAATCATGCGCGGGTTTGAGGGTGTGGTGGCGATCGTTACCGGCGGAGGCATGGGTTTGGGCGAGGCGCTGTGCGAGGAGCTGGAACGCCGGGGTGCGATGGTTGTCGTCGGCGACATCGATGAGGATGCGGCCGCTCAGGTTGCTGAACGCCTTGAGCGCAGCGGGGTATCGGCGCGGGCCGTCCAAGTGGACATGGCCAACCATGTGGACGTGGCGCAGCTGATCGACGGCACGGTGGCCGATTATGGACGCCTCGATTACATGATCAACAACGCCGGCATCGCCATTGGTGGGGATGCGCGCGATCTGTCCATCGAGCAGTGGCGGCGTGTGCTCGATGTTGACTTGTTGGGCGTCGTCTATGGCACGGTTCACGCGTATCAGACCATGACACGCCAAGGCCACGGGCACATAGTCAACATCTCCTCGCTCAGCGGGCTGGTTCCGCAGCCCGGCAATAGCGCCTACTGCACCAGCAAGCATGGGATCGTCGGGCTTTCACTGTCGCTGCGATTCGAAGGAGCTGACCTTGGTGTGAAGGTGAGCGCTGTGTGTCCCGGCGACATGAAAACCAAAATCTACGACAACATGGTCGTGGTGAACATGCCGCGTGAACAGGTAGCGGCGTTGAGCAGGCGCACCAACTATCTGATGCCCCAGATGAGCGCCCAAGAAGCCGCACGCGCGATCCTGCGGGGTGTGGCGCGCAATCAGGCGTTAATCGTGTTTCCCACTGCGGTCCAACTCATTTGGCGGCTTTATCGCTTGTTCCCGAGTGTGTTTTACCGGATCTCCATCCATCGCATGAGATTGTTCCGCGGCATTCGAACTGTTCCGGAAGTCGGAAGCACCACGCAGTAGGAACTAAGAATGCGGCGCGTCCCAGACCGGTGTCGCTGATTGAGGGTTCGGTCCCGCCGTGCGGCTCGGGAGCGGGGTGGGCCGCCGCCGTCGATAGACGTGGCGGATGCGCTGCTGGATAAACGCCTGCGAGTTGACCGAAGTGGGCTACAACCCGCAACGGAAGTTTCTCAATTCCCGATGTGGGTAACCGCGCAGAGAAATCTAACGGAACCAGATCGTCTTAGTCCGTGTCCAAACAGTTGATCGGGCCGCCCCTGCTCTCCTCGGTGGCGGCCCGTGGCCGGTTTAGCTGGGGGCTGAGCTGAAGAGCCAACGCCCCCGCGCCGGCGAATATGGCACACGGTCCCAGTCTTTGTGCTATAGCGCAGCTATGAGTTGAAACCCCGGCTCAGAGGAGGCACAAGATCATGACGATCACACGAGCGATTGCCGCCGCCATCCTCGCCGGTTTAGCTGTCGGCGCACCAAGCGCAGCGTGGGCTGACCCGCCGACGATGAACGGCCACTACGTCAGAACCGTGACGAATGCGAAAGGGCAAGCCGTTACCAACGATTGGTACTTCACGCCCTGCGGCGACGGATGCGTCCAATTAACAACCCCCCGACTGCCCAGGCACAGTTAGTCAACGGCCAATGGACAATGGACCTGGTATCTGACGCAGCTTGTCCCGACGGCTCGACAGTTCCCGCCGCCCGCGGTGCGCACTACATGTGGGACCCAAACACCCTCACAGGCACGGTGCAAATTACCGTCAACGTGCCCGCCTGCGGCGAAGCGGTAGGGCAATTAGGAACGGCGAAATTACAACTGCGGCAGGCACCCCGATGATGAGATCACCAGAAGGACGGGCAGCACGACCAGGACAAGGACGCCAACGGATCAGTCGTTGTCCACGTCGCTGATGATTTCATAATTGCTGTCACCACTAGCGGCGACATCCATGCACATGCCTATTCGATTGATGACATCCTGAATCCGACCACGACGCCGCCGAAACAACTCGGGCTGGTAGTCGGTTTCCATTAAATTCACTCCGCGAACGCGGTGGAATGACGGCTAGTTACGGTGGCTCGATCACTCGAAGGGAACTCAGCTCGATTTTCTACCGCTGGAGTCCGGAATGGCGCGTGCGAACATCATCATCGCTTTCTATGAAGGTCCATAGAGTTAGTGGCACGAGGATGACCACGCCAACAAAGCAAAAAATCGTCAAGAAGATGCCGATGATTCCCAGGCAGAGTTGAATTACTGCGATGCTGGTTGATCCGATGTAGAAGCGTCCGATGCCGAACCAGCCGAAGAACAACTGCAACAGGCCGGCGACAGCAGCAGACCTCGGAGGCTCTGGCACCGCGGGCGCACGGTTCTCGGACCAACGGTATCCGTCGAAGTATC
>Ga0318516_10000194_pt1 | contig 16475 bp, 21 predicted proteins | sample GRESIP176b2f20_FD_202501 | JGI IMG/M metagenome (GOLD analysis project Ga0318516, IMG submission 202501) | Tropical soil microbial communities from Luquillo Experimental Forest, Puerto Rico - GRE.SIPMG.176b2f20 | ecosystem: Environmental > Terrestrial > Soil > Tropical forest > Bulk soil... | reverse complement strand
GACCTGGGTGTCCAGGTGGCAGGCCAGGCCCAGGTGTTCTTCCCCGACGTGGACGTGAACATCAGCTGCCTGGTGCCGGTCACGGTCACGGCGAACTACTCCGTCCAGCTGAGCGACCAGCTGGTGATGGCCAGCGCGGCGTCCGGCAATGTCACGCTGACCTTGCCGGCGGCAACTGCCGGCTTCCAGGTCACGGTCAAGCGCACCGACTCCTCGGGTAACACGATGGGCGTGGCCGCGCCGGCCGGGGTGCTGATCGAGGGCTCGGCCTCGCCCTGGCCGCTGGCCGCGCTGGGCCGGAACCGGTTCTACAGCGACGGCTCGGCCTACTGGGTGATCTGACCGAACTGCTGCGCGATCCAGTAGCCCAGGTACGGCGGGATCGCCTCCTTCACCCGGTCCCGGTTGCTCATCCAGCCCTCGGGCCGGGTGCTCAGCTCCATGGCCTCCAGTACCGGCTGCTTGCGCTCATGCCCGGCCACCGAGACGAACCTGCCCGGCTCCCAGTGCCCTGCTCGCGCGGTCGCGACCGGGTGGGGCCAGCCGCAGGCCGGGTCGCGCCTGATCCCCGGCCAGAAGCCGCCTGGGGGCTCCGGAGGGGCCAGTACGAGGCCGCCGACCGCCTCCAGCAGGCGGTGCCGGTAGAGCGGGCGGCCGAACATGAACATGCACAGGGTGACCGGCTTGCGCAGCCAGGCCCTAGCGCCTTCGACGTTCTCGATCAGGTACGGGATGCCGAGCGCGTCGGCCAGCGGCTGGATCGGGCTGATCAGCTCCGGGTAGGTGGCCGCCAGCTCAGGGCGGCAGTGCGACATCCAGCTGTAGTACTGGCACGGCGGGTGCAGCGTGGCCGAGGTGAACCGGGCCATGAAGCCCCTGTCCGCCAGGACCTCCAGGATGTCCGCGCAGATGAACTCGTGCGCGCCGCTGCGCAGGTAGCCGTCCCGGCATGACGCGTCGGTGTCGACGCCGACTACGTAGTGCCCGGCCCGGACCAGCCCGTGCGCGCCTCCGCCCTCACCACAGCAACCGTCGAGAGTAACCTGCATGCTCAGAGGTGCCGGCTCTGCTGCCGCACGATCTCGGCCTTCGCCTCGGGCGGCAGGCTGTCGAACCATGCGTCGTAGCGTTCCTGCCAGGCCAGGAACCGGGCCCAGAGCCGCCTGATCGTCTTCATGCCGACATGGCCTCCTCTGCCTCGATGTCGCTGATCACGAACCGGATGGACGAGACGGCACGTGAGTAGGCGTTGTAGCGCGGGTTGTCCGGGCGCTTGGGCTCGCAGCTCTCCCGCATGCGCTGAAGCTCCTCGATCATCTGCCGGAGCTTCCCGGTGTCGGTCATCAGATCACCCCGTAGGGCGCGTCGGGCAGCGTGTCGACGTAGGCGCCCTTGGTGCGCCAGTACCGGTTGCACTCGGTGCACCGGATGCCGGACCAGTCGCTGGGCGTGTAACTGTAGCCGCTGAACGCGCTGTAGTTGCACTTGCGCTGCACGACCACCCAGTGGTCCCGGTGATCGCGCATGCAGATGACCGTGCGCTGGTGCTCCTTCTCGCGGGCGGGCGCACTGGCCAGCCGGTCACGCTCGATCCCGATCCGGGCGATCGCCTTCCAGTCGGTCATCCCAGCACCTCCTGTCCACCAGGTAAGGGTGGTACTCGTTCTTGTGCCCGCAGGCCTGGCACCGCCCTCTCAGGCGGCGCCAGGCCCTGGCCAGCTTCCGCTTCACCGGCTGTCCCGCAGGAAGGCCATGGCCTGGCGGGGGTCCGTGGTGAGGTGCGCCGGGGGCAGCGCCCGGATGATCTGCGCGCCGTAGCCCTTGGCCTTCAGCCGCGGGTCCAGGATCGCGATCACGCCGCGGTCGTCCTTGGTGCGCAGCAGTCGCCCGGCCGCCTGCACCAGCGGCAGCGTCATCACCGGCATGGACAGCTTGCCGAAGCTGACGTCCCGCCCGGCTGCCTTGTTCAGCTTGTCGCAGCGGGCCGCGAACAGCAGGTCGGTCGGCACCGGGAAGGGCAGCTTGTCGAGCACGACCAGGCGCAGCGCCTTGCCGGGGATGTCGATGCCCTCGAAGAACGTCCGCAGCGCGAACAGGACCGCGTTGCCGTCCTCCTTGAACCGGCGGATCAGCTCGGAGGTGGACCCGTCGCCCTGCTTGAGGACCTCCAGGCCCTCCTCCTCGAAGACCGGGGCCAGGCGGCGGTGCGCGTCGTTCATCGCGGTGCGCGAGGTGAACAGCAGCAGGGCGCCGCCGCCGGACTCCAGCACCAGCTTCTCCGACACGCCCTGGGCGAAGTTCCGCCAGGCGCCGAGGCTCTGGCCCTGGGGCAGCGGCATGTCGCGCTCGGGCACGAACAGCATCGCCTGCCGCGGGTAGTCGAACGGGGTGCCGGACTCGAAGGTCATCGGCTCGTACTGGGCCAGGCCGAGCGAGTCGATCGTGTAGCTGAAGTCGGCGTTGCCGCTGCGGTCCCGCCCGGCGGCCAGCGTCGCGGACATCAGCACCACCGGGTACTCGTCCCAGACGTTCTCCTGGAGGAACGGGGCCGGGCTGACCGGGACGGCGCGCAGGTACAGGAAGGTCCGGCCATCCCGGTTCTCTTCCTCGATCCAGCGCACGCTCACCTCGTCCTCCTCGGTGGCAAAGGACTTGAGCTGGGCCATCGTGGTGCTGACGCGGCGCACCAGGCGGTCCTGCTGCCGGAGCATCGCCTTGGCGTAGGGGTCGTCGTTGCCGGGCGCGTAGGCGTCGTCGAAGTCGTGCACGCTGCGCAGCGCCTTGTGCAGCCCCTGGAGCGCGTTGTACAGGGCGATCATGGCGGGGCCGAAGACCTGGAGCCGGGCCTGCTGGGTGACCGGCATGATGCTGTCGTCCTGCATCTTGTTCTGGCGGCGCTTGGTCTGCCACAGGCCGTACTCGCCGGAGAGCACCTCCCACAGCGCGGCGGCCCGGACCATGAGGCTGTCGGCCTCGGCGGTGCCGCAGTCCGCCTTGCGCAGCCAGGAACCGGTGTCGCCGGCCAGCTTGCGGAAGGTGCCCTCGGCGATCCGGTCTTCCAGCGCCCCGGTGATCGCGGAGTCCAGGTTGTGCGCCTCGTCGATGATCAGCAGGTCGAACTGGCCGAGCAGGGCGACCAGGCCGCCGGTCTCGCGGCGGAGCTTGATGTCCACGGCCAGGTAGGCCATGTTCGTGATGACGACCTGGGCGGCCTCGGCCTTGGCCTTGGCGCGCTGGGCGTGGCAGGTGCTCTGGCCGAACGGGCACTCCCGGGCGCCGGGGCACTCGCTGCTGCCGGTGGACAGGCCCCGCCATTCGCGGTCGGCGGTGGTCGGCAGGGCGTCGCGGTCGGTGAAGCCGCCTTCGTCAGTGACCTTCTGCACGATCTGGATGACCTGGCGCTGCACGGCGTCCGGGTGCTCGATCTCGGCGATCTTGGCCTGGCACGGGTAGTTGGAGCGGCCCTTGATGACGGCCCACTTGAACGGGACGCCCAGGTGCTCGGAGAGGAACGGCAGGTCCTTGCTCGCGTACTGGTCCTGGAGGGCCTTGGTGGCGGTGGCCACGACGATGCGCTTGCCGTTCTCGACGGCCCACAGGATGGCGGGGATCAGGCCGGCCAGGGACTTGCCGGTGCCGGTGCCGGCCTCGGCGACCAGGATGGTCCTCGCGCCGATGGCCTCCTCGATCTTGGCGGCCAGGCGCTGCTGGTGCGGGCGCTGGGTATAACCCGGAAGAGATGCAGCCAGCGCCTTCTCGGCGTCGGCGAAGGTACGGGGCCGGGTGGTGCTTGCGGTGGCGTTCACTGGAGGGCTCCTTCTAGGATTGTTTGTACAGCATCCATACTACCCAGGTTTATTGATATTGCAAACCCGGATCGGGAGGTGAAAGGTGCCGGGATCGCGCCTTGAGGCCGCGGTGAGCGGCCTGGTCGCCAGGGCCAGGCTGTTCGAGCGCGTCACCCATGACCAGCACCCGTGGCAGGCCTGGATCCGGGGCGAGTACTCGGTCTGCCTGCACCTGGAGCGGCACGAGTGCAGCGACCGCATCGTGCTGGTGGGGTACCTGCACACGCCGGTCAAGTCTGTCACCTCCGTCGAGATCTGGTGCGGTGAGGACATGCTGATGTGCTACCCGGTCGCCATGCCGGAGGCCGGGCCGTTCCGGGTGGCCTTCGCCCTGGCCATCGAGGATACGGAGCTGGCCGCATGAGCATCACCCCCGGCGTCCCGGCGCCCGCGGACGAGCCGCAGGGCCTGAGCGCCCCGGCGGTCCAGTCCTGGTCCCTGGGCAGCGCCCCGAGCGCCGTCGACTACCGGATCCTGCTTGATTTCACCGCCGACCGGCGCAGCTGGCAGCTGTGGACCGAGTGGCTCTCGGGCCCGGCGGCCAGCGAGGCGTTCCTCGCCTGGGTCCAGCAGGGCCAGGCCGGGCCGGCATGACCGCGGCGCCCGCGGGCGCCTCGCTGTACCACCCGGCCTGGCACATCCCCTTCCAGCTCGACCTGATGGCGCGGTCCTACCTGCTGCGCCAGTCCGTGATCGTGGCGGACATGGGCCTGGGCAAGACCCACGTCGGGATGGGCCTGTCCGCCTTCTGCCTGATGCGCGCCGACGCCGACCTCGCGGTGATCATCTGCGAGAAGGGCAAGCTCGCCGACTGGCGGCGCGAGATCGACGAGCACACCTCGATGAGCCCGGTCATCATGTACTACGGGCCCGACCGGGCGAAGCGGCTGGCCCGCGGCGGCCAGGTGCTGATCACCACGTACGAGACGGCCCGCCAGGACCTGGCGGCGTTCGAGCGGAAGACCTCGCGCAAGGCAGCGGACGGGCCGCTCGCCATCTGGCTAGCGGCCCGCCGCCCCGTGCTCATCTATGACGAGGCCAGCGCGAAGCTGGGCAACAGGTCCTCCACGCTATACAAGGCGCACGCCCACGCGCTGCGGAAACTGCGCAAGATCAACCCTCAGATGGTGATCTGCTACCTGACCGGCACGCCGATCGAGCGGGACTGGGAGAACGCCTTCAACGCGCTGCGGCTGCTGGCGCCCGGCTGGATGCCGGCCGTCAAGGACTTCGAGGCGCAGTACACCTACGGCCGGGACGACTACGGGCGGCTCCGGTTCCGCAAGGACCGCATGCACGAGTTCGCCGCGGCGTGCCAGCCGCGGCTGCTGCGCAAGCGCAAGACCGACCGCGACGTCATCCGCCAGTTCCCGGTCAAGACCGAGATCTTCGAGCGCGCCGAGATGGGCGAGACGCTCCAGGCGAAGATCTACAAGGTGGCCGAGGACCTGGCCTGGGGCCCGGACGGCGAGCCGCGGCAAGTGCCTGGCCTGACGGTGGCGCTGCGCCAGCTGGCCGGTCATCCGCAGGCCATCCTGAGGGCGGCCGAGGCCGGGGGCTCGCAGCTGGCCGCGCTGCTGGCTGAGACGATGCGCCCGCGGCTGTCGGTCAGCCCCTCGGCCAAGACCGAGCTGCTGACCGAGTACGCCCGGCGCAGCTGCGACGAGGACGCCAAGCTGGTGTGCTTCACGTTCTTCGGCCAGTCCGTGCTGCCGGTGCTGGCCGCGGTGCTGCGCAAGGAGGGCATCCCGCTGTTCGCCACGCACGGGCAGATGACCGCGCGGGCCCAGGACGAGGAGCGGCAGCGGTTCCGCACCTGCTCGGGCGGCGCGGTGCTGCTGTCCTCCGATGCCGGGGCCCGCGGCGTCAACCTGCCCGAGGCCAGCTGCGTGATCGAGTACGAGTCGGCGGTGACCGGGGCGATGCGCCAGCAGCGCTTCGACCGGGCGCACCGGATCGGCCACGGCGGAGCCCCGCTGCTGTGCGTGACCTTCGTCCTGGAGGGCACGGTCGAGGTGCCGCTGCTGAAGACGGCCCTGGCCCGCAACGAGCAGCAGGACATCCTGCTCGGCGATGACTCCGACGAGGCGTACGCCGATGGCTTCGTGACTGCCCAGGACCGCCGGATGCTGTTCGCCATCGCGAGGAAACGGCGCGTTTCCTGATACGGTTTATTGATTGCTGAGGCGGGGCCCGGGTGGCGCATCTGGGCTTCGCATGGCGAGGTGCCGCCGGGCCGGGAAGGCACGGCTTGGAAGGCCCGGATAGGCCAGGTAAGGCTCGGCGCAGCCGTCAAGGCGCGGCTAGGTCGGCATGGTGATGCTCACCGGGGCATAGCGCGGCTGTCCGGGCTCGGCGAGGCGTGTCGAGGCCCGGCTGGGCGAGGCGCGGCCGTCGAGTCATGGCATTACCTGTCAGGTCGGTGCCCGGCGGGTCGTGGCGTGGCAGTCGCGGCGGCGCTTGGATGGCCGGGCCTGGCATGGTGACGCATGGCACGGCCAGGCAGTCGTGGTGAGGCGAGGTCCGGTGAGGGCAGCCAGTCCTGGCCAGGCCCGGCAGGCTCTCCCCCCGGAAGGTTAGAGAGATTCTCTAGCTTTCCGGGGAGAGCCATGCTGCGTCGCATCACCGATGTCTTCGAGGAGCGGCTAACCGACCGGCTGAAGGCCGAGCTGACCGAGGGCGAGCAGAGCGAGCTTTATTACGAATTGGGCCCGGCGCCCTACCCCGCGCTCCAGCCGGATGGTTCTCAGGGCGTCAACATGGGCATGAGTGTCAGCCTGGCAATGAGAGCCGTGGCGTTGACCGATCACGTCATGGTGACAGGATTGATCCAGGATCCGTTTTGCCCGGATCACCTGCTGGAGCTGAACGTCAAGGAGCTGCTGGCCGGGCTGAGAGAGCGCAGGGCCGCTTCGGCCTCCTTCTCCAACGGCGGGCTGATCGTGCCGGGAGGCCGGCCGTGACCTCAGGGGAAGTTCAGCCGGGCGCCGTTTTCTATGTTCTCAGACCGTCTGTGTGAGGTGAGTTCGATCACCGTCTACTACATCGACATCAGCAGCTTCCAGGCCGGGATCAACCTGAGCGGCTGGCATGCCGTGGCGGCCAAGGCGACCCAGGGCACCGGCTACACCAACCCGTCCTGGTCCCGGTTCCGGACCCAGGCGGCCACCGCCGGCGCGTTCTTCTTCAGCTATCACTTCCTGGAGCGGGGCAACGGCACCGGGCAGGCCGACTACTACTTCAGCCGGGTGGGCGCCAGCCCGTGCATGATCGACTTCGAGCCGACCACCGGGTCCGACCCGACCCTGGGCGACTGCGAGGCGTTCTGCGACCGGCTGCGGGCGCACGGCTGCCCGTGCAACATGGTCTACCTGCCGCGGTGGTACTGGGGGAACCTGGGCTCGCCGTCGCTGAGCGGGCTGACCGGCCGCGGGCTGAACCTGGTCAGCAGCCAGTACACCAGCTACAACGATTCGGGGCCCGGCTGGGCGCCGTACGGCGGCATGGTGCCGCAGGTCTGGCAGTACACCTCGACGCTCTCCACGGGCGGCTTCAGCCAGGTGGACTGCAACGCCTTCAAGGGCTCCTTCGCCCAGCTCCAGCAGATGGTCACCGGCACGGCGCCGACCCCGGGGCCGCCGCCGGCCGGGCAGGTCACGGTGCCGGTCAACGTCGGCCGCGCCGCCGGGAACGCGCACAACCACCTGGTGTCCGCCCACCTGGTCCCGACCGCCCCGGCGGGGCAGGCACCCAGCGATATCTGCACGGCCACCAGCCCGCCCGCCGGGCAGGACGTCCCGGTGAACTCCAAGGTGGGGATCGTCGCCAGCGCCCCGGACACCATCTCGGTCAACGCGTCCGGCAGCTGGGTGATGCTCGCGCAGACCGACCTGAACCGGGCCAACGCGGGCATCGCCACCGACGGCAGCTTCGGCCCGGCCACGCAGGCCGCGGTGGAGCACTTCCAGGGCAACCACGGGCTGACCCAGGACGGCATCGTCGGCCCCAACACCTGGAAGGCGCTCGGCTCGCTGTGAGCACCCCTCCTGCCCCCGGAAGAGGCAGGAGGTGCCCATGGACCAGCCGCGCGCCGAGAGCGCCTGTGACAGCTGCGGGATGGTCGACGCCGAGCCCCGCCACCATCTCGCCGTGCCTGACCCGCTGGCGGTGCCGGTAGCCGACCCGGCGCAGGTGCAGCCCACCTGGACGGTCATCTCCAAGCACTTCGCGTGCTGCGCCGGCGACGGCTGCCCGGACGGCAGCTGCGATGCGATCCTGGGGCGGGTGGCCTGATGCCGAACATCGACCTGACGCATGCCGCCTCGCTGATGCAGTACAGCCTGGGCGGCAACGGCACCGGGACCCCGGTCCCGACGGTCGGCGCGCTGCACCTGCGGCTGATGACCGTCAACGGCACCCAGACCACGATGGGCACCGAGCTGGCCGCGGGCGGTTCGTACGTGCCGGTCACCGGCATCACGCCGGTCACGTTCAGCGCCATCACGAACGTGGCGGGGGTCTCGACTGCGGCCAACTCGATCGTGCTGACCCAGGTGAACATGCCCGCGTCCACGATCGTCGGCGGCGAGCTGTGGGACAGCTCGGTGACCCCGCACCGGCTCTGGCAGGGAGCGCTGAGCGCCAGCAAGGCCTGCAACCTGGGTGACACGTTCAGCGTCGCGATCGGCGCGCTCACGGCGGGGATCGGCTGATGGCGCTGCCCCCGGCGACGTTCGGCGGCGTGGCCACCAACACCTCGCTGGACTACCGGCCGGCCGACACCACGCTCGTGGCAAGTAACGCGGACCTGGGCGCCGGGGCCGAGTGCGTGCTCGGCAACGGCCGCAACGCGATTACCGGGACCACGAATTTCGGATTTTCGGACACTAGTTACTTGCCGACTCGTGCGCAACTTCAGACGCAGACGACAACAGGCCAGTACTGACCTGAACCGCGTCCTGGCCCGGCCCGGGGTGATGCCATGACAGCCCTCGGGTCTCGGTCTCTTCCCTGATGGTCGGTAGGGGCCAGCTCAGCGGCTCCGCCAGGAACCATAGCAGGGCGTGACGGTATTGTCACGCCTAGCTGCCTGCCTCGCCGAGCTGCGACCAGCCGCGCGACACCTCACGACCCACGCCTTGCCTCGACGGCCTCGCCGTGCCATGCCCCGCGGTGCTGCTCCCAGCCGTGCCTCGCCTGGCCTTGACTGCCGCGCCTAGCCCGGCCAGGCCGAGCCATTCCTTGCCCGGACCTGCATCGCCACGCGATGACTGCCTCGCCAAGCCCAGATGCGCTTCTCCTGGATACGCCATGCCTCTCCGGCCTCGCCGCGACGCACCGGGCCTAGCCATCCTTGACCCGCTGTGCCCCTCCTGCCGAGCCCTGGCATGACCTGCGACGGCTAACCTAGCGACTCCTGCCAAGCCTGGCTGCGCCAAGCCTCGGCTAGCCCATGCCTGCCCGGCCTAGCCGTCCGACCCTTGACAAGCCACGCCCGGACTTCCTTGCCGAGCGCTGACCGCCCGGCCTCGCAACGCCAGGCCAGGATTCGCCTCGCCTAGCTATGCGCGTGCCTGCCAGGCCGGGCCCTGCCTTGCAGCGCGAATCCGTGCACTGCCGGGCCAAGCCACGCCCTGGCTACCAATAAACCTAGCATATGCCCGGATCAGTGCTCCTCCCCCCGGAAGGGACAGCGAACAAGTCTTGCTGGGAGGCCCGGGATGACAAGGTACACGGCAACTGCTGAGTCGGTGGCGGCTATCAGCTCTGCTGCGCCCTCCGGCGGCACGGCGAACGGGCTGATCTGCAACCTCCTGGGCAACACTTTGTCCGGCGGCCGGGTGCTGACCAGGCGCCTCACCCTGGGCGTGCGGGCCGGGTCGGCGGCCCCGAACAGCCAGCAGCTGACCGTGGCGTTCGCCCGGACCACCGCGCGGGGCACCGCGACCACGACCAACCCGTGGAACGGCACCGAGGGCTTCGCGGGCGTGACCGCGCCGTACAGCCCCGGCATCGACGTGGCCTGGTCGGCGGTGCCGACTGCCACCTGGACGGCGCCGTACTTCTGGGAGGTCTCCTTCAACACCCAGGCCACGGTCGACCTGCCCTGGGAGCTGCTGGAGGAGCTGGGCATCCAGCCTGCCGCGGCTAATGCCAACGGCATCGCCCTGTTCAACGTGGGCAACGCGCTGCCCACCGCGCACCTGTACACGCTGGCCTGCGAGATCGAGATCTGACCTGCCTGATCCGGGGGTGACCGGTGACCTACCCGCTGGGCGCCCCGGGGACCCCGGGCCCGGCTAACCCCCGCGCGAAAGGCCCGCTGCGCCGCCGGATGGCCGAGCGCCGGATCTTCGGGCCGCCGTTCCGCCAGGGCAACCAGGGCGTCCAGTTCCCGCTGGCCGCCCGGCAGGCCGGCGCCCATCCCCGGTGGACCCCGCGGATCCGGCAGGGGCACGCGTTCCTGCCCGGCTGGGGCCAGGCCAGCCAGGGCGTCCAGTTCCCGCTCACCATCGACGAGGCGGGCTCGCGGCCCCGCTGGCCGCCGCGGGTGCCCCGCGGCCGGTGCTTCCTGCCCGGCTGGGGCCAGGCGCCCAGGGGCACCGCCTTCCCCGGCGGCCTGTACTACCGGCAGCGGCGCAACTGGAACCACCGCTGGCTCCAGCGCTCCCGGCTGGGCCATGCGTTCGCGCCCCTGCCGCTGCCTGTCCCCGGCGGCCTCCCGGCGTACCTGGACCAGGCGGGCGCCCGTCCCCGCTGGCACCCGCGGGCCCGCGGCCTGGCCGGGCGCGTCTTCCTGCCGCCGATGCCGCAGGCCTCCCAGCCGCGGCCGTGGCCGATGTTCGTCCGCCAGCGCAGCTACATGCGGCTGGCGGGGCTGGCGCTGCCCGGCCGGATGCACGCGGGCCGTATCTCCTGGACCCAGCGGCTGCCCGGGGTCCAGCTGGGCGTCCTGCCGCTGACCGCCGCCGGCTCGATGAGCATGGCAGCCTACCTGGGCCGCAACGCCGCATTGCACATGACCGCGGCCGGCCAGATGAGCGCTGGCGCCACCCGGCAGGCGTTCGCGGTGCTGCACATGACGGCATCTGGCCAGATGACCATCACCGAAGTCACCTTCAAGCAGGCCGCGCTGCCCATGCACGCGGCCGGGACGATGACGATCGCGGGCTCGGCGACCCGGGCCGCGCGGGTCAGCATGACCGCGGCCGGGCGGATGACCGTCAGCGCCGCGGTGGCCCGGTACGGCACGCTGCACATGACGGCATCCGCCCGGATGGGCATCAGCGGGACTGCGGGCAGGCCGGGCGCGCTGCCCATGCACGCCGCGGGCACCATGCACCTGGCCGCGGGCGTAACCAGGACCGCGGCGCTGCCGCTGCACGCGGCGGGCACGATGAGCCTCGCCGGCCAGTCCTCGGTGTCCCTGGTGCTGCGGGCGCACGGCTCGATGGCGGTCGCCGGGATCATCACCCGGCCCGGCCAGCTGGCGATGAGCGCGGCCGGCTCGATGCAGCTCGGTGCCTGGGCGGGGCCGCCGGGGCACCGGATCCTGATCCAGCCCGGCGCCGTGACCTCGCCCGAGCAGGTCACCGACGAGGGCAGCTACCGGCAGCAGGCCCCGCTGACCGGGCCGGACCAGGTGGACGTCACGGAGATCGAGCCCGGCTTCTAATGGTTCACTGAACCATTAGGGCTTCTAGGGTTTATTGACTCGTTGTAGCCGCGGGGTTACGGTGAGCTGATGCAGCATCCTGATTACACCCTGAAGCGGTTCGAGCACTCATCGGCAGATGAGCTGCGCGCGGTGCTCGGCACCCTGATCAGCGGCATCCGCAGGATCCAGGTCAACGAGGGCCAGCTGCACCGCAAGCTGGCCGACATCGCCGACCTGACTGACCGGACGATCGCCCCGCCGCCCGACCGCGGGGATTAACGGTTTGCAATATCAAGGTTTATTGATAGGCTCCGCTCAGTACCCCCGAGACGGAGACCATCATGACCGACACACTGATCGAGGACCCGGCCGGCCGCCCCGGCCGCCTGGCCGGCCAGAAGGAGTCAGCCCTGTGGGTCCTCGCCCACCTGGGCGAGATCCTGCCGCCCATGGACCCGGCGCACGTGGACGCGCTCGCCGACAGCATGCGGCTCCAGGGCTACTTCCCGCACGAGCCCATCCTGAGGTACCGGCTGCCGGGCAAGGCCGAGGTCACCATCATCGGCCGCCACCGGGAGGCCGCCGCGGCCCAGGCCGAGGTCGAGCCGGCCGTGGAATACTTCAGGGGTGATCCCGTCGAGGCGGTCTACCGGATGACGGCCTCGGTGCTGGGCCACCGGTACCTGAGCACCGAGCAGCGCGCGTCGGTGACGCAGGGCCTGAAGAGGGCCGGGTACGACTGGAGGCAGATCGTCGCCGACCGCGGCCTGCGGGTCAGCCGGGACCAGATCGCCGAGGCCCTGCTGAGCGCGGCCTGCACCGACAAGCCGCTGACGCACCGGGCGGTCGCCCGCGTGCTGGGCATCGACCACAACCACGTCCAGGTCAACCGGGTGTGCGCCGAGCTGGTCGAGAAGGGCTCCCTGGCCTCCTGCCCGCACCGGTTCACCGAGAAGGGCGTGGAGGCCCCCGGCCGCCGCACGGGCGTCACCCCGCCCCCGCGCGAGCCCGAGCCCGCGGGAATGCAGCCGCCATCGCAGGAGCGCAAGGACGAGCGCGCGGCGATCACCCGCATGCGGGACACCGGGCCCGAGCCCGTGGTCCTCACCGACGGGTACACCGAGGGCGTGGTGACCGAGATGGACATCATGGCCGCCCGGACGGACCTGCGCGGCGAGTGCACGTGCGAGTTCACCCCGGTCGGGCCCGGCCAGTTCGTGCGGCCCGTCACCGACCCGCACTGCCCGGTGCATAACGAGGTGCCCGCTCCCCTGGTGCTGCCGGTGCCCGTCCCGCCTGGTCAGCCGATCATCCTGCACATGGACACCGAGACCGCGGCGCTGGACTCCGAGATCCGCCGCCGCCTGCTGGCCGGGGAGCCCACCGAGTTCCGCGCCCTGGCCGAGCGGTTCGGCTTCGGGCCGTCCAGGGTGCAGAACCGCATCCAGTGGAACCAGGGCTGGCTGGCTGCCCGCGGCCCGGCTGAGGGCTGCACGCACGGCTGCCCGGCGCACTGCCCGGGAAGCTGACCCCGGTTCGCCAGGGGCACCTGCCATCGGTGATCATGTTCTTTGATACCGGTGTCGTCGAGGTGCCCCTGGCGGAGTTTTGTCACTACCAAGGTTTATTGATATCGTGAGAGCAACAACCCGCCGATGCCCGAGGAGCATCCCATGACTGACACTGGCACCACCCAGACTGCTACCGCCGCAGCTGAGCTTGAGCCCGCCATCACCGGGGCACTGGAGCTGCTGAAGACCGACCCCGACGCCCCCCTGGCCAAGCTGGCCGCGCAGGTGGCCGTCACGCCCGAGGTCCCGCTGGCCGCCGAGGCGCAGCCGTTCCCCGAGCTGCCCAAGCACGTCGAGCTGACCGACGAGGCCCGGCAGGCGATGGAGGGCCTGATCCAGTTCTTCAACAGCGTCGAGCTGAACGTGCGCCGCCCGCTGACCCAGGCCGAGATCGACAAGCTGACTGCCGAGCAGCTCGTGATCGCGCTGATCGCCGGCCCGCTGGGCAAGCGGCACGAGGCGATCAAGGAGATCATCCGGGTCCACATGGATGCCAGGGCCGAGGAGGACGGCATCGCCGTGCCCAAGGACAAGCTGGGCCCGGACGGCGAGGTCATCGTGGCCGCCACCCCGCGCGACCAGAACGGCCATTACCTGCTCGGCGCCCCCAAGCAGCCGTACCAGGTGGCATCCGGCGACATGGCCTGGTGCCAGGACTACAAGAACGCCTCGGCCCCCGCCCCGTCGGACGCCGAGCTTCAGCAGGCCTACGAGGCGGCCGACATCGAGCGCCCGGTCTACCTGGCTATCACCCGCGAGGTCCGGGTCTTCGACAAGGCGAAGTTCATGCTGTACCTCCGCAAGGAGCCGAAGAAGGCCCTGGCCGCACTGCGCCGGATCACCAGGACCGGCAGCGCGCAGTCCGCCCTGGGCCTGCGCAAGCAGAGCTAGGACGAGGAGGAAGTCATGGCCGGGAGGACGCGCACCGCGGACGGGTCGCTCTACAGTGATGTCCAGTGGCATCCTCCCCGCCGTGACTTCTGGATCACGCCGGAGATGATCACCCGCGGCAAGAAGGGCGAGCCCAAGCCCGGGTACTCGACCAACAGCGTCGCGCTGATGTTCATCGGCCGCTCGGCTGCCTGGCTGCGGGTGCGGATGCGGCAGAGCGAGCGTTTCCCCGACAGCGAGCTGGTGCTCGACGACTGGAACGGCGACGACATCCACCGGTCCCCGACCGGCGACCGCCAGTTCAGCCTGGCCGACATCGAGAAGACCGCGCACGCGCTGCACAACAGCGGCTCGATCGACGACGACCGCTTCGTCATCATGATCATGATCGTGGTGTGGGAGGCCAGGCTGCACGGCCTGCTGACGGATGAGGGGCTATGAAAGTCCTGCTGGTTGACGGGATGGCGGTCCTGGTCCGCTCGGCGAAGGCCGCCGCGACGATCAAGCCGCTGTCCTGGCACGGCGTGCTGACCGGGCCGCTGATGATGTTCGCCCAGTCCATGACCGCCGCCCTGGCCTGGTCGGACTGGACTCACGTGGTGGTCGCCTGGGAGGGCATCCCCGAGCGGAACTGGCGGCGGGCGCTCTACCCGGCGTACAAGTCCAACCGCCCGCGGCGGCTGGGCGATGACTCGGCGCTGTCCCAGGACGAGGAGCTGGCCCGGGAGTTCTGCGTCGCGGCCGGGATCCTCCAGGACTGGCATGCCGAGTTCGAGGGCGATGACGTCATCGCCGCCTGGTGGCGGGCGTTCCGCGCGAACCTGCCTGATGCCCCCGTCACGATCCTGACCGGCGACCAGGACCTGATCCAGCTCTGCGATGAGCAGACCACCTGCATGACCGGGCAGGAGGGGATCACCACCGCCCAGGACGTCCGCGAGATCTTCGGCGTCGAGCCGGCCAGGATGCCGCTGCTGCGCGCCCTGGCCGGGGACCCGTCCGACGGCATCCCGGGCGCCCGCGGCATCGGGTTCGGCCGGGCTGAGGGCATCGCCAGGGCGGAGGGCTCCCCGCTGGAGGTCATCTGGGGCCACCGCCCGCTGTTCGGCACCGACGAGCTGCTGCCGGTGATCGCCTGGTACGCGATCAGCGAGCTGCGGGACCCGGTGCGCCGCCCTGAGCTGGACACCGGGGAGAAGTGCAGCCGGGCGCGGTGGGAGCCTCTCCTGCGGCCCGTCAACATGGCTGAGTTCCTCGCCAAGTACGGCCTGGCGAGGCTCGGGGCCCGCCTGGAGGCCGGAAAACTGCCGTGGCCGCCGGTTCTGAATAAGGAACCTATCTAGGGATTCTAGATATCAATCTTTTCGCCGGGACTGCCTTGATTCCCCTTGCCGACCCTGCCTAGGCTGGGCCTCCTGAGCTTCGTCCAGCATCCGTCAGCTCTGACGTTTCTCCAGGTCAGAGTGCTGTGCGTCAGGAGGCGTGACCGCATGGCTATCCCCCAGACACCTGTTCGTTACTCTGAATCACTGAGCACTTCGCTTTCCGTCACCCCTGTCACCGGGGCCCAGGCGGCCCGCGTCGCCCGCGCCCCGGAGGCCTGGAGCGCCGCGGACGTGACCGCCTACGTCCTGGAGGAGATCATCCGCATCCACGGGCCCCAGCTGCCCTCCAAGGACGTCAAGGGCACGCTGGAGGGCTTCTGCGCCCGTTTCGGCATCCCGGTGGCCGTCCGCATCGCGCGGGCGGCCTTCGAGGTCTACGGCGGCATGTGGCAGGGAGCCCCGGTCACCTGGAAGAGGTTCGGCGAGGGGCACGACAGCTTCTTCAGCCAGCCGATCCTCGATGCCATGACCTGACGGTGCCCGAGAATCAGGAAACCCCCGGCGGTCAGCGGCCGGGGGTCCCTCCGAGCGGCGAGAATGAAGCTATCCCAGCTCGCGACTTTACCAGCGGAGATCCGGATACGCCATCCGGCGTCCCGTGGGAGTTCGCCGATGAGCTGCGCGATGTCTCCGCGACCGAGCTGACCCTGGAGCAGGAGACCCGCCGCCGCGAGCTGCACGCCGCGGCGGTCGACTACTGGAACCTGGGCTTCCGGTGCATCACCCTGCACTGGATGGAGAACGGCCGGTGCTCCTGCGGCCGGGAGGACTGCGCGAGCCCCGGCAAGCACCCGATCGACGAGGCCTGGCAGAACCTCGGCATGGACCCGGACCAGGACTCGGAGTGGTGGCGCCTGCTCGGCCAGGGCGAGACCAGCCCGCGCAACTGGCGGCCGAGGGCCAACATCGGCATCGTCTGCGGCCAGGCCTCGGGCATCGTCGTCCTGGACATCGACGTCGGCGGCGGCTTCGAGACGCTCGCCCGCCTGGAGGCCGAGCACCCGGAGGAGCCGCTGCCCGCCACCATGCTCGCCGAGACCGGCAAGGGCGGCCGTCACTGGGTCTTCCGGCACCCGGGCGTCAAGGTCTCCAACGGCAAGCCCTGGGGCAGGTCCTCCGGCAT
>Ga0318516_10000184_pt1 | contig 16614 bp, 13 predicted proteins | sample GRESIP176b2f20_FD_202501 | JGI IMG/M metagenome (GOLD analysis project Ga0318516, IMG submission 202501) | Tropical soil microbial communities from Luquillo Experimental Forest, Puerto Rico - GRE.SIPMG.176b2f20 | ecosystem: Environmental > Terrestrial > Soil > Tropical forest > Bulk soil... | reverse complement strand
GGGCCATACCTACGTTCCGGCCAATCCCGGCTGGGATTACGTCGTCGACAACCTGTCCACCGTGCCGGTCGTCGCCGCGGGCCTGGGCCCGGTGGCCGGCCTGGGCGCGGCCAGGCTCTGCGCCGCGCACCTGTCGGTGCTGGTGGAAGGCACAGCTCAGCTGTTTGTCGCCGGGCCGCCGGTGGTGCGCAGCGGAGCCGGGGAAGACGTCACCAAGGAACAGCTGGGCGGGGCGGCCGTGCACGGCCGCAATGCCGCCGTGGACCTGGTGGCGGCATCGGAGCACGAGACGTTCGAGATGATCAGGGGCTTCCTGTCGTACCTGCCGCCAAGCGCGTACCAGCGGCCGCCGGTGATCTCCGGCGCGGACCCGCCCGGGCGGCGGGCAGACATGCTGCTGTCCGCGATACCCCGGGACCGCCGCCAGCCCTACCAGATCCGGGACATCCTGCGCGCGGTGTTCGACCTCGGCTCCGTCATGGAGGTGCAGCGTTACGGCGGGTCAATCGTGACCGCGCTGGCCCGACTGGACGGTCATCCGGTCGGCGTCGTGGCCAGTGACCCGTACGCGGCTGCGGGTTGCCTCACCGTGGAGGGCGCCGAGGCGCTGACCCGGCTGGCCGACTTGTGCTCGACGTTCCACCTGCCGGTCGTGACGTTCACCGATCAGCCCGGCCTGCTGATCGGCACGCGCGCCGAGCAGCGCGCCACCATCCGGCACGGCGTGCGGGCGATCAGCGCCATCTACCAGTCGACCGTGCCCGGGGCCGAGATCATCATGCGCCGCGTCTTCGGCGTCGGCGGAGCGGGCATGACCAACCGGCACCGCCTCATCCGCCGGTGGGCCTGGCCCTCGGCCGACTGGGGCTCGCTGCCCGTCGAGGGCGGGATCGAGGCCGCCTACCGGGCCGAACTGGAACGTGCGGAAGATCCAGCCGCCGTCCTGGCCGGCATCCGAGCCCGGCTCGACGCCGTGCGCAGCCCGCTGCGGACCGCCGAACGGTTCGGTATCGAGGAGATCATCGACCCGCGTGAGACCCGGCCGCTGCTGTGCGACTGGGTACGCGACGCCTACGCCGCGCTGCCGGCCAGCCCGGGCCTGCCGTCCTTCGGCACCCGGCCCTGAACACGTCAACCCGCCTGGAGGAGTTCCCATGAACGAAGCCGACCGCATTGCTCTGCGCCGCCGGTACGCGCAGGAGCGGGACAAGCGGCTCCGACCGGACGGCAACGATCAGTACCTGGAGCTCATGGGCCGGTTCAGCCACCTGCTGGATGACCCGTACGCACCGCGGACCGAGCGCGATCCCCGGCGCGACCACGTGACGTTCGCCTTCGTCGGCGGCGGCTTCGCCGGGCTCGTCACCGGGGCCAGCCTCAAGGAGGCCGGCCTGCGGGACGTGCGGATCGTGGAGAAGGGCGGCGGGTTCGGCGGTACCTGGTACTGGAACCGCTACCCCGGCGCGCAGTGCGACACCTCCGCGATGATCTACATGCCGCTGCTGGAGGAGACCGGGCACGTCCCTTCGGAGCGGTACGCGCACGCCCCGGAGATTCGCGCGCACTGTGACCGGATCGCCAGGCAGTACGGCCTGTACGACGACGTCCTGTTCCACACCGAGGTCACCGACCTGGAGTGGGACGCCTCGCGCGCCCGGTGGATCGTGCGGACGAACCGGGCCGACGAGTTCACCGCCCAGTTCGTCGGCATCGGGACGGGACCGCTGCACGTGGCGAAGCTCCCCGGCATCCCCGGCATCGAGGACTTCGAGGGCCACGCCTTCCACACCAGCCGCTGGGACTACGCCTACACCGGCGGCGATCCTGACGGCGCGCCGATGGATCGCCTGGCCGGCCAGCGGGTCGCCATCATCGGGACCGGCGCGACCGCTGTGCAGTGTGTCCCGCATCTGGCCCGCGCGTGCCGGGCGCTGTTCGTCTTCCAGCGGACGCCGTCGTCGGTGGACGTCCGTGACAACCGGCCGATCGATCCCGGCTGGTTCGCCGAAGTCGCCGCGCCCGGCTGGCAGGAGCGCTGGCTGGAGAACTTCGTGGCCAACATGGCCGCCGCCGAGTACCCCGAGGAAGACCTGGTCAACGACGGATGGACCGACCTGGCCAAGCGGATCCGCGGCCGCATCACGGCGCCGCGCTCCGGTCCGGCTGGCCTCCAGGACCTGCTGGACGACTTCGAGATCGCCGACTTCGAGAAGATGAGCGAGATCCGCGCCCGGGTCGACGCGATCGTCACCGATCAGCCGACCGCGCAGCGCCTCAAGGCCTGGTACCGCCAGCTATGCAAGCGGCCCTGCTTCCACGACGAGTACCTCGGCGCCTACAACCTGCCTTCGGTGCACCTGGTTGACACCGACGGTCAGGGGGTCGAACGGATCACCCCCGCCGGGGTCATGGTGGCCGGGGTCGAGTACCCCGTCGACTGCATCATCTACGCCTCCGGCTTCGAGGTCGGTACGGAGGCGACCAGGCGGTACGGGTTCGACATGGCCGGCCGGGACGGCCGCAAGCTGTCGGACTACTGGTCGGACGGGATGCGCAGCATGCACGGCGTCCACGTGCACGGATTCCCCAACGCCTTCCACGTCCAGTTGTGGCAGGGCGGCAACGTCATCGCCAACGTGCCGCACAACCTGACCGACGCGGCCAAGACGGTCGCGGCGGTCGTCTCCCACATGGCCGAGGGCGGCTCCGACGTGGTCGAGGTCACCAGGGAGGCGGAGGACGCCTGGATGGAGCTGCTGATCGCCAATCCGGTCATGACCTCATTCCTGGCCGACTGCACCCCCGGCTACTACAACAACGAGGGGCACTTCGATGGCCGGCAATCTCCGCTGGGCGGCGGGTACCGCGAGGGCGCCCCGGCGTACTTCCGCTACATTCGCCGGTGGCGCGAGGCGGGCGACTTCGCGGGCCTGGAGTTCAGCCGCCCGTGCTTACGGTCGGGGCCGCTGCTTGATGCCGGCCGCGAGCAGGTCCACCACCTCGGTGATGCGCGCCGCGCGCAGGTCGGGCCGCCGGGTGGTGGCATCGATCCAGCGCAGGTAGGCCTTGCGGTAGAACTGCGCCAGCGTGTCGAAGAACGCCGCCGCGGCGGGGTTGGCCTCGAGCGCGGCGGCGATGTCGTCCGCCAGATCGCCGCGCTGCGGGCCCTCGGGAGCCAGTTCAACGATCACCTCGTCGCCGACGGCGACGCCCGTATCGCGCATCCACATCGGGGACACGGTGAACGCCCATCCGCCGTCGCCCGGCGCGATCGTCCCGCGGACCTGCCGTCCGTTGATCGTGCCGCCTACGAGATGCTCAGCTTTGGCGCCCCAGGCCTGGTCCGGGTCAAACGGAACCGCGATGACCGCGCGGCCCCCGGAACCGGTACTGACGCGGGCACCGAACCGCTGAAGGCGCATGACCTCATCGTGGCACGGCCTCCTCGCTGTGCGGCTCTCGCTGGCCGCGCCCGATCCAGGTCAGGCAGAGGGTCGCCAGGCACGCGGTCGCGAGCAGCGAGTAAGGGACCAGGTCCGAGGTGGCCTGGGCCACGGCCCCGCTGCCCGAGGCGGCCACGGCCTGGCCTACGGCCCAGGCGAGGTTGCCCAGGCCGAAGGCCAGACCCTGGTCGAGCCGCCGGTGCTGGGCGCCCTCGCTGACCAGCGTCATGGCCGGGGTGAACAGCGTGCCGAAGGAGGGCATACCCACGATCAGCACCGGGATGAGCACCCATGGCGACGCCAGCGTGGGCGCCAGCAGACTGATCGCGACCGCGCCGGTCAGCGAGAACCTGATCGGGACGATGGTGCCCCGCCGGTCAGCCGCCCGCCCCGCGACCGGCGACAGTGCCGCCTCCAGCGCGGCTGAGGCCAGGAACGTCCCGGCGATGACCAGGGCCCCGACGCCCAGGTTCGCCATCCGCAGCGGCGCTAGCACATCCACCACGCCGAACGCCAGGCCCGCCAGCATCGTCAGCCACAGACCGAAGCTCAGCCGGCGGTCACCCATCGCGGTGAACGCCTCGCGCAACCCCTGCGGGACCGGCTCACGCGGCGCCGGGACGGCGAACGCCGCCGCCATCAGCACGCCGCCCGCCACCGCGGCGCTGGCGAACGCTAGTCCGGTGCCGATCTCGTCGGCGATCGCACCCACAACCGGTCCGAACAGCGCCCCGCCCACGGCCGCTCCCATGGCCGTCCCGATCATCTCACCGCGCCGTTCCGGCGGCGCCTCGGTCGCCAGCCAGGCCATGCCTCCGGCCCAGGTGCACGCTCCGCCCAGTCCCTGCACGAACCGGGCGGAGACCAGCACCGCCGCCGCCGAGGCGAACCCGAAGACCAGCGTCGAGGCCCCCATGAGCGCGAGCCCGAGCAGAACGGTCTTCCGGTAACCCAGGTGTCCGGTGAGCAGCCCGCCCGGCAGCGCCCCGACCAGGGTGCCCAGCGGGTAGGCCGCGACCAGGATCCCGGCGCCTGCCTTGGACAGGTGAGCCACCTGCGTGTAGTGCGGCAGCAGTGGCGTCAGCGCCGTGAAGAACATCGTGTCGACCAGCACGAGCACGCAGACGTACAGCAGCAGTGCTCGCAGCGGCCGACTCAGTGGCAACCCGCGTGGGGGGCCACTTCCCAACTCAGGAGGTGACCTTGTCCCTACGGTGCGGCAGCTTCCAGCCCGGGCGGGGGAAGTGGCAGGTGTACCCGTTGGGGTAACGCTCCAGATAGTCCTGGTGCTCGGGCTCGGCCTCCCAGAACGGCCCGGCCGGCGTCACCTCGGTGACCACCTTGCCCGGCCACAGGCCGGAGGCGTCGACGTCGGCGATCGTGTCCTCGGCGACCTGCTTCTGCGCGTCGCTGAGGTAGAAGATGGCCGACCGGTAGCTGGTCCCGCGGTCGTTGCCCTGCCGGTTCAGCGTGGTCGGGTCGTGGATCTGGAAGAAGAATTCCAGCAGGTCCCGGTAGGAGATCTGGTCCGGGTCGAAGGTGATCTCGATTGCCTCGGCGTGGCCGTGGTGGTTCCGGTAGGTCGCGTTGGGCACGTCCCCGCCGGTGTAACCGACCCGGGTCGAGAGCACGCCGGGAAGCTTGCGGATGAGATCCTGCATGCCCCAGAAACAGCCGCCGGCCAGGATGGCCTTCTCCGTCGTCATGATGCACTCCCGGTGTCGTGTGCGGGCTCAAACAGGCTACGGTACGCGCCATACCCTTCACGCTCCAGGTCATCGACCGGGATAAAGCGGAGGGCGGCGGAGTTGATGCAGTAGCGCAGGCCTCCGGCCTCGGCGGGCCCGTCGTGGAACACGTGGCCCAGGTGGCTGTCGCCGTGGGCGGAGCGGACCTCCGTCCTGATCATGAAGTGGCTCAAGTCCCGTCGCTGAACCACGTTGCCCGGCTCGATGGGAATCGTGAAGCTCGGCCAGCCGGTGCCGCTGTTGTACTTGTTGACGGACGCGAATAGCGGTTCTCCGGACACGATGTCGACGTAAATACCGGGCTCCTTGTTGTCCCAGTACTCGTTGTGGAACGCCGGCTCGGTGCCCTTTTCCTGGGTGACCTGGTACTGCTCCGGTGTCAGCCGGGAAATCGCCTCGGGGTCCTTGCGGTAGGTGTCCGCCACGTCAGCTCCTTCGCTGTTGGTGCCGCCCGCTGGGTGCGGGTGCACGATGCACCAGGTACAACCCCGCGCCGGTCGCTGCTATTTCAGTTAGTGCATACAGTTTCCAGCGCGGTCCGTAGTGGCCAGCCTGATAGCCGACGCGGGACTGGCGGTTCGCGGTCAGATAGTCCGCTCTCGTGGCCGGACGCGCGGTCGTGGAGCTCACTACGGTTGGGAGGACGAGATGAACCCTCGGATGAGGTCCTATACGGCCTACAGCATCGCCGTCGGAATCGTGTGGGCCGTACTGCTGCTGCTGGTCTCGTTGCTCGCTTCGCCCGACAAGCGCCATACCTTCTTCGTGGTCTTCGGCGGGTTCGCCATCGGATGGCTATCAGCGACCATCGCTCGCTACGTTTACCCGCCCCCGAAAAAGTACCGGCGCTACCACCAGATCCGCACCGGCACCCCCGGCCCCGGCAGCGCAGCCGTCCCCGGCCGCGGCACCCAGGACCCCGCGGCCACCCCGGACCGCGGCGGCAGCAAGGTCATCCCCGACGGCCTTATCGGCCGCGCCGCCCGGCACGCCGAGCAGGCCGCCACGGTCGCCGACGCCCTAGCGGAGCTGGAACAGCAGATCCTGGGCAAGATCCTCCAGGTCGTCTCCGGCCCCGGCGGGGCAGCCTCCTTCCTGCGGCGCAACCTGCTCGGCAAGGGCCTGAGCGGGCCGTCGCTGCCGCTGGACGTCGGGCAGACCGACGACATCCCCGTCCACCTGCGCCGGCTGGTCGCCCTGCGGGACCGGGGGCTGCCAGTACCCCGGCGGCTGCGACCAGCCCGCGGCCGGCTGCGAGGCCCACCACGTGACCCACCGGGCCGACGGCGGCCGGACCAGCCTGGACAACCTCAAGGACTACTGCTGGTGGCACCACCACGTCGTGCTGCACCAGCTCGGCTGGACCCTGACCACCCACCCCGACGGCACCAGCCACGTCCGAAGCCCCGCCGGCAAGACCATCCGCAGCCACAGCCCCCCACCCAGGCCCGGGTAACCTGACTTCGGCCACGCTAGTGCGCAAGTCAGGTCCGAGTGTCGCCGGGGCCCGGGCAACACGCTCTTGGCTTCCCGGTAGGCGGGTGCCCGGGTGGCTAGGCTCGACTCGTGCGGGAAGGCGACGAGCTCGGTGCGGGCAGCGGCTTGACCCGGGAGGAGCGGCGCCGGGATCCGTCGCGCGTCCTGGCGCTGACCGACGGGGTGTACGCCATCATCATCACGCTGCTGGTGCTCGACATTCACGTGCCCGAGCTTGAGGCGCACGAGACTCTCGGGTCGGCGATCTCGGACGTGCGGCCCAGCTTCATCGGCTTCACGATCGCGTTCATCGTGGCGGCGATGCAGTGGGTCGGCCACCGGGACCTGTTCACGCTGATCAGCGATACCGACCGGTGGATTGTCTGGCTCAATCTGCTGACCTTGTTCGCGGCGTGCCTGCTGCCGTTCGGCTCGGCGCTGCTCAGCCGCTATCACCAGGATCCGGTCGCGCTGCGCATGTTCGGCCTGATCTTGATGGCCACGTCCGTGACCCGGACCGCGATCTGGGTGTACGCGACGCGCAGCCCGTCGGTGGTGCATGAGCCGATCGACCGGGCCTCGTTCTGGTCGGGGCTGGCGCTGTCGGTGTTCCCGCTGGTGATCTACGTAGCCGCGTTCGCGATCGCCGGGGTGTCGGCGGGAGCCAGCCTGGCCGTGTACGCCTCGGCGCCGGTGCTGTACTTCATCACGATCACGCTGCTACGCAGGCTGGCTCCCCGCGGCTCGGCCGAGCGCCAGTTCACCTAGCCACCGGGCCCGGCGCCGGGCGATCCGGGCCGGGGTTAGTGCAGGTGGATCAGGACCAGATCCTTAAGCAAGATCATCACCAGGCCCAGGCCCGCCGCGATCGCGGTGGCCACCAGGAGCTTCCCGCGCTGAAGCTGGGCCGCCCGGCCCGCCAGCCAGCCGTGGACCGTAAGCAGCACGATCGCTACCACCAGTCCGACATTGGCGGCCGTCAGCTCCGACGCCCCTGCCACGGCGGCCAGCACCACCGCCAGCAGCGGCAGGTAGGACGCGGTGACCATCGGCCAGGTCGAGACCAGCGCACCCTGGATGGAGGCCCGGCTCGGCAGCTGGCCGCCCGCTGCCTGCTCGCCCAGGACCTCTGCGTACTCCTCGGCGATCCAGTACACCAGCAACGTGACCACGACCGAGACCGCCAGCGCGACGGTGGACACGTGGCCCCCGGCCGTATCGAGGATCGCCGCGGTGATGATGGCGCCGTATATCCCCGCGGCACGGCGCCGCCCCAGGTTCTCGGCCGCGGGCCCGACCTGGGCTCCGTCCCCGGCCGCGATACTTGTCATGGCTGCCCCTTCCGGCCACTGCGCTCGACTGGCGCCGATCAAGCCTAAATTGTGGCCGAAGTCAGACCCCCACCCGTCCGGGTCACCAAGCCGCCCGGAACCAACCGCACAGCCGGTACTAAAGCCCTCGGTGGCATCTAGTGATCTCTTCGAGACCAGCCGGAGCAGCTCAGGTGAAGGCGGCGGCCACCGGGGCCAGACGCAGCACGTCTTCAGGGCCGCTCAGATCGGGCAGCGAGACGAATACGGTCCGCACCCCGCGGTCAGCCAGCAGTCGGTAGCGGCCGACGTGCTCGTCGGCAGTGCCGGCGTGATGGCGCCGAGCGAAGGTAGCGGCGGCGGTTGGGCCGCGCAGTTTCTCCACGATCGATGCGGCGTCCTCACGGTCGCGGCCGATGACCGGGATGTCGAGCACGGTCACCTCGGCCTGCGCTGGATCACGCCCGGCCTGCAGGCAGTGCTGCCGGAAGATGGCGAGCTTGCGATCCAGCGTGCTGAGGTCTGAGGGAAGATTGCAGCCATCGCCGAGCCGGGCGGCAATCGCCAGCGTGCGCTTCTCGCCGCCGCCGACGATGATCGGGATCGGTGACACCGGCCGCGGGTAGCAGGTGGTTTCCGGCAGCCAGACTCGCTCGCTGCGATATTCCCTGGTGCCGGGGTGCCACAGGGCGCGAATCGTCTCGATGGCCGACTCCAGCTCATCCAGCCTGGCCGGGGCGGCCGGGAAGGGCAGGCCGAACCCGGCGTGCTCGCGCGCCCACCAGCCGGCCCCGATGCCGCAGAACGATCGTCCGCCACTCAGCGCGTCAAGCGTGGCCACGGTCTTGGCCAGGATCCCCGGTGCCCGGAACGTCACAGGTGTCACCAGCGTGCCCAGGCGAAGACCTGGTTCCAGACCCGCGAGCATCCCGAGTGTCACCCACGGCTCCGGGATCGGCTCCCAGGCTCGGCCGACCTGGGGGATCTGGATCAGGTGGTCCATCAGCGCGATTCCCTGCAGGCCGGCCTCGGCGGCCGCGCGGGCCACCCCAGTTAGCCAGTGCGCCGGGCCCGCCGGGTCGTGATCCCAGGGAAATCGCGACAGCTGCAGCACCAGGCCCATCCGGACCGGATGTTGTCGCTGCTGGCCGGCTGCCATCTTCGCGCCGGGGGTATGGGAGGCCTCCGGCGCGGCCGACGCGGCGGTAGTTACCAGGTCCCACCCCTCTCCGGCGATCTCCACGGCAGCCGTTCGCATCCGTCGCAGCTGACCCGTCAGCACGGTCGCGGGCACCGCCTGCTCGCGTGCGCGATTGCGGCGGCGGCACTCGGCAGGATCGGTGTCGAAGAGCACGGCGACGGCGGGCAGGCCGCTTGCCCTGGCCCACTCGAGGTAGCCACGGCGACGCGCCGCGTCGAGGCCCAGCGTATCCACCACAGCCGTCAGGCCCCGGCGGAGCCGGGCCGCCACGATCAGGTCCAGCAAGGCGAAGGCGTCGGCCGACGCATCCAGGTCGTGCTCACCGCTGCCCACCAGTGCCCGCAGCCGGTCCGAGGAGACCACTTCGTCCGCGCGGTAGTGCTCCGCGGCCCAGACCGACTTCCCCGATCCGGATGGCCCGACCAGTACCACCAGTGCAGGATCGGGAAGCGTCACAGCCGCGCCTGGGTCCACCGGATCCACACCTCCAGCTTGGCAGACCCTCACGCAGGCCTGACTCGGGTCGCCTATATCCGGCCGGTGGCTGGCTGGCGCCGCTGCGGACCGAGTGGCATGACGGCCAGGGCGGGCCCGGCATGAGGCGGTCCGGCTGCTGCGAAGCTGGCGATAGCGGTGCCGAGCAGGGTGGCCTCCGCGATGTGGTCGCGACGGCCCACGGTGACCGGGCAGGCCCGTTGGCTTACCCGTAGCCGCATGGCGGCGATCACCACGCCCTCGGCGCCGAGCCGCTCGACCTCGCTTTCCAGCCGGCGCCTCGCATCGTGCCGGGAATCATTGACCAGCTCGGTCCAGCCGGCGATCTCGGTGTTGCCCGACCCCCAGCGGGCCTGGCGCGCTGTTGTCCGGTCATCGTGCCGGGACCCGATCGAAATGCCCAGCGCGAGCCCTACGGGTACCCAGCCCGTCATGATCAGCCTGGCGAAGTCCTGCCCGGACAGATCAGAGGTGAACGGCTGCCTCCGCCCGTCCGCGACTCCTGGCGCGCGTACCGCGGTCCCGATGGCGGTGAACTCCAGCCCGCCGAGGGGAAATGACCCTCGGGACAGTCGCACGCCTACCACCCCGTGCCCGCCGAGTCGGGCGCATTCGGTGGTCATCCGGTCGATCGCCGTGTGACGCGCCTGGTACATGGCCTCCACCAGCGGGCCGAAGGATCCCCCTGCCGCGGCACAGCAGGACCCGCTGGCCGCCCCCGCCGCGTATACGGCCGCGCCGAACACCTGGCCGACGGGCTCGAAGCCCACGCTACGGATGGCGGCGAACTCGCCGGTGGTCAGCGAGGACCCCCATGTGCCGCTGCACCGGATCTCCGCCACCCGGGCCTCGGCCACGGCAGGCAACTCCTCCCTCACCCTCCCAGCGTAGGCCTGGCACCCAGGGATGCCGGGCGGCCAGTTCCCGGGCCGTCTGGGGAACGCTGGACGGCACGGGCCCGGCCGCTTAACCTCAGGCTGATGATGGCGACGATGTCCGCCACCTCGTCCAGCCAGGACGTGGCCCGGCGGCTGATGGACAACGGCTACGTGGTCGTGACCGGCATGATGACCCCGGACGGCGCGCAGAACGCCCGTGCTGACCTGAGCCGGGTGCTGCGGACCACCCGGACCGGGCGGAACTCCTTCGAGGGATTCGACACGCAGCGGATCTACGCGCTGTTCGCCAAGACCCGGGTGTTCGACGCGCTCGCCACCGGTCCGCTGCTGCTCGGCGTGCTGGACCAGGTACTGGGCCATTACCAGCTCAGCGCCCCGGTCGGCATCTGCATCGGGCCTGGCGAGAAGGCGCAGATCCTGCACCGGGACGACGCCATCTACCCGGTGCCCGAGCCGCATCAGCCGCTGGTGGTCAACACCATGTGGCCGCTCGATGAGTTCACCGCGGAAAACGGGGCGACCAGGTTCATCCCGGGCAGCCACCGGTGGGAGCCGGGCCGGCAGCCAGGCCCGGACGATCCGGTCGAGACGGCCGTTATGTCCCCCGGATCGGCCCTGTTCTACCTGGGCAGCCTCTGGCATGGCGGCGGCGCGAATCAGACCTCCCGGCCGCGACTCGGCGTGATCCTGGAGTACGCGGCCGGCTGGCTGCGGCCACAAGAGAACCACTGCCTGGCCGTACCCCATGACATCGTCCGCGAGTTGCCGGAACGGCTGCAGGAACTGCTGGGCTACAACATCTACCCGCCGTTCGTGGGGTACGTCGACGGCAGGCACCCGCGGCGGGTGCTGTCGGCAGGTTCCTAGCCGTCCTGCCGTCGGGGCCGGGCGCGGGTGTGGTTCGCTGGCCCTATGCCAATGGCCGCTACCTTCCGTTCCCGGCTAGTTGCCCGTGAGACTCTCTACGGTGCCTGGTCGGTGATCCCGTCGGCGCTGAGCGTGCGGTTGCTGGCTGCCGCGGGCCTGGACTACGTGGTGATCGACCTGCAGCACGGCGGAGCCGCCGAAGCCGACCTGCCCGCGATGACCAGCGCGATCCGGCTGGCCGGGGCGACGCCCATCGCCCGGGTCCGGCATGCGCATACCGCCGATATCGGGCGCGCTCTCGACTTGGGCTGTGAAGGCGTCATCGTGCCGAACATCGACTCGGCCGCCCAGGCCCGCCAGGTGGCTGGCGCAGTCCGCTACCCGCCCGTCGGCTACCGGTCCGTGGGCGGCGTGCTGGCCGGGGCGGAACCGTTCTGCCTGGTCATGGCCGAGTCGGCTGACGCTGTCGCTGACCTTGAGGCGACCCTGGCCGTCGACGGCGTCGACGGCCTGTACGTCGGCCCGGGGGACCTGTCGCGCTCCCTGGGCTGTGAGCTCGATCCGGATGACCCGGTGCTGAACCGGACTCTGCAGCGCATCTGGATGGCCTGCGCCGCCGCGGGCAAGCCCGTCGGCGTGCACGCCACCGATGGCGCCGTCGCCCGCCGCTACCGCGACGCCGGCTGCACCCTCATCACGACCGCCGTCGACGCGACCGCCATCACCCGCGACACCGCCGCCCAGTTCAGTCTCGCCCGGCCGTGAACGCCCCGGGGCCGGGTTCGTGATCAAGGCGATTCACCCGTGCGGGGGGAGTTTTGCGTCACGGGAGACGCGGGATGCTTGGTGGGTCCGCATCCTTAATTCCATGAAGGCGGGATCATGGCATCACGGCATCGGCCGTGAAACTGATCCCGACTGCCGTGCGAGCCTGACATCCGGGCCCGCTTAAGGAGGCAAGGACCCCATCGCCGCCGATGTCAAGGTGCTCATTGGGAGAGTTACCGGAACCGCGAGTCAGAGGTGATCGCCGTGCAGATCGGAACCGGGCAGGAAATGTTCCTGCCGGTGGAATACGTCATTCGGGCCAAGCTGTGGAGAGGAGGTGATTACGGTGTCTGAGGATTCGCAGCCAGGCGCCAGCCCTGATATGCCGGTCAGCCCGGAGGCTGGCCCGGACGTCATGCCGGCCAGGGCAACGCGGCTGGGCGACATGGTGGTCAGCCGCCTCAGTGACCAGGCACGCCTCACGGCCCAGGGCGCCAAGGCCAGACGAGTAACGAGCACCGACGACCAGCCCGGGATGACTGACCTGACGCCATTGCGCGAACTGCTCTCCGATCTGGTCGAGGAGGCGCGGAGAGTAAGACTGCGGGAGCGGATCGGCCGTGCCCTGCGGCAGGCGGCCGACATTATCGACCCGCCGGACCACTGAGATCAGGTCGATGTGGGCCTTCCCGGGCGGCGCTCGACGGTGCCCGGGAACGGCTCCGGTTACGGCCGATCCGAACGGGGCGGGTGCCGGCCGCAGACCGCGTCGGCGTACCCGCCCCGAAGCGCCACTAGCTCGGCGTCCAGGTAGATGGCCGCCGGAGCGCCACGTCCTCGCCACCCATTTGATTCCTATTACTCGATTCCGTGATGCGCGGAGCGGCACTAGCGGGTTCGCCGCGAGCCAATGTCGACAGGCATCTAGTCGTCATTTATCCTCGTTATCAGGCGTAACTCGGGCCAGTGCCTACCGCTTGGGGGCCAGCAATGGAGTCAGATGATTCCTTCCGGGCGTTCGGCCGGGAGATCCAAAGCGACCCAATTAGCGTGCTGCTGGCGAAGTGGCGGCGGGATGCTTTCATCAAGGACCTGAAAGGGCGGCCTGATGTCGTCGAGGTGATCTCGTCGGGCAGCCTGGCCCGGGGCACGCAGATCGGGCCTGTTCATGACGTTGACCTGATCGTCGTGTTCAACCCTTCCGAGCATCAGGACTACGGTCGGGGAAGCGAGTCGGCCCAGGCGGCCATGGATCATCTGGAAAGCGGCCTGCTGGAGGCTCGGCACCCGTGGCGGGGTGCCGAACAGCCCTTGCTGACCGAAACCGAGCAGAAAAGGCACGTGGTGAAGTGCTCGGGCGTCTCGACCGGCCCGTTCGAGAACATCATCCCCTCGGTCCCGCCGGTCGACGTGATGCCCGCGGTCCGGCAAGGCGGGCATCTGCGGGTCCCCGAGGACGGGAACAGCTGGATCGACGTCGACCCCGAGAAGTTCATGCGCCTAGTGGCCGAGCGCGAACGTGAATGGCAGTACTTCACCGAGGTCATCAAGATGGTCAAGGCCTGGGCCGAGCACCATCACCTGGACATCAGGAACCTCGCGATCGAGGTCATGGTGCTCGGATACTGTCCGCGGCCGCGGTTCTTCCAGACCCTGGCGGTTGGTGAGGCGCTCGCCCAGTTCTTCGAGAACGCCGCGCAGGCCCACATCACCAGCCTGAAGGACCCGGCCGGGTGGTGCGGCGAAATCGACCCGCGCATGGACTACGGGGCGCTGCGCCGTGCTCTGGGCGAGGCCGCGGATCTGTCCCGCCGGGCGATGAACGCCGAGTATGCCCGGGCGAGCCGGTTTGACCCGGCCGACAAAGTGCCGCACCCCGACGTCTTCTGGCGAGAACTGCTCGGTGACAAGTACCCCAAGGCCAGCGACATGGCCAGGGAGCGGTTCTGGCATCCCCAGGCCGATGAGCCATGGTTCGTGCGTGACCGGGCCGAACGGGCCGCAGGGACCGGCCCGGAAGGGCCGAGTACCGGCCCATGGTCGGACGTCTTCGCGCCGGGTGTCGTACCGGCCGCCGTCCCGCTCACCTTCGGATGAGCGCGGCGCCACCCGGCCCGCTGTCGGCCGGGCAAGAGCAGGCGCTCAGGTCGCTTGACTGGATCGCCCGGCGGAGTCGCGGCGCGCTGACCGTCGACCTCAACCATGACCGGCAGCCTGGTGTCCTGTATGCCCGGGTCTACCTTTCTTCGGCCAGCCTGGCCTCGTCCGAACAGGGGGTCAGACTCGAGGAATGGGAACCGATCGACATTCAGATTTATGATGATTTTCCGGACACGCCGCCGATTGCCTCGGCCGGTCACGACAACTTTCCTGAATTGCCCCATCAACCCCGGGGCTCCGCTTTCTGCGTGCGTGTTACGCCTAACAACTGGAATCCCAGCGCCGGAATGCTCGGGTTCATGCGGGCGGTCATCGGCGTTTATCAGCGTATTGCCCTCGGTGCGTTGGAAGGGCACTTGCAGCCATGGCGGCCGCCTGCTGGTTATCCCGAGGAAGGCTGTGTCGTGGTCAGGGCGGATCGGCCCGCCGCTGGACGCACCGGGCCGGGGACTGTCCTGCGCTGGGCGGCCGGTACGCGAACCGACGGCGACCGCACCGATATCGTCGAATGGCTCGACTTCAGTGACGCCGACGGCTCAGCCGAGGACCTGGCCCAGGTTCTCGGACGGGAACTCATGTGGATTCGCACCCGAGCACCCGACGCCTTCCTGGTACCGGCGGTAATCATCTCCAAGCCGATTGCTCTTGAGTACTTTGACTCCTGGCTTGAGCTGCTAACCCGGATAAAGGAGCAAGGAGTCGACCGCGAGCAGATCCTCGCGCATGTCGCCTGCGCCATGTCGGTCAACCGGACCGCCGGCCGCCAGCGGCAGCCCGGGCCGGGGAATCCGTCCGAGGGCGAGGAAGCGCACGGGGAGGAAAAGCCAGGCATAGTGCTCTTCCGCGTCACCGCCGACACCCCAGCTGCGCAAGCGGACTCAGCCGCCCGGTTCGCAGCCGCCAGACTGGCACCGACTGATGTCGACATCATCTTGCGGGTGTGTTCGGAACTAGGCAACGACAAGTCACAGAAACAGCTCCGGGAAGAGTTCCTGGCCCGCGTTCCTGTCTCCTGGGTGCAGGTCTACGACGGCCGTCCTGAATCGGTACTGCGGAGGGCCACCGGGCGTCCGGTGGAAAAACTGGCCGGCACCAGGATTCTGGTCCTGGGCTGTGGCGCCCTGGGGGCGCCGATCGCCGAGCACTGCGTGCGGGCCGGTGCGGCTCGGGTGCACCTCGTCGACTCGGCCGCGGTCAATCCGGGCATCCTGGTGCGGCAACCTTATGAAGATGCGGATATCGGAAAGCGCAAGAGCGACGTACTCGCCGGCCGGCTCCGCCGAATCCGCCCGGATACTGAGGTAACTGCGTCGGCCGCCGACATTGTCTCCGCCGAGATCCTGGAGGCGGCACACCTGGCTCAGTACGACCTGGTCATCGACGCGACCGCGAATCGCTCGGTAGCGGCCAAGATCGAGCGGTCGCAGCGGGATACGCGCGACGGGTGGCCGACCCTGGTTACCGTCGCGATAAGCCAGCGAGCCACGCGGGGAGTTGCCGCGGTGACCCCGCGGGGTACCGTCGGGGCCGGGATTGATCTGCTGCGCAGGCTAGGGCTCGAAACCTATGCCGATAGCGCGTTGCGCGACGTCTATACCGAGTTCTTCCCGCCGGCTGCCCAGAGGCTGAGCTTCCGGCCGGAACCTGGCTGTTCAGACGCCACCTTCATCGGCTCGACCACCGACGTCAGTGCGCTCGCGGCCCAGCTTCTGGACAGCGCTCTTATCCGTGTGGGCCCCCTGCCCGGTGAGGCCGGCACCAGGCCGCCCCAACGATCACTGAGCATCGTCCGCGTCGGATGCGGCGACGAGCAGAAACCGGGCCGCGTGGTATTCGACCTACCCGAGGACCGTGCCGTCATGGATCACGGCCAGGGGTACGAGGTACGGCTCACCGAGAGCGCGATGGGATTCATCCGTGCGTGCGTCAGGGCGTCGGCTGACGGTACGCTGCCCGGCGCGGGTCATACCGGCGGTCTCCTGCTCGGCCAGTTCGACGATTCCTGCCGGATCGCGTGGGTGTCCGAAGCGACCGGATTGCCTCCGGGCAGTACCGCGGATCCGCTCCGGGTAAGCCTGGACGCGCCGGACGTCCGCGACGCCTTGACCGACCGCGACAGCAGTAGCGCAGGCATGCTCAGGCTGATCGGTTTCTGGCACACCCACCCGGGCGGCCCGGTCACCCCCAGCGACATCGACCAGGAAACCATGCAGGCCCTGGTCGGTGGGCCCGACTGGCATTCGGCGA
>Ga0318516_10000179_pt1 | contig 16765 bp, 21 predicted proteins | sample GRESIP176b2f20_FD_202501 | JGI IMG/M metagenome (GOLD analysis project Ga0318516, IMG submission 202501) | Tropical soil microbial communities from Luquillo Experimental Forest, Puerto Rico - GRE.SIPMG.176b2f20 | ecosystem: Environmental > Terrestrial > Soil > Tropical forest > Bulk soil... | reverse complement strand
TGCGATGCGGCATAGAGGAACGTCCACGCCATGAGGAGGCGGAAGACGAGAATGAAACTGCGGTCGGTGGTGGATTGGGTCATGACCCGGTCCCTTCGTTGCGGCTGAATGAATTGCAGTGTTTTTGTATTTGGCCGAATGATGTGACCGCCCCTCAGCGCTGGCATTGATCTACCTCAAATACCGACTTTCACTTCAGCTTCGCGCCGGCCGTCGGCCGGGCGCGCTTGGGCGCGAGCACGTTTCGCCGTGGGGGATCGGCCACCGCGGCGATCCCGACGCGGCCTTCTCTCGAGGACCGTGCCGCCGGCAGCATCGCCAGCGAACGAAGCGTCGCGATTCAATTGTTTTTGGCGCCCTCGCGAATCCACGCACGAATGGCGTTTCTGTCGCAAATCGACAGCTTCTTCTTGCCGTGCGGCATGCGCACCTCAGGGGAGGCGCGCCAATCGAGGAGCCACATCAAGTTGCTGCTCTCCGGGTCGCGGGGGACGACCATCGCGCCGAACTTGGTACCCTTCATCAACCCCTCATAGGTCGTGAGGTCGAGCCCGCTTTTTTCGTAACCAGCGCCGCCGCTCTGGTGGCAGTTCGCACATCGGCCTTTGAAGATCGGCAATATGTCCTCGGAGAAGCTTTGCGGTTCCGCCGCGCATAACTGAGCAGAGGGTGTGGCCACGTCGACGATCATCAGGCAAGCGCCAAACGCGATCGCGGCTGCTGTCAAGTTTCGTCTTTTCATTTCTGTGCTCCAGGATTGATCCGAGGCGCCGTGGGAACGACGGGCCTTCACACCATTGCAATCTCGGCTGGTGGAATTGTCAGATGATCATTGATCGTCTTGACGCCAGGTATGCTTTCCACGGCAATTCGAGTTGCCTTCTTTTCATCATCTGAAGCGACAAATCCCCACAGGTCGACTGTGCCATCGCGGACAGTCACATTGAGCATCGATGGCCGCCACAGTTCCGCATTCAATCGGGAGAGCACCTCGTCACGGATTTGCGAATCGCTGGCGCTTGCAGTAGCTGTGTTCTTTCTCGGCATGCCGGCGAGCGCCTGAAGCAGGTTTGCGCGGCTGACGATCCCCACGACTTTTCCATTCTGCACGATCGGCACCCGCTTGATGCGGTTCCTTTCAAGCAAGGTTGCAATCTCGCTGAGCGACGTATCCGGCGTCGCGGTGATCACCGAACGCGTCATGACATCGGTGACTTTGTGCGAATGCGATTTCACGTATTCCGCGGCGAGCACCTGTTTGCCGGTCAGATATTCCAGCCACCAGGACCGGCTCCGGTCGGTGCCCGCCTCGGCCCGCCGCATGAGGTCCCCCTCGCTCACGATTCCAAGAAGCTCACCCTGCTCGTCGATAACTGGCACCGCGCTGATACGGCTCGCGAGGAGAATACCGGCTACCTCCTCGACCCGCGCATTCGGGCGAACGCTAATGACGGCGGAAACCATCACGTCGGCAGCTTTCATGGTGCCTCCTCCCTCTCGTCAGGGGATATACGGGAATTGATACTTCGACCCTGCCTTTGAACGGCTCTGCAGAGCCATGAGCATCTCGAGCACCCAGGCGTTCTCACAGTAGTCGCGCCAATCGTCCCGACCTTGCCAAGCTCCTTCGGTCGATGCGCGCGCTAGATCCGATGCACAATCTTCGCGGCTCTCGCACAGTGAGCAACACCTCTGAAGATGACGAAGTAAAGCGGGATCCGAGAGAGCCAATTCATAGGGATCGAGTTCGACGCTGAGCATGCGGCGGCGCAGTAAGTCGTCAACGTGCCGGCCCGCGACCCTGCAAAGATCGGCGTTTGACCCTTCTCGACCGTGCGTCAAATATTCCACCTTATCCGAGCCAAGGCGGGCGGCTTCGAGCAGTTCATTGGCCTGAACCACCATCCAACGTCGCCACAGTCGCACAAACACGTTCGGTGGTAGCCGATGTCGGAGCGAAACCGCGCGCATCGCACCCTCCTGTGACCGTTCATTGGGTTGCGCATAAGCTCCCGGTGCCTTCCTCCGCGCCGGCGCACGGGGCAATGCGTGATGCGCCGCCCATTGGGCACTGTTGTGCGGATCGCAAGCGGGAGTCTTGATCCAGGTCAAATTCAAGTCCGTTTTCAGCGAGATGCAGCGGTTCGCAAAACTGCGCGGCCGGGATTCCGCCAGCTTGGCGTCAGGGCTCGAACGTCTGCAGATATGCCATCACATCCGCGAGCTGATCCGGCTCGAGCCGGAATTGCGGCATCGTCGGATGGTCGGCAACAATGCCTTCGGCCAAGCGCCGGCGCAGACTCTCGATCGGGAATTTGAGATGCAATGTGCGAAACGGGGGCGCGATGGTGAGCGGGCTATCGCTGACCTTGTCGATGGCGTGGCATTGCGCGCAATGAACGCGCACGAAGGTGAGGCCTCGCTGCGCTGCCGGCGATTGGGCGGGAACGGGGGCGCTTGCCAATGAAAGAAAGGCGCCCAGCGCGACGACGAGCCCTAGGGCGCGACCAAGAGATTTTCGTACCATCTAACTTGCCTTAGCTTTAGCAGCTCGCTCAGCGGCCAATGCCAAGAGCGTCGTGGCGTTTGGGCAATATTTTTGCCAAGCCGGATCGGACGGATTCTTTGCGAGCTCGTGCTCGCACCGCCGTTTGCTTCCACAGACCGTGCATACCCGCTGAAGATCTCGCATGACTTGCGGGTCGGCGTGCGTGATTTCCATCCGGTCGAGCTTGATCTCGTTCATCCGCCAGTACAGCAGATCCGCGGCGTCCGGCCATTTGCCAGCGAGAATGGAGAGATCGGCTGCGCCAACGCCGACGTCGCGGGCGATGCGCTCCATCTCGGCAGGACCGCAACCGTCGAGGTCGGCCATCGTCCTGCGGCTGCCGTTCCAGCTTCGCCACCAATGCGCAAATCGACGAGAAAAGCCGGGCCGTTCATTTGCTTGAGCCGAGCGAGACATGGCAACCTCCCTGCCGATTCGAGCGTCGCTCTCCTACGCGTTGAGCCGACGCAGCGCAGAACGGTCGCGCAGCAAGATCCGGCGCCGCTTTGGCACCTCGATTGCCGCCGCGTTTTCCAAATGCTTGAGCGTGCGCGAAACGGTCTCGATGGTGAGGCCGAGATAGTCGGCGATATCCTGACGCGACATCGGCAGCTCGACGGCCCCGCCGCTGCGCACGCGCTCCGCCATTTCCAAGAGAAAGCCCGCGACCCGCTCCTCCGCGCTCTTGATCAGAACCAGCGAATGCTCTTGCACGCGTCGGAGTTCGCAGGCGGTCAGCTCCCACATTTGGCGGGCGACATCATTGTCCCTTGCCGCAAGCGCCATCACCGCGCTGCGTTTGATCACGATGATCTTGCAATCGGTGATCGCTTCGGCCGAAAACGTGTGCTCGTCTCCCGTCTCGAGACCGAAAATGTCGCCCGGCAGATGGAAGGCTCCGATCTGACGGCGCCCGTCCATCAGGACCTTGTAGGTGCGCACCGTCCCGCTGACGACCTTGTAGAGGTAATCGGCGGGCTCGTTCTCCCCGTAGATCTCGGCATTGGCGGCAAATGGCATGCACGCACCCATGAGCTCGATCGTGCCGGCTTGCATGGCGGCACCCGAGACTGGCGCGCGGCGAGGTTGCGTTGCCGGCTGCCTCTGGGAAACATTCCGCATTGCGGTCTGCGTCAGCATGGCTCATGACCTCCAGTTGATGAGCCCTTGGTAACCTGTGCGCGGGGGAGCGAAAATTCCGATAAAATCCCTCCGGGTTAACCCGGAGGCAGGCGAGGCCACAGGCTCTCGATGAAGACATTCGTCACGGATTTGGCCGCCAAATCGAGGCCGCAGGGCCATCTCAGCGCCTTCAAGCAGCGGCTTTTTGTCCACCGGGATGCACTTCGCTATGCGCTTGCGCCCTTCGCCGTGGCCATCGCGTTCCTGGCCCGACTCGCGCTCACGCCGGTGCTGGGAGATGCTTCGCCCTACCTGTTGTTCGTTCCCGCGGTTTTGGTTGCTGGCGGCCTAGGCGGGCTCGGACCGGGACTGCTGGCAACCGGTCTCAGCGTCGTGCTCGGCTTCTTCGTCATCACGATGTCTCCCGGCGTTTCGGCGGCGGAAATCGTCGATGCTGCTTTGTTCACGATGATCGGAGCGGGCATCGCCTGGAGCGGAGAGCAGCTGCAACGCAACCGTATTCGAGCCGCCACCAGCACGCGGGACGCGCTTGCGCGCGAGGCTCATCTCGCGTCGATCCTCGATACCGTGCCGGAGGCGATGATCGTGATCGATGAGGGCGGAATCGTGCAATCGTTCAGCCCGGCGGCGGAACGGCTGTTCGGCTATAGCGCGGCGGAAATGATTGGAAAAAACGTCAAGATGTTGATGCCGTCGCCGTACCGGGAGAATCACGATGGCTACATCGAGCAATATCTGCGGACCGGACAAAGGCGAATCATCGGAATCGGCCGCGTCGTGGTGGGCGAGCGCAAGGACGGCTCGACCTTCCCGATGGAGCTGGCGGTGGGGGAGATGCGATCGAGCGACCGTCACTTTTTCACTGGCTTTATCCGCGACATAACGCAGCGTCAGCAGTCGGAGGCGAGGCTGCAGGAGCTGCAATCCGAGCTCGTTCATATGTCCCGATTGACGGCGATGGGCCAGATGGCGTCCGCGCTTGCCCATGAACTCAATCAGCCGCTATTGGCCATTGTGGGCTACATGAAGGGCTCGCGACGCCTGCTCGAAAGCGGTGTCGAGGACCGCTTGGGCTCGGTGCGCGATGCTCTGGACAAGGCCGGCGATCAAGCTCTGCGCGCGGGGCAGATCATCCGTCGCTTGCGCGAATTCGTGGGTCGGGGCGACAGCGAGCGTCGGGTGGAAAGCGTCAAAAGGCTCATTGAGGAAGCGAGCGCCTTGGCGCTGGTCGGAACCAAGGATCAAGACGTTCGTGTGCGGTTTCAATTCGACCCAGCCATCGATCCCGTCCTTGTCGACAAGGTGCAGATTCAGCAGGTGTTGCTCAATCTGTTGCGAAATGCGGTCGAGGCCATGGAGGCGTCGCAAAGACGCGAGCTCGTCATCTCCACCGCAGCCGCCGACGACGATATGGTCGCCGTCAGCGTGGCCGATACCGGCCCCGGGATCGCGCCGGAACTGATGTCGCAGCTCTTCCAACCCTTCGTCACCAACAAGCGCCACGGCATGGGCGTCGGCTTGTCGATCTGCCGCACCATTGTCGAGGCGCACGGCGGGCAGATCACGGTGGAGCCCAATCCCGCCGGCGGAACGATCTTTCGGTTCACCGTACGGGCCGCGACCGGAGAGGATCTCAACGATGCCGCCTGACAAGTCCATCGTCCACGTGATCGACGACGACGAGGCGGTGCGCCAGGCGCTTGCTTTCCAGCTGGGGTCGGCCGGCCTCGACGTGCGGACGTATGAATCCGCCACCGTCTTCCTGGAGGTTGCGCCCACGGTCCAAACCGGCTGCATCATCACCGACGTGAGAATGCCCGAGCTCAGCGGCATCGACCTCTTGCGACGATTGCGAGAGCTCAAGCTCGCCGTGCCGGTCATCGTCATCACGGCGCACGGTGATATCCCGCTCGCCGTGGAGGCGATGAGGCTCGGCGCAGTTGATTTTCTCGAAAAGCCCTTCGAGGACGAGGTTCTACTCGCGTCCGTGCGGTCGGCGCTCGATAAGGGGGATCGCGATCAAAAGCGCGAGGCGGAGCGCAACGAGATCGAGGTCCGCCTCGCGGCGTTGTCGAACCGCGAGCGCGACGTCCTCAAGGGCTTGGTGGCTGGACATGCCAACAAGCAGATTGCGTACGATCTCGGCATCAGCCCTCGGACGATCGAGACCTACCGGGCCAATCTTATGATGAAGACGCAGGCTGCGAGTCTCTCCGATCTCGTGCGCATGGCCTTGATCGCCGGAATTCTCGATCCGAACGGACCTTGAGCGATGCGGTAGCTCGCCGTTCACCCACGCATCGACCCGCGAACCTCCGGAACTTCCCGGAGGGACATTATCGGAATTTTCGGATCTGGGCCCTCCCGCTAAAATTGCTCAATCAAATCGGGGGAACCAGGATTATGTTGCCGCAGACATCGCTTCGAAGTGGTTTATTCTCGTCAACTGGTCGGGGTCTGCGATTTCTAATTGGCGGCTGCAGCGTGTTGCTCGCGACACTTTCCGTTGTCATCGGCATCGAAGTATCGGTCGCCACGGCCTCCCCGGGGGCTGTATCTTCCATGGAAATCGTCGATCGTGCACGAAAGGGCAACCGTTTGCCGCTGGTTCCTGCACTCCATCAGAATCCCGTCAACCGACCACCGGAAGAAGTCAACCTCCCGCGCATACCGGCTCCCGATCGAGGTTTGGCTGACGGCTGTGAATCCTTGGCCAGTCCGCTCACTCATTCGCCGTTGGCGCAAATCGCAGGCCGCTGCCTGTCTTAGTGAAGGGATTTCATAAGTTTGCGCCGCACCATAATTGGCTGGCTTGCATGGCGCCGGGGCCGTGCCCGACCCACGCGCTGCGCGGACTTGAGCCATATCAAAGTAACGGTCCTCATTTTAGTGTTTTTTGCAGCACACCCGCGACCGCCCCGGAGCCGTGGGCGAAAGCAAAGCCAATGAAAAATCAGGACGCATTGTCGAACTCGGGACTTGCCGTCATCGTGATTAGCGATGATCTCGCCGTGCGAAATTCTCTCAAATTCTGGCTGGAAATCGAAGGCCTGGCCGTTCGCAGCTACGTGTCCGGAGCGGACCTATTGAGCGCGGGCGACCTGGCTCGCTGCGACTGTTACGTGGTCGATCAAAAAACGTCCGCAACGAGCGCCTTGAATCTGATCGCGCAGTTACGCGACCGGCGCCTCACGGCGCCCGCGATCCTGATTGCGAGCCACCCTAGCCTAACGCTGCGTCAGCAAGCCGAAAAAGCCGAGGTCCCGATCGTGGAGAAACCTCTTGTCGGGAATGCGCTGCTCGACAAGATTCGCGATGTAATCGGTGCACGCGGTTAGCCATGCGCAGGCAAGTCCCGTACTATCTCGTCGCCTTGCTCGCAATGACCACGATACTGCCGGTTTTGGCAGAAGAACGCGCCACGCCTGCAGCCCGCGGCGAATCATTGCTGACGGCGAATTGTGCGCGTTGCCATGCCGTCGGCCGCACCGGCGCTAGCCCGCACCAAGCGGCGCCGCCCTTCCGAACGCTCTCTCGCAAATACAAGATCGAAGGCCTTGCCGAGGCCTTGGCAGAAGGCATTTCCACCGGTCATCCGGACATGCCGGAATTCGTCTTCCCGCCGGAGGACGTGGGCGCGATCATCGATTATCTTAAATCCATTCAGCAGCAGTAACGGCTTCTCGTCGGACGCGGCTTCGATCGACCATCGATCGCGGCGGGGTTGCTTCGTGCGCGCGTTGTCCGCGACTCAAGCCTCGATGTCATCCTTGATCCACGTCAACATGGGGCTGCTTCCATGTGTCACCTTCAATCGCAGTCGAGGGCGAGGTTGCCAACTGATAGTGTTCGGGGCTGCCTTTCGAATGAGGGTGTGTACAGATGATGAACTTGATCAGCAGGGTGCTGGTGGTAATAGGCGCGTGCGTCATGACGTCCGTGGTCGGGGCAGCGCCCGTCGCCGCGCAACCATCACCTTCCCCGGCGGCGGACAAGAACGCCGTCGTCCTCATTCCGGGCGTGCTGACCGGTCCCGGAACCATGGGTCCGCGGGGATTTAGGCGGCTGTGTACGCCGCGCTCGGTCGGCCTCTACGAATGGCAAGTGCGCTGGATCGAGCGGGTCGTGCGGCCGACCGAAACCCAACGCGCGGCCTTGAACGATCTGCAATCAGCCTCGAGCAAGGCGATCGCGACGATGTCGACGGCGTGCAAGGCGGAAATGCCCACGACGACGAAATCCGAATTGGAGATGATGGACAACCGGCTCGAGATCATGTCTCAGGCCGTAAAGACCCTGCGGCCGGCGTTCGACGCGTTTTACGCCTCGCTGGATAGCAAACAGCAGCAGCGCCTCGATGTATTCGGACCAAGGCACCGCAGCTGGCGGTGGTGAAGCGGAGCAGCGCTCGTGGCCACCGTGACTACCGCCCAGTCGGAAAGTTTGGTCGGTTCGGGTCTTGACCGCCACAAGTCGGAACAAGCAATGTCGTTCACAACGATAATGGTCCACATCGATGTCGAGCGCGACTGCGAACAGCGAGTGCAGCTTGCCCTTGCTCTGACCGACCGCTTTCAGGCGGCGCTCATTGGCGTTGCCGGCTTGGCGCTGCAGCCTGCCTTCGCCGCCGGTGGCGTCGTCGTCTATCACGAGCCCACGGAACATGAGTGCCGCGCGGCGAGCGCACGTCTCGATGACATGGGCAAGAAGTTCCGCGTCCAGGGCCAGCATATCAAGCAGATTGAATGGCGCGCCGGGATTGAATTGCCGTACGAACTCGTGTCGCGCGAAACGAGAGCGGCGGATCTCATTATCGTCGGAACACGGCATACTGGGCGCAACGTGCATGACCTTGCCGATCCCGGCGTGATTTTGCTCCGGGCCGGCCGGCCCGTCCTGGTGGTACCCGACACCGTCGCTCCGCTGCAGCTCCGCCGCGTCGTGGTCGCCTGGAAGGACACGCGTGAGTGTCGTCGCGCCGTGCGTGATGCACTGCCGTTCCTGCAACAAGCCAAAGAGATTCTGCTCGTCGGCATCGGCGAAGGCGAACCGGAATCCAGTGCCAAAAGGATTCTTTCCGACGTCGCAAGCTACCTTCTCCGCCATCAAGTCGCCGCGGCGCACGAAATCTGGCGGCAAGCGCGGGGGCCGATCGCCACCGACCTCCTGCGTCTTGTTCAAGATGAGAAGGCAGATTTGATCGTGGCTGGCGGCTACGGGCACAGTCGATTGGGCGAATGGATCTTCGGCGGCGTCACGCACGAGCTTCTTGCATCGAGCCCGGTCTGTTGCATGTTGTCGCACTGAGCATTCGGTTGTTTGGTCGCATGCAGGAGAACGCCGATGCCGAGAGGGGATGTGAAAAGTCGAGCGCCGTCGGTCAAAGCCAACAGGAAGACCCGATGTCCTTTGCGGCACTGATGGTCCACGTCGACCTCGAGCATGAATCGGCACAGCGCGTCGAACTCGCGATCGGTCTAGCCGACCGCTTCCAAGCTGCCCTTATCGGGGTTGCGGGGTACGCGCTGTGGCCGGCCTTCATGGCCGGAGATGTCGGGCTGACCGAATCCAACCAATACGACCTTCAAAAGGCGACGGCGCGTTTCGATGAGAGAGGCAAGACCTTTCGCGCCCATGGCCGCTCGCTCAAGCAGATCGAGTGGCGCAGCGCCCTCGAACCTCCGGGCGAGCTGCTCTTGCGCGAAGCACGGGCGGCGGATCTCCTCATCGTCGGTCGCAGGCACAGCGACAACGACGCCGAGCCCGGGGTTATTGTGCTGCGGGCCGGGCGACCCGTTCTGCTTGTGCCCGACACCATTGGTGCGCTGCCGCTTCGCCGCGTGGTCGTCGCTTGGAAGGATACGCGCGAATGCCGCCGCGCGGTGCGGGATGCGCTCCCATTCTTGCAGCAGGCGAAAGAGGTTCTGCTCGTCGAAATCGGCGAGAACGAATCGGGGTCGCAGGCCAAAAAGAATCTGGCCGATGTCGCCGCCTACCTCGTCCGACACCGCGTGATCGTGGCGGCCGAAGTCTGGCGGCGACCGCGGGGCCCGGCCGCCGCCGAGCTCCTCCACGTTGTGAAGGGGGAGAAGGCAGATCTAATCGTGGCCGGCGGCTATGGGCACAGCCGACTGGGTGTATGGATTTTCGGCGGCGTCACGCGCGAGCTTCTGTCGGCAAGCCCCGTTTGCTGCATGTTGTCCCATTGACCTTCGCGTCATGAGCGACTGTGGCTACCCGCCGACCGTTGGATGGCCTCCGCGTCTTCGAGCTTCTCAACGACAAGATCTCCCTTGCGCGTGCCGACATCGCCGCGCAGCCGGGAGCGAGCCACCTCCCGGATATGCTCCGCGATTACGCGGTCGGTTCAACGGACACGACCTTCAAGGTATGGGATTCACCCTCATGACCGCGGATTGAAACATACTCGCCGGGTGCGAAGGCGTGCACGCCGAAGCGGTATCCGGCCTCGTCGTCGTCCGTTGTGTCGGGGTCGTAGTCGAACACCCATCGCGCGTGCTCCACCCCGCCCGGCTTGTGCGTGAGTCGCCCGATTTCTTCGTCCGCGCCGCTCCAAAACCGGCGCACCCCGCAATGCTCCCGATACTTCTGCCAAAGATGCGGATCGATATGCCCCTTGCTGTCGAGCGGCGCCACGAATTCGTAGCCATGATTGGCGGAGCCCGCCGGAAACCCCCTTGATCGAGCCAGTTCGAGCCGAATGCGTTTCAACACATGGGGTAACGACATGGAAGAACTCCTTTGCGAAATGGAGGCAACCGCGGTCCTGTCAAGAATTGTCAGACCGAGCAATCGCGACTTTGATATTTATCAAACGCCGGGCGATCGTCTGGGATGCTCACCGAGCAGCTGAACCTCGGACGACTTGACCGAAGTCCCGCGTCGCTGCCTCGACGCTGCCGCGCAGGTTGAGGTCAGAGTGCTCGGAGGCACCTGTGCCGAGTGACTCTCAGCTCGCTGCGGGCTGCATCATTGCTCAAGCGTCTTGAGATAAGCCATGATGTCCTCGACCTGGCCGGCCTCAAGTTGGAACCGCGGCATCGCCGGATGAACCCCCTGCGCCAGGGGCCGTTGCAGATCTGAAACAGGATACTTGAGATGCAACGTGCGGAACGCAGGCGCGATCGCGAGCGGGCTCTCGCCGACCTTGTCGATGGCGTGGCATCGCGCGCAATGCAGGGTAACAAGTCTAAAACCCCGTCGTTGCGAGGGCGATAGTGCGACAGGGGGTTCGCTCGTAGACGGAAGAGAGGAATGAGATTGGGCCGTTGCCGGCGCGATGACGCCCAAGCTGCAACTGACCGCTATCATGAGCAAGAGAGCAATCCGCTTGCCGATCTTGTTTGACCGGGCGCCGCGACGCTCGTCCCCACCTTTTCTTTTGTTCGCAGCTTTGGCCACGTCGGTATTCTCCCTGCATGCTGGGGTTTTTTGCTGCAAACAAAATCATACGGGTGTGGCTGGACTTTGACCTCGATCAAATCTTCCGCTTGCACTTTTGTAAAGTTTTCGAGAACGCATCACTACGTGCGGCGTCACATCACCGTCATGAATCCTGCATCTACTCAAGTGCGAAACTCCACTGGCGTAGACTTCGCCGGCGCGCAAAAAGCCGTTCCAGTGAACCAACTGGCGTCGCCTCCCGTTTCGGCTGCATCGGCTTCGCTTCCGGTTTCGGCTGCATCGCATGCGGCGCAACCGAAACCATCTGCCGCCCCTACTCTGCCGCCTGGCGACCTGCCCTCGTTCGACACCCTCAACCAATTGGCGCGGGCCATGACCGCCCGCCTTACCCAGGGGGTGTCTCCGCATGCCCAATGCGCCGCTTGGTTCGACTGGTTCTCGCATCTTGCCCGCGCACCAGGGCGACAGCTTGAGCTGTCGTTGACGGCATTCATCTTCGGCGTCCGGCTGTTACGCCTTGCAGCCCACTACGGCTCCGAGAGCGCCGCGCCACCTCCGTTTTCATCGCACGACTCGGATCGGCGCTTTTCCGATCCAGCCTGGGAGAAAATGCCTTACCTGTTCTGGCAGCAGGTCTTCCTTGCCCGGGAATCGTGGTGGCGCAGCGCCGCCCGCGAGGTCCGCGGCATGAACTCCAAGAACGCGGCACGCGTGAGTTTCATGGCACATCAGTTTCTCGACGTCATGTCGCCGTCGAACCTGCCCTGGCTCAATCCCGTGATCATCGAGCGGACGATCGGCGAAACGGGAGCCAATCTCGTTCGCGGCATGAGCAATTTGACGCAGGACATGCTTTGCGCCCTAGCGATGGAGCCCAGAACCTCGGCGCACGGCTTCCGTGTCGGCGAGGACATTGCCGCCACTCCGGGCGAGGTCATTTATCGCAATGACCTCATCGAACTCATTCAATACAAGCCCACAACCACCGAAGTGATTGCCGAGCCGCTGCTGATCGTGCCGGCTTGGATCATGAAGTACTACGTGCTCGATCTCTTGCCGCACCGCTCGCTCGTGCGCTACCTCGTCGACCGCGGCTTTACGGTGTTCATGATATCGTGGCGCAATCCGACGGCTGCCGATCGCGATCTCGCATTCGATACCTACCGCACCGCGGGCATCATGGCCGCGCTCAACGTGGTCAACGCCGTTGTTCCCGGCCGAAAGGTGCATGCCTGCGGCTATTGCTTGGGCGGCACGTTGCTGGCCATCGCCGCCGCCACCATGGCGCGCGACGGCGACCATCGGCTCGTCACCGCGACGCTGCTCGCCGCCCAGACCGACTTCAGCGAAGCCGGCGAACTGATGTTGTTCGTGGACGAAAGCCAGGTTGCATTCCTCGAAGACATGATGTGGGACCAGGGCGTGCTCGACCCGCGCCAAATGACCGCGGCCTTCCGGACGCTGCGCTCGAATGATCTGATCTGGTCGAGGATGATGCGCGAGTACCTGCTCGGCGAGCGCGACCCGACCACGGATCTCACCGCTTGGAGCGAGGACCCCACGCGAATGCCTTATCGCATGCATTCGCAGTATTTGCGGGGCCTGTTTCTGGAAAACCGCCTGACCGCCGGCCGCTACGCGGTGGATGGCCGAGTGATCGCGCTCAAGGACATCCGTATCCCGATGTTCGCCGTCGGCACCGAGACCGATCACATCGCCCCTTGGCGCTCGGTCTACAAGCTTCATCTCTTCACCGACAACGACCTCACCTTCGTGCTCACCAACGGCGGCCATAACGCCGGTGTCGTCTCCGAGCCCGGACACAAGGAACGACGCTATCACGTCGCGACCCGCCGGCCCGGTGCGCGTTATGTCGATTCCGATACCTGGCTGGCGGCAACCATATCGCAGACGGGTTCATGGTGGCCGGAATGGACCGCATGGCTGGAAAAGCACAGCGGACACGAGCGCAGCGCGCCGCCTGCGATGGGCGCGCCGGCGCACGGCGCCACGCCGCTCGCGCCGGCACCCGGGCTATATGTTCACCAACGCTGACGGAAGGAACGCGCATTCTGAGCCCGCGTGAGCGCGCTCTTGCACTTTTCAGCGAGTTCCTAGCAAAGGGATGCCGTGCCGGTGAGAGGCCGCGCTTCCGCCTGAGCTACCCCTCGCGGCCAGCGGACTTATCGGCGCCCGCTTCGATTTGATCTATGTCAGGTTCGCTTCAGGCTGATTAGCGGATCATTTCTAAATCGATGGTGACGTTCCGTTGCGGACGCGATGGAGCGGCGGTCAAAAAGGATGGATTCAATGCGGATGTTGAACGCGCTGCTGCTCGCAGCAACTCTCGTGGGATGCGCACATCAAGCCTGGGCGCAACAGCACTCACATTCAGCGCAGCCCATGGTGGCGCAGGCGCCGCAGACGCCCGCTCCACCCCCACCCTCCGCTTCGCCTCCGGCCGCCGCGATGGCACACGGGGATATGCACGCGCCAACTATTTTCACGCTGCGCTCCGGGATCGCGCAGGGCCGGATGGTCTATCTCGGCGTCGGCGGCGAAATCGACGGCAAGGTCAATCCGATGCTGGTCGTGCATGAAGGCGAGACCGTGCAGATCAACCTGATCAACGGCGAGGGCGCCGAGCACGATATCGTCATCGATCAATATGCCGCACGCTCAGACCGGGTCTTAGGAATAGGCGCAAGCAGCACGCTGGCGTTCACCGCCGACAAGACCGGCGAATTCATCTACTTCTGCTCGATAGCGGGCCATCGCGAGGCCGGCATGGAAGGTCGCATCCAAGTGACACCTGGGGCGCGAGCCACGGTGGCCACGATAGCTCCTGAGATCGTGCGTGATCCGACGGATCTGCCGGCGCCCATCCGCGCGCGTCCACCACAGGTCGTACGCGTCGACCTGGAGACCGTCGAGCTCAAGGGGCAGTTGGACAACAAGATCACCTACAATTTCTGGACATTCAACGGCAAGGTCCCCGGCCCCTTCGTCCGCGTGCGCGTCGGCGACACGGTTGAGGTCCATCTCAAGAACGACGAGACCAGCCTCATGTATCACTCGGTCGATTTTCATGCCGCCACCGGCCCAGGCGGCGGCGCCGAATTCACGCAGACCGAGCCGGGACAGGAGAAGGTGGTCACATTCAAAGCGCTTATTCCGGGCCTGTTCGTCTATCACTGCGCCACGCCGAGCGTGCCGCATCACATCACCAACGGCATGTACGGATTGATCCTGGTGGAGCCGGAAGGCGGCCTCCCGCAGGTGGATCGCGAATTCTATGTCATGCAGGGAGAACTTTACACCGCCAAGCGCTTCGGAATGCCGGGACATCAGGAGATGGATTATGAAAAGCTGATCTCGGAGCGGCCCGAGTACTTTCTCTTCAACGGCGCAGTGGGCGCGCTCACAAAGTCGCATCCGTTGCGGGCACGCCCGGGCGAGACGGTACGCATATTCTTTGGCGTCGGCGGGCCGAACTTCACCTCCTCCTTCCACGTCATCGGCGAGATATTCGACCACGTCTACGAAGGCGCCAGCCTTGGAGCCATGCCGATTACAGGGGTGCAGACCGTCTCCGTACCGCCTGGTGGCGCGACCGTTGTCGATTTCAAGATCGACCGGCCGGGGCGCTACGTCTTGGTGGACCATGCATTGTCGAGGCTCGAACGCGGTCTCGCCGGATACCTGCTCGTCGACGGCCCCTCTGACGACGATCTGATGCACTCAGGCCTGGCGAAGCGATAAGCGGAGGTTCGCATGTGCGCGAAGCATATCGTGCTGGCAGCGGCCATCGCCTTGCCGATGCCGGCAGGGCATGGCGAGGCGCAGGAGATCAGTGGCAGACCAGAACCGGAATTTTGGTGTGCGTCAGCACCTTGGTCGTCACGCTGCCGAGCACGATTGCCGCAATCCCGCTTCTGCCGTGCGAGGCCATGACGATGAGATCGCAGCCTCGCTGCTTGGCGGTCTCAATGATGGCTTCGTAAGGATGATCCTCTTCGATTTGCACGGTTTCGCAGATGACACCGGCCTGACGCGCTTCTTCGGCGACGCCGTTCAATATCTTTTCCGCGTGCGTTTTGGCGCGCTCGGCGTGCTCGGCAAAAGCCCCCGACATTTCATAGACCCTCGAAGCAGGAACCGTATAGACATCGAACGATGCCTCCACCGTCAATGCGGTGACTTTTGCTCCGACCGCCTTGGCAAGCGATAACCCATGGTGCACCGCGCTGCGGGCAAGCTCCGAACCGTCGGTCGGGATCAAAATATGCCGATACATGCCGTCCCCTCCCAGTCACGCCTCGCGCAGCCACATCCGCGGCAATCGCGTTCGCGCTTATACTTTGATCTGCGTAAAATACGGGTGTAACCGACATCCTTCAAGTTTGTGCCGCGCGACGCTTGCCGCCCACTATTCCATGACGTGCAGGAGGAGAACCTCCTCCTCGGGCGTCATCTGGGCGATGTCGTCTTTGTCGTTGCGACGCGGATTGAGCGCCCGATAGAGAGCCTTCGCCCCGTCCCGCAGCGCATCGCGGTGTGCGGCATCGGCCGGTGGCACGGAAGACACCGTTTTTGCCAGATCGTGCAGGATGTCCGCAAACAGCCCATAGTGGAAGTGCATGCGAACGGTTTTGCGTACGTCGGCGGCGCCGGTGCGATGCAGGCTGAGCGAAATTCCGGTTTCATCAAGATGAGCGTCGAAGCGGGACGTCCGCTCGAACGTTCCAATGTAGAGCTTGTCCGGGTATTCGAGCGCGACCTCGGCTTTGTCGGGGATGGGCTTGGTCATGGCACGGTTACCTCTTCTGAGAGCCATGGCCGATTGATAGCGCGCCCGCAGCGGGGGGATTATGATCTGGATCAATTGCGCGCGGACATGCGCCCATGCAGAGCCGTGCGGCGAGGCCGACGACAACGCCGGGTGCGGGCCATAGGCTTGCATTTACGGCGCCTGAATGGACCTCAGATAAAGCAGGAACGCCCGCGCGTCCTCACGCGTGAAACGAAACGTCGGCATATCCGGATGGCCAACCGTCAGCCCTTCGCGCAACCGCTCCATGAACGAATCAAGATCGACTCGGCGATCGAGCGCGCCAAAGGCCGGGGCGCCAACGTGCGGGCTTTGACCGCTCTTGCCGATCGCATGGCATTGCGAGCACATTCTTTCCGCCAAAACGCGGCCGCGCTGCTCGAGCGGAGTGGAGCTGCTCTCTTCGGCCAAACCGGCCGAGGTTGCGAGGAGCAGAAGGAGGATTGCGAGCCTCGCGATCACTTTGGGGGCCCCCATTACCTGCGAGAAAAGATTTCCGCGGCCTCACTGAGTCGGCTTAGGGCGCTTCGGCGGCGGAGCGAGACTAATAACGGTCTTGCAATTGAGACACGAAAACGTGTCGAACTGCGCACTCTGTTCGTCCGACTTGCTGCTCACCATTGCAATCCCACAGAGCGGGCAATGCCGAATCGGCGGTCGCGACTGAGCGGACATTGGGCCAGGGCTTAAGGCAGCCGCGCTGCCTACTTGGTCACCCCGCGCGTGCGCAGGTCCGCCCAGTACAATGTGGCGGCGAAAATGCCGAACGCGGCAGCCATGACGAGGACGACGATCGTATCCGTAGGCATGGGTGGCTC
>Ga0318516_10000175_pt1 | contig 16869 bp, 18 predicted proteins | sample GRESIP176b2f20_FD_202501 | JGI IMG/M metagenome (GOLD analysis project Ga0318516, IMG submission 202501) | Tropical soil microbial communities from Luquillo Experimental Forest, Puerto Rico - GRE.SIPMG.176b2f20 | ecosystem: Environmental > Terrestrial > Soil > Tropical forest > Bulk soil... | reverse complement strand
GTTCGGCTCGGACTGGCCGGTCTGCCTGCTGGCCGCGGGCTACGCCGACGTCCTGGAGCTGGCGGACTCGCTGGTCCCCGGCCTGTCGGGCGCCGAGCGAGCGGCGGTGTTCGCGTCGACCGCGGCACGCGTCTACGGAATCGGAACGCCTGGCGGCGGAGCAGGGGGCGGGACGTGGCGCTTACCGACGACGCGATCGAGAAGATCAAGCAGATGATCGTCTCGGGCCGCGTGCGGCCCGGGGAGAAACTGCCCAGGGAGGCCGACCTGGCCGCCGAGCTGGGGCTGTCCCGCAACTCGCTGCGCGAGGCGGTGAAGGCGCTCAGCCTGGTCAACGTGCTGGACGTGCGGCAGGGCGACGGCACGTACGCGACCAGCCTCGCGCCGTCCCTGCTGCTCGAGGCGCTGAGCTTCATCGTGGACTTCCACCGTGACGACACCGTGCTGGATTTCCTCGAGGTGCGGCGCATTCTCGAGCCGGCCGCCACGGCGCTGGCCGCGCTGCGGATGCCCGCCGAGGACATGCCCCAGCTCGCCAGCATCCTCGACTCGGTCACCGTGAACTCGCCGGTCGACGACTTCGTGGCCGCCGACCTGGAATTCCACAAGAACATCGCCATCGGTTCCGGCAATTCGGTGCTCGCGTCCCTGGTGGACAGCATGTCCATGCCCACCGCGCGCGCCCGGGTCTGGCGCGGCATGACCCAGCCGCGCGCGCTGGAGCGCACGCTGAGCGAGCACCAGGCCATCTACGAGGCGATCATCAACAGGGACCCGGAGCTGGCGCGATCGTGGGCCACGGTGCACATCGCGGGGATCGAGTCGTGGCTGCGGACGGCGCTCGCCGACTGACCGCGCCGGGCTGGATCATGGGGCCATGAAGATCTTCATTTCCTTCGACATGGAGGGCGTCGCCGGGATCGTCGACTGGGCGCAGTGCGGCGGGTCCGGGCAGGCCTACGAAGAGGGGCGCAGGCTGCTGCTCGGCGAGGTCAACGCCGCGATCGACGGGGCGCTGACGGGCGGCGCGACCGAGATCGTCTGCAACGACTCGCACGGGACCATGAACAACCTCGATCCCGCGGAACTGCACGGCCGGGCCACGTACGTCGCCGGCCGGCACAAGCCGCTGTACATGATGCAGGGCATGGACGAGACCGTGGACGCCGTGTTCTTCGTCGGCTACCACGGGTCGATCTCCGGCGAGAGCTCGGTGCTCTCGCACACCTACAACCCGTCCGTCGTGTCGAAGGCCGAGCTGAACGGCGTCGAGTGCGGGGAGAGCGGCATCAACGCGCTGGTCGCCCTCGCCTGCGCGGCGCCGGTCGTGCTGATCACCGGCGACCAGCAGACGATCACCGAGGGCGACCCCTTCTTCAAGGAGGCAGAACGGGTCGTGGTGAAGGAGTCCATCACCCGCTTCTCCGCGACGCAGCTGCACCCCCTCGACGCGCGGGACCGGATCGCGGGCGCGGCGATGACCGCCGTCCAGCGGGCGCGGTCGGCGCCGCTGCCGGATATATCCCGGCCGGCGCGGCTCGACGTGCACACCCAGACCGCGGACATGGCGGAAGTCGCGAGCTGGGTGAAGGGCGTCGAACGGACCGGCACCCGGACCGTGCGGATCCAAGGGGACGACCCGCTCGCGGTGTACCGGTCGTTCGTCGGGATTACCTACATCACCCGGGTCGCCGAGGGACGCTAGCCTGATCTGCCCTAGGGGTCAGCGGTCGATCGCGCGACGGCGGCGGATCTCGCGGTACCTGCGGCGCTGCGAGGGGTCGAGCGCGAAGTACGCGACCGCCGGGATCCCGATCGCCAGGACCACGATGCCTGCCGTCACCCACCATGGGAAGACGATCAGCAGGATCAGCCCAAGGACGATCCCCGCGATCGACCACTTCATGTGCGGTGTCATGATGACTCCATCCATCCGGGCTGGGACCCAGCCATCTTCAGCTTATCTTCGCGGAGGACCGTCGTGCCGATCTCCATGCCCGTTGATGCCGAGGCTAACGAACTCCTGACGCGCAGCCCGCTCGCCCTCCTAATCGCGATGCTACTCGATCAGCAGGTGCCGTTGGAGCGTGCGTTCAGCGCGCCCCGCGACTTGGCGCGCCGGCTGGGGCACGAGCCGACCGCCGAGGAGCTGGCCACGGCCAACCCGGAGGAGCTGGCGGCCGTCTTCGCCGAGCGCCCGGCGCTGCACCGTTTCCCGAAGGCAATGGCCGCGCGAGTGCAGGAGCTCGCCCGGCTGATCGTCGCGGAGTACGACGGGGAACCGTCGGCGGTGTGGTCGACCGCGCCGTCTGGAGCCGAGCTGCTCAAGCGGGTGTCAGCGCTGCCGGGATTCGGGGAGCAGAAGGCGAAGATCTTCGTCGCGCTGCTCGGCAAGCAGTTCGGCGTGCGGCCGGACGGCTGGCGGAAGGCGGCCGGGGCGTTCGGCGCGGAGGGGTCATACCTGTCGGTGGCGGACATCACCGACGCGGAGTCGCTCGGCCGGGTACGGGCCTACAAGCAGGAGCTCAAGGCCGCCGCCAAAGCGAAGTAGCCCGCGCAGATCCGGATGCCCGGGTGGCCGCAAGGTTGCCTCCGCGGGCGGAGTTAGCTGAGGTACGGGAGTCACCACGCGTACGTTCGGGACCATTCTTTACTTTTTAATGTAAGAAATTGGAGGATCGGGAGAAATCGCTGTTAGCGTCGGCGGTATGGAATCGATCGAGGCGTTCATAGCGAAGCTGCCGAAGGTAGAACTTCACGTTCATTTGGTCGGTTCAGCGTCCGTGGCGACGGTGCTGGAACTGGCGCGGCGTCATCCGGACGGGCCGGTGCCGCGGACCGCTGGCGAACTGCGGGAATTCTACGAGTTCCGCGATTTCCCGCACTTCATCGACGTGTACAAGGCGGTCAGCGCGCTGGTGACCGAGCCGGAGGACATCGCGGACCTGGTGCGCGGGGTGGCGCGTGATCTCGCCGCGCAGAACGTGCGGTACGTCGAGCTGCAGGTCGCGCCGTACCCGTTCCGGCAGCACGGGATGCCGGCCGCGGTGATCACCGAGGCGCTGGACGCGGGCGCGCGCGACGCGCTGGCGGACCACGGCGTGCGGATCGGGTACATCTTCGACTTCCCGGGGCAGACGGCCGGCGAGGACGCGGTGCCGACGCTCGCGCACGCGCTCGAGCACCCCCCGGAGGCGCTGACCGGTTTCGGGATCGGCGGGATCGAGGCGGGACGCGCCCCCTACCGGGACGTCATCAGGGACGTGTTCGCCGCCGCGGCCGCGTCGGGCCTGCACTGCGTGCCGCACGCTGGCGAGACCACCGGGCCGGAGACGGTCTGGGAGGCGATCGAGTTCCTGCGCGCCGAGCGGATCGGGCACGGGGTCCGGAGCATGGACGACCCGCGGCTCGTCGCGTACCTGCGGGAGACGCAGCTGCCGGTCGACGTGTCGCCGACCTCGAACGTGCGGACCCGGTGCGTGGGGTCGCTGGCCGCCCATCCGCTGCCCGCGATGCTCAAGGCGGGGCTGTACGTGACGGTGAACAGTGACGATCCGCCGATGTTCGGGACGACGCTGTCGAATGAGTACCTGGTGGCGTCGGCCGAGCTGGGGCTGTCGGCCGCGGAGCTGGCGGGGCTCGCCGCGAACGCGGTGCGGGCGTCGTTTCTCGACGACGCGGCGAAGGAGGCGCTCACCGCCGTGGTCGCGGCGGTGAGCGCCTCCTTGGGCTAGCGGTCAGGCCTGGTTACGACGAGAACGCGTAGATCGTCGTCGTGGTCAGGGTCTGGCCGGCGAGCAGCGTGGTGGACGGGAAGTTGGGCTGGTTCGGCGAGTTCGGGAAGTGCTGCGTCTCGAACGTGTACGCCTGGGTCTGCCGGTAGATGTGACCGCTGATGCCAATCAGCGTGCCGTTGAGGAAGTTGCTGGTGTAGAACTGGACGCCCGGCTGGTCGGTCCAGACCCTCATCTTCCGGCCGCTGCGCGGGTCAAACGCGGTGGCGGCCAGGTTGAGGCCGTGGAGCTTCGGCCCGCTGTTGTTCAGCACCCAGTTGTGGTCGAAGCCCTGGGCCTGGACTAGCTGCGTGCAGGCCTGCGAGCTCGGCTGGGTGCAGTCCGCGATCGAGGGGAAGATCGGCTTGGCATGCGTGAAGTCGAACGGCGTGCCCGCGACCGGAGTTATCGTGCCGAACGGGATCGAGGTGGCGTCCGTCGGCGTGTAGTTGTCGGCGTTGATGAAGATCGGCTGGTTCGCGGCGCTGCCGGAGGCCTCGCCCGCCAGGTTGAAGTAGCTGTGGTTGGTCAGGTTGGTGATGGTGTTCAGGTTGGACGAGTCGTTGACCACGTTGTAGTGGATGCCGTACTGGCCATGGTTGTTCAGCGTGAACGTGACGTCGACGGTGATCTGGGCAGGGTAGCCGGTGCAGGCGGCTGTACAGCCTGGGCTGCCGGCCGGGCCGCCGCCGTCGCCGTTCGGGCTGATGAGCCGGAGGGTGACGCCGACCTTATCGTTGGTCTGGATGAGGCTGCCGACCTGCGACCAGATGTGGTTGCCGAAGCCGACGACCCCGCCGTGCAGGCTGTTCGGCCCGTTGTTGATCTGCAGCGTGTAGGTGTGCAGCTGGCCGTCGGGCTGCTTGAGCTGGAAGGTGCCCTTGGCGATCCGGTTGCCATACCGGCCGATGGTCTGGCCGAAGTACACGCCGGTGGTCGGGGCCACCGGCGGGCTGTCGAACTTGACATAGTCCGCGAGGGTCGCGAATCCGAGCACCACGTTCTTGACCTTGCCGTGGCGGCCGGGGACCCAGATCGCCTGGGTGGTGGCGCCGTAGGACAGGAGCTGGACCTTCATGCCCCTGGCGTTGGTCATGGTGTAGCGGAAGGTGGGAGTGACCTGGCCGGTATACGGCTCTACCGTGCTGCCGAAGAACTCCTTGCTGATCGACAGGTGGCCACCCCATTTACTACTGGTGGGTTGCGTGGCTGCGGGCGCCTTGGCCGCGGCGAGCACGCCGCCGACCGCCAGAGCCGCCACTGCCAGCACGCCGATCCCGGTCCTGGTCGCGCTGAACTTCCTGATCCGGAGATGTCGTTGTCCGCCCTCTGTACGCATGAAAGCTCCCTCCATTGGGTGCGGACCCGCGTAGCACAGGCCTCACTAGGGGAATTGTGACCGGTCACAACCAAAAAGTCACCCTCCCCCACACAGATTCGTAAAGCAATTAGTGCGGTATTTGAGTATTAAGTTTGCTTTACTGCGATATCGGAAGATTGATGTCTGAGACCACTTGAATGACGACAGTTATCTAGTGAGGTATGCCGCCTCCTGGCCGCCAGCGTCCAACGCCTGATGCGACTGCGCCCGGGCCGGCACCGTAGGAGATGCCCGCTCATCCCGGCGCACCCGTCGACTGCGAGATCCCGGGCAGCCAAGCTCTGTAGTGGGCGCGGGATCGCTGGGCGCACAACCCGCGGGACGCGCGCGAACCCGCACGGGTGGCGGACCGCCCGACAGGTAAGGTTTGCCCAGATTCGGTTACGCCCGCTCGCAGGAGTCCGACGCCATGACAGCCCGGCAGCAGCTCGCCCGCCTGCTTCCGCTGGCCCTGCTGGTGGTCCTGGTGTTCGCGGGGCTGCGCGGCGCGGTTCCCGCGCCGCGGTGGAACGGGCCGCTGCGCGCCGGCGGCGCGGCGATCGGGCTCGCGCTCGAAGGGGTGCTCGGCGTCCTGCTGGTGATCACGCTGCGCCGGGGCGCCGCCGCCGCGCGGGCCGCGCGGGGCCGGCCGTACACCGAAGCCGATGACGAGACCGACGTCGCCGCGGTGCTGCGGTTCGTGCTCAGGTGGGTGCTCGGCGCGGGCATGGTCGCGATCGCCACCGTGCTGATCGTCGACCTGCACCTGCACTTCTTCACAGTCCCCAAGCGACCCCGGCTCCGCCCCGTGCCGCCGCCGCGCTACCCGCGGACGCCGCCGGGCAGCGCCCGGGGTGGTCCGGGGTTCAGTATCCCGGTCGGGCCGATCCTGTACGGGCTGCTCGTGCTGGCGCTGGTCGCGGCGGTAGTGATCAGCGTCTGGTGGGCGGCGCGGCTGCGCCGCCCGGCGGCACCGGGACAGGTCACGGGCGACCTCGACGCCGGGGACCTGCGCGAGGCGGTTGAGTCGGGCCGGGTCGCGCTGGCCGGGCTCGACGACGCGCGGGCCGCGATCATCGCCTGCTACCTGGCGATGGAGGGCAGCCTCGCCGACCGCGGCACGGCGCGCGGGGTCGCGGACACCCCCGACGAGCTGCTGTCCCGTGCCGTGGCCGCGAGGGTCGTGCGCGGCGCCGCGGCGCGGCGGCTGACCGAGCTGTTCTACGAGGCCAGGTTCTCAAGTCACCCGCTCGGGACGGACCAGCGCGACGCGGCGAGACAGGCGCTCGACGAGATAGCCGCCGAACTGGGCGCGGAGGCCGCGTCGTGACCGGGCGGTGGCGCGGCGCGGGCCCGGAGCTGGCGATCGCCGGCGTCACGGTCGCGGTGGCCGCCCTGGCGGCCGGCGCGGTCGCCGGCTGGCCGGGCGTCGCGACGGTCGCGATCGCCACCGCCGCGCTGAGCGTTGTCGTCCTGGCCGTCCTCGCGCCGCGCCCTGCCCAGCAGGCCGTCCGGCTCGCCGCGGGCAAGCAGGGCGCACGCTCGATCGCGGGCTACGCGCAGCGCAGGTTCGTCGTCGCCTCGAGCGTCGCCAACCGCGCGTTCTACGAGTCCGACCTGCGGCCGGTCCTAGAGCACCTGCTCTCCGCCCGGCTAGCCGAAAACCACGGCGTCAACCTCTACACAGACCCGGCGCGGGCGCGTACCGTGTTCTGCCGCGGTCGCGGCGACGAAATCCTGTGGTCCTGGGTCGACCCCGCGCAGGCGCTGCCCGCGCTCGACCGCGACATGCAGACGCACGGCATCCCCCGCCGGACGCTCGCCCGGCTCGTCAACCGATTGGAGCAACTGTGACCCCGGAAGAGCCGACGGATCTGCGCCAGCACGCCAGCGCCGCGCGCACGGCCGCGGTCATCCTCGACGAGCTCGAGAAGGCGGTCGTCGGCCGCCGCCGCTCGCTCGAGCTCGTGCTGATCGGCATCCTGGCCGGCGGCCACGTGCTGCTCGAAGACCTGCCCGGCCTGGGCAAGACGCTGATCGCCCGGTCGTTCGCCCGCGTGCTCGGCCTCGACTTCGCGCGGATCCAGTTCACCCCCGACCTGCTGCCGTCGGACGTGATCGGCGCGCCGCTGTATGACCAGCGCAGCGCGGATATGGTGTTCCGGCCCGGGCCGGTGTTCACCCAGCTGCTGCTGGCCGACGAGATCAACCGGACACCGCCGAAGACACAGGCCGCGCTCCTGGAGGCCATGGGCGAGGGCCAGGTGAGCGTCGACGGCCAGACGCGGCCGCTGCCGTCGCCGTTCATCGTGCTCGCGACGGACAACCCCATCGAGTACGAGGGCACCTACGAGCTGCCCGAGGCGCAGCTCGACCGCTTCCTGATGCGGCTGCGGCTGGGCTACCTGTCGGCGGCGGACGAGACGGACATGCTGCGGCGGCGGGTCGCGCGCGCCGCCGAGGCGGTCGACCTGACCGCCGTCACCTCCGCGGCGGGCGTGCTCGCCATGCGCGAGGCCCTTGAGACGGTGGAGATCAGCGAGGACCTGCTCGACTACGTGGTCGCAATCGTCACGGCCACCAGGAGGGACGCGCAGATCCAGGTGGGGGCCTCGCCGCGCGGCGGGCTCGCGCTCGTCCAGCTCGCCCGCGGCCAGGCGCTGCTGCGCCAGCGCGACTACGTGATCCCCGACGACATCAAGCAGGTCGCGGTCCCGGCGCTCGCGCACCGGGTCACGCTGCGCCCGGAGCTGTGGGTCCGGCAGGTCTCCGCCGACGACGTCGTGACCCGGCTGCTCGCCGCCGTCCCGACCCCCCGCACCGATCCGCGCGCCGATCCGGCCGGGGTCCGCGGCGGCACCCCGGCAGTCACCGGCTAATGCCCCCCGTCGTCCCGAACGAAAGCGGGCGCCTCCCCGAGGTCAGCGCCGCCCCCGCCGGGCAGGCCCGCGAGGCGGAGGTGCGCTGGCGGGCCTCCCGGCATGCCCGCCGCCTGCTGACCCTGGCCCTCGCCGGGCTGCTGTTCGCGACGCTCACCCGTCGCCCGGAACTGGCGGGCCTGGCGGCGCCGGCGCTGCTGCTGCTCGGCGCGGGGCACCGGGGCTTGCCGTCACGCCTTGGCGTGCGCGCGGGGCTGACCGCGTCACGGCTGTATGAGCAGGAGCTGGCGGCGGTGGATGTCGCCGCCGAAACGCCGGCTGATACTCAGTTTGATACCCGGTGGACATTTCAGCCGGAGAAAGGCGTCGAGCCGGCCAGCGCGACCGCCGTCAGCGGCGCGGCGGCGCGGTTCACGTTCACCGTCCCGCGCTGGGGACGGCGCCCGCTCGGCTCGGTCAGCCTGGTGCTGCACGACCAGTGGCGGCTGGCCGAAGGACGGGTGTCGTTCCGGCTGCCGGGCGTTGACTGCTACCCGCACCCGGCTGTGCAGCGCACCCGGGTGATACTGAGCCGGCTCCCCAACCGGCTTGGCGAGCACCCGGCCCGGGTGGCCGGCGAGGGCACGGAGTTCACCGGCGTCCGCGAGTACGTTCCCGGTGACCGGCAGCGCGCGATCAACTGGCCCGCCACGACGCGCCGCGGCCGCCTCCAGGTGAACACGTTCGCCGCCGAACGGTCGCAGGACGTGGTGCTGCTTGTGGACGCCACCTCAGATGTCGGTCCGCCGGGTTCGTCGGCGCTGGACCTGGGCCTGCGCGCCGCCGCGGGCGCCGCGCGGGCGCACCTGGCCGCCCGCGACCGGGTGGGCGTGATCACCTACCAGTGGGGCAGCGCCCGGTGGCTGGCCCCGTCGCTGGGGCGACGGCAGGTGTACAAGATCATCGACGCGATGCTCGAAGCGGACGCCGGGTGGGCGCGCGGGGCGGCGTTCGGCCGGCTGCCGAGAGCGGCGCTGCCCCCGGGAGCGCTGGTCGTCGCGTTCAGCCCGCTGCTCGACCAGCGGTTCGTCGAGGCGCTGCGCGACATGCGCGAGCGCGGCTTCGCCCTGATCGTGGTGGACGTGCTGAACACCGAGCCGCCTGCCCGGTACGCGTTCGCCGACGTGATGGCCCGCCGGATCTGGCTGATGGAGCAGCAGGCCATCCGGTTCTCGCTGCGCGAGCTGGGCGTCCCCGTCGTGCACTGGGATGGCGTGACGCCGCTCGACCTGCCGCTCGCCCCGTACACCCGCCGGCCCCTCGTGGTGCGCCGGTGAGGGCGGGCGTCTTCGCGGCGGCGCCGCGACTGGCCGCCCTGCTGCTCGGCGCGGCCTGCGTCGGCTGGACAGCGACACCGTTGCTGCACTCGGGCCTGGCCGGGATGGCCCTCGCGGTATCGATCGTGGCGGTCACCGCGGGAGCGCTGCGGCTGGCGCTACTGGAGGTGCCGGAGCCGGAGCACGACTACTTCCGGTCCGCGCCGGTCCGTGCCTGGCTGGTGTTCCTCGGGGTGCTGCGGCTGCTGCCGTGGGAGGAGATCGCGGTAGTGGCGCTGATCTGGCTGGAGGTGCTGCACCCGGCGCGGCCCTGGCACACCGCGGCGCTCGGCGCCGGCCTCGTCGCCTACCTGCTCGCGACGCACATCGCCGAGTCGGGCGCCGCGCCAGGCCGGCTGCTTCGCCGCCAGGCCAAGGTGCTGCTGGCGGGCGCCTGCCTGCTTGCCGTCGGCGCGGGTTTCGCGATGCTGCCCGCCACCGGAGCCGGCGCGGGCTCGGCGCTGCTCCGCGTGCTGGCCGCCGTGGCAGTGGTCGCGGCGGCCGCCCTGGTCCTCCCCGCGTAGCGCCGGCCGGCCTTACCCGGCGCGCGGCCCCGGAGGCGCGGGCCGGCGACGGAGCGAGGCCTCGATGGCTTCCTGCCAGGACTGGAGGTAGGCGGGATAGCCGTCAGCGAATTCGCGGAGCTTATGGCTGTCCCTGCCGGTGAGCGCGGTGAGCTGGTAGGTGACCTCCACCTCGCTGCCGTCGCCGGCCGCGGTGATGGTCACGGTCACGGTGCCGGCCTGCTCCCCCGGGGTCACCCGGGCGTAGGAGATGCGCCTGCCCGGTTCCCGGCTGGTCACGAGCCAGATGGTGTGCCGGCCGTGCGCGTGGGTCTCGAACACGGTGCCCGGCTTGGCGTCGTCCGGCGCTGGCGCCGGGAAACGCGGCTGCCACCCCTGCACCCAGTCCTGCTCGCCGCGCGGAGTGAACAGCCGGAACGCCGCACCGGGCGGGAGGCCGACCTGGATCCGGCCGGTGAGCCGGACGCTGATCACGGCTGCTCCTGCAGCTTGTGCGCGTCCGCGGCGGTCAGCGTCAGCTCGTAGACCGCCTTGAGCTGTTCGATCTTGGTGAGGACGGGCGGCCCGAAGGGCGCCGTGCCCTCGAAGGCGTGCAGGACGATGCCTTCGACCAGGTCGCCGAGCGACAGGTCGAGGTACTCGGCCAGGCCCTTGAGCACTTTCAGCGTGGTGCGTTCGATGCGCAGACCGGTCTGCACTCGCTCAATTGTTACCATGGTAACATGGTACATCAGTCACCGGCCGACTCCTCCGAGCGCCGGAATCTTTGTCCCTGGTTTCCGTCGCTATAGCGGCGCTCAGGCGGCTCGTCCTCTTTGATTGCGATTTCCCGTGTCATAGCACGGGAAATCGCAATCAAAGGGCGGAAGCAGCGACAAACTGGGCGTCGCGGTTACGGGAGCAGGACGATCTTGCCGCGGGTGTGGCCCTTGGCTAGCTCGGCGTAGGCCTCGCGGACCTGGTCCAAGGGGTAGGTCGCCGCGATGGGGATCTCCAGTTCGCCGTTCGCGGCGAGCCCGGCGAGTTCCGCCAGCGCCCGCGCGCTGGCGCCGACGGCGTTGCCCTCGGACTTGATGCCGTACTTCGCTATCGCGTCGAAGCGGACGATCGTGTCCACCCGCGCCGGGTCGACCTTCAGCTCGTCAAGGGCGATCTCGACGTAGTCGTCGCCGTAGGTGTCGATGAACGCGTCGACCTTGGCGTGCGCCGCGGCCGCGCGGATCCGGCCGGCCACGCCCGCCCCGTATGCCACGGGGATGACACCGTGCGCCCGCAGCCACTCGTGGTTCGGCTGGGCGGCCACGCCGATCACGGTAGCGCCCGCCCGCCTGGCGAGCTGGACGGTGATTGAGCCGACGCCGCCCGCCGCACCGGACACGACGAGCGTGTCACCCGCGCGCAGCGCGACAGCGCGGATCGCCGCCCACGCGGTGAACCCGGCGACCGGCAGCGCGCCGGCCACCTCCCACGACAGGCCGGCCGGCTTCGGCACGAGGTTGGCCGCGTCCACCACGGCGTATTCGGCCTGGCTGGAGCGGTTATCTACCCAGCCGATCACCTCGTCACCCACGGTTACGCCGGTCACGTCGGGGCCGAGCCGCTCGGCCACGCCCGCGAGGTCGCTGCCCTGCCCGGACGGGAACGTGGCCGGCCAGCGTGCGTGCAGCAAACCGTCGCGGATCTTGGCCTCGCCGGGGTTGATGCCCGCCGCCTCGACCCGGACCAGCACCTGCCCGGGACCGGGCTCCGGATCTGGGACATCCACTACCTTCAGCACGTCCGCAGTGCCGTACTCGTCGAACCGTACCGCCTTCATCGCAGCCTCCGGTTTATCGCGCTCGCTGTCTGACGAAACACCACCAACCCCGGCCCACGGCCGGTTATGCCCGCTGCTTTCCCCCGCCCGCGGGATAATGCTCGAGTGTTGGACGGTTACGGACCGCGCTGGAGCGACGACGTCGGCCAGGCCGACTGGATCGCGGAGCGGCTCACGCCCCGGGAGGATGAGTACCCGGTCACGATCGTCGTCCCGGCGGGGTTTGAGGCCTACGCGCGGGTGCTGCACCCAGCGGAAACCCCCGGCAACGGGAACCGCCTGGTCCGCTGGGCCGAGGTGGCGGCGTGGAGCGGGATGCCGCTGCGGGACGACGCGCAGTTCCACTCGATCGCGCTGCCGCCTGCCGCCCCCCTGGGGCCTCCCCCGTTCAGCGGAGGGGGTCCGCGGGCGGGCAGCCTCTACCCGCCGGACGCCGAGGTCCTCGCGCGTCTAGCCCGCGTCTGGACGTCCACGCCTGAGAACTGCTGGTTCTGCGTGTGGGACGGCTTCGGCTGGGGCCAAGGTGCCGTGGCCGCCGTGTCTACGGAAGACGGGACGCTGCCCGAGATCCTCGAGGAAGCGCTCAGGGACCCGGTGCCGGCCGAGGTGCGAGAAGGGCCGCGGGTCCGCCTGCCGTATCGGAATTACCTGCTGTACCGGGGGCCGGCCGAGGCCGTCGTGGCAACCGCCCGGGTGCCCGGCACCTGGGAGCAGTGCGCGAACCTGTGGTGGCCCGCCGACCGGGCCTGGTGTGTGGCCAGCGAGATCGACCTGCCATGGACGTACGTCGGCGGCCCGCGCGGCCTCGTCGACGCGATCCTCGCCGACGACAGGATCGAGGCGCTGCCCGCCGCGCCGGACGATCCGGTGAGCCGCGTGGAGGACTGGGTGACCGCGTGGGTGGACGACCTCGTCGACGGCCTGCTGGCGCGCGGCGAGGCATCCCTCACCACGTCACGGGGGACGGTCGAGGCATGGCTGCGCTCGGGAGAGCTGCGGATCGAGGCCACCGGAGCGCGGGACGAGAACAGCTCAGCCGGCAGCTCAGGCCGCCTTAGCGGCGACAACCTGCGCGAAGAGCTCCTTTTCCACCTGACCTACGCCATCCTCGACCTCGCCAGCATGTAACCGCGGGCCCGGAAAAAGCGCAGGCGCCCGGCCGGTTACAACTGAGGCCGCTGCGGGGGAAGATGAGGCTGTACGACACAGCGGACAGCGGGAGGCTGGCATGCCGGAGATCATCCGGGCTGCCCTCGTCCAGCAAGCGTGGACCGGGGACAAGGATTCGATGACCGCGGCGGCGGTCGCCCACATCGCGACGGCGGCGAGCGCCGGCGCGCAGGTCGTCTGCCTGCAGGAGCTGTTCTACGGACCGTACTTCTGCCAGGTGCAGGACGCCGACTACTACTCCTACACCGAAGCCATCCCCGACGGGCCGACCACCAGGCTGATGCAGGACATCGCCCGGCAGCACGGCATCGTGATCATCCTGCCGATGTACGAGGAAGAGCAGCCGGGGCTCTACTACAACACCGCCGCGGTCATCGACGCGGACGGCCGTTATCTCGGGAAGTACCGCAAGAATCACATCCCGCAGGTCAAGGGGTTCTGGGAGAAGTTCTACTTCCGGCCCGGCAACCTCGGCTACCCGGTGTTCGACACCGCGGTCGGGCGGATCGGCGTCTACATCTGCTACGACCGGCACTTCCCCGAAGGCTGGCGGGCGCTCGGCCTGGCCGGCGCGCGGATCGTGTTCAACCCGTCCGCGACCTCGCGGGGGCTGTCGTCTTACCTGTGGCGGCTCGAGCAGCCCGCCGCCGCGGTCGCCAACGAGTACTACATCGGCGCGATCAACCGGGTCGGCATCGAGCCGCTCGGCGACAACGACTTCTACGGCCAGTCCTACTTCGTGGACCCGCGCGGCCAGCTCGTCGGCGAGGCGGCGTCCGACGACGCGGACGAGGTCATCGTCCGCGACCTGGACATGGACAAGCTCACCGAGGTCAGGGACCTGTGGCAGTTTTACCGGGACCGGCGCCCGGACTCGTACGAAAGCCTGGTCAAGCCATGACTTTGCTGATTGTCGGCGGCACCGTGGTGACGGCGGAAGGAACGCTGAACGCCGACGTATTCGTCGAGGGCGACAAGATCGCCGCCGTCCTGGCGCGAGAGTCCGACCTGCCCGATCTCGGACGAGCCGACCAGGTCATCGACGCCACCGACATGTACGTGATCCCGGGCGGGATCGACGGGCACACGCACATGGAGATGCCGTTCGGCGGCACGTTCTCGGTGGACACCTTCGAGACGGGCACGAAGGCGGCCGCGTGGGGCGGCACCACGACGATCATCGACTTCGCCGTCCAGGCCAAGGGCACCAGCCTGCTCGCCACCCTCGACAAGTGGCACGAGAAGGCGGACGGCAACTGCGCCATCGACTACGGCTTCCACATGATCGTCTCCGACGTGAACGACGCGACGCTGAAGGAGATGGAGGCCTGCATCGGGGCCGGCGTGACCAGCTTCAAGATGTTCATGGCCTACCCCGGCGTGTTCTACGCGACCGACGGCGAGATCCTGCTCGCGATGCAGCAGGCGTCCCGGACCGGGGCCATGATCATGATGCACGCGGAAAACGGCATCGCGATCGACCAGCTCGTTCTGCAGGCCCTGGCGGCGGGCCGTACCGACCCGGTCCACCACGGCCTCACGCGCCCGCCCGAACTCGAGGGCGAGGCCACCAGCCGGGCGATCACCCTCGCGAAGGTCGCCGACTGCCCGCTCTACATCGTGCACCTGTCCGCCGCGCACGCGCTGGCAGCGGTGGCCGAGGCCCGCGACACCGGACAGAACGTCTTCGCGGAAACCTGCCCGCAGTACCTCTACCTGTCGCTCGACGACCTGGCGCGGCCGGATTTCGAGGGCGCCAAGTACGTCTGCTCGCCGCCGCTGCGCACCCCGGACCACTCCGCCGCCCTGTGGCGCGGCCTGCGGACGAATGACCTTTCCGTGGTGTCGACTGACCACTGTCCGTTCTGCTTCAAAGAGCAGAAGGAGCTCGGACGGGCAGATTTTTCAAAAATCCCCAACGGCATCCCGGGCGTGGAGCACCGGATGGACCTGCTGCACCAGGGGGTCGTCGCCGGCGAGATCACCCTGCAGCGGTGGGTGGAGACGTGCTCGACGACGCCCGCGCGGATGTTCGGCCTGTATCCGCGGAAGGGGACGATCGCGCCCGGAGCCGACGCCGACATCGTCATCTACGACCCGGCAGCCACCCAGACGCTCTCGGTCGCCACGCACCACATGAACGTCGACTACTCCGCCTACGAGGGGATGGAGATCACCGGCAAGGTCGTGACCACGGTATCCCGCGGCCGGGTGGTCGTCGCGGACGGCGAGTTCAGGGGCTCCCCGGGACACGGCAGCTTCCTGCCCCGCGATCTCAATCAATATCTAGCCTGAACGTACCTCGGTGACTGTGGAGGGGGGACCAATGGAGTTCGGGGTGGTGTTGCAGCCGAACCCGCCGGCCACCGGGCTGGTCGAGATGATGAAGCGCGCCGAGGCCGCCGGGTTCGGGTACGGGTGGACGTTCGACTCCCACGTGCTGTGGCAGGAGACGTTCGTGCTGTACCCGCGCATCCTCGCGGAGACGTCGACGATGATCGTCGGGCCGATGGTGACCAACCCGGGCACGCGGGACTGGTCGGTGATCGCATCCATGTTCGCGACGCTGAACGACACCTATGGAGACCGGACCATTTGCGGCATCGGCCGCGGCGACTCGGCGCGCCGGTACATCGGCCTGCCGCCGGTAACCCTCGCCACGCTGTCGTCCGCGATGTCGGTGATCAAGGGACTGGCCGAAGGCCGCGAGGTGACGCATCACGGCCAGTCGCTGCGCATCCCGTGGGTGCGTTCTGGCTCACTGCCCATCTGGATGGCCGCATACGGGCCGAAGGCGCTGCGCCTGGTCGGCGAGCAGGCCGACGGGTTCATCCTGCAGACCGCGGACCCGGACATCGCCCGGTGGACGTTCGGATCGGTGCGCGCCGCCGCCATGGACGCCGGCCGGGACCCGTCGTCGATCACCATGTGCGTGGCCGCGCCCGCCTACGTCGGAACGGACCTGGCGCACCAGCGGGAGCAGCTGCGGTGGTTCGGCGGGATGGTCGGAAACCACGTCGCGGACCTGGTCGCGCGGTACGGGACCGACGGCCCGGTGCCGCGGGCGCTGACCGACTACATCGAGGGGCGGTCCGCCTACGACTACGCCCACCACGGCCGGGCGGGCAATCCGTCGACGGACTTCGTACCTGACGAGATCGTGGACCGTTTCTGCCTGCTCGGGCCGGTGTCGGCGCACATCGAGCGGCTGCGCGAACTCGCCGAGATCGGCGCCGACCAGTTCGCGGTGTACCTGATGCACGACGACGAAGAGAACACGCTCGCCGCCTACGGCGACGAGATCATCCCGGCGCTCACGTTACGCCCGGCCCGCCCCGCCGGTCTGCCCGGCCCGGGCGGCCCGGCCTGGGCGGCCCGCGGCTGCCCAGCCTGCCCGGGCCGCCCGGAGTGCGAGGACAAAACGCCCATAACGGGCGCCGACGAGTGCAGTTCTGCACTTATGGCGCTGAACCGGCAATTTCGCGCCCGTTTTGTCCTGGTATGTGGTAGGGACTAGCGCCATAAGTTGGTAGGAGTGTCCACTATTTGAGACGAACTCTCGGGTGACGACGCCCTACGGTGCGCGGTGGAGCACTCCCTCCCCGGGGGAGATCACGAGATCATCGTCGGCCGCGCCCGGCATGTGGAGACGAACGATGAGGAGGCCCCGCCGCTGGTGTTCTGGCGCGGCGGGTACGCCTCGATCGCTCACCCGGTCATGGCACCTTGATGTTCGGCGACCCCAGGCAGGTAAGCGTGGGCGGGGCCGAGGCGGCCGGCGCGCTCCCGTAGTTAGGCAGGGTCCCCGCCAGCGCGTACTGGGTGACCTGGGTGAGCGCCAGGGCCGTGCCGGCCGCGGTGCTCATGTCCGCCAGCTCGAAGTAGTTCCGGCCGGGAGGCCGCTGTAGCGGTTCTCCCACATAGTAGAAGGGGGTGCTGCCGGCGGGCAGCCCGGCCGGATCAGTCCAGCCGCAGACGTTGAAGTAAAGCGC
>Ga0318516_10000163_pt1 | contig 17241 bp, 19 predicted proteins | sample GRESIP176b2f20_FD_202501 | JGI IMG/M metagenome (GOLD analysis project Ga0318516, IMG submission 202501) | Tropical soil microbial communities from Luquillo Experimental Forest, Puerto Rico - GRE.SIPMG.176b2f20 | ecosystem: Environmental > Terrestrial > Soil > Tropical forest > Bulk soil... | reverse complement strand
GCGCAACAGTGCCCCGTCCCGCCCGGCCCCGGCTTGCAGCGCGGTGAGCAGCTCCGGCGCCAGCGGCAAGGGCCCGAACCCGCCGCGGTGCGTCCGCCGCTGCCGCACCCACCGAAACAGCTCCTGCTCGTACTCGGCGGGATCTGCCCGCCGCTGCCAGCCCACCCGGGCGACCAGCGAAGGCTGGCCCGGATCGGGCAACACGCACGTCTCAGGAATGTAGCCGAGCGACCGCAGGGCAAGCCTGGCCGTAAACAGCGCGGCACCACAGCTGATCATCATCTCCCGGCCGACGGGATCAGCCACCCCCAGCTGCCGGCTGGCATCGGCATACAAGCTGATCTCCTGACCATGGGCACCGAACCACCAGGGCTGGGTGTTATGCACCGACGGCGCCCAAACCGCCGCCGCTACCACCTGAGCGGCAATCTCCTCTGAGGTAGTCCGCTCTGGCCCAGCCAGCCGATCGGCGGGTGACGGCGGAGTGTTCATGGCCCCTCCGCTGCGCGGTCGGCACTAATGCCAACCCAGCAGACCCCCGGCCCAGGTCACCGGGCAGGAGCGAAGGTCCACGCAAAAAGGGACCTTGGTCTGCCATCGCAACCAGCACTCAGCGGCCCCACATGCACCTGGCCGTACCTCGGCATTGAGGTCAGGTCCCAAGCGGCATTGGCCTCAGGGCGGATTCGCGCGGCTGTAAGCAGAGTGTCAGCTACGTTTCGCAGTCGGTGTCAGGTTGGGGAGCGCGAGCGTTCCTTGGTCACCTGATAGCGGGACTGATGGCCCTGCCCCTCACGAATTTGGCATCCGACCGTGAAGCCGTACAGCCGGCCCGGCCAGGCCGGGCCCAGCGCGCAGATGGTGGCGATGATGTTCGGGTACGCCGACGACCGGGCCTGGTGGCAAGCCGGGCCGGTGCCGGTCGCCACGACCGCGTTCTGGAGCCTGCCCATCCGGGCCATCTACTCCGTGATCACCGGCGTCACCCGGCGGCCCGGCCGCTGGGCCCGGGAGAGAGCACTGCTGCGACGACGCGCGGCGCATCCTGGACGGCGCCTGGCCCACGGCGAGATCGGCACCGATGCGTACCGGCAGCTCGGTGATGAGCTTTCCCGCGGAAGACCGCCGCCCTGCAGGCAGCGGCCGACCGGTGACCGTCGGCGCCGCCGGCACCGTCAGAGCGTGAGGAAGGTGATCCAGATGACAGCAAGCACGGCAGCCGCCCCGGTCGCGTCCTGGCGGCAAAGCCCGTTCACCAGGCGGTTCATGCTGTATCAGGACACGATTGCCCGCGGCCACGAGGTGCAGCCGCTGATGGGCGTGCGCGCCGAGGTGCATCCCGCGGGCACCGGGATGAGGGGGACGAGATTCCTGACCATCATCGGGCCCGGGTTCGCATGGACGCAGCGCTGCGATGTCCTGCACCAGAGCCGATGCCGCAGGTTCGCCGCGAAGATCAACGCCACCGCGGCCACGGCCCACTGAGCGGTTTCGCGAAAGCCGGGCTGCTGGGAACGGCGACGTGCTCTGCAGCAAGCCGACCTGCTCGCCCGCCGCCGACGGCAGCAACCGCAGCTTTGCGAGACGCAACAGCGACCGCGTGGGGGCTCGCAGCGGCACCAATGCGGGCACGGATCGCCACCCTCGCACCCATGGACGCATCGACCCGGCCGCACCGGAGCTCGCACCACCACCAGCCCCGGACTGCATCGGCCAGGCCCGAGTTGCTCCAGACGGCTTCGGGCGCCGGCTCTGTCGCGCGGCTGGGCCACGGCGCTACCCAGGTAGCCGATCGGGCAGCCTCTTGAGGTGGATCTCGTAGCGCTCGCCGTCCCGCTCATAGAACAGCTCAGCGCTATCTTCGACGTAGTTGAGGTCCCGCTCGGTCACGCGGCCGCCCGCCTGCTCGATTGCCCCAGCCAGCCGGTCAAGCTCAGCCTGCAGGTGCCCAAGATCCATAGTCCTAAGTGTTCTCTCCGCGCCACGCTGGCACCTACGAGCGGACTGCCCCCACGCTCAGCCGCCGGCCCACGTGCCGTCAGCGGTGATCACCTGCCCGGCGCGGACACTCCCGACCCGGCGGCAGGCTTCCACCGCACCGGTCCCCGGCCGCCGCCGCGACCTCCGCGAGATGATCATGCTCGTCCGATGACGCCCCCGCACTGCACGCTGCAAGGTGAAAGTCAGATCCTATGTAGGGCCTTTCGGCCCTGCCCATGCGCCGCCGCGGGGCGCATGATGCGGCCACCAGTACGGCCCTGCGACGCGCCCGCGGGTCGGCAGACCGGGTTCGCGGGCACGTTCCATACCGCGGAGGTGATCGCCGTGCGAACCGAAGACAAAGACGCACGCCAAGACCAGCGGGCTTTTGCCAGCGGTGCGACCCTGGCTGAGCTTGAGCACTACATCGCATTCTTGCGCTCCCGCGGCGCCCCCGACGATGCCCATCCCAAGGTCGGCGTCAACGACAACTATGAAATCACCACAATGATCTGCGTCGTGCAGCGGCTCGCGCGCCACTTCCCGGGCGCCTCCTAAGGCAAGCCCACCCCGGCGTGCTTGACTATGCCCGCCGGGCGGACCGCGGATGTACCCGGGCCTGACGGCTCTCCCGGCCACCCTCGCACGCCACGACGCGTTCCCCGCGGCTTGGCACCGGCCACCCCCGCGTGATAGGTACCGCGCGCGGGTATAGCAACGCGCCTAGGCCTGAGGGGGCTTGCGCGGAGGGGCAAGCACCATGACCTGATCCCTGCGGATGCTGGTGGATGTCCGGGTTTGCCGGGCAAGCGGCCGGCGGCCCGGGCCCGCGGCATCGCCGACCGTCTGAGCTAGCGGACAGGGCCGAAAGGCCCGGCTTTTCGGGACCTCGGCGCGTGGCGCGCCACCAGGCATGGCGGCACACCATGGACGAGATGGCTTCGGCCGAGGAGGGAGGTGACGGGCATGGCTTCGCCGGAAGGGGCAGGAACCGGGGCCCGGCTGCAGGGCAGCGCGGCGGCACCACCGGCCGGGAAACCAGGCGACCTGGGCACGCGGGTGTCCGGCAGACGCAAGGAGCTCAAGCTGAGCAGGTGCCAGCTTGCCGGGCTAGCCGGCCTGAGCGTGCCGTACCTGGAATATCTGGAGACGCACTCGGCAAGGCCCACACGGGAGGCCCTGCAGCAGTTGGCGGCAGCGCTGCAGACCACGCCGGAGACGCTGCTGGGCGCCGACCGGGACCAGCCGCCCAGCCAGGCTGGTCCCTCCAGCCGCCCGGTGCTTCAAAGGCTCACTGCCGCAGAATGCTACGACCTGCTGTCACCCGGTGGAGTAGGCCGCGTGGCGTTCACCACCGCCGACGGGCCCGTCGTGCTGCCGGTGAACTACGCCATGGTCGGCCACACGGTGATCTTCCGGACCGCTCCGGACACGCTGCTCGCCGGCTACCTGGACGGCCCTGCCGGGTTCGAGGTAGACCGCCTAGACGAGGCGCTCAGCCAAGGCTGGAGCGTGCTGGTGACCGGGCGCGCAGTCCGGGTGCGCAGCGAGGCGGAAGTCCGCCACCTTGAGCAGCACGCCCGCATCCGGCCCTGGGCGGGCGGCGCGCGCGATGTGTACGTCCGGATCACCCCGCGCAAGATCACCGGCAGGCGCATACACGACTAGCCCAGATCGAACCTAACAGTCTCCCGTGGCTTCGCCGGGCTGACGCGCGTGCTGCGGGCATCGATCTCGCTCGGCACGCCAGGTCCCTGGTTTTCAGCGCCTCTGCCTGGCCTGGCCGACCGTGTCTCGAGCGGGGCAGCGGTCCGGGGGGCTATCGCGCATTCCCGTGTCCTCCGGCGGCCGTCAGGCAAGGGACAGGAATAGCTTTTCCATCTGCTCCTCAGTCATGGGGGAATCTCCATCGGCGGCCAAGCATTGCCGCAGCCCGCTTGCCACGATCTTGAACCCAGCGCGGTCAAGTGCCCGCGATACCGCGGCGAGCTGGGTGACCACGTCCGCGCAGTCCCGCCCGTTTTCGATCATGGCGATGACTCCGGCCAACTGGCCCTGGGCCCGGCGGAGCCGGTTGAGCACGGGGGCCGTTGCCTGCTCGTCCATCTTCATGGGTCCTCCCTCCTGTCCTCCTAGCATACCCATGGGGGTATTCAGGATTACTCCAGAAGTCGCGGCGCAGCCCGGGGGCCAGGAAGCCAGCGGGCCGGGCATCCGGCCACAGGCTCGATGAGGGCGGTGAACGCGGCCCCGAGGCGCTGCCGCGTGGCCTGTCCGGCCAGGTGGCAGCCGACAAGGTCCTTGCTGCCGCAGTGGGAAACGATCAGTGATTGCCCCCTTCAGGGACGGGCCGCGGTGGGCGGCGCGGGGCATGACGAGCGCGGTGGCCGCCCGCACCGAAGCGGCGGTCGCGGCCTGGTGGTCGGGGTGGCTGGTGTTCGGCGAAGGCCAGCAGGCCGTAGAGATGATGCCGACGGCCAAGGCGGTGATGCGGCCCTCCAGATCATCCGCGGCTGTGCCGCCAGGCCGCCATCACGATAGGCCAGGAGGGCGACTTCGGCCGCCCCCGAGCGCCCGGGCACGTCGATGATGGCTCTACCGGCCTTTTCCCCGAGTTTGAGGCGCTGCGCCGGTTCTCGCTGCCGCCTGTCTGCCCGCCCAGCCAGGTGACGTGGTCGTCTAGCACCGAGATCGGCGGCCGCGAATGCCCGCTGGCCCGGTCGGCCGCAAGTCGGGACCAAAGGCCCTGGGCGGACTATACCCGGGGGGGTATTTTTGCGACAAATGGCGGCTGACCCGGTCAGCAGCCGGCGCATCCGGCGTGAAGGGAAGGTGGCGTGATGAGCCGCAAGAAGGTTTTGGTGCTAGGCGGGAATTTCGCCGGGCTGACCGCGGCCCTGGCCGTGCGCCACGAACTGCACGGGGACGTTGACGTGCGGGTGGTGTCGGCCTCGGATCAGTTCTTGTTCAACCCCTCGCTGATCTGGCTGCCGTTCGGCAAACGCCGCCCCGCGGATATCACGTTCCCGCTGGCGCCGACGTTCGAGTCCCATGGGATCGACTTCGCGCACGCCGAGGCCACCGCGCTGGATCTCGATGGCCGCAAGGTGACCACCACCGGCGGGGTCTATGACTACGACTACCTGGTTATCGCGACCGGCTACCGCAACAATTTCGACGTGGTGCCGGGCCTGGGGCCCGGCGGCAACGCCTACACGATCACCAGCTTGGAGGACGCCATCAACGCCGGGGAAGGCTGGCGGCGGTTCCTCCGGGCGCCGGGCGACATCGTCGTGGGGGCCACCCAGGGTGCCGGGTGCTTCGGTGCCGCCTACGAGTACCTGTTCAACCTCTCCCACCAGCTCGGCAAGGCGGGCCTGAAGCGGCAGGTCAAGCTCACCTGGGTGTCCTCGGAGCCGTTCTTGGGGCATTTCGGCATCGGCGGTTTGCCGCACGGCGAGGCGCTGCTGTCGATGTTCCTGAAGAAGGAGCACATCACCCCGGTGATGAGCACCGCCATGGACCACGTCGACGAGGGCCGCCTGGTGCTGGCCGACGGCAAGACAATCGACTTCACCTACGCCATGATCGTTCCCCCCTTCGTCGGCCAGGACGTGATCAAGGCCACCAGCGAGATCGCCGACGCCAAGGGCTACGTCAAGGTCCGCGACACCTACCAGAGCCTCACCCGCGACGAGGTGTACGCGGTGGGCATCGCGGTGGCCGTGGACGTGCCGTGGCAGACCCCGACTCCGGTTGGCGTCCCGAAGACCGGATTCCCCGCCGAACGCATGGCACACGTGGCGGCGCGCAACATCGCCGCGCAGATCCGCGGTGAGGCGCCGGCCTCCCGCAAGGCGTTCGGCGACATCCCCGCAGTGTGCGTCATGGATGCCGGGAACAACGGCGTTATCATCCTGGCCGACAAGATGCTCCCGCCGCGCAAGCACGGCTTGCTCATCCCCGGGCCGCAGGCACACGCGATGAAACTCGGCTTCGAGAAGTACTTCCTGTGGAAGACCCGCCACGGATACGTCGGGTTGCCCTGACCCCATCAGCGGGGCGTAGACCCCGGCCGCATACGGACACGCAGGAGGATCTCAATGTGTCCCCAGGCTTGTGATGCGCCGCAGGCCCGCGAACAACCCTTCTTCCGGACCATGGCCGGGACGGAGGTGCGAGTCGGGCGAACCACCCTCGGCGATACGGACGCGCCCGGCCAGCATGTCAGCCTCCACATCGGTCACGCACCGGACGGCGAGGATGGTGCCGGGATAGCGCTGACGCCAGGCGAAGCGCGGCAACTCGCCGCGACACTACTCCAGCAGGCCGCCGCCGCCGACGTTAGCAGTGCCGACGCCACGAGCGGCCACGTGGAGGTGAGCTATCTCGGCGGCGAGACCTACGCCATCGCCGCGCGCGGCCATACGCTGCTGACCGACCAGCCCGCCGCTACAGGCGGCGCTGACACCGCGATGACGCCGACCGAACTGCTCGTCGCCTCGCTCAGTTCCTGCGTCGCCTTCTACGCGGGCCGCTACCTGGCCCGCCACGGGCTCAACCGCAACGGGCTCCACGTCACTGCCACGTTCACCACCGCCACCACCCGGCCAGCCCGGGTCGGAGAAGTCAGGCTGACAATCCGGGTCCCCGGCATACCGCCCAGCCGCCAGGCGGCCCTCCTCGCGATGGCATCACACTGCACCGTGCACAACACCCTCCGCCACCCCCCCGAAATCGCCATCGAACTGACCTGACCCGAGGGTGCCGCGAGCCTGATCCATTGACCGCGGGCTCAACTGGTCGCGCACCGATCGGCCTGTTCTGTATCAATGGCCTTGCCCCTCCTTCACAACCCAACTCCGCGCACATCGGCGGCCGCGTGCGCGCGAGGCTGTGGGCTGACCACAAACGCGGCCGCTGGTGTGAGATTCAATAGCGTCAGTCCGTGAGGCCGAACACCCGCTGTCCCACTGACAGCCCCGTCGTGCCATAGCCGAGGGTGGCGACCACTAGGGCCAGCTCATGCCCGGGGATCGACGGCGTTCGGCCACGGCCGCGGCGATCGGTCCAGGTCGAGGGCCACGTCATCTCACCCGAGATGAATCCCGACGCATGAACCTCAACGACGACGTCGTTTATCGCCGGCTCCGGCTCGGGCCGCTCCACCAGCGTCATCCCGGCCGTTCCCGCAGCCTCATCCGTCACCACAATCGCCTTCATCAGGCACCTCCCTGCATCCAGTCCTCGCCGCTGCACCGGCAGATGCGCGGGGGGGCCGGGTCAGGGCTGCCGGTGAGCGCCGTCTCCCTGCTGGAGCCCATCATCGTTGCCTGGCCTGCTGTGCTATAAATTGCTAATATTAGCAATTGCTGAGCTAATTAAATAGCTCGAGGGCGTCGGCCTGGCGTGAGGGCATTTGAGGTGCGGCCACGCGGCCGGACGAGTCTGAAGGATTCGGGGCGCGCCTGCGGGCTGGGGAGGCTGCCAGGGATGCGGGCCTTCATGCCACCTGAACGCGACACCGAGGCGGTGTTGAGGATGACGCAGCAGTACCTGGCCGGGGAGTTGTCGGTGCTGCTGGAGCGCGTGCAAGCGGTCACCACCACCGATGCGGCCAGGTGCCAGGTGTGCTCGCTGCGGCACGAGGCGGAGACGGAGCCGGTCTGGACGCTGGGCTGGGTGACCATGCGCGCCCTGGCGCTGACCGAGGGGTTGTGCTGGGAGTCGCTGAACCGCGGAGACACCGCGGCGTTCACCCGGCAGGCGGCGGCCGGTGCCGCGCTGCACGAGTTCGGTATTTGCGCGGGCTTGCTCCATGACACTTAGCCCGCACCTGTCAGTTGTTACCTAGGTATCCGTCTGGCGAGAGGACACGATGATGGCAGAAGGGCAGGAACCACAGGATCCTGCGGCGCAGGTCTCTGAGGCGCAGATCGCTGTGCACTGGCGGGAGGAGGAGAATTACCCGCCGCCCCCGGCGTTCGTCGCGCAGGCCAACGCCGCCGACCCGGCGATTTTTGACCGGTTCCGCGAGGAACGTTACCCCGATTGCTTCACCGAGTACGCCGACCTGCTCACCTGGGATGAGCCCTGGCGTACGGTCCTGGACACCAGCAACCCGCCGTTTTGGCGGTGGTTCACCGGCGGCAGGCTGAACGCGTCCTACAACTGTGTGGACCGGCACGCGGCATCGACCCCGGCCAAGACCGCGATCATCTTCGTACCCGAGCTGGAATCCGACGACCCCGTGCACATCACCTACTCCGACCTTCACCGGCAGGTGAACGAGTTCGCCGCGCTGCTGCGGGACTTCTGCGGGCTCAAGACCGGCGACCGGGTCACGCTGCACATGCCGATGGTCGCCGAGCTGCCGGTCACCATGCTGGCCTGCGCCCGGCTGGGGGTCATCCACTCCGAGGTGTTCGGCGGGTTCTCCGGCACCGCCTGCGGGCACCGGATCGCCGACTCCGCCAGCCGCGTGCTGATCACGATGGACGGCTACTACCGGGCCGGCTCCCTTGCCGACCACAAAGTCAAGGCCGACGAGGCGGTCGCGGCAGCCGCCGCGGAGGGCCAGGAAGTCGACCAGGTGCTGGTCTGGCGACGCCACCCGGGCAAGTATGCCTCCCAGACCCCGATGGCCGACGGCCGCGACTTCTTCGTCGACGAGATCATCGGCAAGTACGAGGGTCAGATCCTCGATCCAGTCTCGATGCCGGCCGAGGCGCCGCTGTTCTTGATGTACACCAGCGGGACCACCGGCCGCCCCAAGGGCTGCCAGCACTCCACCGGCGGCTACCTCGCCTATGTGACCGGGACGTCGAAGTATTACCAGGACATCCACCCGGGCGACGTGTACTGGTGCATGGCCGACATCGGCTGGATCACCGGCCATTCCTACATCGTCTACGGGCCACTCGCGCTGGGCACCACGACCGTGATCTATGAGGGGGTGCCGAACTATCCGGATGGCGGGCGGCCGTGGCGGATCGCCGAAAAGCTCGGGGTGAAGATCTTCCATACCTCGCCGACGGCGATCCGGATGCTGCGCAAGGTCGGCCCGGAGGAGCCGAAGAAATATAACTACCACTTCAAGCACATGACCACCGTGGGCGAACCGATCGAGCCGGAGGTGTGGCGGTGGTATCACTCCGAGGTCGGCAAGGGCGAGGCGGCCATCGTTGACACCTGGTGGCAGACCGAGAACGGTGGTTTTCTGTGCAGCACGCTGCCCGCGCTGCAGCCGATGAAGCCGGGCAGTTGCGGCCCTGGGGTTCTGGGTGTCTACCCGGTGATCTACGACGAGGACGGCAGCGAGGTCCCGGCAGGCAGCGGCACGGCGGGCAACATCTGTATCCGTAACCCCTGGCCGGGGATCTTCCAGACCATCTGGGGCCAGCCCGAGCGGTTCGTGGACACCTACTACCGCAAGTACAACAAGGACGCAGACAGCAAGGACTGGCGTGACTGGCCGTACTTCGCCGGCGACGGCGCGGTCCAGGCCGCCGATGGCTACTTCCGCATCCTGGGCCGGGTGGACGACGTGATCAACGTCGCCGGGCACCGGCTGGGCACCAAGGAGATCGAGTCCGCCGCGCTGACCGTACCCGAGGTCGCCGAGGCGGCCGCGGTTCCAGTGATCGACGACATCCGCGGCCGCGTCGTAGAGGTGTACGCCTCGCTGAAGCCTGGCTGTGAGGCCAGTCCGGAAATGGAAGCGAAGGTCAGCAAGGCGATCGAGACCGAGATCGGCAAAATCGCCCGGCCCAAGAACGTGTGGCTCGTCCCGGACATGCCCAAGACCCGCTCGGGCAAGATCATGCGCCGGGTGATCGCCGCGGTCTCCAACTTCGCTGACGTCGGCGACACCACCACGCTGGCCAATCCCGAGGTCGTCGAGGACATCCGGCACCACGTGCAGAGTGCCAAGGTGGCCCGTGACGACGTGCCACGCCAGCTGACCGAGGCCGAGTTCGAGGAGATCAAGAAGTACGGCGGCGAATAAGCTGGAGCACAACCGGCACGATGGGCAAGCGGTCGCCGACGCTGGGCAGCGCGCTAGCCTATCCGGATCCGGGCCCGGCCCCGCGGGGACAGCCAGGTGCGCCGCGGCCCCCGGCGCCCGCCGACATGGCCGGCCCGGGCCCGGGCCGGCCATGATACGGGTGCCGATCCCGGCAGCTTGCAGAAGCGCCGTACCGCGGCCCGCATATCGCGGGCGCCCGCTAGACCGGTTGCTGACGTTAGCAATTGCTGATTCTGGTGACGAGCGCGGAGGCCATCATCGGGCATGATGGGCACATGAGATGGCGGTCAGGCGCGGACTATCCCGGCGCGCGCCGACGGCCACAGCCGCACAGGCCCAGGCAAGGGAGGCCGCCCGCGTGAGCACACCGCTGTATCAGCTTAAGGCGGAGTTCTTCAAAACGCTGGGACACCCGGCCCGGATACGGGTACTGGAGTTGCTCAGCGACCGCGAGCACGCCGTCGCCGAGATGCTCCCGCAGGTCGGCATCGAGCCGGCGCACCTGTCCCAGCAGTTGGCTGTCCTGCGCCGGGCGAACCTGGTGACCTCCCGCAAAGAAGGCTCCACCGTGTACTACTCCCTGACCAGCCCGCACATAGCCGAGCTGCTGGCAGTAGCACGGCAAATCCTGACCGGGGTACTGTCCGGGCAGGCCGAGCTCCTTCACGACCTGCGCGCCTCCGCCGTCTAGCAGTAACATCACCCGGCGCAGCGAGCTGCCGGCATCTCGCAGGCCATCACCAGCAGCCTGCCGGGCAGAACACTTCGGCGGCTTGCGCGCGTGGGCCACGAGCAGGTCCGATCCTCCAGCGTGATGGATGCGGGCGGGCCGCGATGTGGCACCCAAGTGCCCCGAATTGAACCCGTCTGACCCGGGCAGGGCGGATCGGAGGGGCCACCGGAAACTCGGGCTGCTAGCCGCTACATGTAGAGACCGCCGTTGACCGGGTAGACCTGCCCGGTGATATAGGCGGACTCGGGATCGGCGAGGAACTCGACGACGCGGGCGACCTCATCGGGCTCGCCGAGCCGACCGACGGGAATGCGGGCGACGATCTTCTCCATCGTCGCGGCAGGGACGGCTGCGGTCATGTCGGTGGTGATGAAGCCCGGGGTGACGGTGTTGACGGTGATGCCCTTGCCGGCGGTTTCCAGGGCCAGGCTCATCGTCAGGCCGAACATCCCGGATTTGGCGGCGGCGTAGTTCGCCTGCCCGAACCCGCCCGCCGAGCCGATGACTGAGGAGATGTTGACGATCCGCCCGTACCCCTGGTCGAGCATGTGCTGCAAGATCGCCCGGGATAGGTAGAACGCCCCGGAGAGGTTGACGTGGATAACGCGGTCCCACTCGTGGGGGGTCATCTTGCGCACGGTCTTGTCCACTGTGATCCCGGCGTTGTTGACCAGGATGTCCAGCTTTTCGTGGGTGTCGAGCACCTCGCCGATGACGCGCACGCAGTCGTCGTCGGAGCCGATGTTGCCCTGGTGGACGGTCACGCCCCGGTCGGCGTACTTGTCCTGGAAGGCTTGGGCGGCGGCGCTGTTGGCCGAGTAGCCGGCTGCGACCCGCACGCCCCGGTTGATGAGCCGTTCGCAGATGGCCAGTCCGATGCCCCGGATGCCGCCGGTCACAAGGGCAACCTGCCCGGTCATGTCGGCCATTGTGAGACCTCCTTGGTGGTCATGGGGACGGTGGTCAGTGGAGGATCGTCAGGAACGATGATCAGGCCGGGACGCGGATCACCAGGGCGTCGCCCTGGCCGCCGCCGCCGCACAGCCCAGCGGCGCCGGTGCCGCCGCCGCGCCGACGCAGCTCGCTGGCAAGGTGCAGCACGATGCGGGCCCCGGAGGCGCCGATGGGGTGGCCCATCGCGATCGCGCCGCCGTTGACATTGACGTCGTCGGCGCCGATGCCTAGCTCGCGCATCGACTGGATCGCCACCGATGCGAACGCCTCGTTGATCTCGAACAGATCGACCTGGCGCACGCTGAGGCCCTCGCGGCCCAGTGCCTTCTTGATGGCGTTGGCCGGCTGGGAGAGCAGCGACGGGTCCGGGCCGGCCACTACGCCGTGCGCGCCGATCTCTGCCAGTACCGGCGCCCTTATCTGCTGCGCCTTGGCGCGCGACATCACCACCACCGCGCACGCGCCGTCGGAGATCTGTGACGACGAGCCCGCAGTGACCGTGCCGTCGGCGGCGAACGCCGGGCGCAGCTTCGCCAGCGACTCCGTGGTGGTCTCCGGGCGCACCCCTTCATCCTCGGTCACCAGCACCGGCTCGCCCCGGCGCTGCGGTACCGGGACTGGCACGATCTCCTCATCGAACAGGCCGTTCTTCATCGCCGCCGCCGCCCGGCCGTGCGAGGCCGCCGAGTAGGCGTCCTGCTCCTGCCGCGAGATGTTCTTCAGCTTCGTGTAGGTCTCGGTGGCCGCGCCCATGCCGAGCTGGTCGAACGCGCAGAACAGGCCGTCGTGCATCATCGAGTCGACCAGCTCGCCGTTGCCCAGCCGGTAGCCCGCGCGAGCGCCGGGCAACAGGTACGGTGCGTTGGTCATCGACTCCATCCCGCCGGCGACGACGATGCCGAACTCGCCGTACCCGATGAGCTGGTCGGCAAGAGCGATGGCGTCCAGGCCGGACAGGCAGACCTTGTTCACCGTGACCGCTGGCACCGTCATCGGGATGCCGGCGCGGACCGCCGCTTGCCGCGCGGTGATCTGGCCCGCGCCCGCCTGCAGCACGTGTCCCATGATCACATAGTCCACCTGCTCACCAGCCACGCCGGCCTTCTCCAGCGCGACCTTGATCGCCATGCCGCCCAGGTCGGTGGCGGAGAATGCGCTCAGTGCCCCGGCCAGCTTGCCGATGGGGGTGCGGGCACCGCCCGCGATGATCGAACCAGGCATGAAAGCCTCCCCTGCTAGAGCCCTGTCTTGTTTCGTTACGCCTGCCGTGGGCCGACGGAGCCGAGAGCGGCGTCTTCTTCCGGTGTGAGCAGCCGGGACCGGATGAGGAACCGGACCCCTTCAGGTGCTTCGAGGGAGAACCCGCTGCCCCGGCCGGGTACAACGTCGACGGTGAGGTGGGTGTGCCGCCAGCGCTCGAACTGCGCGGCCGACATCCAGAACGTCACCGGCTCGGGTACCCCGTCGATCCGCAGCGCGGCCAGCAGCACGTCCGAGGCTCCCGTGCGGAACTCGCCGGCCAGGTAGCACATCGGCGAACTGCCGTCACAGCAGCCGCCGGACTGGTGGAACATCAGCGGGCCGTGCGCCGCATACAGTTCCTGCACCAGCCCGGCGGCCGTAGGCGTCACCGCGACCCGCGACACTTGCGGGGCGGTCACCGCCGGATCTTGGTAGGTCATAGCTTCTGCCTAGAAGAAGCCCATGGCCTTGGGCGCGTAGCTGACCAGCAAGTTCTTGGTCTGCTGGTAGTGCTCGAGCATCATCTTGTGGGTCTCGCGGCCGATGCCGGATCCCTTGTAGCCACCGAACGCGGCGTGCGCTGGGTAGAGGTGGTAGGAGTTGGTCCACACTCGGCCGGCCTGGATCGCGCGGCCCGCCCGGTAGGCGGTGTTGATGTTGCGGGTCCACACGCCCGCGCCCAGGCCGTAGAGGGTGTCATTGGCGATCTTGATGGCGTCGTCGAAGTCCGCGAACGAGGTCACGGACACGACCGGGCCGAAGATCTCCTCTTGGAAGATCCGCATCGAGTTGTTGCCCTGGAAGACCGTGGGCTCGACGTAGTACCCGCCGGACAGTTCGCCGCCCCGATCGGCGCGGTGCCCGCCGGCGAGGACGGTGGCGCCTTCGGCCTGGCCGATGTCGATGTAGGAGAGGATCTTCTCCAGTTGGTCGTTGGATGCCTGCGCGCCGATCATCGTGTCGGTGTCGAGCGGGTGGCCCTGGGTGACCTGCTGTGTGCGTGCCACCGCATCGGCCAGGAACTGGTCGTAATGCCCCTGCTGGACCAGTGCCCGGGACGGGCAGGTGCAGACCTCGCCCTGGTTGAGGGCGAACATGGTGAACCCCTCCAGCGCCTTCTCGTAGAACTCGTCACGGGCGGCGGAGACGTCGTCGAAGAAGATGTTCGGGCTCTTGCCGCCCAGTTCGAGGGTGACCGGCTTGATGTTCTCGCTGGCGTACTGCATGATCAGCCGTCCGGTGGTGGTTTCGCCGGTGAAGGCGACCTTGGCCACACGCGGGCTGGACGCTAGCGGCTTGCCAGCCTCGACCCCGAAGCCGTTGACGATGTTGACCACCCCCGCCGGGAGCAGGTCGCCGATCAGGCTTATCAGGTAGAGAATCGAGGCCGGGGTCTGCTCGGCGGGCTTGAGCACCACCGCGTTCCCGGCCGCGAGCGCGGGGGCGAGCTTCCAGGTGGCCATCAAGATCGGGAAGTTCCAGGGGATGATCTGCGCGACCACCCCGAGCGGCTCGTGAAAGTGGTAGGCGACCGTGTCGTCGTCAAGTTCGGCCAGGCTGCCCTCCTGGGCGCGGATGACGCCGGCGAAGTAGCGGAAATGGTCAATCGCCAGCGGGATGTCGGCGGCGAGCGTCTCCCGGACCGGCTTGCCGTTGTCCCACGTCTCGGCCACGGCCAGGGCCTCGAGGTTCGCAGCCATCCGGTCGGCGATCTTGTTGAGGATCGCGGCCCGGTCGGCGGCTGACGTGCGCCCCCAGGCCGGGGCGGCGCCGTGCGCCGCGTCCAGGGCGCGCTCGACGTCCTCGGCGGTGCCCCGGGCGACCTCACAGAAGGTCTGCCCGGTGACCGGGGTCGGGTTCTCGAAGTAACGCCCATGGGCCGGCGGCACGAACTCCCCACCGATCCAGTGGTCGTACCGAGGCAGGTACTGCAAGGCGGCGCCGGGCTGGCCCGGCGCGGTGTAACGAGTCATGGCGGACCTCCGAAAAGCCGATGCAGGCCGCCGCTCGGCAGGCTGCCTGCTGGTGGGGGTCACCGTAAACCCGGCTACGTTACATCAACGTGACATCGGACTCAGGCCGTAGTCGGCGCGGAGTTCCGCCACACGGACAGCCGCGAGCGCGCCTGATGCCGACCCGGCCGGCAGCACAGTGACCAGCCGCTCCCACAGCGCAAGATCGTCAAAGCCGAATCGCTCGGCCCAGCCGAGCAGGAGATGGGGGTCGCTGGCCGCGAGCACCGCCGAGCGGAGCTGCGCCTCCAGCCACCGGCGCCGGGTTATCACGCCCGGCGCCTCCGACCGAGGCAGCAACGGGCCCACGTAGCCGTCGAGCGCCGCACCGGTGTCACCACGGTGCAGGGCGGCAGCGACCTCCAGATAATCGGTCGGCACCGGGCACGCGAGCCGGTATGGCCGGGATTCCAGCAGGTCGCCAATCACCCGCCGCAGGCGGGTCATCTCCACCCGGACGGTCGCAGGATCAGCGAAGTCACCGTACAGGGCATCAGCCAACTGCTCCCCGCTCATACCCGGCGGATGCGTCAGCAGCAAGAACACAACCTCACTGTGGCGGCGGTTCAGCCGGACGCGCCTGCCGCCTAGGTGCAGCAGGCCCTCATCCCGCCCCAAGAGTTCCAGCCTGTCCGGTACCACCCCGCCAGGCAGCCACAGCCCGGTCTTCCGGTCACGATGCCAGCCAAGTTCAGCCTCGGCCGCACGAGCAGCGGCTTGCACCAGGGCGAGGCTGTGCGGATGCGCCACCACATCGCCGCCGGTGACATCGATGACACCCAGCATCTGTCCCGTGGCCGGGTCGTGGATCGGGGCGGCGGCACACGTCCATTCCTGAACCGGATGCCGAAAGTGCTCTGCTGAGAAGATCTGAACCGCACGATCAAGCGCAAGCGCCGTGCCCGGCGCATTGGTCCCGGCGTGGTCCTCATCCCACGCCGCGCCCTCGACGAAGTTCATTGCCTCAGCCCGCCTGCGCTCACCCCGGTGGCCTTCAACCCACAACAGCCGGCCCGCCGCATCAGACACCGCCATCAGATGCTCGCCGTCGTCGGCAGGGGCGCCGACCAGCTGGCGCAACACCCCCATCACCGTGGCTAGAGGATGCCCGGCACGGTATGCGGCCAGGTCGGCGTCTGCCAGGATCACCGGCGGGTTGCCGTCGGGATCTACGCGGGCCTCCACCGACCGTAGCCACGACCGCTTCACAACATCCCGCAGGTCGCCGCCCGGCGAGGCGGGCGGCTGGCCCGTCAGGAACAAAGTACGAGCGCTCTCCGCTGGATCCCCGCCTCCCCTAGCCAGCCAAGGTTCCTTCACCCTCCACCACCACCGCCGTCATGTCATGGCGCTATGGTGACGCCGCAGTACTCCTGGCGCAATGCTGCGGCACTGCCTCCGGGTCATGTGCCTGCGGATGCATGTAATAAGACGGCGCCTTGTCCCGGGCGTAGTCGTAAACCCTGATCAGGCCCGCGTTTGTCCGCAGCCAGTTCACGTCCTGCTCGCACCAGTACTTGCTCTCGTAGGGATGGCCTGACTGGGCGATAATCCTGCCGCTGGCGGCTTCCAGGTGCCAGTAGTACCTGCCGTCCCGGTCCTGGAAGATCTTGAACTCCGCCCACCACTCCACCTGGTCCACCCGCTCACCCTCCTTCCGTGCGACTAGGGCTACGTCTGCGAACCGCCCCGCCCTCAGGGCATCCCTGGCTCCGGGGCATGTTGCCAGCCAGGGCTCGCGTCTTGAGCGGGATGCCGGCCGGTGCGGGGCTGACGAGCGCCTCTGCCACGCTTTGCAGCAAGCAACGCATCGTGGCAGCCGCCACCCGGTGCATGATGGCCCGGTCAAGCTCGGCCCCGAGACAGCCCAGCGGTGGCCGGTAGGAGCCCGCCAGCGTCAGCTGGGCCGCGTCGTCCCCCGCAGGGGAGATGCTGATATTGGCGTCCAACACCGGGAACAGGGTGCATGCGGCCCCAGCCGCTTCCCAGCGCAGCCCGACCGTCATGACATCACCGCGGTACACGGGGTCGAGGAAGCGGACCCGGACCAGCTTCGCCGCGACCGGGCCCGCCGGCCCCACCCTGAGCATGCCCTCGGCCCCGCCTTCGCAGGCGACCTGTGACCTTTCGGCTAGCCAGTTTCCGTGAAGCAGGTTCTGAAACCGCGCTTGCGCCGCGCGGAACCCAATCCTGATGGTCAGGTCTTGGACGACGAACATGACCTGACCGTCCGGCCACCCGGCCCAGCTCTCGCAGGGCCGAAGGTCCCGCCGTTGGTCCCAGTCAGCCAA
>Ga0318516_10000159_pt1 | contig 17397 bp, 21 predicted proteins | sample GRESIP176b2f20_FD_202501 | JGI IMG/M metagenome (GOLD analysis project Ga0318516, IMG submission 202501) | Tropical soil microbial communities from Luquillo Experimental Forest, Puerto Rico - GRE.SIPMG.176b2f20 | ecosystem: Environmental > Terrestrial > Soil > Tropical forest > Bulk soil... | reverse complement strand
TCCACACCGTGTCCGAGCTACGGACGAAGATCGGATCGGGATCGACGTCGATGGAAGGAAACTCGCGCGCCAAACGCCCGGCGAAAGCCCAGTGCGTGGTCACCCGGCAGCCGTCCAGCAGCCCCGCCTCGGCGGCGAGAAATGCCCCCGTGCAGACGGTGACAATGCGGCGGGCCGTGCCGGTGACCGCCTTGATCCAGCTCACCAAGTCTGCATTGGCTCGTGCGGCGTCGACACCGCCGCCGCCCGGCAGCACGACGGTGTCGATGGAGTCGCTCGGGTCCGGCAGCGGCGTCGCGAGTAACGCCAGGCCGGTGGCGGTGGTCAGCGGCCGGCCGTCGACCGACGACACGGCGACGTCGTATCCACCGTCGGTCAGCAGCGACGCCCCGGCGAACACGTCGTGGGGCCCCACCACATCGAGAGCCTGCACGCCGGGAAAACCGACGAGCACCACCTTGCGAGCCATGAGATTAGTGTTCGCCAGACCGGGGCATGTCGTCTACGTCGGGTACCCCACCATTTAGGACATGCCGACCTGGTCCAAGGTGTCCCCGTCGGCCTTGGCAGACTGTGCCCATGGCACAGATAACCCTGCGTGGAAACCCGATCAACACTGTCGGCGAGCTTCCCTCCGTCGGATCTCCGGCCCCGGCGTTCAGTTTGACCGGCGCCGATATGGGTGCGGTCAGCAATGAGCAGTTCAGCGGTAAGCCCGTGGTGCTGAACATCTTTCCGTCCGTGGACACCCCGGTGTGCGCGACGAGCGTGCGGACCTTCAACGAGCGCGTTGCCGGCGGCGGTGTGACCGTGGTGAACGTGTCCAAGGATCTGCCGTTCGCGCAGAAGCGGTTCTGCGGGTCGGAGGGCATCGAGAACGTCACGACCGCGTCGGCGTTCCGTGACAGCTTCGGTGAGGACTACGGCGTCAGCATCGCCGACGGTCCGATGGCTGGATTACTGGCCCGGGCCGTGGTTGTCATTGGCGCCGACGGAAACGTCGCATACACGGAACTGGTGCCAGAGATCGCGCACGAGCCCAACTACGACGCGGCGCTGGCGGCGGTGGGCTGACCACACGCCGCCAATTGTTTGCAGCGCGATACGGTTTGCCACTCTGAGCTGTTGTATCGAAGCCGTTGCGTGTTAGCCTAGCGATCCGACCACGTTCGTCTATGGCTGGAATGGCGGCTAAGCAATGACCAACATCGTCTGCGCGCGCTTTGCGGCGGGCATGCTCGTAGCCTTGTTCGCCCTGACCGCGTGTGGCGTCAAACCCACTGTCAAGCCCGCGGGAGCGGCGCAGTCTGTCGTTGACATCGTCTCGAGCCAGACGGGCTTTCGTCCGACCGACGTGAGCTGCCCGTCAGGTGTGCCCGCGAAGGTGGGCAATGAGTTCGACTGTCACTTCACTGGCCCGGAGGGCAAGCCGTACACCGCGCACATGCGCATCACCAAGGTCGATGGTGAACGGGTCGACTTCGACGTGTTGAGCCGTCCCACGTAACCGGCCCGAGCCGATCCACCCGCGGCGGCTCATCGGCCGCGCGGGTCGATGAAGTCACGAAAGACTGCGGCGGGGTAGACGGAAGCGCCCAAGCTGGTGACCCGAGCGGTCAGGCCCTTGTCCGATGTCACGACCTGAATATGGTGCGGTCGGGCATCGGCTTGCACCAGCCGGACGATCTCGTCGTCGGCCGAGTTCGCGGCCGCCCTGGGCGCATACGCGACCTCGATCACCGATGAGCGGATGGCGGTTGCGGGTGGCCGCTCGAACACCACGGTCACTTCGCCTCCTTGCGTTGGCGCCCATCGGTCAAGCATGTCCACCAGAGCCACCATCGCGCCGCGGCGGTCCTTCCACCAACCGTCCGGGCGACTCCCGATCACGTTCATGCCGTCGACGATCCACCGCACAAGCACACGGTAGGGCGACAGCGGTGGCGCGAAAGAGCCGCCTGGCGCGTTTCCGCGATTGCCGCAATTCCGCCGGAACTCGCACTTATGAAAACGATTGCGAAACAGTCATTTACAGAGCAACAGGGCGAGGCTGAATAAAACCAGCACCGTCAGTGTCAGCAATTGGGGCCAGGGTCGCCACGGCGCATCCTGGATGGCGTACGACATTTCCTTCAGCGGTGACGCTTGCGGCGGCGCGGCTCGCTCCCGCGGCACCGGACGGTCGAACTGGTGGAAGTACAACTGGATGAGCGTCGCGCCGATCCAAAGCGCGCCGAGAAAGCTGACCGGATCCACACCGCGCCACAACAGGAGCGCGGCGATCGCCACGGTGAAACCCATCAACACAAGATCGGAGGTGGTGGTGGCCGAAGCCTTGTCGCCGTACTGCTTGTCGAGCAATGCGCGCCGTCTACGGTAAGGCAGCGCGAAGAAGGCGAACTTCGTGATGATGTGCAGGCCAAGTACCGCGACGACGACGGTGGCAATGGTGTTGAGCATCAAGTCTCCCGAGATCGTTCGGGTGGTTGGTACGGTCACCGGTATCAGTTTTCTCCGCCGATGCTGTCGCACCGCAGTCGATGATGGGAACCGCCAATGACGTCGATGGCCGACACGGACGACCGGGTGGTGTCGCTGGCTCGTGGCATGCGGGACCTGGTGCGGGCCGAAGCCGCCGAATCCGAACGGATGCGCACACTGACCTCGGCGATCGTCGACGAAATGTGGGCCACCGGACTGATGTCGGCGTTCAACCCGGCGCCGGCCGGTGGTGTTGAGCCGACGTTCGCCGAGATGATCGAGACCTGGATCGAAATGGCGTGGCAGGATGGCTCATTCGGGTGGATCGGCATCGCCAACCTACCGTCGACCTTTGCCGCCGCGGCATACCTGCCCGACGAGGGTTTCGCGGAGGTGTTCACGGCCCACGACAACCGCGTCACCCTGGGCGGCCAGTTCTTTCCCAACGGACAAGGGACCGCCGTGGAGGGCGGTTATGTGTTGACCGGATCGTGGAACTTCGGCTCGGGCATCGGCCACTCCCACTTCATCGCGGCCGGATTTCTGCCGATGGACAACGGCGAGATGCGCTGGATCAGCGAGGGCTTCCCCGAGATGCGGGTCGCCGTGGTGCCACGGGACCAGATCAGCTTCAACGACGGCTGGTTCGTACAGGGGCTCAAGGGAACTGGATCGTATGACTACAGCGCCCAGGACGTGTTCGTGCCCGCGAGCCGTACCTTCGAGCTGTTCGTCCGCCGGGCCTACCGCGGTACGTCACCCGCGACGCGGATGGGGTTGATGCCCGTCACCGCCGCGGGTCACGCATCCTGGGCGCTCGGTGTCGCCAAAAGCATGCTCGACGACGTCCAGGAACTCGCCGCGATGAAGTTCCGGATGAGCGACATGGCATCGCTGGCCAGCCGCCCGACGTTCCAGAAAGGGCTTGCACACCACCGGGCTGCCTGGCGCGCCGCCCGCCTTCTGGTGCTGGACGCGTTCACCTCTGCCGAGGCCGCCGTCGCCGCGGGCGATGATCTGACGCCGGCCTTGCGCGCGGACATGCGGGTGGCCGCCGTCTATGCCACCGACACGGCCCGAGGCTGTGCCGAGTGGGCCCATCTGGTCGCGGGGACGAGTTCGATCCGCGAGGGCACTCGCCTGGAGCGCGCCTTCCGAGACATGTACACCGGCACCCAGCACGCCTTCATCAGCGAGAAGGTGGCCATCGACGTGGGGCAGATATGGCTCGGCATCATCGAAGACCAGCCCGGGCTGTGAGTCGGGCGCGGGCAGCCGGTTAGAGCAGTTGCTCACCGGGTTGCTGGTCGTCGGCGTGGTCTGATTCGTCGCGGGTGCTTTCTTCTTCGCCGGTGAGCGAAGTCGGCACCCCGGCCGCCGCGCCGCCGCCGGCAGCCCCGCCCATTGATGTGACCTGGCCGATCGAGCTCAGCGGCGCGGTTCCCGCGCCCAGCACCGTCGATGCGGCGTTCGCGGCCGCGGGCACCGTGGTCGGAGGGTTCGACGCCGCGACGCCCTCGATCAAGTTGGCCAGCAGCGGCGTGCGGGCAGCCGACCCTGCCGCACCGGGCAGCGTCTCCGCGCCCAACAGTCCGGGGGCGACGTATGCACCGGTTCCAGCCGCGAACGCTTGGCTGGCGAACCGAGCGCCGCCGGCCGCGAGGGTGCCGGCCGCCTCGCCGTCGACCTGCGAATACATCTGGGCGATTTCCGTCAACGCCAAGCCCGTCCGGGCAAGCTCCTCTTGGGCGGCGGTGTTCAGGGCCAGCATTGCCGCGGCCTCTGCCGCGAACGCCATCGCCGCCTGCATCGAGACCTCTTCGGCCCCGGCCGGCACCAACCCCGTCAACGATGGCAGCGCCGCGGCGCCAGAACCCAGGGCGCGGCTGGCGACATCGACCAACTGCGATCCGATCGCCGCGGCGCCCGGATTGATTGACATCGACTCCATGTGCAGCCTGCTCCTGTTACGCCGTCCCCGGGTCCAGCCGCGCTGGACGTCAGACCAATTCTAAGGGCTTGGCCGGCGGCCCAGCGTACCTAAAAATGTTTCAACAGCCGCTCGGCGAACACGTCGGGATGCTCCCGATGCATGAAGTGCCCGCCCGGAACCTCCTCAACGACATACTCGTTCTCGAACATCCGAGCGGCGCCCCGATAGTCCGAAGGCTCCGCCATTGGATCATCGAGCCCGGCAAAGACGACCACTGGCACGGTGATCCGCCTCCTCAACGACGCGCTGGGAATAGGGGAAAGCTTTCGGTAATAGCCGAACGCCGCATTCAAGCTCGCCGGGTTGGTAAAGCTCGCGCGCACGGCGTCGAACTCCGTTGGATCGGGGTTCCACGTCGGAGACCATCGCCGGTAGATGGCGGGGAGCGCGGCAAAGTCATTGCGCGCGAAGCGGTTCGCCGCCCCGGGTAACTTGTAGACCGCGAAGTGGCGCACAGCCCATAGCTTCTTCGGCGACGGCTTGAGCGCCGCCGGGTGCGGAATGGCAAGGGTGAAAAGCTTTTTCACCCGATCGGGGCCGAGTGCGGCCGCACCGTATGCGGCCGTAGCACCGAAGTCGTGCCCGATGACAATGGCTTCGCCGGCGCCGAGCGCTTCAATCAACGCGAGCGGATCGCGCGCCAACGTTTCTTGGTCCGGGTCGCGGTCCGGGATCGCGCTGGGGTGGTAGCCCCGCATGAACGGACTGACCGCGCGGTATCCGTGGGCCGCGATGCGCGGGCGAAGATCGTCCCACGTGTGCGCAGTGTCGGGGAATCCGTGCAGCAGGAGGACCAGTGGCCCGGAGCCCTCTTCGATATAAGCGAATTTAAGCCCGTTCGCGTGAACGAACTGGATTGCATCAGCCATGGCCTCAGGACATTACGCCAACCGGGTGTCGCCTACCATCAGCGCATGCGCGGCTCAAAGATCCTGATCACCGGTCCGACCGGTCAAGTTGCGGCTCCCATCGCCCGGGCCCTTGCGGCCGACAACGAAGTGTGGGGCATCGCCCGCTTCACCAACCCCGCGACGCGGGAAAGCCTCGAGCAGGCGGGGGTTCGGTGCCAGACGGTCAACCTCGCGGCTGGTGACTTCACCGGTCTGCCAACAGATTTCGACTACGTCCTCAACTTGGCGGTAGCGAAGAGCGGCCACTGGGACAAGGACCTCGGGGCCAACGCGGAGTCGGTCGGCCTGCTGATGGCGCACTGCCGCGCCGCAAAGGCCTTCCTGCACTGCTCCTCGGCGGCCGTCTACGACCCGCCCGACGACGAACCCCGCACCGAGCGGGCCGCCCTAGGGGACAATCACAAGTTCTTGTTTCCCACCTATTCCATCTCCAAGATCGCCGGGGAGGTCGTCGCGCGGTCGATGGCACGCGCTCTCGGCGTGTCCACCACCATCGCCCGCCTCAACGTGCCGTACGGCGACAACGGCGGGTGGCCGTACTACCACCTGGAGATGATCCTGGCCGGCATTCCGATCCCCGTCCCGCCGGGCGGGCCGGCGCGTTACAACCCGATTCACGAGGACGACATCATCGCGACCCTGCCCAAGCTGCTCGAGGTGGCGTCGGTCCCGGCGACCACGGTCAACTGGTGCGGCGACCAGACCGTGAGCCTGCAGGAATGGTGTAACTACCTGGGCTCGCTGGTCGCTAAGGAACCGGTGTTCGAGGAGAGCCGGCAGGCGTTGCGCGGCAATCCAACTGACGTGACCCGGATGCACGAGCTCATCGGCGGCACGACGGTCGACTGGCAGGACGGGGTTCGCCGCATGGTCGCCAAGTTCCATCCGGAGCTGGTGAATTAAAGGGATACCGTCGACGGACGAGAAGGAGACGACCTGATGGCTACAACCGGTGCGTTCGACGAGGCTATCGCGACGATGCCAAGGGGTGGCCCTGACGCGTCGTGGCTGGACCGTCGATTCCAGACGGATGCGCTGGAGTACCTCGACCGCGACGACGTGCGGGACGAGGTCAAGCAGAAGGTCATCGGGGTGCTCGACCGGACGGAAACACGGACGAATCAGCACGCGAAGTACGCGCGCACGGCATTGAATGCCGTCGCCGATATCCCCAATCCACGCATCCTGGAACTGGGTGCGGGCCACGGAAAGCTCTCGGCCCAGATCCTCGAGCTCCATCCGACCGCCACCGTCACCGTCAGCGACCTGGATGCGACCTCGGTGGCCAACATCGCCGCGGGCGAGCTGGGAACCCACCCGCGGGCGCGCACCCAGGTGATTGACGCGACCGCCATCGACGCCCCCGACAACAGCTACGACCTGGTGGTGTTTTCGCTGTCGTTTCACCACCTGCCGCCGGCGGTCGCCGGTCGTGCCATCGCCGAGGCCACCCGGGTGGGCAAGCGATTTCTGGTCATCGACCTCAAGCGGCAGGCTCCGTTGGCCATGATGCTGTTTCCGGTGCTGACATTGCCGATGAGTCTGATCCTTTGGCCGTGGTCGTGGATTTGGCCCGGCCTGCACGACGGCTTCATCAGCGTGCTGCGCGCCTACAGCCCGTCGGCGCTAGAGACCCTCGGCCGGGCGGCCGATTCAGACATGCGCATCGAGATCGTGCCTGCGCCGACGGGGCTCGGGCTGCCTGTCATGGCCGTCGTGTTCTCCCGTCCGGGCGCGGACGACCGTCGGTGAGGGCATTCCACGACACATAACCAGCTGCGAAGACACGCCGACGGCACTCGCATTGGCTTATGTCCGGACGAATTCGCGTGTGGCAGCATCGCCCAGGTGACCAGTAGCTCCGCCGAACAGCGCCTGCGCGACCTCGCGCTGCTGCGTCGCGTCCGCGATCGGATCGATCGGGACTATGCGCAGCCGCTGGACGTCGAGGCGCTTGCTCGCGGGGTGCACATGTCCGCCGGACACCTCAGCCGCGAATTCCGGCGCGCCTACCGCGAATCGCCATACTCCTATCTGATGACCCGGCGCATCGAGCGCGCGATGGCGCTGCTGCGGCGTGGCGACCTCAGCGTCACCGAGGTCTGTTTCGCGGTCGGCTGCTCGTCGCTGGGCACGTTCAGCACCCGCTTCACCGAACTGGTCGGCGTGCCGCCCAGCACCTACCGGCGCCGGGCGGTGCACGCGACGGCGGGCATGCCGGCCTGCGTGGAGAAGCAGGTGACCAGACCGATCAGGAATCGAGAAGCGCCCGCTTCGTAGCCGTACCTAGCCTGGGCCCATGGACATCAACATTCACTCGAGTTTTCTTCCGCATGACGACCCGGAAGCCTCCCTTGCCTTTTATCGCGACATCCTGGGCTTCGAGGTTCGCCTCGACGTCGGCAAGGGCAAGATGCGCTGGATCACGGTCGGGCCTCCGAGCCAGCCGGGCACGTCGATCGTCCTGAACCCCCCGGCCGCAAATCCGGGCATCACCGACGACGAGCGCCGCACCATCGCGGAGATGATGGCCAAGGGCACCTACGCCACGCTGCTGCTGGCCACCAAGGACCTCGACGACGCATTCGAGCGGCTGCAGGCCAGCGACGCCGAGATAATCCAGGAGCCGACCGACCAGCCGTATGGACTCCGCGACTGTGCCGTGCGCGACCCCGCCGGCAACCTGATCCGCATCCAGCAGCTGCCGTGACCGCGCGCTACCGCTTCTCGGTCTGGCCCTCGGCTATCGCGTCCGCGGCCTTGGCCGCGGCCGAGCCCGCAATTCGACCGGAGATCTCCGGCGCCATCATCGCGAACCGGCCAAGTGCACGCTGATGGAGAGGCGCCACGGAGATTTCCGACTTGTCGCGCTCGATGGCGCGCACGACGGCATCGGCGACCTGCTTGGGCGTGCCCGTGCCCATGCCCGGTGGGGGCGCGGCGCCGCTGTCGGCGAACATCCCGGCCTCGCGGATCGCACCGGGCGAGATGACCGAGACGCCAATGCCGCTGCCCCGCAGGTCTTCTCGCAGATTCAGCGCGAACCCACGCAGGCCGAACTTCGTCGCCGCATAGATTGATGACCGCGGTAGAGAAACGAAGCCCGACATCGACGAGATGAAAACAAAATGTCCACTGCCGCGCCGCTGCCAACCCGGGAGTAGCGCACGGGTCATCCGCACGGGGGACTCGAGGTTGATACGCAGCGCGCGGCCGATCTGGTCTTGACTGAAGCTCTCCAACCGGCCCGATCCGGGTAGCGCCGCGTTGGCAACCAACACGTCGATATCGCCGGCCTTCTCGACCAATACGAGCGCCGCGCCCTCCTCGGCCAGGTCGCAAACGACCGTCGCGTGCCCTGCGCCGGGGAGGGATCCCGCGAGTTGCTCCAACTCCTCGGACTTGCGTGAGCTCAGGACGAGTGTCGCTCCGCGTGCAGCCAGCGCTTTGGCGATCGCTCGTCCCAAACCTCCCGTCGCGCCAGTGAGAAGGACCGTCTTGCCGTCAAGATCCATGCGCGAAATCTACCGCGCACGAAAAAGTTCCGAACCACTTACGCGGGTTCGGAACTTTTCCAACGAAGCGTGCCGGGGTTCAAGACCCCCGGTTGTAGCGGGTGAGGAAACCGACGGCGGCGACACCCGCGACGGCACCGATCACGCCCCACAGCACGACCGAGAACACCATCGACCCCAAGAACCAACCGAACGTCATTCCGATGTAGAGCACCCAGAGCAGGCGGAACACGCTCCAGGCCGCAATCACGGCCGCGGCGATGCCGATGTACAGGCTGCGCTGCCGATCGACGCGGTTGATCTGCTCTTCGATGCTGGTCGGGACGATCTTCATTTGCTGACTTCCTTTCGTGAGGCGCCGCCTCCCTGGCGGCGTCGTTGCGAAAAGTACAGACGGTGCGACGGGCTACCGATCCCAAAAACGTGCCTTCAGGCGGCCGGGGCGGTGCTCTCGACGTCTTCGTCAGTTGGGCGATTCATCTCGGCCTGGAACTGTCGATACCGCTCGGCGCGGCCAGGCCGGCGCCGGACGACCAGCCAACCGGCCCCGAGGACCACGAACCACAACGGAAACCATGCCAACGCGATGGCGGTTTCCCGTTGGGTCACCAGGGTCCAGATCACGAATGCGAAGAAGGCGAGGAGGACCCAGCACATCACCAGGCCGGCGGGCATTTTGTAGGCCGACTCGGCGTGACGCCGTGCGTGGCGGCGACGATAGACGAGGTAGCTGATGACGATCATCGCCCACACGAACATGAACAACAGAGACGAAACGGTCGTCACGAGCGTGAACGCATCCATCACCGAACCGCCGACGTAGAGCAACGGGATGGACGTGAGCAGTAGTGCTGCCGTGAGAAATAACGCGGGCGCCGGCACGCCACCGCGGTTCAGTCGGTGGAAGAGCGTCGGAGCGCTGCCTTCGTCCGCCAGACCGAAAAGCATACGGCCGGTGGAGAAGACCCCGGAGTTGGCCGATGAGGCGGCCGCGGTGATCACGGTGAAGTTGACGATCGATGCCGCGGCGGCAAGCCCCGCGAACGAGAACATCATCACGAACGGGGACTCGCCGCTGGGGAACTGCCGCCAAGGGACAACGGTGAGGATTGCCAGCAGGGCACCGATGTAGAAGATCGCCACCCGAAGCGGGACCGCGTTGATGGCGCGGGGCAGGGTGCGCCGCGGGTTGACCGTCTCCGCCGCCGCGCTGCCGACGAGCTCCACACCGACGAATGCGAAGAACGCGATTTGGAACCCGCCGACCACGCCCATAAATCCCGTTGCGAAGAATCCGCCGTCGTTCCAGAGGTTTTCGATCGTCGCCCGGTGACCTTGCGGCGACACGAAGCTGGTCGCCACAAGCACCACGCCGGCGATGATGAAGCAGACGATCGCGATGAGCTTGATCAAGGCGAACCAGAACTCGGCCTCCCCGAAATTGCGGACACCGAACAGGTTGAGGACGAGGATCAGTCCGACCGTCACCAGGACCGGTAGCCATGACGGCAAGCCGGGCCACCAGAACTTCGTGTATCCGGTGATCGCCACGATTTCCGCAATACCGGTGACGATCCATGCAAACCAATACGACCAGCCCAGGAAAAAGCCTGCCGCGGGGCCCAACAGGTCGGCCGAGAAGTCGACGAACGACTTGTAGTTCAGGTTCGACAACAGCAGCTCGCCCATGGCCCGCAGCACAAAGAACACGAAGAATCCGATGATCCCGTACACCAGCACAACCGCCGGGCCGGCCTGGGAGATCGATCGCCCGGACCCCATGAATAGGCCGGTGCCGATCGCGCCCCCGATCGCGATTAACTGAATGTGGCGGTTAGCCAACTCCCGATGCAGTTGCGGGACAACGGGATCGGGCCCGGCGACATCGTCCGACATATCTGTAAACGATGCCGACGATCTAGCCCGACGTCTTGACGACGAGCTTGCCGACGTTCTTGCCGTCGAACAGCATGTTGATCGCCGTCGGTAGCTGCTCGAAGCCCTCGACGACGGTCTCGAGCGGCGTCAGCCTGCCCTCCGCGATCAGGCCGGCGATCTCGCCGATCGCCTCGGGCGCGCGGCCGACGTGATCGAGGACAATGAAGCCCTGCAGCGTCGCGCTCTGGATGAGCAGGTTTCCGAAGGCGCGCGGTCCGGGTGGCGGGTCGGCCGAGTTGTAACCCGAGATCAGACCGCAGAGCGCGACGCGCGCGCGGATGTTGAGACGCGCGAAGACCGCGTCCATGATGTCGCCGCCGACATTCTCGAAATCGACATCGATGCCATTGGGCGTCGCAGCGGTGAGCTGGGCCATCCAATCGTCGGCACGGTGATCGACTGCGGCGTCAAAGCCGAGTTCGTCAGTCAGCAACGCACACTTCTCGGGTCCGCCGGCGATCCCGACGACGCGCGCGCCATCGGCCTTGGCGAGCTGGCCCGCCACCGAGCCGACCGCGCCGGCGGCGGCCGAGACGACCACCGTCTCACCCGGCTGTGGCTTGCCGATATCGCGGATCCCGACCCACGCGGTAAGGCCTGTCATGCCGAGCGCGCCCATGTAGGCGCTCGGCGAGACGCCCTCGGCAATGTCGACCGGGAACAACGGATTCGCGTCCGAGGTGACCGCGTACTCCTGCCAGCCGACAAGGCCCTGCATGGTCTGCCCGACCGCGTAGTTCGGATTCTTCGACGCGATCACCTCGCCCAGCCCGCCGCCGCGCATGACCTCGCCGATGCCGACCGGCGGCAGGTAGGTGGGTGTGTCGTTGATCCATGCGCGGTTGGTCGGATCCAGCGAGATCCAATCGACGCGCACCAGTACCTCGCCGTCGCCGATCTCGGGCACCGCCTCCTCGCTGAGCTCGAAGGTGTTGGGTCCGATGCGCCCCGACGGGCGTTCGCGCAGAAGGAAGCGGCGGTTTCGATCAGGCATGAGCGCACGGTACCGGACGCGCTGCCGCATCATTGGCCAACTCAGCTGCCGCATGCCAATTCGTCCAGACATAAACCACTGCGAGTGGCGTCGGCGTGTCTTCGCAACTGGTTATGTGTCGCGGAGTATTGGCCCGGACCGTTTTGCGACCGGCCCTTCAAAAGTCGGCCGTTGTGCGGGAGTGTTAGCCAGGTGACCATGTTGCGGGTTGTGGCGGTGTCGACCGCCTTGATGACGACGGCAGTTTTCTCGGCGGCTCGTTCGGCAAGTGCCGATCCGCCACCCACGCAGCAGATCAGCGTGATGGCCGTCGGGCCCGGCGGCGAGCCGATCAACGGCTATCGGGAGTCACCCTCAGGGGGCAATGTCGTCACCGTCAGCGACTGCGCACCGTCGCCGTCGGCGACGGCCGACAACGTCTACTACTGCTCGCCAAGCGCGGCCGGCGCCGGCACCTGCTGGCCGTCGACGCCCGGATCGCTGTTGTGCGTGGACAATCCCTGGGACAAGAGCCTGCACCGGGTGAGGTACAACGGTCAGCTCCCGCCGGTGCAGCCGGCCGCCACACCGGACCCGTTCGCGCTGGTCCTCGACGACGGCACTCGTTGCCTGCTGCGCAATGGCGGCTCCTGGAGTGGGCGCCCCGACGGCTACGTCGGCGGCTACGGATGCGGCGAAAGCTTCAACTCGAACCCCGCGGTGCTGTGCCCGGAAAGCCAGGGAGCCGGGACCTGCGTCGACCGCTCGGGGCCGGTGTGGACCGTCAAGGTTGGCCAACTTGGGTCGACCAGTCCGCTTCCGCCGCCCCAGACCCATGCGGTGAAGACCGCGTGGTTTGCCGGCGGTAAGGCCGGTCAGTAGGGCCGCGACAGGGCTGCTATAACGCAACATATGGCAGGCCCTGCGCATAGGATCACCCACGTTTCCGACACGGCCCGATGGACGGCCTTGCACCGGGCCACCGAATCGGCCCGTCCCGACGCCTTGTTCAACGACCCCCTCGCGGAACGTCTGGCCGGTGAACATGGCCGCGCGATCGTCGCGGGGGTTCCGCGGTCAACTCGCAACGGCTGGTGGCTGGTCGCGCGCACGAAGATCATCGACGACGCGATCGCCCGAGCCATCACCGATGGCTGCGACCGGGTGCTGAACCTGGCCGCCGGTCTAGACACCCGCCCGTACCGCTCGCAGCTTCCGCCCGAATTCACTTGGGTGGAGGCGGATCTGCCCAAGTTGCTCGAGGAAAAAACGCGGCTGCTGGCCGATCAGGAACCGCACTGCCGGCTGACCCGGACCGCCGTCGACCTTGCCGACCCACAGGCCCGTGGCGCCTTCCTCGACGACGCGCTGGACGGTGCCGGCAAAGCGTTCGTGCTCACCGAAGGCCTGTTGATGTATCTCGACGACCGTGACGTCGTCTCGCTTTCGGAGGCGATCAAGCGACCCGAGGTCGCCTGGTGGATGTTCGACTTCGCCTTCCCGGGGCTGAAGAACATGATGAACAGGAAGATGGCCGGCATGATGCAGAACGCACCGTTCAAGTTCGCGCCCGAGAATGGATTGGCCTACTTCGAGGACCTGGGCTGGCGCACTCTCGAAGCGGAATCACTTTTCGAGGCAGCTCACCGGTTCCATCGCCTGCCGCTGTTGATGCGCCCAGCCACGTGGCTGCCCCGGACGGATCCGCGTCACCCCGGCCGCCGGCCCTGGAGCGCGGCCGCCCTCCTCACCCACTGAGCCGTCTGAGCGGTGTTACCAGACGCGGATCCAGTCGACCAGCATGTCGGCGGGGTATTTACCCGGACCGGGGTCCTCTCCGCCGGAACCGGCAACCGCAAGATTGAAGACCGGATAGACGGTGTAGCCGGGGCCGTTGAAAGGCCAATCCGGAAGCGAGCTCGCCGGCACGTCGAGGTACGGTTGCGCGCCGTCGACGTAGTCTCTCCAGAACCGGATGCCCGCCGCATCCCACTGAGTGCGCCACGTGTGCCAGGCGCTGTCAATCGCGATGTTGTGGGTCTTCCACTCGCCACCGTTCGCTTTTGCGTGGACGGTGGTGGCCGAGGGCCACTTGCCGTTGCCGTACCACTCCATGACGTCGATTTCGCCCTGGTCGTCATTGCCCAGCCAGTATGCGGGCCAGGCACCCGCAGTCAGGCAATTGAGCTTGATCCGAGCCTCCCAGGTGTGGCCGACACCGCCCCGCCACAGGCTCTGAACCTTGCCGCTGAAGTACGTGGGGCCATCTTTCGCGGCACGGAGGACGAGGTTGGAGTTGCCGTCGACGAACACGTTGCCGCGATCGTCGCGGTACTGCCCGATGTTCTCGGGCCGCTCCCAAAACGTCGGGTCCTTGATCGTCTCGCGGGCCTTCGCAATCGCCCACTTCGACGGATCCGGAGCCGAGCCGGCCGGGCCGTCGAACTCGTCCTGGAAAATGTAGGTCCCGGTCTGGCCGCTGGGTGCGGCGGGCGCTGGCATCCGACCCGCGGGCGCATCGTCTCGGCGCGGGTAGGCGCGGGCCTCGGCGACCGGCAGCGCGGCCGCCAGCACGCCGATCCCGGCCGTCAGCATCATGCGGCGGCGATCCATCTCCGGCATAAGCAAGGCACGATAGCAGCCACCGCAGTGCAGAGTCGAAACGGGAATTGTGTCGGTGACCGCCGCTACGCTGTGGATCGCCCTCGGCCGGCAACGGACGACGGGCGGTACCGGCCGCGGAATGCGTCGAATTCATGGCTAATTCTCATCCTGACGGATGGTTTGGTCTCAGGTTCGCTGGGCATTCTTGGAATAACGATCCGGTAACCAGCGTTGGTCGTTTTTGCGGGCCGGTCTCGGGAGGAGTTGAAATCGTGGTGAAGGACTCGGGGGCGAAGGTCATTTTCCTTCAGTCCCATCCCACGTGGGTCGCGGCCCAGCGCCGTGAGCAGGAGCGTCGCGAAGCGATGCGCCGCCACCCGTCTGTTCGTGCTCGGCAGCACGCCGCCGCGTCGGGTGGTGCGGTTGTCCGCAACTTCACGGTGTACTCCAGCGCCGACACTTCGGCCTGAGCGTCAATAACTAACTGATACCGCGTCCATATATTTTGGTAGCCCGCCGGCGAATTGCCCGCGCGCGGATTAAAGACATTTACATCTGAGCCGAGCTCTACTACTCTCGGTAGTAGACAGCCGTTGGGAGGCGCAGATGTCCAACCACCCCGATCCACTGGCAATGCGGCGTTCCATGACCATGGCGATCTTGGTGTTCACCGCGGCGTTCGCCGTCCACGGGCTCGACCACCTTCGACGGGGGATGGCGGCATCGCCGCCGTCGATCATGGTTGGCGGGACGATCCAGGGATTGTTCGTGGCGGTCGCGCTGGTGCTCGTGTTACGCCGTCACCGATGGGCCTCCCAAGCGGCGATCGTGGTGGGTTTTGGCAGCGCGTTGGTGTTTACCTACGCGCATGTCCTGGCCACTTTCCTGCCCGGCTATCAAGACAGCTTCAGCTCGGGACCCCGCGTCAACGTCACATGGTTCTCGTGGCTCACGGCCGTTGGCGAGATCGGGGCCGGGTTGGTGCTCGGGTACGTAGGCCTGCAAGCACGGCGGCGTCCGACCGCGGACCTGGTGACCCCGGGCCGCCTCAACATCCCTTAAACGAAGCACCTTGCGGGACAAGGCCATAACCAATGCTGCATACCGAAGAATTCGTCGGCATAATCCTCTACGTGCCGCAAACACACAAAGCGAGGGCGCTCGCCAACCCGGCTCAGCCGCATAGCGCGGTTCTCCACGAATTGGAGCGCTACATCGAGGCCCACAATCCCGACGTGACCGACGTCAACGTGGTGAGCGCGACGGACACCGGCCAGGCCGACAAGACCCATAAGCCGGTGCGCCACTGGTACCACGTCACGTATGAAACCTGAAATCCCTCCGGCGGAACGACATCCCGTCAGCAGGGCGCCGTGATCATCGGCAACAAGTATTGGCGCACAAATGCGCGGGTGTCGTCGATGGTGGCGAGATTGATGCTGCTGTGTTGGGTAACGATGAATGACAGCGTCAGGCGGGTGTGCAGCTCGGCGACGGTGCGTAGATGGCGCTCCTGGTCGGGCGTGGTGCCGGCCGTGCCGTAGATGTCCGTCCTCAACTCGGCTGCGGATTGCTCGATGGCGAAGTCGAGGATCGGGCCGGCGTCGATCGTCAGGCTCGACAGGATGGTCTCAGGCTCGGTGCGCAGGAGTTTCTTCAGTAGGGCGTGTTCCCGCAAGAACGTCACCGTGAACACGGTCCCGTAGACCAGGCGGTCTTCGAGAGTGGTGGCAAGCGAACAGGCTTGTTCGTTGCCGTCGAAGTAGCGGCGCGCTTCGGCGAGGACGACAGCATCGATGAGGGCGGCCTTGGTGGGGAAGCGACGGTAGAGGGTCGCGCGCCCGACCCCGCTACGACGAGCGACGTCTTCCATCGTGATGCGCCGCATTCCGACGAGTTCGGCCTGCTCGAGAGTGGCGTCCAGGATGCGGCCGGTGATCTCGTCGGGGCGCTCCAGCTGGGCGAGCACGGCAGGCTCGGGCGCGGTGAGGCGCCGCACGAACTCTGCCGTTCGGCTTGTCGTCACGATCGCTCCTTGCTCGCTCATGTGGTTCGTCGTATCGTAGCCATTGATACGAGCGAGACATCACACGTCTTTTTGTCTCGCATCAGTAGCCTAGCGAGTTTTCTGCTGGTAGGGGGTTGGTATGGGCGTTCGTATGTGGGCCCGGTGGGTGGCCATGCACGGCGTGGCCCGGGCGTTCATGAAGGTTCAGGCGCGGCGCGGCGACCCGTTGGCCCGCCTGATCACCAGTCACGGTCGGGCCACCGATCCGTACCCACTGATGGAGGAAATCCGGGCGCGGGGACCGCTGGTGCGCATACCGTTTACGTGGGTGAGTGTCGATCACGATCTGTGTCGAGAAGTGATGCGCGACAAACGCTTCGGCGTGACAACGCCGTCCACAATGGACCTGCCGCGCCCACTGCGGACCCTGCTCTCACGGACCGACGAGGAGGGCGTCGCCAATCCGGTCGAACCGCCGGCCATGGTCGTCGTCGATCCGCCCGAGCACACGCGCTATCGACAACTGGTGGCGCAAAGCTTCACGCCGCGGGCGATCGACAAGCTCACGACCCGCGTCATCGAGGTGACCGACCACCTCATCGATCGGCTCGCCGACACGCCGCGGCCGGATCTGATCGCCGATTTCGCATCCCAACTGCCGGTGGCCATCATTGCCGAGATCCTCGACCTGCCCCCCGACACCCACCCGTGGATGTTGCAGTGGGGACACAGCGGGGCCCCACTGCTCGACATCGGGATCGGCTGGGGTACCTACCACAGGGCCATCGACAGCCTGCGCGGTGCCGATCACGAACTGCGCGAGCGCTTCCACCAACTGCGTGCCAGCGAGGCTGGCGACCACCCGTTCAGCCGGCTGGCCGCTGACGGCTCGCTGACCGACCACGAGTTCACGGCCAACGCCGCCCTGCTCATCGGCGCGGGCTTCGAGACCACGGTCAACCTGATCGGCAACG
>Ga0318516_10000156_pt1 | contig 17491 bp, 23 predicted proteins | sample GRESIP176b2f20_FD_202501 | JGI IMG/M metagenome (GOLD analysis project Ga0318516, IMG submission 202501) | Tropical soil microbial communities from Luquillo Experimental Forest, Puerto Rico - GRE.SIPMG.176b2f20 | ecosystem: Environmental > Terrestrial > Soil > Tropical forest > Bulk soil... | reverse complement strand
GCTCGAGCGTGGATGCCATCTGGCCTCCTCTTCTGATTGCCGGCCACTGGCGGCCGTCGTGCCGTCCGGCCCCGGCCCCGATAGCGTAACGAGGTGACCTCAACCGAGAAGATCGAGGCGTTCCTCGCTGAGCCGCGTAACGTCGTCGTGGCCGGGATCCGCCGCGACGGGCGCCCGCACCTGAGCCCGAACTGGTTCTACTGGGACGGCGAGCGGTTTTACGTGTCGACCACGAGGGGCCGCGTGAAGTATGCGATCTTCCGCCGGGACCCGAGGGCGCAGCTGCTCGTGGACGATCCCGTCGGCTTCCGGGCCGTGCTGGTTCCGGCCACTGTCGAGATCCGCGAGGACATCACCGCTGAGCTGCCCCGTTTCCGTGCCATCCGGGAAAAGTACGGCCTGGTGGTACCCGATGACGATGAGCATCTCCGGGCGCTGACGGCCGAGGGGCGGGTCCTGCTGGCCATGACGCCCGACCAGCCGCTCCCGAGCTGGACGGGCTGGGGGCTGGACTAAGTGGATGTTTGATCAATAGCCCGGGCGCCTATCGTGCCGCCGGATGGCCGGCGGGCCAGCTACTGCGTCGCGGCCTGGGCCGGCCCCGGTTCGTGCAGGAGCATCCTGGTGTAGAAGTTGCCGACCCAGGCTTCAAAGTCGTCTGGGCTGAGGCCGCGCCCGAGGGTAAGGCTGCGGTAGGTGCCGGGGTCGATGGCGATCCAGAACACCTCCTCGGCGTAGCGCTGGCCGATGTGGGGCGGCACGCCGGGTTTGGCCAGCAGCGTCGCCGCGGCCCATTGGGCGCCGGTGCGGCGGTTGCCGCTCATCTGGGCCCAGAGCGCGGCGATGTCGGGGTGCGCTGAGGCGGCTTGCTCGACGACCCAGAAGATGGGCGCGGCGCGGCTGCCGATGGAGCGTGTGTGGTGCGCGTGCAGCCGGAGCATGGCCGGTGCGTCAGGGGCGGCCTGCATGGCGGCGGCCGGCTCGCGGCCGGAAATGGGGACGGGGCGGATGTCTCCGGCGATGGCGTAGTCGACGGCCGTCTTGAGCAGTTCGGCCTTGGTGCGGTAGAGGGCCTCGACGGTCTTGACGGAGACGCCGGCCTGGTCGGCCACGGCGCGCATGGTGGCACCAGACCAGCCGAGGCGCTCGAAGACGTCCTTGGCGGCGGCCACGATCGCCTCCCGGGTGCGCGCGGCGGCGGCCGCCCGCTGGGGAGCGTGGTAGGGCCGCGCGGGGGGGTTGACGGGATCGGCAATATTCATTAGGGTCACACCCTATAGAAGTTAGTTAGGGTTCGACCCTATCAGATGGGCGGCCCTGGCCGGGGGGAGAACTTCGATGACCACCAGCACCTACACCGGGACGACCGCTTTGTGCATCCGCAGCATGCACCTCATGGCCGACGGGAGCAGAGCGGACTTCGACGGGGTGTACAGCCCGGATGCGGTCAACCGCGAGGCAGCCGCGGAGCCGCCGGCCGCCCGGCAGCCCGGGCCCGCCGGGTTCTACGCCACCGCCGGGTGGCTCCGCGCCGCGTTCTCCGGCCTGCGCTGGGAGATCCACCAGACCGCCGAGCAGGATGACCTGGTGGTCGTGCACGCGACCATGTCCGGCCGCCACACCGGTGAGTTCGTCAGATACCGGCCGGGCACCGCCATCGTGGACGCCGTCATGCCGCCCACCGGCAAGGAATTCGCCGCCACCCAGACCCACTGGTTCCGCACCCGGGACGGCATGATCACCGAGCACTGGGCCAACCGCGATGACCTGGGCATGGCCCGGCAGGCCGGGTGGGTGCCCCCATCGCCGGCCTTCCTGCTGCGCGCGGCGATCGCCAGGCGCCGCGCCCAGAAGCGCCCAGCCTGAAGGGGCGGGCCAACGTCGGCTTCGCCAGCAATTCAGCCTCGTGAACCCGTCCGGGCCGGCTACCCATTCCGGTACGCGCCTGGTACAGATTGTGTAGCTGGCGCTCTGTTGCTCGGACCATAGGGCCAGGTGGGAGGGGTAATGGCCATCGAACTGGTGCCGCTGTGCACGCTGCGAATTCAGTTGAAGCCGCCGATCGCGGCAGGCGCAGGGCCGACCGGAACGCGACTGATCGTCGAACTGGTGAGTGCCCAGGTGAAGGGGGACCGCCTGAGTGGCGAGATGCTGGGAGCCGCAGCCGCGGACTGGATGATCGTCGGTCCGCAGGGCACGGGAACGGTTGACGCCCGGGCCACGCTTCAGACTGATGACGGCGCGGTCATCTTCGTGCAGTACAACGGCCGATTGGACACCTCGCAGGGCTGGCAGTTCCCGATGACGGCCTACGTCGCGCCTCGCTTCGAGACGGGCGACGAGCGTTATGCGTGGCTCAACCGCATTCAGGCGGTCGGCAAGGGAATCCTCTACGAGGATCTTTCGCTCGACTACGAGTGGTATGAGGTCCGTTAGCGCACTACGCAGTGACGGATCGGGGCGTTGCGGTCCGGTCAGGCCGGCCTGCGCGCCCTGGGGAGCGAGGCGACGACCAGGTCGTAGGAGTCGGCGAGCAGGTCGGTCACCATCTGATCAGGCAGCGAGCCATCGAGCGTGATCGTGTTCCAGTGCCGCTTGTTCAGGTGGTACCCGGGCGCGATGGCCGGGTACGTGGCCCGCAGCTGCGCCGCCAGGTCCGGCTCGCATTTGACGCTCAGCTGCAGCGGCTCACCGTCGAGCGGGCACAACGCGAACATCTTCCCGCCGACCTTGAAGACCGAGACCTCATCCCCGAACGGGAAGTCTTCCACGGCACCCGGGAGGGCCAGGCACTGCACCTTGAGCTCATGCTGGTCCATGACCCGCGTCCGCTACCCCCCGTCGCGCGCTCCCGATTCCGATTCCTCGGACCAGCCTAGTTCGGCAAGGTAGTCGGCCATCTGCTGGTCGGCCCCCTCGTAGTAGCTGGAGACCCGCCCCCTGCTGGCCCCGTCGCCATCCGCGCCCGGTTGCCCGCCAGGCTCCGCGGCTGGCGCATGGGCACCGGGCCCCGCCCCGTTGAGGTGCGCCGGCGCCTGCTCCGGGCGGGCCGGCTCGTGCGCGTCAGGCTCCGGCTCGTCCGCGCCAGCCTCCGGCTCGTGCGCGTCAGGCTCCGGCTCGTCCGCGCCAGCCTCCGGCTCGTCCGCGCCAAGCTGCGGATCGTCCACGCCAGAGTCGGCGTCGGCGACCTCGCTGACCTGCGGTGGCGCCTGATCGAGCCCGGCCGCCTCGCGGGCGCCGGGATCTGGATCCGCCTCGCTCTCGCTCAGCCCGGGCACGACAGTCGCCTCGGCCGGGGCCGTCTCCTCACTAGCCAGCCCGGCAACCTCACCGGGCCTCTGCGCAAGCCGGTCGCTCCACCAGCGCCGCACCACGATCCAGGCCGCCAGCATGATCGCCACAGCACCCAGCGTCGCGTCGATCAGCAGCAGGTGCGGCACGGTCACACCCCCCAAGGTCAGGCGGTCCCACCGTGTCCCGTACCCGCTCAGGCCGGCCGGTACCACCCGATCTGTGGATATCGCGGTGAAGCCGCCGGGGACGCGGCGATGCCAGCAACTGCCAGCCGGGGCATACCCTAGCGTGCTCACCATGACGGACAACCACGAGGAAGTTCTGCGCGAGCCGCCGGTCGCCGGAAGCGAGGCGGACACCCTGATCGGCTCCCTGGAGCGCCAGCGCCGGATCCTGGCCTGGAAGAGCGAGGGCCTGGACGCGGCCGGGATGAACGCGACGGTGGGCGCCTCGTCGATGACCCTGGGCGGGCTGCTCAAGCACCTGGCCCTGGTCGAGGACGAGTACTTCTCCCGGAGACTGCTCGGCCGAGATTTCGGGCCCCCGTGGGACACGGTGGACTGGGATGCCGACCCGGACTGGGAGTGGCACTCGGCCGCCGCGGACACCCCCGAGCAGCTGCTGACACTGTGGCGGGAGGCCGTGGCCCGCTCCCGTTCGGCCGTCAGCGAGGCGCTGACCGGCGGGGGCGTGGACCAGCTGGCCCGGTTCACCGGGTCCGGCGGCCGGTCACCCAGCCTGCGCCGGATCCTGATCGACATGATCGAGGAGTACTCGCGGCACGTCGGCCACGCGGACCTGATCCGGGAGTCGGTCGACGGGCTCCTCGGGGAAGACACGCCGACGTGACATCGCGGTGCTATTCGCGCCGGCGGTGCCCGGCCTGGTGGCGGATAGCCTGAGGCCAGGAGCTGCGAGATGGCTGACACGGCTGATTCGCGCCGGCGCTGGGACACCGACGACCGGTTCGTCGGCGTGGCCGATGCCAGCTCCTTCGCCGGCGCCGTCGAGGAGCTGGCGGCCCTGGCCCGGCGGCCGGGCTGGGTCGCCGAAGAACCCGAGGTTCACCTGGTCCCCCATCTGCGCGGCGCCTCCGGCGCAGCCGGGCTACGGCTGATCAGCTGCGATGCCGGGGACGATGGCGTCCTGGAGTTGGCGGCCGAGCACGGTCCAGGAGACAGTAGCGGTGAGATCCGGTGGCGGGCCTGGGCCCTGATCGGGGCCGTGGCCGAGCCCGCAGCCAGCGTGCGTGAGCGGCGCGACGGCGACACGATAATCTTCGAGATCATCACCGGCATACCTGACCGCTCCGGCCCGTTCGCCAGCCACGGCCACACGCTCCGGCTCACGATCCGCCCGCCGGGCGCTGCCTAGGCCGCGGGCCACCGCACTCGCAGGCCTGCCCCGCGGGGCGGGTACCGGCCAGATTCCGGCGAACCGGTCGGGAGGTGGGGCGTGGACTTGGAAGTGCGGCCGGAAGCTCTCACCCGCACGGCGCTGGAGGAGTACGCGGCCGTCTCCATCGCCTTCGTGGTCGACCGGATCCTGCAGGTGACGCTCGCTGATGGCGGGCTGGGCGGCATGGTGCTCACCGAGGCCGCCGTCGCGCCGCCGTACGTGAAGGACTATGACGCCATCGAGGAAGCAGGGCCGCCGGCCCGCTGGCCGGAGCGCTTCGACGTCTCGGGCTGGGGCCTGATCTGCGGCCGCCGGGACGGCGCAGTGGTCGGCGGCGCGGTGATCACGCCGAAGACCCCGGGCCTTAACCTGGCGGACGGCCGCGACGACGTCGCCGTGTTGTGGGATATCCGGGTCTCGCCGGGCGAGCGGGGCGCCGGCGTCGGGTCCGCGCTGCTTCGGGCCGCCGCGGAATGGGCCAGAGCCCGCGGCTGTGAATGGCTCAAGATCGAGACCCAGAACGTGAACGTCGCGGCCTGCCGTTTCTATCAGAAGATGGGCTGCGCCCTGGGCGCCATCGACCGGTTTGCCTATCCCGAACTGCCTGGCGAGGTCCGGCTGCTGTGGTGGAAGCCGCTGATACCAGGAGCGATGAAATGAGAAGCCAGAGGACATGCGGCCTCGGAGGGTGACGTGGCAGGGACGTTTGATCCGTTGAGTGACCTGAACGTCGATTTGGCGGAACAAGAACAGCTCCGCCGTGCCCTGGGCGCGGGTGACGACGACGATCTCAGGGCCCGGGTGAAACAGCTCCGGATTATCGCCGCGAAGGAGATCGTCGACTGGCTGCTGGGACGTCGCCGGTATATCACGATCGCGGAGGGCGATGCCGCCCGGATACTGCAAATTTTCCGGGACATCCGCAAGGAGTCACCGACGCTGGCCGCGCTGGCCAACGATTTCGATCTGAGCCCGGGCCGGTCCGCAAGTATCGCGGCCCGCCTGCGCTACGGGGAGGGCCGCACCTTCGAGGCCCTCCGCTATCAGGCCGCGCGGCAGGCCATTGCCGCCAAGCTTCCGCAGCGCCCGAAGGACCTTGACGAGCGCCAGGCGCTCTACCTCACGCCCGATATCTCCGAAATCATCATGCAGGTAGCCGTCTCCATCATGCTCGACACCGCCCAGCAAGCCAAGGGAGGCAAGTGGGAGAACGCCGAGATGCCAGAGGAACGGCGCAAGCGCGGGCTCGCGGTAGTTACCGCGAGCCTGCGAATGTGGGGATTCATTCAGGCAGAACTCGACAGCCGTGCTAAGTCTCTCGGCACGACATGAGCGAAGCAGATCTCTTCGCGCTGTACGGAGCCCTCGCCGCCGTGGCCGCGATCACCACGGCGCTGCAAGCGGCCGTGGCCCTGCTTCCGCTGTCCCAGTACGACAGCGTAGACGGGCGCAGGCGCAATAGCGCACCGGGCGAGCAGGCCTATAACAACGCAACTCGCGACGCGAGGGGCTACTATCGCTCGGGCTGGATCCTGAACGTCGGAGCTGTCGCCGTCAACGCTGCCGTGCTCGTGTCGTGGGGCTATGTCGCCTGGCAACCGGTCAAAGGCCCCTCGTGGTTCCTCTGGCTTCCGTTCTGCGCGGTCGCCGCCGCAGCCGCCTTTCTGGTAGGGGTCGCGGCCACCGGGCTCTACCGGCTTCACGGCGTCCGGAGGTGACGCGGCGCTGGCCGTGTGCTAGCGCCTAAAGGCCGGGGTCACGGCGGCCGAAGATGGCCAGCAGCCGGGTCAGGTCGCCGGCGTCGCCGGGCACGGCGCGTTCGGGTCCGATCAGGCCCGACATGCGCGCTACGGGAGCAAACTGCCGCGCTGGCCCCAGCGCGTCGCGGACCAGGCCCGGGTCGAGGACGGCGGCCTGGCCCGTGGCCTGGGCCAGATCCCACGTGTGCACCAGGATCTCCATCGGGTACCGCTCCAGGAACTCGCCCAGCGGCATCTGCCCGCCCCACGGCAATGGCACGGGCCGGGCCAGCGCCGCGGGGTCCAGTACCGCCATCATGTCGGCCCGCGCCGCGCGCCACGCGGCCAGCGGGTCATCTCCGGCCGCAGATCGCGGATCAGCAGCGCCATTGGCCTCATCAGGATCTGGGTCATCACGCCAGGTCGCGTACTGCTCGACCGCCCGCAGGTTACCGATCACGTGACCGGCGACGTCGGCAGCGCACCAGCCCTGGCACGGCGACGGCGCGTCCCAGCGGTCAGGCGCCACCCCAGCGAGCACGGCCTCAAAGCCGTCTAGCGCACGAACGAACCCGTCCAGAACCACACCTGCCAGTATCGGTCCGGGCCACCCGCGCCACGCGACCGTTCGCTACCCGGGGAACATGCCAGCCTGCTCGCGGCGGCGTCAAAACCCTTTGAACGACCAGGGCCGCGCGTCCTACGATCGGCGCATGTCACGTCGATGACCTGACGCCGTCGCGGGCCACAGCCCGGCGCGGCGCGCGGCCCCGGGCGCTCCAGTGCAGCCCCGGGACTCGTCCCAGCTCATCGACCGGCGAGGTTCCCATGCCAGCGCTGCAGCAGATCGGCTCGCAGCATCCGCGGATCAGACAGATCCGCCACATCGCCAGCAACGGCGCGAACGGTCAGCGTCAGTTGCTCGTCGCCGAAGGCCTGTGGGCGCACGGCGTCCTGGTCGACCTGGACGCGGCCATCGAGACGTTCCTGTGGTGCCCGGAGGCGGCGTACTCGCCCGACGCGCATGAGCTCGGCGCCCAGGTCGCCGCGCGGGCCAGGTGCGCCTACCGCATCTCCCCGCGGATCCTGGACCGGCTGTGCGAGCGGGAACGGCCCGAGGGCATGGTTTCGCTGGTGGCGCTCCCGGCCTGGGATGCGACCCGGATCGAGCTGCGGGCCGAGGCCCTGGTGCTGGTCGCTGACGCGATCGAGATCCCCGGCAACCTGGGAACGCTGCTGCGAACCCTCGACGCCTGCGGGGCCGACTGCCTCATCCTGACCAACCGGCGCACCAGGCTGAGTCACCCCAAGGTCTTCCGGGGCAGCCGCGGCATGAACCTGCGCGTGCCGGTCCTCGAGTTCGCCGAGCCCGCCGGCGCCGCGCGCTGGCTGCGGGACCGGGGCTTCGCGGTCTTCCTGGCCACGGTCGGCGCGGACGCGAAGCCGTATCAGCAGGTCACCTTCGGCCGGCGCACGGCGGTCGTGGTCGGCAACGAGCGCACGGGCATCACGCCATCCTGGCTGGAGCACGCCTCAGACAAGATCACGATACCGATGCACGGGCGGGCCGACTCGCTCAACGTCGCGGTCAGCGCGTCGATCCTGCTGTACGGCGTACGCGAGCGCCGGGACCACGGGCAGTGATCAGGGCCGGAGCGGGGGCTCACCACACCCCCGGCACCAGCCGCTTGCGGCCGGCCGCGAAGCGCTCGTAGTCCGCGCCCAGCTCGCGGGTCAGCTGCCGCTCCTCGGCGCGGATACGCACCACCAGGCCGGCCCCGCCCAGCACCGCGACGGCCACCAGGCTCCAGATGTCATCACAGGCCAGCGCGATCCCGGCCAGCACCAGCGCGATCCCGGTGTACGACGGGTGGCGCACGAACCGGTACGGCCCGCCGGTCACCACCCGGTGCCCGGGCTGGACGTTGATCTGGTACTGGAAGAAGCGGCCCAGGACGGCGATCGACCAGACGCGCAGCCCGACGCCGATGGCGATCAGCGTCACGCCCGCCACGACCGGCCAGACCGCGCCGCCCGGCCACGGCAGCCGGCCGCGGCGGCCGAGTATCTCCGCCGCCACAAAGGCGGCCGCGAGGCAGGCCACCAGGACGAAATAGGTGGGGTCCGAGGGCGCGGGACCCTTCGCGCGCAGCCGCTGCAGCACCCGCATCACGGCCTCGAACACCAGCCAGGTCGCCGTGGCCACGATGAACGCCGTCTGGGCCGCGCCGTGCTGGAAAACCAGCGGCTCGGTCACCCCGTCACTGGGTCCCTTTCATCCGTCGATCTCGGGCTCAGAATACGTGGGCGGCCACTGGGCATCACCGGGCCGCGGCCATCGCCATGGCGGGCGGGCCGGGCCGGCCGATCTCGCCCGCGCCGGACAGGTCCCGCAGGTAGCCCAGCACATCCTCCATCCGGTCCGGCCTGCCGCGGGCGGCGATGTACCCGTCCGGCCGGACCAGGATGACGGACCCGGCCCTGCGGTCGCGGACGGCGCGCCCTCCCCGGGAGCCGCCGGTAACCAGCTCGAACAGGTCCCGGTAGGGCTCCAGGGCCGGGCCGGCCAGCGCGCCGGCCGGGTCCGTCCCGGTGGTGACCATGACGTGGCGGCCGCGGCGCAAGACGGCGAAGAGCCTGCTGGTCCCCTCGGCCGTGCGCACCTCGATGTCGGAGGCCCGCTGCCCGGGCCGGGGCCGGCGGTGATCCCGGCCCGGCCGGGTGAGGCTGCTGGCAGGGTAGGCGACGTTCACCTGGGTCCAGCGGCGAACCGCGCGCTGGTGGACCGGGCCGACGGCGAAGGCGGCCGGGATGATGGCGTCCCGGAGCGCCCGCTTGACCGGATGGGTCATGGTGCCGAGCCGGACCAGCGTGTGGGTCAGGCCCAGGACCTGCCCGGCGACGGGCTCGCGTTCCCGGCCGTAGGTGTCGAGGAGCTGATCGGGGGCGCGGCCGCCCGCGACCAGGGCCAGCTTCCAGCCCAGGTTGTGGGCGTCGGTGATCCCGGTGTTCATGCCCTGGCCTCCGGCCGGGGTGTGGATGTGCACCGCGTCGCCGGCCAGCAGCACGTGCCCGCGGCGGTAGGTGCCGGTGGACCGGCGGTGGCAGTTGAAGGTGGCGAGCCAGGTGGGGTCGGACACCACGACCCGTTCCGGCGCCCGCTGGTCGACCAGCCGCTGGATCTCGGCCAGATCAGGAGGGCCGGGGGGACGGTCACCAGCGAACGGCAGCGTCAGCCGCCACTGGTGCCCGCGCATCGGGAAGCAGATCAGCGGCACGCCGTCGGACCGGAAGAAGGCGTGGACCTCGTCCTCGGCGCGGGCCCAGTCCAGCCGGACGTCGGCCAGCAGCCAGTCCTGCGGATAGGGATGGCCGGGGAATAGGAGGCCAAGCTCGTGGCGGACCCGGCTGTGCGCGCCGTCGCAGCCGACCACGTAGCGGGCCGTGATCAGGCGCGGCTGGCCGGCCGGGTCCCGGACGCTCGCCGTGACGCCGTCCGCCCCGTCGCGCAGGCCGGCCAGCTCGGTCCGCTGCTCGATCACGCCGCCTAGCTCGGCGACCCGGGCGCGCAGCAGGCTCTCGGTATCGTGCTGGGGAATATCGAGCATGAACCCGTAGCGGGTGCCGTTGCGCGTCAGGTCGATGGCGAGCCGGCGGCGGCCGTCGGTGTAGAAGCAGAACCGCTGCACGACCTGGCCGCACTCGACGAAGCGCTCGGCCAGGCCCATGAGGTCGAGAACTTCCAGCGCGCGGGCGTGGATCGCGACCGCCCTGGTCTCCAGGTTCACCCCGTCGCCCTTGTCGATGATGCGCGTGGTGATGCCCCGTGCCAGCAGGTCCGCGGCCAGCACCAGGCCGGTGGGCCCGGCGCCGACCACCAGGACCTGGCAATCCGGGCGGGCGGCGCGCGGAGTGGCTTGAATGTCGTTCATGCAGGCCACGCTCCGCCCGGCGGCGGCCAGCGTCATCTGAAGGACTACCTAGGGACTACGATGCGCAGCCCGCGGGTGCCGGCCAGCAGTTCCGTCACCACCGAAGCGGCCGACAGCAGGTGCTCGAAGTTGTCCAGGACGAGCAGGAGCGTGCGGTTTCGCAGGTGATGGGCCAGGTGCTCGACCAGCGGTCGCCCGCTGGGATCGGGCAGGCCAACGCTCTGGGCGATCGACGACGGCACCAGCCGGGGATCCGTGACCGGCGCCAGCCGGATGAAGTACATCCCGTCGGGATAGTCGCCGGCCACGCCCGCGGCCAGCTCGATACACAGGCGCGTCTTGCCGCTGCCGCCGGGCCCGGTCAGGGTCAGCAGGCGGCAGCGTCCCAGGCGCTGCCTCGCCTCGGCCAGCTCCTGCTCCCGGCCGATGAAGCTGGTCAGCGGCTGGGGCAGGCGGGCAGATCCGCCGTCGAGGCCCCCGCGCGAGGGAGAACCTAGGCCGACGCGTCCCATCGAGGCATCCGACATTCCAGATCAGCCCGGTGCTGTTCGCCGGGTCCGGGATCGCGGGCCGACCGGCCCTGTACGCACAGCATAATCAGGCGCGGCCTCAGGAGCACGGATCAGCCCCGGACGCCAGAGGGGCCGGGCCAGCGGGCTACGAGACGGCATCCGGCCTCCCCCGGTTGGCGGCACGCCCATCTGCTAACCAGAGCACCCGGGCCGCCAGGAGATACCTCCCAACGGCCGGGTTCGGGGTTGCTTACCTCTTGACGAGGTCTGTCCTCCAGGCTTATGTTTCCTGAAACGTTGTTCGGCGATGTCGAACAGGTTTCGAAGTCGCCACCGCACCGCCCGGAGGAGGTGAGGAGCCCCGGCACCCGGGCCCGTCACCGGCGCGCCGCGGGCTACCCGAATGGCAGCACCACCCAGCACCCTGCAGAAGCTCGCCGCCGAGTTCCTCGGCACCGGCTTCCTGGTCTTCGTCGGCGCCGGCTCGGCCGCGGCGACCGGCGTGATCGCGGCCGGCACGAAGGCCCCGTTCTCGATGGCCGAGCTCGGGATGATCTCGTTCGCGTTCATGCTCGTCATCGTGGGCGCCGTGTACGCGATCGGGCACATCTCGGGCGGCCACATCAACCCGGCGGTGACGCTGTCGCTGGCGGTGTCCGGCAAGTTCGCCTGGCGCGAGGTGCCCGGCTACTGGGCCGCCCAGCTGGCCGGCGCGATCGCCGGCGCGGCCGCCATCTACCTCACCCTGGGCCGGCTGGCCACGATCGCCGCCGGCGGCGGGGTGACCTCCTACAACCCGGCCACGATGGGGTTCGGCCGGGCCATGCTGATCGAGGCGCTCGGCACGTTCATCCTGGTCTTCGTGATCTACGGGGTCATCGACCACCGGGCGGTGCCGGGCTGGGCGCCGATGGCCATCGGCGCCATCGTCTTCGCGATCATCATCATCCTGGGCCCGGCGACCGGGGCGGCCATCAACCCCGCCCGCTACCTGGGCGCCGTGTTCATGCTGAAGGCCTTCGGCGGGAAGGTGCTGTGGTCCCAGGTGCCCGCCTACCTCATCGGGGAACTGGCCGGCGGGGTCCTCGGCGGCCTCGCTTGGGCGGCGGTCGGCCGGGTCCGCGCCGACGCCGCGTTCACCAGCCTCGCGCCGGCCGACCCGGTCCCGAGCACCGAGAAAGTCCAGGAGAGCACGCCATGAAGAAGCTGATCAACTCGCCCGACACCGTGGTGGCCGACGCCCTGGCCGGGGTGGCCGCGGCGCACCCCTCGCTGGCCGTCGACATCGAGAACAAGGTGATCACCCGGGCCAGCAGCCCGCAGGCGGGCAAGGTAGGCCTGGTCTCCGGCGGCGGCTCGGGTCACGAGCCGCTGCACGGCGGGTTCGTCGGGTACGGCATGCTCGACGCCGCCTGCCCGGGCGAGGTGTTCACCTCCCCGGTGCCCGACCAGATGCTCGCCGCGACCAGGGCCGTCAACGGCGGCGCCGGGGTCCTGCACGTCGTCAAGAACTACACCGGCGACGTGCTCAACTTCCAGATGGCCGCCGAGCTGGCCGCCGACGAGGGCATCGAGGTCGTCTCGGTAGTGACCAACGACGACGTCGCGGTGCAGGACTCGCTGTACACCGCCGGGCGCCGCGGCGTGGGCGCGACCGTGTTCGTGGAGAAGATCGCCGGCGCGCTCGCCGAGGAGGGCGCGGGCCTGGACAAGGTCGCCGGCGTGGCACGCGAGGTCAACGAGCGGTCCCGGTCCTTCGGCGTGGCGCTGAGCTCATGCGTGGTCCCCGCCGCGGGCAAGCCGACCTTCGACCTGGCCGAATCCGAGATCGAGATGGGCATCGGCATCCACGGCGAGCCCGGCCGCCGCCGCGTCCCGATGGCCACCGCGAGCGATCTCGCCGCCGCCGCGCTCGACGCCATCCGCGCCGACCTGCCGCTGTCCGGCGACCTGCTGGTGATGGTCAACGGCATGGGCGGCACGCCGCTGCTGGAGCTGTACGTGGTCTTCAACGAGGTACGCCGGTACCTGGAGGGCCAGGGCGGCCGGATCGCCAGGAACCTGGTCGGCAACTACATCACCAGCCTGGAGATGCAGGGCTTCTCGGTGACGGTCTGCCAGCTCACCGACGCGCTCGCCCGGCTCTGGGACGCCCCGGTGGACACGCCCGCCCTGCGCTGGGGACGCTAGTCCCACTAGCTCCCAGACCGCAGGAGAAACCCATGGATGCTGACGTCTTCCGCACCTGGATCACCACCGCCGCCGGGGTCATCGAGGAGCAGCGGGACCACCTGACCCAGCTGGACGCGGCCATTGGCGACGCCGACCACGGCATCAACCTCGCCCGGGGCTTCTCGGCGGTGGTCACCGCGCTGGAGACCGCCGCTCCGGCGACGCCGGGCGCTGTCCTGACGCTGACCGGGTCCACGCTGATCTCCAAGGTGGGCGGGGCCTCCGGCCCGCTATACGGGACGGCGTTCCGCGGCGCGGGCAAGGCGCTGGGCGACACCGCCGACGTGGACCTGCCGGGCCTGGCGGCCGCGCTCGAGGCGGCGCTCGCCGGCGTGCAGCGGCTCGGGGCGGCCCGGGAGGGCGACAAGACGATGGTGGACGCGCTGGCACCGGCGACGGGAGCCTTCAGCAAAGCGATCGCGGAGGGGGCGTCCGACGCCGACGCCCTCACCGCGCTCGCCGAGGCCGCCCAGGCCGGGGCGGCGGCCACGATCTCGATGCAGGCGCTCAAGGGACGGGCGAGCTACCTCGGGCCGCGCAGCGTCGGCCACGAAGACCCCGGGGCCGCCTCGACCGCGCTGATCCTCGGCGCCCTTCGCGACGCCGCGCTGGCGGGCCGATGACCCAGGCCAGCCGGTTCCGCGGCGTGCCGGTGTCCGAGGGGGTGGCGGCCGGGCCCGTCTTCCCCGGCGACACCCCGGCCGGTACCCGGCCGGCGACCCCGGACGAGGTGGCCGGGGCCTTCGCCGCCGTGGCGCGGGAGCGGTCCGCGCTGGCGCGGCGGCTGCGGGAGGAGGGCCGCGGCGACGAGGCCGACATCGTCGACATCGGCGCGCTGATCTCGGCCGATCCCGCCCTGGTAGACCCGGCCGTCGCCGCGGTCCGCGGCGGCGCCGACGCCGCGGCCGCGGTCGAGTCCTCGGCGGCGGCGCAGGCCGCGGCGATCGCCGTGCTGGCCAACCCGGACCTGGCCGCCCGGGCCGCCGACGTGCGCCAGGTCGCCGCGGCCGTGCTGGCCCACCTGGCCGGCGGTCCCGCGGCACCGCCCCCGCCGGGGAGCTTCATCCTGGTCCGGCGCGAGGTGGACCCGGCCGACCTGATCCGCCTGGCCGAGGCCGGGCTGGCCGGCGCGGTGTCGGTCGGCGGCGGGGCCAGCTCCCACGCCGCCATCATCGCGCGGGGGCTGGGCGTGCCCATGCTGGCGGGCGCGGACCCCGGGGTGCTCACGGTACCGGCGGGCCGCCCGGCCATCGTGGACGGGACGGCCGGCCACCTCATCGTCGACCCCTCGCCAGCGGAACTGGCCGCCGTGACCGGGCCCGCGGGCCCGCGGCGGGCGGCCGGGCCCGGTGGCCGGGCGGGCGTGAGCGCTGCGGGCTCCGCTCCCCTGCGTACCGCGGACGGCCAGGAAGTCACCTTGCTGTGCAACGTGGCGTCGGCCGCGGAGACGCGGCTCGGCCTGGCCGCCGGGGCCGCGGGCGTCGGCCTGCTGCGCACCGAGATCCCGTTCGTCGGGGCCAGAGCATGGCCGTCCCAGGACGATCACCGCCGCGCGCTGGATCCGGTGCTGAGCCTGCTGGCAGGCAGGTCGGCGGTGGTGCGGCTGCTCGACTTCTCCGGCGACAAGATCCCGCCTTTCCTGGCCGGCCGGCCAGCCGGCCTGGCCGCGCTGCTCAGCCAGCCCCGGGCCCTGGGCGATCAGCTCCGCGCCGTGTTGCGCAGCGGCCGGGAGACCCGGCTCGCCGTCATGGTGCCGATGGTGGCCAGCGTGGACGAGATGGCCCTGGTGCGGGCGGCCCTGGCCGAAGCGGCCGGCGCGGTCGGCGCCGACCTGCCCGAGCTGGGCATGATGGTGGAGCTCGCCGCCACGGCCTCGGCCGCCAGCGCGTTCGGGCCGGCCAGCGACTTCTTCTCGATCGGCACCAACGACCTGACCAGCCAGGTGCTGGGACTGGACCGGGCCGATCCGCGGATGCGCCCGGCCCTGGCGGCGGACCCGCGGGTCCTGGCCCTGGTCTCCCAGGTGGTGCAGGCCGCCGCGGCCGCGGGAGTGGGCGTCTCGGTCTGCGGTGACGCGGCCGCCGACCCGGCCGTGCTGCCGTTGCTGATCGGCCTGGGCGTGCGCCGGCTCAGCGTGGGCCCGGCACGACTGCCGCAGGTGGCGGAGTGGATCGCGCAGGCCGACAGCTCGGCGTGCGCCGCCCTGGCCGGACGGGCCCTGCAGGCGGTCGCCCCGGAGCAGGCCCACCTGAGGGTGTCATGATCTCAGCTCAGCGCCGTCAGCACCGCGCCGCCCCGGGCCGCCCCGAGGTCCCGGGAGATGGCCCGCGCCGCTTCGGTGACGGCGCGGACCAGTTCCCGGCGCGTGGCCGGGGCCAGCAGCCGTTCCGCGGCGCCGACCACGCCGATCGCGCCCGCCACCACGCCGTCCCGGCCCACGATCGGCGCGGCGATGCCCGCGTCGCCCACGGTGGCCTCCTGGTCCTCGACCGCGTAGCCCTGGTTGCGCACCTGGGCGAGCGCCCGGCTGAGCGCGACCCGGCCGGTCTTCGTCCGGCCGGTCAGCGGGGCCAGGTCGCCGGCCATCGCGGCGGTGCGCTGCGCGTCGGGCAGGTATGCCACGATCGCGTGCCCGAGCGCGCAGGCGTGCCACGGGATGGCCGCGCCCACCTCCAGGATCTGCACGGTGTTATCCGGGCGGAACACGTGGTGCAGCACGATCACCCTGCGGCCGGACAGGCTGGCCACCCAGACCGCCTCGTTCGCCCGCTGGGCGAGCGACTCCGCCCACAGCAGGGAGCGGGCCCGCAACTCGGAGCCGTCCAGGTAGGCGTTGCCCAGCAGCAGCACGGCGGGGCCAAGGCTGTACTTTCCGGTGTCCGCGTCCTGCTCGACCAGGTCGTGCTTCTCCAGCGTGCGCAGCAGCCCGTGCACCGTGGGCTTGGCCAGGCCGGCCCGTTCCGCGATCTCGGTGACGCCGAGACGGGGGGTACCAGAGCCGAGGATGGCCAGGATCCGGGACGCGCGCTCCACCGATTGGATCATGACAACCTTTCAGCAATGTCGAACACGATTCAGGATATGCCATGAGCCGCGACGTTACGGTAGGGATCGTCCTCGTCTCGCACAGCGCCGCGCTGGCCGAGGGGGCCGCGGAACTCGCCGCCCAGGTCAGCGGGGGCACCGTGGCCATTATCCCGGCCGGCGGCACCGACGACGGGCGGCTTGGCACGAGCGCGGCCAAGGTGCAGCGAGCGGTAAAGCTCGCCGACGGCGGGGCCGGCGTGGTGATCCTGCCCGACCTGGGCAGTGCCGTCCTCACCGTGCGGGCGCTGCTCGGCGAGGCCGATGACCTGCCGGCCCCGGTCGAGCTGGCCGACGCGCCGTTCGTCGAGGGCGCGGTCGCTGCGACCGTGGCCGCGGCCGGGGGCGCGGACATCAAGGCCGTCCTCGCCGCGGCAGAGGGGGCGCACCATGCCCGCAAGCTGTGAGCAGGCGGTCACCCTCACCGGCGACCTGCACGCCCGCCCGGCCGGCGCGCTGGCTGTGGCGGCGGCGAAGTTCTCCTCGGCGGTGTCCCTCACCGTGGGGGACAGCCGCGCCGACGCCAAGAGCGTGCTCGGCGTCATGGGCCTGGGCGCGACCAGCGGCCAGGACGTCACCGTGGCCGCGGACGGGCCCGACGCGGAAGAGGCCGTCGCCGCGATCGTCGCCATCCTGGCCGAGGCCACCCGGGTGGGCGCGTAACCGGCCCGCCGGACCGGCCGCGTTCCGCGGGGATTACACGGCGCGGGCCCGGCCCGGCCGGCGATCACGCGCCGGACAGGACCGGATCGGCATGGTGGCGCGCCAGGCGGGCCGGCGTCCGCGCGGGCTTCTGCTTGTAGACAAACGCCCGGCGCAGCTCGGCGTAGGGCTCGCCCGGGTCGGAGAAGTTGCGCCGCATGATGGCCAGCTCCTCGGCGCGGTAGGACGCCAGCGGGCGGTCGTTCTCGACCTCCGCGAGCCGGCGGGCCTTGGCGGCCAGCCGTGTCTCGTGGCCGGGGTGGCGGGCCAGCTGCTCGGCGAACGTGATCACCTGGAAGTGATAGGAGGTGGCCGAGCCCCTGATGACCCGGTCGACCAGGCCGGACCGCAGGGCCGAGGTGGGGCTGACCGGCAGGCACGCCTCGGTGAGCCGGGCCGCCTCCTGCGCGCCGACGCGGCGGGGCAGGGTGTAGGTCCAGTACTCCGAGCCGTGCAGGCCCATGAGGCGGTAGTGCGGATTGAGGACCGCGCCGGCCCGGCACCAGACCTCGTCGGCGGCCAGCGCGAGCATCAGGCCCCCGGCCGCGGCGTTGCCCGCGAGCGCCGCCACCGTGAGCTGGTCGGTGGTGGACAGGAT
>Ga0318516_10000153_pt1 | contig 17542 bp, 21 predicted proteins | sample GRESIP176b2f20_FD_202501 | JGI IMG/M metagenome (GOLD analysis project Ga0318516, IMG submission 202501) | Tropical soil microbial communities from Luquillo Experimental Forest, Puerto Rico - GRE.SIPMG.176b2f20 | ecosystem: Environmental > Terrestrial > Soil > Tropical forest > Bulk soil... | reverse complement strand
GAATTCTCGCTACTTCTGATTACTGATTACTGATGCGACTCCTGGAGGGGCCATAGCTCAGTTGGGAGAGCGCTTGAATGGCATTCAAGAGGTCGGGGGTTCGACTCCCCCTGGCTCCACCAAGACCCCGCTTCGCCGCCCTTCGCCGTCCTTCGCTACAAGCCACACAAACCACTGAGCCATCGGCATAACTGAGCGATACTTTGTCTTTACACGTTCGCCGTCCTTCGCCATAATGCGACTTATCCTTGTGGACTAGATTGTAGATCTTTAAGGCGTGGCGATGGCACGGGCAATTGGGAGGCTGACGGCGTTGAAGGCCGAAAAGGCGAAAGAAGCGGGCATGTATTGCGACGGCGGTGGGCTTTATCTGCGCGTCACCGACACAGGCAGCAAAAATTGGGTTCTCCGCTTCATGCTCAATCGCAAGCCGCGCTGGATGGGACTTGGACCACTTGCGCTGTACAGCCTTCAGCAAGCCCGTGCGAAGGCACTCGATGCGCGCCGCAAGCGCCACGAGGGCATCGATCCGATCGAGGCACGACGTGCCGAGCGTGCGCAGCAACGCCTCGACGCCGCCAAAGCGGTCACGTTCAAGCAATGCGCGGAAAGCTACATCGCTTCCCATAGCGCCGGATGGCGCAATGAAAAGCATAAGTATCAATGGAAAGCGACGCTTAGAGACTACGCTTATCCGGTGATCGGCGAACTGCCGGTTCAGGCAGTGGACACCGCACTGGTCCACAAGGTGCTGGAACCGATCTGGACCGCGAAGCCTGAGACCGCCGGCCGAGTTCGTCAGCGTATCGAAAGCATTTTAGATGCCGCAAAGACGCGCGGTTACCGCGACGGCGAAAACCCGGCACGTTGGCGCGGACATCTCGATAACTTATTGCCCGCCCTCGCTAAAGTGCGCGACGTCAAGCACCTCGCCGCTCTAGCCTACGTCGAGTTGCCGGCCTTTCTGGCCAACTTGCGCTCCCGGGAGGCCACGGCTGCCCGCGCTTTGGAATTCTTGGTTCTGACAGCCGCACGAACTGGCGAAGTCATCGGAGCGCGCTGGAAGGAAATAGACTTGCTCGACAGGACTTGGACGGTGCCGGCTGCCCGGATGAAGGCGCACCGCGAACACCGCGTCCCTCTCTCGCCACGGGCGCTCGCCATCCTGGGCGAAATGCAGATGGTTCGGCAGAACGCCGTGGACAACGCTTTCGTTTTTCCCGGCCCCAAGCCGAGCGCGCCGTTGTCCAACATGGCGCTCATGATGTTGTTGCGGCGCATGGGCATTGACAATTTGACGGTGCACGGCTTCCGCGCCACGTTCAAGACGTGGGCGAGCGAGCGCACGTCGTTTCAAAATGAGATAGTCGAGGCGAGCTTGGCGCACACCATCGGTGGAAAGGTTGAGCAAGCCTACATGCGCGGCGACATGTTTGAGAAGCGGCGGCGGCTCATGCAGCAATGGGCGACGTTCTGCACCACCGCGCCAGCACAAGAGCCACAAAGCAACATCACACCGCTTCGCGCTTCCTGATGTTATTATTTCGCTGCGGCTAGGCAGATCCCCGAATACGCGGTTTCCGCACCGCGCTGCCGCCGCGACCACCGTCACGGAGCGCCAGCGGAGGCGCTGCAAACTTGTCAGACAAGCCCTTAAACGACGGGCCACCACAGCGTGCTGCAGTTCTGCGGCAAGTGGAGGAGACGCTTGTTACCGCGGTCGACCATATGAGGGGCAAACTTGGCCTTACCCGCAGCACAGCGGAGCTCGTCAAAGAGATAAAGGCAACGATGGATTTGCCGTTGGTCCCATACAATTTCACGGTGATCCAAACGCTGTGCGAACATGAACGCGACAAGGTGCGCAACCGGGATGCTGCTGAAAGTTTCCCCGACGTAAAGCAAGACTTTGACGACGCTATACGTGACCTTACCGCTGCGATTGAGGGCAAAGCGTCTACCCGGCGGCTCCGCAAGCTAGTGGGTCATGCTTGGAAGTGGGACAGCGCGGCAGACCGGCGGACGCAGCAAGGCTCAGCGTCTCCTTATAAGGGCCGTCCCCAACTATGTGATCCTAACGTGGTATGCGCGTTCGCCGACGCCGTAGCGCGTGCCAGCGGGCGTTCGCACGTTACTTGGACCCGCCGGACAGATGACAACAAAAGCGTAGGCGTAATCCTCGACGTGTTCGTTGCTACGGTCCAATGGGCAATTTGCGAAGCTTGGCGATGTTCGGCACCGTTTGGACAGGATTTTACCAAGGTAAAGGCCGAGGGGCTTCTAGGTGTCCTGAGAGCCGCGCGACGCCAGAAGCAGCCTACCGATTAAATACCCTTTGAAAGTTTAGCCTCCACCGCCTTTGATCGCGAAAGTGCGCAGCCACTCACCGCGTTACGCATTTTGAGCATCTGTCATGACTACAATTCGCCCCGAAATTACCGGTCGAGCTATTGAGCCGCTGGGTGTCTCGCCTCGCCAAACCGGCCAGTTGCTCAACATCGGCCAAACCCGCGTCTGGCATTTGATCGGTACCGGCGAGCTTGAAACCTATTGGGAAGGTCGTTGCCGCAAGGTCACACTGCGGAGCATCCGCGCCAGACATGAGCGGCAGCTCGCCGCCGCGCGTGGAGCAACCGAAACTGCGCAGCATCGCCGTCGCGGTCGGCCGTCCAAAACGATGGCGCACGCGGTGCAACCATGATGGCCGCCGGCATCGCCGCGCACGGATCGCCGTGGCGTGCGCCTGGATCGGCAACGCAGGTCGCGTCGCCACGACGGCCGACCGCTTGGACAACGCTGCCGAGCTCTGTTGTCCGAAGCCATCGTTGGGGCGCGCTTTCTTGGCCACCGCGCCAGTTTGAATAACGAAAACGGCGCCGGGACATGGGCCCCTGGCGCCGTTTTTTTGGTCGCGCCCCCGCTGCGGAAACAGCGGTAAGCAGAAGGAATAACCACAGTGACGTTTATACCATTAACTCACCCCAAACTGTCTACCCCTCGGCGGCACCTTCCCGGTTCGCCTCATTGGGGGCCTGACTGGAAACTCGCCGTCAATAACCTGCGGACAGCGGTCGAGAACGCAACTCATCATGTTAGCTGGCGGTCGCGCTTCACCGCCGACCAAGTGGGGACCGAGGTCATCGACCTCGTGAACCAGTTGGACGACCGGGCGCTGGCCGTCCTCCACGTCCTAATTGGCGAACTCGCCAAGCAGTCCAAAAAGCGGGCCCGGTGGCAATGGTAGTCCGCACCCACGATCCGCGGCAGCTTTGGCTGCCGCTTGTCAGAAACACCGTGCACCGAAAGGAGGACTCCATGGTGAAACGGTCTGAAGCGTTCCCGAGTAAGTGGCTGAGTGCCGCCGACCTAGACGGCGGGTCCATTATCGCCGCCATAAAAGTGGCGAGCCTTGAAACCCTGAAGGGCTTCGACGGCGTGGACACAAAAAAGATCGTCATCTACTTCGCGCATAAGCACAAGCCGCTCCCCTTGAACCGCACCAATTACGACTCGGTCGCCGGTATAGCCGGCACCGACGAGACCGATGATTGGCCGGGGACCAAGGTCGAGCTGTTTGTCAACAGAGAGATTGTGAAGGGCAAGCTGACTGACTGTGTGCGTATCCGCAAGCCCGGAACACCAGCGAAGACGAAGCCGAAGAAGGGTTCAGACAACCCCACCCGACTTCAATGATCAAGTGGCGTACTGACAACTAGGCCGGGGGGTGGCACCCCCGGCCTTCATTTCCAAGCACTGCCATGTCACACGACGATCTGACCAACGCCGATCAGGCGCGCAAGTTTTTCCGGGTGCTGCATACCCGGGCGGCCGCCGCGCACCGTGATGTGCGCCGCCCCTACCTGCTGCAACTCGTATCGATGGCGCCCGATGACCACGGCATGTCGGTGGAGTGCTTTAACATCGGCGATATCGACGCCATGCTCGAAGCTGCCCTGGACCACGCTCGGTCAGGCCGAAATGTCTATGTTGAAGCGCGCACGGTACGGCCAGGGCGGCCCAACGAACGCGGCCGCGGCAAGCTGGAAAGCACAATCGGATGTTTTGCTTTTGTAATCGATCATGACGCCGACACCGGCAAGGCCGGAACAGTTAATGGCCATGCGTCGATGCTCGTTGAAACTTCTCCCAACAATGCACATGAGTGGTTCTTTTTGGAGCGCGCGCTACCGCCCGGCGAAGCAAAGCCGCTCGGTGAGGCGATCCGCAAAGCGAGTGGCGCCGATCATTGCACCGGCAATATCGTGCAGCCGTATCGTGTGCCCGGTTGCCCAAATTTTCCCGACAGTAAGAAGATCGCGCGCGGCCGCACCATTGTGCCGACACGGTTGATCAGCATCAGCGACAAACTTTGGACGTCAGACGAGCTTGCTGCCGTTTTTTCAACCGACAAGACGCAGGCAGCAAAAACTCAACCCGCTAAGAAGCCCGCTCATGCCCAAGGTACCCCCCAGGTTGTCGACCGCGTGAAGCGCAAGCTTGCCACCAAGGTCACGGCGGAGACGGATCGCTCGGCGCAATTCCAGTCGGCCGTGAACGCGGCCGTGCGTGCTGGCATGACCCCGGACCAATTTGAAGACCTAGCACGGCAGTGCCCCGCCGGCTGTGCCGGAAAGTATCTTGAAGCCGGTGACCGGCTACGGCCGGAAATAAATCGGTCATGGTCGAAGACCGAAGAGCCCAAAGACGTAGGGCCGGCGCCGGACGCCGGCATCAATGGCGCGGAATTGTTAGATCAGGTCTACGCCTTTCTCGGCCGCTTCATCGTTTACCCGGATCGTCATGCACAGGTCGCGCACGCGTTGTGGGTGGCGCATGCGCACATGATGGCTGCTTGGGATACGACGCCACGACTAGCGTTTTTATCGCCTGAGCCGGCCAGCGGTAAAACACGCGCGCTTGAAGTTAGTGAGTTGCTGGTGCCGAGGCCGACACCAGCGATCAATGTCTCGCCGGCCTATCTGGTCCGTAAGGTGCAGGCCGACGAGGGGCTGCCGACCATATTGTTCGACGAGATCGATGCCGTATTCGGCCGCAAACCGAGGGAGGGCACCGAGGATCTTAGAAGTTTGCTTAACGCCGGCTACAGGCGCGGCGCCACAGTCGGTCGTTGCGTCATGCACGGGTCGATCGCGGTGCCGGAAGAGCTGCCGGCTTTTTGTGCGGTTGCGTTAGCCGGTCTTAACGATCTGCCTGACACGATCCACTCGCGCTCGGTCATCATAAAAATGCGGCGGCGAGCGCCCGACGAGATCAGCGAACCCTACCGTCGCCGTGAGCATGAAGAAGAGGGTTACGATCTGCGCGATCGTCTCGCCGCCTGGGCCGCTTCCGCAATCGGCCGGGTCACAGTCCCCGATATGCCTGATGGCGTAGTCGATCGCGACGCGGACATCTGGGAGCCGCTCATTGCCGTAGCCGACGTGGCCGGCGGACACTGGCCGGAAACCGCACGCGCTACCGCCGTTACTCTTGTTACCCTTTCCCGAGAGTACGGAGAGGAGAGATTGGGCATCCGCTTATTGGACGACATGCGGACTGTGTTTGGTGATGATGAGCAACTACCGACCAGAGTAATTTTAGAGAAGCTGCGCGGGCTTGATGAGGCGCCTTGGGTCGACATCAGGGGTAAACCCCTCAATGACAGAGGACTGGCCGTGCGCCTTCGTTCGTACGGCATCCAACGGCGCGTGATCAGGATCGGTAGCACCACACACAAGGGCTACCGGCGCGAAGACTTCGTAGACGCCTGGCGCAGGTATCTGCCCCTCCTCGCGCCGTCGGAACCAGGGTAACAGCGGTAACAAGGTAACAGGACAGCCCGATGTGGGACGATCTAATGTCCGAAGCCGAGGGCGATCTGATCGAGATGATGCGCGATCCAGGCATGGATTTCACCCTCACGATCACGCGTGAGGGCAACCGGTGGCATGTGAGAATAGACGAGGCGCTCACTGGTCAGATCAAAAACGGCTACGGCATTAGCTTTGACGAAGCTTGGAAGGACATAATCATCCGCGAGGACGACAAACCCGGCACGCTGCTTGATCCGTGGACGTTGCACCCTAAAAAGTTAGTGCAACAACCGTCTTGATAAGCCCTCACACTTGTCTGAAATATCGCCGTTATCTATTTTTCCATAGAGGATCATGTAGGGTGGTATTTCTGAGTTCAAACAGCAATGCAGCACCCGGATAGCACAATCGTAGACATCGCGGTGGGCTTATTGTTTCCCGCTGCACCAAACTCGTTGCTCGGCCGCGCTACTGGCGTGGCTAAGTCGACGGCCAGAAGTTGGCGGCGTCATCGCAGGCCACCGATGGCCGTCCTCAAACTACTCCATGCGGAACTTCAACGGCGTGGAGCTGAGTGTTTTTCGACCCTTCGCGAACTGGACATTTTGATTGCCAAGAGAGAGGGAGAGCCGCCGCGCCGACGTGGATTTTTCGTAATCGATCCAGCAACCGGTCAGAACAAGCAAAATCGTCTTGGGCGCCCGAAACGCCATTCCTCCTAAAATTAATCCTCGCTGGACTGCAACGCGATGTGATCGCGGACGGGTGTGGGATGGGGAAGTGAGTCGGAAAACAAACTTTTAGTTCCTGACGGCCGGCCACAAGTTTGTTTAGACGTTCGATGCCTTTGGCGAGCATTAAGTGTTAGATCGAAAACGGAAATATCAGATTTGACTTTTTTGTCAGGGATTTTTTTGTCAGAGATTATTGGCGCGAGTGTAGAAAATAATTTGTTGGGTTCAGGAAATACTTCGCAGGTTCCGGGGTTTCACTCACTGGCCCTTTCGCGAGGCTGCTGAAACGCGCAGCTGCGTCACCGGCCGTGGTCCTAAACACAGACGACTAAACACAGACGACTAAACACAGACGATCTGTCGATCTGTATTCGCGGTACAGGGTAAGCGGTGAGGGTTCTGCCCTTGGCCACCGGTCGCCAAGGGCGGATGAAATGGCCGGACACGCCGTCGCGCGGATGGCTAGGTGGGCGACGGAGCATTCAATGCATCGCTCAGACGGCATCGTTGAAGGGAGTTCAGAGATGAAACACGTCGTGGCTTATCTTGCTTTAGGCGGTTGCCTCGTTTTGTGTCCAATGGGGACGGGCTTCGCCGCATCAACCGGTAACAAGGGGCAGCCCAGCCAGACATGTCAAAGCTTTCCCGGGTACCCGACGGGCGTCACCCCAGGAAACGCGTATAATGCGCCCGGCTCGGCGTTCAACCCGAGTGGTGTGGCGGGTGGGGTCTACGCTGGTACGCAGCCGCAGAATTCCAAAAACCCGAAGAGCGTGGCGCAGTACGACGTCGCTTGCTTCCAGCAGACGCAGATGCCCTAGGACCACAAATGCGCGGGCTTCGCGCTGCGGCTCGTGAAGGAACGAGGTAGAGACAGGGATTGCCAGACACATGCGCTTCGCAGCGCTGCGGATGGCACGCGCCGCCGCACGGCGTCGCTTACGATTGCAAATGCCGCGCATCGAATAGCCGCTCCTGATCGGCGTCATGATCGCGATCATCGCCTGGTGTGCGTCGACCCCAGCCGCCGGAAAGCAGGCCCACCAACGGCGTCAGCGGTGGGAGTGATGACCAGACCGGTGCAGAGCGATCCGCCCGCTGCTGCCGGCCGGCGCCTATCGCCGGCTGAGCGCGCCGAGATCGAGCAGCAGACGCGCGTCGCTGGGTTGCTGCAGCCGGGGCGAGGCTGTTCGGCATTGAGTGCCGGGGCCTCGTCGGCTCCATTGGTCGCTTTGGTCCCTGCTGTCCGGCATTCGACCGGCGGCGGGAGGGCACCAGCTTTCTACGCGGCTGTCTAGTGGATATGTTCGGCTTGAATTGACGAATTAGTTCACCTGGCGGTCAACCGCCCTACGGCTGAAGGGTGAATGATTGAGATAGGGTGATAGCCACATGCGCCTCGCCGTTGTGGCCGCTCTCTTTTGCGCGTTGATACTTGGGCTGGGCTACACCTATAGCCACGAAAGCTCGGTCCCGACCTTCCTCACCGCCCCGGTCGAACGCGGCAGCATCGCTACTTTGGTAAAGGCCAGCGGCACCGTCGAGGCCGTCGTTAGCGTCGATGTCAGCTCGCAACTGTCGGGGCGAATTGCGGAGGTGTTCGTTAATTTCAACGATACCGTAAGAGCTGGGCAGCCGATTGCCCAGATCGATCCGGAGATATTTGCCGCCCGGGTCAATGAAGCGAGTGCTGCCCTAAACGTCGGGACGGCAACCGCGCACGTTCAGAAGGCGGCAGTCGAACGAGCGAAGGTAGCAATGCTGAATGCGGAGAGGGAACTCCAGCGACACCTAGAATTGGCCCGCACCAACAGCGGAATCGGGCGAGAACTGGATCAGGCGCGGGCTCAGCGGGCGATTGCGGAAGCAGAACAGCACATGGCTGAAGCCAATCTTGAGAATGCCCAGGCTGTTGTCGAGCAAAGGCAGGCAGCTCTCGATCAGGCCCGACTTGATCTCGATCGCACCGTACTCCGAGCGCCGATTGATGGGATCATCATCAAGCGGGACGTCAATCCGGGCCAGACCGTTGCAGTCACCTTCGAAGCCAAAACATTGTTCAAGATTGCGAACGATCTGCGTGAGATGGAGGTCCACGGAAAGATTGATGAGGCCGATGTCGGACAGTTGAAAGTGGGCCAGACGGCCCGGTTCACTGTGGACGCTTATCCGGATCGAACCTTCAGTGGACAAGTTCTTCAGATCCGCAAATCTCCCGAGGTGGTGCAAAACGTTGTCACGTATACGGCGATCATCTCCGCGCCAAATCTGGATCTGTTGTTGCTGCCAGGAATGACCGCGCAGCTGCGAATCGTGGTGAGTGATAGCGGTGAGGTCCTCAAAGTTCCTAACCAGGCGCTGCGCTTCCGGCCAAACGGTTCCGGTCCTCCGTCTGATCGCCAAAATGCGAACCAAGCCGCTTCCTCCAAGGCATCCGCGACGGTGTGGTTGGTCGGCGAAGACGGCCGACCGAACCCTACTGCCGTCAGGCTAGGCGCGAGTGACGATAACAGCACAGCACTGCTGGAAGGCCGGCTTGCGGAGGGCCAGCAGTTAATCGTGGGGGTTGCCAACTCGCAGAAACAAAGCGGCTATTTCGGCCTCCGTCTGGGTTTTTAAATGCCGCTAGTTCAAACCGTTGGAATTTCGAAACACTATCCCTCCGGAAAGACCATCATTCGTGCCGTATCCAACGTGTCGCTCTCGATCGAGCGCGGAGAATTTATTGCCATCCGCGGCCGCTCTGGTTCGGGAAAGTCGACCCTAATGAATCTCTTGGGCCTTCTGGAGCGGCCGGACTGCGGCGAATATGCGCTGGACGGGCGAGAAGTTGTAAAGCTGAACGAAGACATCCGCGCGTCCATCAGGAGCCAAGATATCGGTTTCATCTTTCAGATCCCGGCGCTTCTGCCACGGGCCACCGCGCTGGAAAATGTCGAATTGCCCCTTGTTTACACGGGCACTCGTCACCGGGAACGACGACGCCGAGCCGAACGAGCGCTGGACCGGGTCGGCCTCGCCGACCGCAGCCATCATTGGCCGAATCAGCTCTCCGGAGGCGAGCAGCAGCGCGTCGTCATTGCGCGCGCGATGGTGAATGATCCTGCTCTCATTCTGGCTGACGAGCCGACCGGCGCGCTGGATAGCAGGACTAGCGACGAGATCCTGTCCTTGTTCGAAGACCTTCACCGCGACGGTCGTACCATCGTCGTGGTTACTCATGCCGCCGAGGTCGCCGACCGCGCGCAACGACGGATCACCCTCCACGATGGACGGATCATCGAAGATGACACGGCGTCGAAAACGCGGGCCCCGGATTCCGTACCATGAGCTCCCTAGGAAGCCTGCAAATCGCTGCGCGAGCGTTGCGCGTTAACAAGCTCCGAAGCGCTTTGACGGTGCTTGGAATCGTGGTCGGAGTTGCCGCCGTAGTTTGCATGGTTTCCGTGGGAGCGGGCGCCCAAGCAGAAGTTTCAGAGAAGATCCGCACGCTTGGAGCCAACCTCCTGATAGTCATGCCTGGCGCGCAGAATTCAGGCGGAGCGAGACTCGAATCCGGGACGCAGGTTACGCTGACTGAGGACGATGCCGCGGCGATTCGAGGCGAGGTGGTCGACGTGCAAGTCGCGGCGCCGCTGCTGTCGCGGTCCATGCCGCTCGTGGCCGGAAACAAAAACTGGATGGCGCTGGTCGCGGGAATCAATACCGACTATCTGGTGGCGCGCGAATGGCAAATGGCCAGCGGACGGTTGTTCACCAGCGCCGAGATGGATTCCGCAGCCAAGGTTGCTATCGTGGGAGCGGTTATCGTCGAGGCACTGTTCGAGGGACGCGCCAGAATCGGAGAGACGTTTCGGATCGGCAACGTCCCTTTCACTGTAATCGGTGTGCTGGACAAAAAGGGGCTGGGCGCAGCCGGTCGCAGTCAAGACGATATCGTCTTCATTCCTCTATCGACGGCGAAAAGCCGCGTACTCGGTGCCGTGCGCGGAACCAGCCGCGAAGCATTAGATTTCATCTCGATCAAGGTCTCGGACGCCGACGCTATGCCGACGGTGACAGACGAGATCGAGAAACTCCTTCGGCAACGGCACCGCATTCGCGGAGACACGCCTGACGATTTCAGGATCGAGAATCCCGCGGACGTCCTGACTGCACGCGGGGCGACGGCGCGAATCCTGAGCATTTTGCTGATCGCGGTGGCATCGGTTTCGCTCATCGTCGGTGGCATTAGTATCATGAATATCATGCTGGTTTCGGTCACCGAGCGCACCCGTGAAATCGGCTTGCGCATGGCTGTGGGAGCTAAGCGCCGCGACATCCGGTGGCAGTTCCTGATCGAGGCTTTAATGCTGGCATTGCTGGGAGGACTCGTCGGCGCACTGTTGGGAGCCACGGCCGCCGTTGCGATCGCGTGGGAGGCTGGCTGGCCGATACTGATAAGCCCCTGGGCCATTATCCTCGCTTGTGGATTTGCCGGGTTTGTGGGGATTTCATTTGGCCTCTATCCAGCCCATCGGGCAGCGCAGCTCGATCCGATCGTGGCATTGCGCTTCGAATAGGAGTAGTCCGCTCTATTGCCGATTTGTCAGAGATCGAGGTCGGCCAAACTGGTCCTCGATTATTCAAGCCGGAATGTCTGCTTTTGGCACAAAGCGGACATTGGTAGGACGCTATGAGATGTCTGCTTGTGACCCAAAGGAGACATCGGCCGCGCAAGTTTGCTGCGGCGCAATCATCTGAGATATGCGGCTTTCGTGCCAGTCAGAGTGTGGTTTTGCCGAACGGTCCCAGCCCCTCACTTGGCCCTGCTTGGGAAATTAGAAGGGATGTTTCAGCGCTCATTTCAGGCCGGATAGGCTTGTGCTCCAGGACAGCGTCGCGACAAGCGCGGGGTCGCAGCCGTTCGATCCCACGGCCGCTTGACCAGTTCCGGTGATCAGAAAACAGCTCTGTTTCGAGAGTGTGGTTGCGAAATAACGCAGATCAAACTTCAGTGCCTTATAGGTGTAAGAAAATCCCAAATTCCAATACGTGTAGTCCGGCAGCTTGTGTGCGGCATCCATCGCCGTTGCCTTGGTGGTTCCGAACCTCTGGCGACCGAGTTCGCCGGAAATTGTCAGGCCCGAATCGAATGTGTACTTGGCGTCGATCGAGTCGAAATTTTCCCAGGCGCCGGTGCGGCTGTAATCGGGCGCGTAATACACATTCACTTCAATCGTAAACTTGGAGCTTAGTGCGTATTTCGGCGCCACGTAATATTCTGGATAGGAAGTATCGATTACGCTTCCCGGATAGCTGTAATAGGCAACACCAGTCTCGACAGTGATCGGTCCGAATACCGGACGGATACCGGCGTAATCTGTCATCTGCAATTGCGAGAGCATCGGTATTTGCACGGATGCCGCGTCAACAGCGGCGAAAAGAATATTGTAAGTTGCTTCGAAATTTGTCGAGACGCTCGGCTTGTGATTGGATAGCGTATAGCCGCGGTAATTGTAGTCGCTAGTAATCGCTGCGGCGACGCTGACGTCGAATTTGGATGCGGTGTCTGTTCCCGGCGCCGGCACTGCTGCTGTGGATCGCGCGGGCGGCCCGGTTGCCGCTTCCTGGGCACTAGCCTGTGGTCGCAGCGCGCTGGCGATCGCCATAGCAAGCGCACCTGTGGCCATCAGGCGGGCAAGGCCTCGAATCGGCTCGCGTGCCCGATCGTCGCTGTAAATTTTGTCCGGCACCCTCGGCTCGTTCATATCACGCGCAAAACGGATGGTACGCAAAAATCGGAAGGTGTCCACACGCGTGATCGGCGAACCGCATGACGTTCGAGCAGGCTTCGGCCAAGGATTTTTCTGCCAAAGCGTACGATCACGTGGTGTTTTTGGATTGCCTGCACGATATGGGAGATCCGGTTGGCGCTGGACGGCACCTGAAGCAAACGCTGGCTCGCGATGGCGTTTGCATTGATCTTCCGAACCATTCGCACACGGACACACTTAAAGACAATCTCAACCCGTTAGGTGGCGTGTTCTATGGCGCTTCCATATTTATCTGTACGCTGCCTCGCTCTCGCAGTAGGTGGCGCTTGGCCTGGGCGCCCAGGCAGCAAACTCCGGTAACGTTCGGTTCGTTTTCGCCGCACTGCGGAAACAATATGATTTTCGAAGCGCGCGCTTGAGAACGGCGCTCCGGCAGTGGCCGACCATTCATTGTCCGTTCGTGCCTCAGTAGTGATCTAGAACGGTATTGAGCGAACGCTGACTGGTACCGGTGTGCCCTGTGGTGATAGTCCTGAGTTCGGTTTCCAGGGCTGTGATCCGGGAACGAAGCTGTTCGTCACTGACCTTCATGAATACACTTGCTGCCTTGTCGGCAAGCTCGGCCAGCATCGAGCGTTCGTCATGACTAAGGGCGTTACCAGTCGCATGCGGTCCATAGAGCGCCAGCCCTAAGCAGCGTAACCGGTCGCCCACAGGAACTGCGAGGATCGGCCGCATTAACCCACCGGGAAGGTCGTTTCGCGCGGCAGCATCGTCACTGACGTCGTATGGCCGATGACCACGCGCACGTTCGAGTATGGGATCGCGTGGATCGAGTATGCGCGCCGCATTATCCCACGACTGATCCGCGGAAGTGCGTCGGAAGGTACGATCCTGTTCGCGAAAAATACTAGCGGACGTAAGGCCAAGGGCACTGCGCACTCCTTGGACGATTTGCACCTCGACCTCACCATAATTCTCGGCCTTTAGGACAGCGTCGCCGAGCCGTTCTCCTGCTTTTGCAACTGAACGGTTGAAAAGCCAATCCAGATAGTGAGCCGCAGAGTCGTGAACCTTGGAGATCAAAAAAATAATGGCAGCTGCGAGCGCGAGCCAAGCCCAAGCGGGAAGCGTTACGTTTTTGCTGACCGCTTCACTAAGGTGATCAAAGGTTTCATGCAAGAAAAGCACCGGGAGACTGAGAAGGAGACCAAGAATGGTCACGCGACGGAGCGGAATACTTACCCTCACGACGTAGGGTCGACGCACAGCCTCGCTGACGAGGAGGCAGAGGACACCGTTGACGAGATAAAGCAGACCCCAAAATTGTTCCGGCGGCGAATAACCCGGCCAAAGAATATTGAGAAGTGTCGTGGTTGTACCGGCATCCGCGAATACAAGGGCGGGCAATCCGATCAGGCAGCCCCAGATCACCCAACGAAGGCGTTGATAGTCTTGCGGCGGGAGCTCCTCTTGCCGAGCCAATAGTATCAAGAAAGCACATGCAGCGACGACAATTCCACTCATTACACCAACCCGAGTGACCGCCTCGGTGGGATAGCCGAGTAGATTCGCGTAGCTTAGCGTCAGCAAAACAGCGAGTACGATCGCGATGAAGGGCAAAATCAGTTCAACCGGCCGCCAGCGCGACGTCGTTTCATCATTAGGGGCACGCAGCGCAAACCAGATGAAGCCTGCTGAACCGATGCCCTGTGCAATCGCGCCCACAATGTTCTGCATCAACAGGGCAATGGGTGAATACAGTTGCAAGAGCGCATAGTATTGCGCGGACTGGCCTGGATTGAACCAAATGACGTAAAGGAAAAATCCCCAAGTCATAATTCCTGGCCTGGTCCAAACGAGCCATGCGGCTGCCAGAATGACAAGCATCGCTGCGATCTGATCGAGTAGCAGAACAGCAAGTACCCACCCGTTGTACGGCCGTTGCTCAGCAACGATGTTTAATTCTCGCGCCGGTCGGCCCGGGGCTGTGGCCATTACAAGCTCGGCGCGCTGCTGATTAGCGACGAGGCGAAATCCTCCCAAGGCTGCCATCGCACTGGCGCATCTGAGTGTGCGTATGGGAATACAACGCATCTGCGCGAGATCCAGCCTATCACCGACGCGCAGACCAGCCCGAAATGCGGGCGAGGCAGTTTGATTTAGGAAAGGACCCTGGATGTCCGTGATGACGCCGTCGTTGTTTGCGTAAAAACCGAATGATCCCAACGGTTGATACAACCGGTAGAAATCCGGGACGATCATCGCCAACGCCCAGAATGCGAGCGCCACAAGTAGAACGCGACCTGCAATTTGCTCATAACTAGGCATCCGATTGTCATTTTCTATGATCGGATGGACGAAGCCAATGCCAAAGAGGACGTGAGTAATCGACAAAGATTGAGCGTTGGCGATGAGGGATCAGTCGGTCGCGGAAGCGCGGCAGATAAAACTTTGAATCCGGTTCCGCGCATCAGCTCAAAGGAAGCTGATCGAGATCGCCCCGAGATAGAGACCGACGCCGAAAGCCGCATGCACGGAAATGTTGATGATGCGGGTTACGCTCGGGCGCGGCGTCCTCGCCGCGAAGAAACCGAGTCCCGGCGCGGGTTGCATGACGAACCACGGTACAACAAGGAGCGCGATCGCGAACACCAGTGTGGAGATGAGTGTTGGCCCTGAAGCGAGCACCAAGCGACTTATTGCCAAGTAAAGAACCGCGTAAGCAATGCCCACCGCATAGTGAAAACCCCACCCGATCACGAGTTCGCCACGAATCGAAGGCGTCGCAGCGATCCGGTGTACGAACACGCCGCGCGGCATCCATGCCACCCACCGACCGACCAGTGCCCAATTAGCGGGGGGAACGCCGACTATCTGCGGCAGCCATAGCCAAAGATCAGTCGCCAGGGTTGCGATGATCCCGACCACCAGGGCTTCAATCGCCACCTTCTCTGGACTGCCCCAGGAGCCGATCATCGAAACCAGCCCTATCATTGTCCTCTCCTGATCGCTCTCGAGGATTCGAGGCCTTCGACTGCAAAAGCTTGCGATGGGTCAGCAGCATCCGCAGTTTCTGGCTGCGCAGCGTCTTTACATGGACCGGTCGGTAAAGCCCCACCCGCATCATCTGCGCAATGCCGCGGGCATCATTGCGATCGGTCTTGTTGATCTGTGCCTCCGAGCCCCCGGCAATCTTGAGTCCCTGCTGGGTCCCCGCTTTCGCGGGCACGAGCGCATCAGTCAGCCCACCAATCCCGACGCCGGCTTCACCGCTTCGCTACCCGGGAACACAGTCTGCGCCAGCGCCCTTTCGTCGGCGCGCAGATGGTCGCGCAGAATGCCCTTGAGCACGGCACGCAGGTCAGTCGTCGGTTTGAGATCGCGATTCTGGTAAAGATCGGTTGGTTTTAATCCCGGCCAATCCGCTATCACGTGGCCACCTTTCAAAGCGCCGCCAACAAGCAGCGCAACTGTCGCGGTGCCATGGTCCGTGCCATCGGTGCCGTTGATGCGGGCTGTGCGGCCAAATTCGGTCGCGAGCGCCACCACGGTCTCGCGCCAGGCCGGCCCCATATTGGATTTGATCGCGGCCAGCGCCTCATCCAGCGCACCGAGCAATTGCGATAGCCGGCCTTGCGCGATGCCTTCGTTGGAATGGGTATCCCAGCCATCGAGCGCGAGCGCGCCGACGCGCGGTCCGTCCGGTTGTGCCAAGAATTTCGCCGCGGTGCCCACGGCTTCGGAAAAGTAGGCACGCACTTGCGCCGGACCAGCTGCGGCCGGCTTTTGCGTCATGCCGCCAGACTGTTCGACGGCCATAAGCTTGGAATTGTCTTCAAGCACGCCGGCGAGCTTAGCATCGCAGTCCCGATAGAGAGCGAGAAGGCGGTGCACAGTGTCTTCACTCGCCGGCATCACGCGCGGCGGTGACCATGAGAGAACCGGGGCAGGTCCGCGCACCACAAGCGGCGTAACCGGTCCAACCGCAAAAAGTTTGCTGCCGCGCGGATTGACCCGTCCGGCCGGCGCAAGCCCGGAGAGCGCCCGGTTGAGCCAGCCGCTTTCGCTCGAGCCCGGCTTTGGCAATCCGCTCTCCAACAGATCTTGGCCATCGAAATGCGAGCGCTCGCGATAGGGGGTGGCGCTGGCGTGGACCACGATCGCTTCTTTCGCATCAAACATGCGATGCAGGTTCGGCATCGCCGGATTAAGCGCAAAGAAGTCATCAAGCTTGAGCGCCGGCGCGTTGCCTTCGAGCGTTAGCGCCTTGTCGCCGCGCAGCGTCTGCCATTCCGGATCGCCGACCGGCGCCACGGTCGCGAGGCCGTCCAGCGCGCCGCGCAGAATAATGGTGAGAAAACGTGGGTCGCGGCCTTCAGCCTGCGCGACCTTCGGTAAATGCGCCCAGGCGAACAGCGTCCCGGAAGCGAGCAGAAGTTCGCGGCGCGAAGGAGTATGCAGTTGCATCGTCATCTCCGCAGAAATTCAGGCGCCATCACCAGAAGCGCCAAAGCCTGATTGCGGCTCTCGGCGCGCGCCACAGTCTCGCGCGTCTGTGCCGAGGCGAGGGGGCCAAGGCCGCTTTCGAGGAGTTCGAGCGGTTCAGCGTGCGGTGCCCGGCCTGCAAATTCGGTGGCGATATCGATGCGTCGCGGGATACCGTCAATCCACGCCGCTTCGCTGTCCGCATAGCCATTTGGCGCCGGTGGTCGCCACAGCGGCGCGCCGAGCGCCACTTGCGCGTTCATGATGCGGCTGATCGGAATATCCGCCTGGGTTTTGGTGAGACGGATGACGCCAGCGATCCATTCCGCCGGTGGTTTGAGCTTTCGCCGCGGCGCGGTCCACGATTCCTCAGCTGTGATTAATATTTTCGCCATCTGTTTCAGATCGCCGTCGGTATCGGCGAAAGTCTTTGCCAGTTTGGACACCAAACTCGGCGGCGCATCGTCGGCCACAAAATGCCGGGCAAGCTTTCCAGCAATGTGCTGCGCCGTGGCCGGATGGCGCGCCAGATCGGCGAGGACTGCACGGCCTTGATCGACGCCGGTGTCGGCATAGCGCTTGCCGAGCACCATCTGATCTCCCGGTTCATGCAGGCGCTTAATAAAAACGAATTCGCCGCCATGAAGTGGATTCTCGGGTCCGAGCCAGGTCCAGCCGGTCAGCACCTTGGCGAAATTGGTGACGTCGGCCTGGCCATAGCCGCCGCGTACGCCCAGAGTATGCAGTTCAA
>Ga0318516_10000142_pt1 | contig 17911 bp, 14 predicted proteins | sample GRESIP176b2f20_FD_202501 | JGI IMG/M metagenome (GOLD analysis project Ga0318516, IMG submission 202501) | Tropical soil microbial communities from Luquillo Experimental Forest, Puerto Rico - GRE.SIPMG.176b2f20 | ecosystem: Environmental > Terrestrial > Soil > Tropical forest > Bulk soil... | reverse complement strand
AGCGCCGCGAAGCCGTGCCGGGCGGTGAAGCCGTTGCCCGGCTCGAGGAGCCGGCCCGCCAGCAGCGAGGCACCCACGGCGATCGCGCCCACGGCCAGCACCACCCCGCTCAGCACGGCCGCCTTGGCGGCCAGCAGGGCAGGCCGGCGCGGCATGGCCGCGAGCGTGACCCTGATCATGCCAGTGCTGTACTCGCCGCTCATCACCAGCACGGCCAGCGTGGCGACGGTGGCCTGGCCGAGCATGATCCCGGTGAGGCTCACCTTGGTGGTGTCCGCGGTGCACGAGCCCGGGCACTTCACGATCGCGGCCGCCAGCGCGCTGGCCCCCGCGGTCAGCACGATGGACGCGGCCAGCAGCCAGACGGTGCCCGGTGCCGTGCGCAGCTTGGTCCATTCCGCGTGCAGCGCGTGCCTCATGCGTCCCTCCGCCGCAGCAGGACGGCGGCCACGGCCAGGGCAAGCACCGCCCACGCGCACATCACCGCGAAACCGGTCCACGGGGCCAGCGGGTAGCAGCCGTGGTAGGGGATGCAGCCCGTGGTCACCTGCGAGTACCGCAAGGTGGAGGTCTGCAGGCTGAACGCGGCCGCGGGTGTGTACCGCAGCAGCCACTCCGCCGGGGCCGTCGGCAGGATGACCGATAGCACCAGCGGGACGACGACCACCCCGACGGCGGCGGTGATCGCCCCGGCGCTGCGCCGCAGGATCGTGCCGGCCGCCAGGGCGAGCAGCGCGGTCACCGCCAGCAGGGCGGCGGTGCCGATCACCATCCGCACCCCGACCTGGCTGGTCAGCGACCAGGCGTGCCATACCGGCGGCGTCCAGCCCAGGGCGTGCAGCTTCCGCACGCTGAACGGGAAGGCGACGGCGGCGCCGGCCAGCCCGGCGGCGAACGTCACCGAGCCGATCACGATGGCCTTGGCGGCCAGCACCCGGCCCCGCCGCGGGCTCGCGGCCAGGGTCGTGCGGATCATGCCGCGCCGGTACTCGCCGGTGATGAACACCGCCCCGAGGGCGATCACCGCGATCGCGCCGAACAGCGTGCCAAGGAACGTCACCTGCAGCGGGTCCACGATCGGCACGAACGGCGCGATGTCGCCCGAGCCTGCCATGGTGAACGTGCCGCCGGAGCGCGCAAAGCGGTCAGGCGGTTGCGTCTTTTTCACAGCGCCGCAGGGCGGGGTTCCGCAGTGGCCGCTGACCTTTTGGGCCAGGAACTGCCCGCCCGCGCCGACCTGGGCGCCGGTCCAGATGCCGGCCGGCCAGTTGCCCTGACGGCTGACGTGGTCGAATACGGCCATGGCCTGGGTGGGCACGGTTATTCCCTGGTCGCCGCCGCCGAAGCTCTGCGTGTCGGCGTCGTAGTCGGGGGAGGCGACGAACAGCCCGGCCTGCACCGTGGCCGGCAGCCCTGCCACCTGCACGGTCCCTACGGTGGCCCAGTGCCGGCCGTCGGCCGACTCCTGCCCGGTGAGCGTGCTCCCCGAGCGGGTCAGCCGCAGCCACCGCGCGGAGGCCGCGGACGCCGGGCCGGCCGGGCCCGCGATGTCATGGGTGAAGTCGTACTGCATCCGCACGCCGTGCCCGCCGGTGGCCATGATCGCCGCATAGGGAGATCCGGGCCTGGTGCTCGCCTTGATAAGGATCCCGGCCTTGGCCCACGGCTGGGTGCGGGAAGGTGGCGGGAACTTCGTGGGAAGGTGCAGCGCAGCCCCGGCGCCGTGCAGGGAGGAGATCGCCACGGTCAGGCTGCCGTTCCCGGCCAGTGGCTGATGGACGAAGTAGAAGCTGTCGGTGACCGCCTCGCCGTCCGGGCCGGTGGCCACGTAGCTGCCCTCCACCTGGCACCGTCCGTGCACGCAGGTCATCGGGTCGTTGCTCTTCGCCGTGCCGGCCAGCGCAATCGGGGCCAGCGCGGTGGCGACGGCTGCGGCGAGCATGGTGACGACCCAGCCCCGCATGGTGCGGAACTTGGTCCATTCGGCCCGCAGCACCTGTGCGAATCCGTCGTGCCCTGCCTGCTGGCCCGAACGGTACGGCGTGATCGTGGCGGCCATCACGCCTCCCGCACGGCAGGCTCGGCGCGGAACTCGACGGCGTCCCTGGTGAGTTCCATGTAGGCCTCCTCCAGCGACGCGCGGTGCGCGGCCAGTTCGGAGAACGGCACCATGTGGCGGCCCAGCAGTTCCGCGATGCGCTGGGCAGGCAGCCCGGCGACGGTGACGGCGTCGGTCCCGGTGATGGCGACCGTCGCTCCCTCGCCGGTCAGCACGGCCATCGCCTCGGCTCGCGCGGTGGTGCGCACCGCGACCCGGTCCCGGGACGCCGCCGCGAGCAGCTCGGCCACGCTGGTGTCGGCGACCAGCCGGCCGCGGCCGATCACCACGAGATGGTCGGCGTGGTCCTGCAGTTCGCTCATCAGGTGGCTGGACACCAGGACCGCGCGGCCCTCGGCGGCCAGCGACCGCAGGAACCCGCGGATCCAGGCGGTGCCCTCGGGGTCGAGGCCGTTGAACGGCTCGTCGAACAGCAGCACCGGCGGATCGCCGAGCATCGCCGCCGCGATGCCGAGCCGCTGCCGCATGCCCAGCGAGAAGCCGCCCGCCTTCCGTTTGGCGGCGGTGCCCAGGCCCGCCTGCTCGATCACCTCGTCCACCCGCCGGGTGCCCAGGCCCTGGGAGTGGGCCAGCCACAGCAAATGGTTGCGGGCGCGCCGGCCCGGCTGCAACGCCCCGGCGTCGAGTAGCGCCCCGACGTGGTGCAGCGGGTCGCGCAGGCTCTGGTACGGCCGGCCCCCGATGAGAGCGCTTCCTGCGTCGGCCGCGTCCAGGCCCAATATCACCCGCATCGTCGTGGACTTGCCCGCCCCGTTCGGGCCAACGAAGCCGGTGACCTGGCCCGGGGCTACGGTGAAGGACAGCTGGTCCACGGCCGCGGTCTGGCCGAACCTCTTGCACAGTCCGCTGACTTCGATGGTCGCTTCCATGCCAGGCAGATTAGGGAAGCCGGGCCGCCCCGGTCGTCACGCCGGGGTGCCGTCTTCGGCGCCGCTGGCACGGGGGAGAAGGGCGCGCCGCATCCCCCGTAAGGGGGATGGCGCATTGGCGGGCAGGGGGGACGCCGCCGCCCTCGCCAGCGGCGACAATAAGCGAGGTGGACGCAGTGGGTGAGTGGCGCGGCACCTGGGCCGCCCGAGGGCAGCGGATCGCCGCGGCCCCGCTGGCGCCTGCCATGGCCGGTGTGCTGCTCGGTGTGCTGGCGGTGGCCGAGACGCTGATCCGGGCCACGGGCGCCGCCCCCGCCCGCGGCCCGACGTGGCCCGCGCTGGTTCTGGCCGCCCTGGCCACCACGGTGCCGCTAGGCCTGCTCTGGGCCCGGCCGGCCCTGGCCGCCCCAGCGGTCACCGCCGCGGCCGTGGTCTCGCTCGCGGCCTTCCACACGCTCACCGTCGCAGGCCTGGCGGCCCAGCTCGCCGCCCTCTACCGGCTCGGCCGGCACGGCCCAGCGGTGCTGGCCGCGGCGGCGGCCATGCCCTACCTGGTCGTAGCGCTCGTTCATCCGCTGCACGGCGTGGCGGGCATCTTCCTGCTGCTGCTGGTCGCGCTCGCCCCGGTGGCCGCCTGGGCCGGGATCGCCCGGCGGGCGCGCAGCGAGGCCATTGCGCACAGCGCCGCCCGGCAGGTCATCGCCGGGAGCCTGCTTGAGCACACGGCGCGCGGCGAGCGGGCGCGCATCTCCAGAGAACTGCACGATGTCGTGGCCCACCACATCTCCATGATCGCCGTGCAGGCGGAGTCGGCGCGGCTGACAACCCCGGGCATGCCTGCGGCCGGGGCGCAGCGGCTGTCCGCGATCGGCGACACAGCAAGGTCCGCGCTCACCGAGATGCGGCGGCTGCTCGGCGTGCTTCGCGAGGACGCCGACGACGAGGTGGCCGGCCGGCGGCCGCAGCCCAGCCTGCGGCAGCTCGCCGAACTTCTCGATGCGACCAGGGACGCCTCGGGCGCGGGTGCGCGCCTCATCGTCCGTGGCTGGTTGCCCCCCCTCGACCCGGGTGTGGAACTGGCCGCGTACCGCATCGTCCAAGAGGCTCTCACCAACGCGCGGCGGCACGCGCCGGGCGCCGCGGTGGACGTGGAACTGCACCACACCGGCCACGCCCTGGCGGTGCGCATCAGGGACAACGGCCCCGGCCCGCCACTGGCCTCGCCGGACGGTGGCCACGGGCTGGCCGGCATGCGCGAGCGCGCCGCTGCTGTGGGCGGTGAGCTGCGCACCGGCGAGGCCCCGGGCGGCGGCTTCCTGGTCATCGCCAAGCTGCCCGCCGAGGCAGAGGAGATGGCCGGATGAGTGCCGAGGTGCCAACGGTGCGAATCGTGGTGGCCGACGACCACCAGGTGGTGCGCGCTGGGTTCGCCGGCCTGCTCGGTACCCAGCCGGATTTCGCGGTGGTCGGCACGGCCGGCGACGGGGCCGAGGCGGTGCGGATCTGCCATGACCTGCACCCCGATGTGGTTCTGATGGACGTCCGCATGCCGGGCACAGACGGTATCGAGGCGACCAGGCAACTGGCTGGCATGGCCGACGGCGGGCCGCGCGTGCTCATCCTCACGACCTTCGACCTGGACGAGTATGTCTACGACGCGCTCTGCGCGGGTGCCAGCGGCTTCCTGCTCAAGGACGTCACCGCGGAGCGCCTGTTCGAGGCGGTACGCGTCGTCGCGGCCGGCGAAGCGCTGCTCGCGCCGACCGTCACCCGCCGCTTGATCAGCGAGTTCGCCCGGCTGCGCCCGCACGCGGCCGCCGCCCCGCGCACCGACGGGCTCGCCACGCTCACGCCACGCGAGACCGAGGTGCTCCGCCTGGTCGCCGAGGGTCTGTCCAACCCGGAGATCGCGGCGCGGCTGGTGGTCACCGAGGAGACGGTCAAGACACATGTGAGCCGCGTGCTGGCGAAGCTGGGACTACGGGACCGTACGCAGGCCGTAGTCACCGCGTACGAGTCGGGGCTCGTCGTGCCCCGCTCACCCGGCCGGGGGGATCCGGGCCCGTCAGAGCGGCGCCGATGATGGCGGCTGGAGGACGGGCTGCGCCAGGCCGGTGCCTGGTGTTACTGGTGTGACAGCACGGCCTGGGCGAACTGGTTGAAGTTGGCCTGCTTGGCGGAGTCCGGCTGGCCGAAGCTGTTGTAGTTGCTCAGGCAGCCGGGGCCTGCCTTCTGCCCGCCGGTAGAGGCATATACCAGGTACATCTTCAGCTTCGGGTAGGTGCCGGCCTCGAAGGCGCTCTTTGCCTGCAGGTAGAAGTCGTTGGCCGCGGCGGTGTTGGCGTTCGCGCAGGTACCGAACTCCCCGAGGCCCCAGGGCTTGGAATTGAAGTCGACGGTGGGGCTGCTGTCGCTTTCGAGCACGTGGTAGAACCGGCCGACGGTGTTGTCCCAGGTCGCGTGGCCGTTCCGGCTGTAACTGTCGTAAGTGACCCAGTCGACCAGGCTATTGCCTGGCCACAGCAGCGGCACCAGGCAGTCGTACCGACCGTTCGGGGGGGCCTGGTAGTCCATGGCCCAGACGACGTTGGTCACCCCGGCGGCACGGAAGCGGTTCTCCACGTTCCGCCACATGGCGATGTACTGGGCCGGGGTGCCGCCGGTGGCGTTCGGGTTCAGGTAGCAGCTGGCGCCGGGGTCGCTGGTGACATCGTTCTGCGGCTCCCACCAGATGGTCATGAAGATCTTGCGCGGGGCGATCGACTTGATGCTGGCCGCGACATGGTCGATTTGCCTGTTGACCACGGGATTGCCGCCGTCGGCCTGGGCGAACGTGGCGGCCGGCTTCCAGTTGACGTCGATGTAGGTGCCCGGCCTGCGGGCAATCTGCATCTCGTTGCTGTTGAGCGGCAGGTCACCGAGGGCGTTGCTGCCGGGCGCGCTGTGGTAGTCCCGGAAAATGTCCAGCGGCTGGCCGACCAGCCCCTCCAGATAGTTGAACTGGGCGACCTTCGAGTCCGACGCGCCCGGGTTGCCGTTGGCGGCGGCCCCGAACCAGGGCCGGCACGGGTTGACCAAGATGGCGTTCGGGGTGCAGTCCCTCGGGCCGGGCGGTGGGGCCGATGAGTGCGACCCGGACGATTGCGAGCCGGTCAGCAAATAGGCGCCGAGAGCGCCGATGCCGGCGGCGGCGACGATGAAGACGGTGGCAAAGATGCCGGCCCGGAACCCGGGCCGCTTCCCGGGCTCGGTGGGTTGAGCTTGTCTCACGTCCCTCACTCATCTGGTCGCAGGGTCAGCCGCGGGGCCGGCCGGCCACGGGCGCCTGCCCGGTGCCGACCCGAGCAAGGTTATGGCCCCCGGGCGGCCGGCCAGAAATCGGCGAGAAAAGATCTCCGCCGCGCCGGCCCTGGATTCGCTCGCCCTGCTGGTCAAGTCGCTACGACCGTGTCGTAATTCCGGTCCTGTGGCCCGGGGCTAGATGCGCGGCGCGGGGGGTTGCAGTGTCCTACGGGGCGTCGTATAACGGTGAGGCGGTCGGGACTGCTCCATCGAAGATGAAGGAGTTTGCATGAGACGTTCGCTGAAAGCTGCCCTTTCAGCAGTCGTGGTCGCGGCGCCCATGGCGCTCGTGGCCACCCAGTTCGGCGCGTCCGCGGCGGCGCCGGGCTACCACTACAAGCTGCCGCACAACGCGACCACCCATATCGCGGGGCTCCAGCACTTCTGCGGCAGCAACGGCATCACCTGCGCGGAGCCGGCGACCACATGGGGCGAGCTGGCCGGTTACAAGGCGGCCGTCAAGAAAGGCGCGCGCGTCCTGCCCTACATCGGTCACGACGAGCCCGCCACGCTGTTCTACTCGCACACGCCGGGCTCGGGGAACGACGTCACCTATCAGCTCAAGCTGCCCACGGACCCGCCGACGCTGCCCAGGAACAACGGCAGCGGCGGAACCTTCGGCTTCCAGCTGCACACGACCTTCTGGCTCGGCATGGTGATGTGCGACCCGAACGGGTCGCCGAACCCCGGCGGAGCGGCTGGTCACGCGACCGTGCCCTGCAAGCCGGACAGCGACTCGAACATCTACGCAAGCGAGAACCCCAGCAGCCCGCGCTACTTCGGGCTCGGCCCGGGCCAGGCGTATGAGGAGATGCAGTTCTACCCGCCGGGCTGGGTGCCGTGGCCGTCCGGCATCGGCTGCACCGCCAAGCAGTGGTGCGCCGCGCTGAACATCGACACGTTCCAGGACAACGAGAACACCGGCGCGGTCAACAACACCGCGTGCCTGAACAGCGTGGGACCGGAGCCGGTGAACTTCGCGTTCGTCACCAAGAACGGCAAGTCCACGGCGCCCGCGAACCCGGGGGCACCGCAGCACTTCGTGCCGAACAACAAGGCCAACCTGCTGATGAACTCCGGTGACCAGCTCACGGTGCATCTGTTCGACACCTCTGTTGGGCTCAAGGTCACCATCGTGGACCACACCACCGGTGCCACCGGCTCGATGACGGCCAGCAAGTCCAACGGGTTCGGCACCGTGCAGTGGCAGCCGAACGCGGCGAAGTGCACGATCAAGCCGTGGGCCTACCACGCGGAGTACAGCACCTCCACGCCGCAGACCCGCAACGTCAACGCGGCGCACACCTACAACATCGCGTTCTCCGACGAGATCGGGCACTTCGAGGAGTGCGGCAAGGTCGACACCAGCAGCCCGATCGCTGCCTGTGCGCAGCCGCTCGGCCCTGACACCAACGACGGCGACGTCGGGCCGGACCCAGCAGGTGACGACAACTTCTGCCTGCCCGCGTCCCAGTCGCTGGCCGTGAAGATCAACGGGTGCCTGGATATCGACGGTGACTTCGACGGGGTCCCGTACACGTTCGGCTGGCCGGGGTCGATCAGCAACCCGACCGCGGACCGGTTGCTGCACCCGACCTCGTTCCAGTTCACCAGCCCGACCACCGTCGGCGGGAAGAACTTCAGCCAGATGACGTTCGAGTCGGACATCTCCCGCAACGAGTCCAGCGACACGGCCTTCAAAGTGACGCAGCCGTGTGAGCGGCACTTCGCCAACCCAGCGGACCCGAACCCGGGCCTGGGGTGCGTGAACCCGCCGCCGCACTCGGTGTTCTACCCCCTCTACACGACCGGGCAGAACGCCAATGGCTGCTTCTGGCAGGAGGGCGGTCCCTACATCCCGGGTACCACCAACAAGTTCGGCGGTAGTGCCCAGGCCGAGTACGGCCCGCTGCGGGTGATCCACTACCCGACGTCGCCGTTCGGCACCATCACCAAGCGCTCCAACGACTTCTCGAGCAACATCGCTACTAACCCCTGCCCGGCCGGGTAACAGCCGGGCAGCACCGCAACGACAGCGAGGCCGCTCCCCCGCGGGGGAGCGGCCTCGCTGGCATGCCGCGAGAGATCAGGTGAGCTCGCGCAGGTATTGCGGGAGCATCCGGTGCCAGGTGGGCCAGTCGTGCTTGTATTCCGGGCCCCAGTTGTCCACCCGGTTGGGGATTCCTTTCGCCCCGAGCGCCTCGCCCATTCGCCACGATTCGCCGGGATCTTCCCAGTCGCCCGCGCCCGACGCGAGCACGGCGAACCGCTGCCTGAGCCGGTCGAGTTGCGGGCCTTCCAGGCCGGGCAGGAACTGCAGCGGCGCGGCGAAGTACAGATCCTCGGTCCAGGCTCCCTCGTAGAAGCGCTCGATCCCGTAGGTGCCGCTCATGCCGATGGCCGCCGAGAAGACATCGGGATAGCGGCACAGGGCAGCCACCGCGTTGAACGCGCCGATGGAGGCGCCCGTGGTGATCACGTCCATGGGCTGGCCGCCGAGGTCCGCGTGGATGGCCGGCACAACCTCCCACCTGACGCATTCATGGAACTGGTTGAGCTGCCACAGGCGGTGCCCGGCCGGGCTGTCTTTCGCGATCATCGTCCGCCCGGCCACGCTGTCGACCGAGTACAGCTTGACCCGGCCCTCGGCCAGCAACGGCCCGCAGGCACCGACCAGGCCGAACCGCTCGATCTCCTCGGCGTCGCCGCCGGCCGAGGGGAACACGAGCACCGGCTGGCCGAACGTGCCCCACCGGGCGACGGTGATGTCCTGGTTGAGGCGGCTGGAGAACCACCGCTGCACAGTCTTCACGCGATCACTCGTAGAAGAACTTCTGTGGGCCGGGGAATATCCATGACAGCCCTTCCCGTAGCCGGTCGCGCCAGTTTTCCCAACTGTGCCCGTCCCGTGCTTCGACGTAACGCACGGCCATACCGGCCGCCTCGAACGTGGGAACCATGGAGCGGTTCGGAATGATCAGCGGCTCGTAGACGCCGCAGCTCATGAAGACCCGGTCGGCGACCCTGCGGGGCGCGGCGCGGTACCTGTTGACGAACCGCACCACCGGCTCGAACGCTGGCCCGCCGCCGTGGTTCTGCCCGATGTCGGTGAACACGAACGAGCCGGACTGCAGCAGCAGCGAGCCAAAGACGCCGGGGTAGCGGTACGCGGTGGACAGCGCTGCGACCGCGCCGAAGCTCGCGCCCATCAGGCAGCGCGCCGACGGGCCGCCCGCGAGCGGGAACTTCTCCTCCAGCAATGGCAGCAGTTCGGCGGTCAGGTACCGCGCGTGCGCCGCGGAGTTCGCGTACTCGGTCAGCCGGTCGCCTGGGTACACGAACGCCACGATGGTCTCCGCCACGTCCAGCCGGTGGATCAGGTTGTCGAGCACCGTCTGGGCCGCCGCGTACTTCAGGTAGTCGCGGCCGTCGTGGACGATCAGCAGCGGGTAGCGGGCGACCCGCCGGAACCGGGCGGGAAGGTAGAGCGTCACCTGGCAGCCGCGCCGCAGCGCCCGGCTGGGCACGGTGAGGTCGACCAGGGAGCCGGGACGCGATTCCGGGTCCGGCCTGGTCCACTCGGGCACCTCATACCCCCGGGCGTAACAGACCGAGGAACTGCCCAGCGGGCTGTGCGCCAGGTGGGAGTTCAGCGGGTCGTTGATACGTTCGCTGCGCCCGTCGCGGGAGATCTCAAGCTGGTACTCGACCCTGGAGCGGTCAGGCAGTTCCAGCACCAGGTACCACAGGTCGGTGCCGTGCAGCCGGCGCAGCGGGATCCGCTCGGGCAGCCCGAAGATCCGGTGCACCAGGTGGACCGCGCCGGCCTCGCCCTGGTACAGGAACGTGCACCGGGCACCCTCGACGATCGGCACCTCGTAGCGCGCGAGGAACCGGCTCACGGCGGCCGGATCGAGGGGCCTGCGCTCCCTGAGCCTGTTGATCGCGAGCTTGCGGCGGACGGCGGGCGGGCCGCCGACGGTGGTCAGGCCGCCTCCCCGGTGGTCACGTGCCCGTCCGGCGCGAGCACCCGCATGCCCGGCGGCCAGATGCCGTCGCTGCTGGTGTCGATCCTGGTTCCGTTCTCCAGCAGGACGCAGCGGGCCGGGGCGAACCTGCGGGCGAACACCGACATCCGCGCTGCGTCGTCCAGCAGCAGCCTGGCCCGGGCATGCGGCAGTGGCACGACGCCCCGCAGCAGCGACAGGCCGCTGCCGTAGATCTCCGGCTGGCCGGGCCCGTGCGCGGAGCGGTCGTGGAACAGCACGATCCGCTCGGCCAGCGCCATCGCCCCCGCTGACCAGGCGATCACCGGCACGCTCAGTGACGCCGAGACGTTGAACAAGTGCAGCACATCGGCCAGCACGCCCACGTGCCCCCCGGCCATGACCAGGGCGGCGGCGTCACCTAGCAGCGCGGCCACCTCGGCGCGGTGCTCGGCGATCACCGGGCGCTCGTGCGGCGGCAGTTCGGCGTAGAACTGCGCGCGAACCGCGCCGACCCGGCGCAGGTGCGCGGCGTCCAGGTCGCGTACCGCGCCGATCGCCTCGGCCAGAATGCCGGCGCGGAGCGGGCCGCTGCCGCCGCGGCGCTGAACGGCGTAGACCGCCTGCAGTGCGTGATCCAGGCGGATCAGGTAACCGTCCTGGACCTCGTCGAGCACCTCGGCCAGCCTGCGCTCGCCCGCGGCGAACAGCGGATCCCGCTCGGTCACGTCGAGCCAGCGCCGGTACAGGCCGAGATTGACATCGCGGGCGCCGAGCAGCTTGCCCAGTTCACCGTCGTCGCTCTCGCGTTCCTGCCACCCGGCGGTGATCGTGGCGATCGGCCCCTCCGGGTACAGCGACCAGGCGACCGCCTCCAGCGTGGGCCTGCGCTGGGGGCCCAGCAGGGTAATTCTCACTGGGCGTACACGCGCAGCGTGCGGCCTACGGTGTCGAGCATCCCGCGCAGCGCGTCGTAGTCCGGATGCCGCATCCGCACATAAGCGTTGGCCATGTAACCGGCCGCCACCGGCTGGGTCGGGGTGCCCGGCGGGGGCAGGTGTGCGTCGATCACCCACTCGCCGAACTGCTGCTGCAGGTCCTCGGCGCCCGAATAGCCGGTAATGTTGCCGTCCCGCTCGGGCCGCAGCGCGACCATCCCGCTGGCGTACCGCCGCGACGGCGCCGCGCCGGTCTCGCCGCGGATGATCGCGTTCGCCCAGGCGCTGTAGATATCCATGTCGTTGCCTGCGGAGTACAGGTCCCAGGCGCCCACGCCCGGCGGCCTGCAGCCGATCTCGGAGAACTTCAGCCCCTTCGGGCCGAAGAACCACTCCATGTGCGTGGCCGACGTCCCGATCCCAAGGGCGGCGATGACCCGCCGGCCCATGTCCCGCAGTTCCGCGTACTCGCCGGCGGTGTCGATCCGGTTGGTGGAGATGAACTGCGGGGAGATCCAGCGGGTCCGCATCGCCTCGAGCACGTTCGGGTAGTAGTGCGAGACGAAGTCCGCGGCCACCTGGCCGTCGATCGTGATGGTGTCGTAGAAGCCCTCGTGGCCCTCCACGAACTCCTCCACGGCGATCGACTCCACGCCCTGGCCGCCGAACACGCCGAGGGCCTGCTCCAGGCCGGCCCGGTCGTCGGCCCGCATGGTGTCCAGGGCACCGGCACCGCTGCGCGGCTTGAGGATCAGCGGATAGCCCACCTGCTCGGCGAACGCGAGCACCTCGGCCGCGGTGCTCGCACCGGCCGAGGCGGCCGTGGGCACGCCGGCCTCGCGCAGCGCCTGCTTCATCGACGGCTTGTCGCGGCACAGCCAGGCCGTCCGCACCGACGTGCCCGGGATTGTGCAGGCCTCCCTGACCTGCGCGGCGGGCAGGGTGTGCGCCTCGATCGTGGCCTCGAGCCTGTCCACCCACAGCTTGTCCTGCACCCAGCGGACCGCCGCCGTCATGGCCGCCACATCGGTGACGGAACGCACCTGCTCGTAGTGGTGCAGCCAGCCCTTCAGCTCACCGTCAAGCGCGTCGGCGGGATACTCGCCGATGCCGATCACGGTCGCCCCGGCCCCGGCCAGTGCGCGGGCGAAGTGCCGCTGGTTGTTCGGGAAGAACGGCTCAACAAAGACCACGTTCATGCCTCGAAGCCTAGTCGGGCCGGATCTTCGTCGGTCTGGGCCCAGGCCAACCGTGGTCCCACTTCCCGACTTATCATCCGAAACGGCCGGTCTGGCGCCCGGTATGTCCTGGTTTGGGAAGCCGTTTCGGGTGATAAGGCGGATCTCCGTACAGGGCTAGCGTGATGGCGGAGGCTAGCACCGGCCTGGTTGACTGCGGCTATGACGGTTGTCGCCTTTGCCGCGCCCTACCTGCTCGACGCGACGACGCGGTTCGCCGAGGCCGCCGCCCGGCTGCCCGGCGTGGAGCTTGCGCTGATTACCTGCGAGCCGGCCGAGCGTGTTCCCGAGCCGCTGCGCGGCTCGCTGGCGGCGCACTGGCGGATCGACGATCCGCTGGATACCGGGCAGATCGCCCGCGGCGTCGCAGCGGTGAGCGAGCACGTCGGCCCGGTGCAACGGCTCATCGGGGTGTTCGAGCACCTGCAGGTGCCGCTCGCCCAGGTGCGGGAGCAGTTCGGCATCCCCGGTATGGACGCGGCGACCGCGCACAACTTCAGGGACAAGGCGCAAATGAAGTCGGTGCTGCGCGCCGCAGGGGTGCCGTGCGCCAGGTACCGGCTGGCGCGATCAGCGACCGAGGCGGCCGGGTTCGCCGACGAGGTCGGGTACCCGCTGGTGGTCAAGCCGCCCGCGGGTGCGGGCGCGAAGAGCACGTTCCGGCTCGACGACGCCGGCGACCTGAAGGTGTGGCTGGACGCCGCACCGCCGACCCCGGGCAGCCCCGCGCTGCTCGAGGAGTTCCTCACCGGCGACGAGGGCTCCTTCGACAGCGTGATGACCGACGGCCAGCTCGTCTGGGACTCGGTGTCCTGCTACCTGCCCACGCCGCTCGAGGTGCTGCGCAACCCGTGGATCCAGTGGGCGGTGCTCATGCCCAGGGACATTGGCGGCCCGGAGTACGACGACATCAGGGCGATCGCGCCGGTGGCGCTGCGCGCGCTCGGGCTGCGGACCGGCCTGACCCACATGGAATGGTTCCGGCGCCCCGACGGCACCATCGCCGTCTCCGAGGTCGCGGTGCGGCCGCCCGGCGCCCAGATCAGCTCGATGCTGTGCTACGCGCACGACTTCGACCTGTACCGCGCCTGGGCGCAGCTCATGGTGTACGGCAGCTTCACGCCACCCGAGCGTGCCTGGTCGGTTGGCACGGTGTTCCTGCGCGGCCAGGGGAGCGGGCACATCAGGGGGGTACATGGCCTGGGTGAGCTGCCGCCAGAGATCCGCGCCCTCGTCGTCGACTCCCGCCTGCCGCAGCCCGGTCAGCTGTCCTCGGCCAGCTACGAGGGCGACGGGTTCGTGATCGTCAGGCATCCCGACACCGCCGTCGTCACCGACGCGCTGCGGCGGCTGGTCACCACCGTGCGCGTCGAGCTGGGCTGACCGCGATGAACATCGTCATGATCTCCCCGGGATACCCGGCCGAGATGGCTTTCTTCGCCCGTGGGCTCGCATCCGCCGGGGCCACGGTCATCGGCGTGGGCGATCAGCCAGCCCACGCCGTGCCCGGGCCGGCAAGGGAGGCGCTGGCGCACTACGTGCAGGTCGGCTCGCTGGCCGCGGGGGACGAGGTGGCCGCGTCCGTGCGGGACCTGGCCAGGCACGTGAGCCTCGACCGGGTCGAGTGCCTGTGGGAGCCGTACATGATGCTCGCCGCGCGGCTGCGCGAGGAGCTCGGCCTGCCCGGGCTGACCATGCGGCAGACCTTGCCGTTCCGGGACAAGGAGCTGATGAAGGCGGTGCTCGACGAGGCGGGCCTGCGCACGCCCGGGCACCAGAGCACCGAGACGGTCGCGGGCGTGTGGGCGGCCGCGGAGCGCCTCGGGTACCCGCTCATCGTCAAGCCCATCGCCGGCGCCGGGTCGGCGGACACCTACCGGGCCGACTCACCCGCCGACCTCGACGCCATCCTGCCGATGGTCCGGCACGTGCCGCAGGTCATCGTCGAGGAGTTCATCGACGGCGAGGAGTTCACCTACGACACCATCTGCGCCGGCGGTGAGGTGCTGTTCGAGAACATCTGCTGGTACCGCCCGCGCCCGCTGCTCACCAAGCTGCACGAGTGGATGAGCCCGGTCATCATCTCCCTGCGCGACCTGGACGTGCCCGACCTGCAGGCCGGCCGCGCGCTCGGCGCCGCCGCGGTGAAGGTGCTCGGGTTCCGTGACGGGTTCACCCACATGGAGTGGTACCGCAAGGCCGACGGTGAGGCGGTGTTCGGCGAGATCGGCGCCCGGCCACCCGGCGGGCGGATGGTCGACGCGATGAACTACGCCACCGACGCCGACATGTTCGCCGGCTGGGCGCAGGCGATCACGTACGGGCGGATCTCACAGCCGGTCGAGCGGCGCTACAACGCCGGAATCATCTTCAAGCGCGCCGAGGGCGCGGGCCGGATCACCGGGTACGCGGGCCTGGACCACCTGATGGCCGAGTTCGGCGAACACGTGGCGGCCCTCGACCTGCTGCCCATCGGCACGCCCCGGCGGGACTGGCGGGCCGTCACGATCTCCGACGGGATGGTCGTGGTCCGGCACCCGGAACTGGCCAAGACTGTCGAGATGACCGAGCGGTTCGCCGCCGAACTGCACCTGCACGCGGGCTGAGGATCTGGCCACCCGGGCCGCCCGGTAGCGTCCGGGATGTGGCCTCGCAGGACCCGGATACCGGCCGGCTTATCGCGGCGGTCCGGCATGTGCTGCCCTCGGTACGCGCCGACCTCGAGCGGCTGGTCCGGATCCCGTCGGTGTCGGCGGACCCGGCGGCGGCGGTGCACATGGCGGCGAGCGCCCGGGAGGTGGCGGAGCTGCTGCGCGCTGCCGGGCTGCCCGAGGTCGAGGAGGTCACCGCGGGCGGCAGCCAGCCCGCGGTGCTCGGGCACCGGCCCGGGCCGCCCGGCGCCCCCACGGTTCTGCTGTACGCACACCACGACGTGCAGCCGCCCGGCGACGCCGCGGCCTGGGACGGCGACCCGTTCGAGCCGGCCGAACGGGACGGCCGCCTCTACGGCCGCGGCGCCGCCGACGACAAGGCAGGCATCGCGGTGCACCTGGCCGCGCTGCGCGCCCACGGCGACCGGCTCCCGGTCGGGGTCACCGTGCTGGTGGAGGGCGAAGAGGAGATCGGCTCGCCCGCGCTTGCGGAGTTCCTCACCGCCTATTCCGGCCGGCTTCGCGGCGACGTGCTTGTGCTCGCCGACTCGATCAACTGGGCGGCCGGTGTCCCCGCGCTGACGACCTCGCTGCGCGGCGGTGCCAACGTCACGGTGGAGGTGCGCACGCTGCGGCACGGCGTGCACAGCGGGGCGTACGGCGGCCCGGTTCCCGACGCGCTCACCGCCCTGTGCCGGCTGCTGGCGACCCTGCACGACGAGCGCGGCGACGTGGCGGTCGCCGGCCTGGCCCGTGGACGTACGGAGCCGCTGGACCTGACCGAGGAGCGGCTGCGTGCCGACGCCGGGCTGCTGAAGGGCGTGCACCTGATCGGCACGGGCAGCCTTACCGAACGGCTCTGGGCCCGCCCCGCGATCGCGGTCATCGGCGTCGACGCCCCGGCGGTCGGCGCGGCCTCCAACACGCTCATCCCGGTCGCCCGAGCCAAGGTGAGCCTGCGGGTAGCCCCCGGCGACGATGCGGCCAGGGCACGCGAGGCCCTCGTCACGCACCTGAAAACGGCGGCGCCGTGGGGCGTGCACGTGGTCGCCGAGCCCGGCGGCGCGGTCGCGCCCTACTCCGCCCCCGCCGGGGGGCGGGCATACCGGGCCGCGCACGCGGCCCTGGCCAGCGCGTGGGGAAGGCCGGCCGTAGACATCGGCGTCGGGGGCTCCATCGGGTTCGTCACCGCCTACGCGGCGGCCTTTCCCGGCGCCGAGATCCTCATCACCGGCGTCGAGGACCCCGATACCCGGGCGCACGGCGCGAACGAGAGCCTGGACCTGGCGGTGTTCGAACGGGCCTGCCTGGCCGAGGCGCTGCTGCTGCGCAACCTGGCCGGGGCAGCGTAATGCATGATCGTGCTCAGCTGGCGCGCCACGGCCGTGCGGCAAGGATGGCCAGGTGGAGAGCGACGAGCGTGTCCTCGAGGTCGGGGATGCCGCGAATCCGGTCGTGGCGGACCTCGGTACGCACGAGCTCGGCCGTGGCGCCGGCCAGCGCAAGGTAGGCCTCGTACGGCACGTCCGGCCAGGACGGATTCTCCCGGCGCGCGCGTTCATGCCACTTACGGGTCATCCGGGCGAAGCTGAGCTGCGCCGCCTCGAGGCGCTGGACCGCGCGGGCTCCGACGGCCGGCATGTCGATGAAGAAGGCCCGGGCGAACGCGGGCTCGGCCGCCAGGAAACCCAGGTACGCGGCGATGCTCGCGCGCAGCGCCGCTTCGGCGCTGCGGTGGGCGGGCTCGTGGCGGCCCGCGGCGGCCACCCGGTCGGCCAGCAGCCTGCCCCCCTCGCGCGTGGCGGCGAGGAAACAGTCCTCCTTGTCCGCGAAGTGGGCGTAGAAGGCGGCCCTCGACACCTTGGCGCCGCGGACGATGTCCGCCACGGTGACAGCGCTGAACCCGCTCGCCGCCACGGCGGCGATCACCGACCGCAGCAGCCGCTCGCGCTGCGCCGCGCGCACCGCCTCCGGCGGCAGGCCGTTCCTGCCGCGGGGGAGGCCTGGTTCACCCTCGTGGGTGCGCGCGAGCACGCCCTCTTGTTTGGTGGCAGGCACGCTCCTAAACTTATCTAACGCACTAAAGTACGTCACCGTACTTATGTGACGTACTGATGTGACGGCATGGGATCAGGCTGGCCATAGCCGAGCAGAGAAGGCCCGTCATGAGAGCGCAACGGCCCCGTGTTGTGCCACACGCTCCCGGCCCTTCGACGCCGCGCGCCAGTTGCCCTGCCGTCTGGCTCGGGGGCGAGGATCCGTTGGCTATTTCCCCGCCGCCGAGCTCTTCGGTGGCGGGCCAACTAGGCGCCCGTGAGATTCCGGGCGCAGGACCGATCACCTTTGCGAGGGCCGCATGACTGCGACTGCCACAGATCTGGTTCCTGGCCACCGAAAAGGGTCATGGCTGTGGAACCGCCAGCTCGACCGCTATCCCGACACCGGCATGCGCGTGCTCTACCTCGGCATCACGGTGCTGGCCACCGTGATGCTGTACTACGAGCTCTATGTCGGTGGCTCGGTGGCCACGCTGCTGCTGGCCAACCTGCGCATGACGTTCTCCTTCTACGTGGTGATCCTGGCGTTCGGGAACCTGCTCGGGGCGTTCGGGTCGCTCGCCGCTGGGCTCGCCGACCGGTGGGGCCGTGCCAACCTGGTGGTCGGCGGCCTGCTGGTGACCGCGGTCTTCGTCGGGTTCATCATTCCCGCCGCGACCAACAAGTGGGTGTTCGGCATCGAGACGTTCGCGGTCGCCATCGTGGAGGGCA
>Ga0318516_10000137_pt1 | contig 18007 bp, 17 predicted proteins | sample GRESIP176b2f20_FD_202501 | JGI IMG/M metagenome (GOLD analysis project Ga0318516, IMG submission 202501) | Tropical soil microbial communities from Luquillo Experimental Forest, Puerto Rico - GRE.SIPMG.176b2f20 | ecosystem: Environmental > Terrestrial > Soil > Tropical forest > Bulk soil... | reverse complement strand
GCTTTCCAGGACGTGAGGCGCGAGGTTCATAGCCGGGTCCTTTTCAAAGAAAGTTTTCTCAAGCAGCGCTGCGCGCGCCCCTCGGTCTAGTTGCAAGACCGAGCTCAGCCCGTGCTTCGCTTGGCGTCATGATCTGCGCGCCGAGCTCCTCTAAAATGCGTCGCGCCTTTTCGACCATGCTGGCATTCGTTTCGGCCAGAACGCCTTTGGCGAGATAAACCGAGTCTTCGATGCCAATCCGCGCGTGGCCGCCCGCGAGATAGGATTGCGCCACTGTCGGGAACGCCCAGCGCCCAATGCCGATCGCGGTAAACTGGGCATCGGCGGGCAGCATGTTCCGAGCGTAGATGACCGTTTCAGGCGAGGGTTGGAATCCGTAGCGGACGCCGAGCACCAAGGAGGTCAGTAGCGGACCGGTCAGACTACTGTCTTTCAACATATCGAGCATGAGCGCAATGTCGCCTGAATCGAACAGCTCGATCTCCGGTTTGACCCCAGCCTCGCGAATGATATTCGCCATGCGCCGCACGTTGGCGGGGGTGTTGATGACGACCTGCCCGCCGGAATTCATCGTGTTGAGATCGAGGGTGCAGATTTCCGGTTTTAAGATCGCGATGTGCTCCACCCGCTTCTCTGGATTCATCAGCGTTGAGCCGGGAGCAGCAACTTTGGGATCATCTTCAGAAGGGACAAAGCGCCCGCCCGGCCCGGTCGTGATATTTAGGATGAGCTGCGAGTTCTTCGCCCGGATCCGCTCGACCACCTCTCGGTAGTACGAGAGCTCCATCGACGGTTTGCCGGTCTTCGGCTCACGGACGTGGATGTGGACGACGGCGGCGCCGGCCTCTGCGGCGCCGAGTCCCGCCTCGGCAATCTCCTCGGGCGATTTGGGAAGATGTGGCGTCTGTTCGGGGGTGGTGAGATTGCCTGTCACCGCACAAGTAATGAAGACCTTTTGTCTCGGTGCGCGCATGGTTTCTGCTCCGCTTTAGAGTGCTCGACCGCCATCGACGACGATGGTGGTGCCGGTAGAGAATGTCAGTTGGGTCGCACAGGCGAGGATCGCGGTGGCGATGTCCTCGGGGCGCCCGATCCGCTTGAGTGGCGTTGCGGCGGCGACTCTTTCATTGAAGTTGGCACTGCGACCGGGAACGAAGGCCGTATCGACGACGCCCGGGGAAACGGCAAGGACACGAACTTCGGGCGCGAGAACCCGCGCCAGCGACTTCGTCATTACATCGATGCCCGCCTTCGCTGCGCAATAAGCGATGGAGGAACCAACCCCAGTGAGCGCAGCTATGGAAGAAATGGAAACAATCAGGCCATCGCCGGATGCTTTCAACAGCGGAGCAAACGTTCGAATGGTGGCGAACTGGCCCCTCCAATTCACCTGAAACATCCGATCGATTAGATCATCGTCGAGCGCATCTAGATCGGCGTGCGGCACCGGTTTGGTGAAGCCGGCAGCGTTGATCAGGATGTGCAGACGGCCGAATTTTTGGGTGACGGCGTCGCGCAAAGCTACCAATGACGCGGTAGACGAAACGTCCGCGGCCAAGGCCAAATGCTTATCCCCCGGCAGAGTACGGACTAGATCTGCGGCGATTGCTTCCCCCTGCCCCTCCGGCCGATATGTGACCGCCACTCGCGCGCCGGCCTCAGCGAGCAAGCGGCTCGCCGCTGCACCAATTCCGCCTGAGCCCCCAAATATCAGGGCCATCTTGGATACGAGTGTTTTCGAGTAGCTCATGGTCGATCCGATCGTCTTCACTTGATCGGCGGCTGTGGCAGCTTCGCTGCGCCGGGCTCCATCACGAATGTGTATCGGAGCGAGTACCAGGGAGGGTCGTGGTCGGCACGGGGTTCATCGTGGCGCTGGTAGTTGCCGATGAGATGTTGCGTAACGCCGAAGACCACGTCGCTCTGCAGATGCTCGTCATTGTCGACGAAGACTTGCGTGATGAGCGTCTTGTAGCCTGGCTTGTAGGCGAGGAAATGCAGGTGCGCGGGCCGATAGGGATGCCGGTTCTGCGCGCGAAGGAGTTCGCCACCTGGACCGTCGGTTGGGACCGGATACCCTGCGGGCTTCACCGACCTGAAGAAGAATTTTCCTTCGGCATCCGTTGTGAACTTTCCCCTGAGGTTCATGTCCGCCTGGTTGGGGTCTTGATTCTCGTACAGCCCGACGGGCGAAGCCTGCCAGGCGTCGACCTCCGCGCCAGCCATCGGTCGGCCCTGCGGGTCGTGGATCGAGCACTCCACAAACAGAGCAGGACCCGGCGTCGGTGAGCGGACGATCGATGCACCGTTCGGGGTACGGGGCGAATTCATTCGCCAGAATGGGCCGAGAAGCGCCGAAGCAGTTTCGGTTGCTCCGTTGCGGCCATTGTTGAGCAGGCAAACGAGAGTCGAGAAGCCGAGAACGTCGGACAGCAACATGCCCTCGTTGTTGGCGTTATTAGTGGCTTGGCCGATGCGATTGATAAAATCGATTCCGGTTTCGAATTCTTCTTCCGTCAGGTGCACCTCACGTGCGAATGCGTGCAGATGTCGGACCAGAGCCGCCATCACCTCACGGAGCCGCGGGCTTGCTGCGCCACGCATCGCGGCGAGAACCTTATCGGTCACGGACACCTCATCTTCGATGATGGAGCCGGAGAACTTGTCGGGCAGCACGTTTTCCACGTTTCATCTCCGATGCGGAGGATGTCCAAGGGCGAGCTCGGTTCGCAGTCTGGCGGGTGAGCTCAGCTTCCGACGATGAAAATGTGCGAAACTTTCGGGATCGGAAAGCATCACCGGCGCAAGCGATCTTTGCGCCAAGTGGAAGCGACGGGTGCCTCGGGCACCAGACGGGCGCTAGACCCTACCCACGGGCCGGCACGGAAGTAGTGGTCACGCTAAGGGGCGCTTGCGAGATCACGCCAGCGAGGGGCGCACATGCGGCCTTCCTCGGGCATCGCCACGGAATGGATGCTCGCACGCGAGATTGCAAACGCACGGTTGAGAATGGGAGTTGCCCGCAATCGATCTGTGGGCCATCTTTCTCGCGGCTGGCGCAGGTTCGTCAGCTTTCGTCCAGGAGGTAACGCATCGGCCGCGGGTCCGGAAACGTGGTATCGGAGTGATCAAATAGTCCGGGCAAATCGTCTGCCCTGGGAGTACGAGTCCGATCAGGATCGGAGGTTCTAAAGTCACTCAAGCCCGCAGTTAGGAGCGACGATTGGATGCAATCTCTGATTTTGCGCTGTTTCGCGCCATCGTGGACGCAGGCGGGATTTCAGCGGCCGCCGTCGCCCTGCAGTCCTCACCCGCCGCCGTAAGCCGCCGCTTGACTGCGCTCGAAGCTAAGTTGGGCGTGCGCCTTGCAGACCGCACCTCACGCCGTTTTCGCCTCACTGATGAAGGTCTGCTGCTCTACGAGCGCAGTCGTTCCATTCTCGAGCAGATCCGCGATGCTGAGGCAGAAGTTGCCTCTCGAGGAGGTGCTGCTCGCGGACTGCTAAAAGTTGGCGCGCCATCCGATTTCGGCCGCCGCCATCTGGGTCCCATTCTGGCGCTCTTCACGGCCCAGCATCCCGGACTGGAAGCGCATCTTGTGCTCTCTGATGCCGGGTTGGAAAACCAAGCGGACGGCTGCGATGTCGTTCTCCGGTTCGGCCTTCCCAACGATCCGGGGATGGTGGCACGCAAGATGGCGATGACCACTCGCGTCTTGTGTGCGGCGCCGTCTTATTTAACACGCCACGGCACGCCACAGTCACCCGACGACCTCCTTCGGCATAGTTGTCTCCGTCTCGCGCGGCGGCATCACTTGGATGATCTGTGGCGGTTCAGGCGCGATGGCAGCGACCTTGAGGTACGCGTACGAGGCAACCTTTCCAGCGGAGACGGAGCCGTTCTGCACGAGTGGGCGCTTTCGGGTGAAGGCATATCCTGGGAGGCGTTTTGGGATGTTTCGGAGGATCTGGCTAATGGCCGGCTTGTTCATCTTTTGCCCGAATATCAGAGTTCGCCGATGGAATTGTACGCCATCTTTGCGCCCGGCAAGCCGGTCCCGCCTCGCATTCGTCTGTTTGTTGATCATATCGCGCGGGAGTTCGTGCGGTTTGGGCCAAGTACCTCAAGCATAACCGGCGCTCAGCCCACTTCCATGGTGGTCCAGCCTGGATGAGTAACATCAGGCTGAGGCGCGCGACCCGCACCCAGCGGCACTCTGTTTAGGGGGCATTGGCATTGAGCCACGCCGCGATAACTGGCGGCGGCGTCGCCGTAGAAGGTGCGATAGAGCTCTTCTGTGACGTAGCCGATGTGCGGCGTCATCAGCACGTTGTCCACCTTCCGAAACGGGTGATCCGCGGGCAAGGGCTCAGCGTCGAACACGTCGATCGCGGCACCGGCGATCCTGCGTGTCTCAAGCACCTCTATCAGAGCCGCTTCTTCAACAATCGGGCCCCGCGACGTATTGATCAGCCACGCCGTCGGCTTCATGAGAGCGAGCTCGGCGGCGCCGACCAGTCCGGCGGTCCGTCGGCTCAGGATAAGATGGATCGTGACGATATCGGCTTGGCGGAACAGCGCCTGCTTGTCGACGACCGTCGCGCCGGCGGCGCTGGCGGCTGCGTCGTCAGATTCTGACTCCAGGCGAGCGGCGCGACGATCTTCCGCGCTTCTTCGACACTCATGCTCATGTGTGTGCTGTTCCCGTTAGCGCTCTCGGCGGCCGGAACCTCCTCCTGCACCGCCCAATCAATTGTCGATCAGATGGTGATCTACGCGCCGGTGGCTTCCCAGGTCTACCAACGCAACGTAGAACTGGGTGAATACGTTTCGCCTGGCGTGCCACTGGTGACATTGGTCGATCTGAGTGACGTGTGGATCCACTTCGATCTGCGCGAGGATCTGGTCAAGACGCTCAAGATCGGTGATCGCTTCGGCGTTCGCATTCCGGCGCTCAGTGATCGGCGCATCCTCGTAGAGGTCAAAGTGATCGCGGCGAAGGGCGAATACTCAAGCTGGCGGGCCACCCGCACCACCGGAGACTTTGACCTGCGGACGTTCTCAATACGCGCCTACCCTGGCGACAAGGTCCCGGAGCTGCGTCCCGGAATGAGCGCTTATTTGGACTGGCGGGAGCTCGGATGAGGGCGGCAAAATCGGCGCTGCCAAGCGGTTACGCCATCGGTTATTCGTTCGTGCCGGACCCACGACTATCTAACGCGCTCTAGCGCTTTGCGTAAGTTCTCTGCGCTCCTCTGTAATCCATTCCTTTCCTCGGCAGATAGATCGGGAGGCAAAGTCATCGTCACGCCGCTGCGACCAACAACACTCGGCAAGGACAGTGTGATGCCAAATTCTCGTTGGTAACTGCCGATCGGGACCACGCTGCGCTCATCGTGCAGCACCATTTCAGCAATGCGGGCTGATACGATACCGATTCCGTACTGGCTCGCGTCGTGGCCTTCGATGATGGTGATGTTGGCGTAGCGAACATCTTTCTCGACCTTCGCGCGCAGGTCTGCCAGGCTTTCGCGGCGTTCCTGCAAGAGTCTCGCCAAGGGCACGCCGGCAATACGAGCGGATGACCACAGGAACACCTGCGATGTGCCGTGGTCGCCGATAACCTGCGCCTCGACATTGACGGGATCAACACCAAAGTGGGCGCCGAGATGCACACGAAACCGTAAACTGTCCAGAAAGGTGCCGGTGCTGAGCACGCGATTATGGCCGGCGACGTTTCGCGCAATGTCGGCAAGTGGATCAGGCGGATCCGTAACGGCGACCAGCCCTGCTTGCGGCGCAGTAGCTACGATTCTTGGAACTATATCCCGATAGATCGCGGCATTCTTTTCCAGAAGCCTCAGTCGCCCTTGCGGATCGCTGCGGTCAGTTGCACCACCGGTCTTTTCGTTTACGCCGGACGTGACCAGCACCACGCCGGCACCGTTCAACGCGTCGTAATCGTCATCGGAAATATCGATCCGCGGACCGAGTGGTATCCCATAACGCAGATCGGTCGCCACGGCCTCCGCCACCTTTCGAGTGCGGTTTACGAGCACGATCTCGCGCGCACTGCCGCGCGTAGCTGCCGCAAGCGCAATGGCGTTTCCGACGTTCCCCGTGCCGATGATGCCGAGCTTCATTGCAGCGCTCCCAGTTCCTCGACTTGTGCTATTTGCGTGGTGCAGGGCCCCGCATAGGCAAAAAAAGCCGTGCCGGTCACTGCGACAAACGCCAACGCCGGCAGCATATTATGAAATCGCAGCATCTTTGCCTCCTTCAGAAAACGGCGGCCGAGTATCAGCACCACGTCCGGCGGCGCCGTCGCCCTCGCTAGAGTGCGGATCCCGCATTGATAAAATGCTCGCGATGAACCGAACGGCCAATTAAATTCAAAGCACGCTGGCTAAATTCGATTTTAACTTGCAGCTTCGCTGACAAGAATTTGGAGACGAATCGCGACCAACGAACGCAGGCAGAAATGCGCTCTATCCCGGCAAATACAAACTCACGCCGTGGTTTTTGCTCCAACGCCTCCAGCCCATTCCCGCACACACCGGGCAAGATCGATTAAATTGTTGTGGAGCTGCTCGAGCGCGAAACTCAGCGCGAACAAGCGTTCAACTTCACTGTTGGAAAGAGCGCGCGTCAGGCCCTCGTTGCGAAGCGCGTTAATCGCCAAGCCATAAGCGTTCAGCGACGCCTCCGCCGGCTGGAGCGAGGGGCAATCGCGGCGCAATATAAGCGCCGTTGCGCTGCCGCCCAGAAATTCACTGACATTTTGTCCGATGCAGCTGAGTAGCGGCTCCAGCCGCTGCGCGATATCATTTGGAAACGGCGTTACTGCGCGGCCGATAATGACAAAATCATGCCGCAGCCGCAGCAAGGTTCGCGAAAGTGGCGCTGGATCGGGCTCAGACCCCAGCGCGACCAGGCGCTCGCGTTTCGCCTCTGCCGCGATCTCCTGAAAAGCGATGACCGACCTGCCCAAGTCATCTTGCAACTCTCGCATTGTGTTGACATCGCGCCGTTGAGTGAAGCCGGCCAATAAATCGGGAAAGCCCTTGGCCATACGCCGCAAAATTTCCGCAGCCGTCTCCGCTCCTAGGCTATGAGCTCGTTGGGAGAACACCAGCAGCGAAATGATTATCGCGATTGCGCCGCCGAGCGTGACCTCCAGAAATCGAGTGAATGCCGACTCGATCGGACCTTCGCCAAGTTGTCCGGACAGCAGTAGCACCAGCACAGCTGAAAATGGCGCAACGCGAAAGTTCGGGTTGATCGCTGCCACGAACGCTAATGGAGCGATTGTGAGGGCGAGAACGCCGCCCTGCGCAAATGCGCCCGCATGAGGAACAAGCACGCCAATCGCGGCGGCGTAAACGGCTCCGCCAAGCGTGCCAATAGTGTATTCAATCGTCGCTCGAAGGGATCCGCCAACGCTCATTTGGGTCACGACGACAGCCGTGAGCACCACCCACAATCCATGCAGCGGCAAGGCCAAGCTCTGCGCGACTATCAGAGCCAACAAGCCGGCAGCAGTCATGCGCAAAGAGAAGCGCAATTGCGATCTATAACCGCTGAATGTCTCGCGAAGGCGCTTCCAAAAGGTCAGTTTATCCATGCGACGCTCTCGCGACAGCAGTTCCCATCGCAGCAGCGCACAGGGTGAGCGCTTCAACAAGTGCGATGCGTCCAGGCCGGTCGCCGGCGAAGGCTTCATGCGACCGCCTTGGCAGGCTGGATGCTCCCACGCCATTGACGCAGCAAGCCCTGCAATCGGTCAAGATAGATGTAGACGACAGGCGTCGTGAACAGCGTCAGAAGCTGCGAGAGAATCAAACCACCGACGATGGTGTAGCCAAGCGGCTGGCGAATCTCCGATCCGGCTCCGGTGCCGAGCATCAGCGGCACACCGCCAAGCAATGCCGCCATTGTGGTCATCAGAATGGGACGGAACCGCAGCAGACAAGCCTGATAGATCGACTTCTCCGCTGAAAGGCCTTCGGTGCGCTCAACCTCGAGCGCGAAATCGACCAGCATGATACCATTTTTCTTCACGATGCCGATCAGCAGAATAATGCCGATCATGGCGATCACGCTGAGATCGACATGCACCGCCATCAATAGCAGGAGCGCACCGATACCCGCCGAGGGCAACGTCGAGAGGATCGTGATCGGATGGATGACGCTCTCGTAAAGAACGCCAAGGATAATGTAGATGACCACCAGCGCCGCTGCGATCAGGATCACCTCGCCCGACAGCGCCGATAGGAAAGCGCTGGCATTGCCTTGGAATGAGGTGGTGAGCGATGCCGGCTTGCCGCTTTCCTGCTCGATGCGGTGAATCGCGGCAACGGCGTCCCCGAGCGCCGTGCCGGGCACCAGATTGAATGAGATCGTGGTCGAAGGAAACATGCCTTGATGGTTGATCACGATCGGCGCCGCCATAATCGAGCTGTTGGTCACGGCCCGAAGCGGCACCTCCTGTCCTGCTGAAGAACTCACATAGATGTTGTTGAGTGAGTCCGGGCTCGATTGGAAGCGCGGGTCGACTTCCAGCACGACGTGATACTGATTGAGCGCGGTGTACATAGTCGAGACAATGCGTTGCCCGAAAGCATCATCCAGCGTGTTGTCAACGGTTGCCGGCAGAATGCCGAAGCTCGACGCCACCTCTCGATTGACCGTCACGTTCAGCCGCGGCCCGGCGTTCTCCTGGTCGGTGGTGACGTCGGTAATTCCAGGAATGCCTTTGAGCTTATCGAGAAAGTAGGCCGACCAATGATTAAGCTCGTTCGAATCCGCGTCCGCCAACGCGTACTGATACTGTGTCTTTGACAGCCGGGCGCCGACGGTAATGTCCTGCGCCGCCTGCATGTAGAGCGTGATGCCAGGTGCCGCGGCGAGCTTGGTCTGCAGCCGTGTGATTATCTGGTCGGCATTGGCCTTGCGTTGGTCGCGCGGTTTCAACGCGATGAACACCCTACCTTGATTCAGCGTTGTGGTTCCGCCACCGGCGCCGATTGAAGCGCCGACGGAATCGACGGAAGGATCCTTCAACACTGTGTCGATGATGGCTCCTACGCGCTTAACCATATCTGGATAGGAGATGTCCTGCGCCGCCTCGGCGATGCCGAAAATCATCCCGGTATCCTGCTGCGGAAAGAAGCCCTTCGGAATAATGAAATAGAGATAGCCGGTAAGGACGATAGTCCCGAGCATGATCATCAGCGTGACCAGGCGGTGGCGCAGAGCGATTTTGAGGCCGTGCTCATACGCGTTGAGCAAACCATCAAAGCCGCGTTCGAAGAACCGATAGAGCCAACCGTGCTGTTTAGCTTCGGCTTTGAGTAGGCGAGCGCACATCATCGGAGTGAGCGTGAGCGAGATAATGAGCGAAAGCAGCAATGAAACGCTCACGGTGATTGCGAATTCCTGGAACAGCTTGCCGACATAACCGCCCATCAAAAACAACGGGATGAACACCGCGATCAGCGACAATGTAATGGACACGATCGTGAATCCGATCTCCTGCGAGCCCTTCAATGCCGCTTGCGTCGGGCTTAAGCCGCCTTCGATATGGCGGACGATATTTTCGATCACCACGACTGCGTCATCGACCACAAAACCAATGGCAATCGAAAGCGCCATCAGCGACAGATTGTCGAGGCTGTAGCCCAGCTCATAGAGAACTGCGAACGTCCCAATCAGCGACAAGGGCACGGTGATCGCAGGGATCACCGTGGCCCAGAAATTACGCAAGAAGATAAAAATAACCATGACGACCAGCGCGATCGTCAGGATCAGCGTGAATTGCACGTCGGAGACAGATGCACGGATGGTCTGGGTCCGATCGGAAACGACGTTAATTTTAACCGCCGGCGGCAACGAGGCTTGCAGCTGCGGCATTAACCTTTTAATGCTGTCGACGGTCTTGATCACATTGGCGTCGGGCTGGCGCTGAATCGCCAGGATGACGGCGCGGTGATTGTTGTACCAACCGGCAAGCAGATCATTCTCCGGCGCTTCAATGACCTTGCCGATGTCGCGGATGCGCACCGGTGCGCCGCTGCGGTAAGCGACGATCAGATTGCTGTAGGCGTCCGGTTTGAGCAGCTGATCGTTGGTATTGAGCGTGTAGCTCTGCTGCGGACTGTTCAACGTGCCTTTTGGCAGGTCCACATTCGCCTGGGCGAGCACATTGCGCACATCCTCAAGCGCGATACCGCGGTTGGCCAGCGCCTGCGGATCGACCTGAACGCGGATGGCAGGCTTCTGCTGGCCGCCTATGCCGACCAGACCCACACCCGAGATCTGCGAAATTTTCGGCACCAGGATATTTTCGGCATAAGCGTCGACCGTTGTCAGCGGCAGCGTGTCTGACGTCAGGCCGAGAACCAGGATCGGCGTATCGGCGGGATTGACCTTGCGAATTGTCGGCGGATAAGGAATGCCCGGCGGCAGATAAGGGCTTGCGGCATTGATCGCCGCCAAGACGTCGGTCGCGGCGCTATCGATGTCGCGCGTAAGATCGAATTGGACCGTGATCTGGGTGAAGCCGAGCGCGCTGGCTGAAGTCAGCTGCGTGACGCCCGGAATCTGCGAGAACTGCTGCTCGAGCGGCGTCGCCAGTGATGACGCCATGGTCTGCGGATCCGCGCCCGGCAGCTGCGCCGTCACCTGAATGGTTGGATAGTTCACATTCGGCAGCGCCGCGACCGGCAGCAACCGGTAAGTGACCAGCCCGCCGAGCAACAGGCCGACCATCAGCAGCGCCGTTGCGATCGGGCGATGAATAAATGGCGCGGAGATATTCATGGGATTTCCTGTTCTACCGAGCTCTGTAAGTCGGCTTGCTGTGCTTCCTGCCCCTGCAGCTCCCGCACGTGCGTGCCGGCGACCAGCCGATACTGACCTTGAACGACGATTTCTTCGTTGGCCTTCAGACCGGAGTCGATCAGCGCCTGTCCTTCGCTGATCTGCGAAACCACGACCGGACGCGTCTGTACGGATTCATCAGGACCGATGACCCAGACAAAGGAGCCACTCGGACCCTGCTGCACCGCCGATGCGGGAACGGTCAAACCGTCATGACGTGTCTCGAGAAGAAGCCGCGCATCGATGAGTTCGCCTGGCCAGAGCATCCTCTTGGCGTTGGGAAAACTTGCGCGCAGTCGGATTGTGCCGGTGGTCTGGACAATCTGGTTGTCGATGAGGTCGAGCTTGCCTTCATCCAGCTTGGTCTTGTCGTCCTGGCTATAGGCCTGGACCGTGAGCGGCCCGTGCGCCATTTCCTGCTGAATTTCCACAAAATCGGTTTGCGGCAGCGAGAAGATCAGCGAGATTGGTTGGATCTGAGTTACATCCACCAAGCCGTTGGGATCGGTGGGATGGATGATGTTTCCAATATCGACCTGACGAATGCCGCTCACGCCGTCGATTGGCGCGGTCAAATTCGTGTAGCTTAGATTCGTCTGCGCCTGCTCGATGACGCCTTCATCGGATTTCACCATGGCCTGAAGCTGCGCGAATTGCGCATTCTGGGTTTCGACGAGCTGCGTGCTGGCGTAACCCTTCTGCTGAAGCGACGTGTACCGGCCAAGATTGGCCTGTGCATTGACGAGTTGCGCCTGATCACGGTCGCGGTTCGCGATCGCCTGATCGAGCTGCGCCTGGTATGGGCGTGGATCGATCTGCGCCAACAGATCGCCTTGATGCACCGTCTGGCCTTGGTTGAAGGCGATCTTGACGATCTGGCCGGTGATCTGACTGCGGACAATGACATTATTGTAGGCGATGACCGTTCCGACACCACGCAGGTAAATCGGCACATCACCCTGATGAACAGTTTCGGCGACGACGGGAACGGCAGGCGGTGGAGCAGCGGCTTGCCCTGTTTCGGTAGCAGCGTGCAAGTGCCTGGCCGCCACTACAGCGCCGCCTGACGCGATCAGCGCGGCGACGATGATGATCAATTTCGCACGCATGTGTCGCCCTCGCTCTTCGGTTTTACGGATTAGTGATCAGCGGGCTGACGCCGGCGCTGTCGATTTCGGTCGAGCCGAGCGGAATCGTTCCGCCGTTCAACGTAAAATTCGAATTCGTTCCCACGGACGAAAGCGGGAAGGCCGTGCCAGTTGACGTTGCACTGGCAGCCGACGCACTCGTCGACGCGCAAGCCGAAGCCATGGTCGAACCGGATCCACCGCCATCAAAGACCGCGCCGGCGACCGACCCGCTCGTGTTGCAGTTCGAAACCGGCGCGGGACTCAAGCCGCCCGGATCGATTTCGGTCGCGCCGAGCGGAATACCTGTGGGGCTATTCGATCCGCCGGACGTGCTCGAACCGAGCATGCCCAGCGGAGATGTCGCTCCCAGGCCCGGTGTGGTCATCGCGCTCTGCGCGTGGGCTGCACCGCTACCGAGCAGGATCGCAGCCGTTATGAGGGGCAAAATTTTCATGGAGCGTCTCCGTCGTTAGGATGAGTTGCCCTCCTCAAAAACCGTGTTCCTAAGGAGGGCTGAGCCAGTAATGAACCTACTCGCCCGCGACCGGCGCGTAGAAATCGCCCTGACGAGCCTGGTTCAGCTCTTGAGCGGTCGGATGCTGAACGACGGTCTTGCTGGGCGCGTAATAATCGCCCTGCTTGAACTCGTTGACCTGGGAAGTCGCGTGCTGCACGACGGTCTGGGTCGGAGCGTAGTAATCCCCTTGCTTGATTAGATCCGCCGATTGCGCAAACACCGGCGCCGGAACGAACGCTGCTAGGCCTGCGATGACGAACATCTTGCTGAGCATTTTCATCTTCGATCTCCTTAGTTGTCGTTGACGCATTGTGCGTTTACGAATGCGAGGTCGTGACTTTGTCGCGTGCTTTTGGAATGCGTTTTCCGTCGCCATCGAAGATAAGCCGGTGACCCACAGGCACAATTAAATAGGGGTTCAGAATATTAAATTCGATTTTATTGAGCCCAATTTGAACTCGGAAAAGAATAAACACCGCGCGTCTTTTTAAAGCTGCACCTAGACAATCGCTTAACGCAATTTGCTCTGCACGGATTTAAAAGTGGGCGCGTGGACACCCACTATCTTTGCCGTGACTGATTTGAGGCAAAAGCGCCTGGTGCAATTGGGGAACTGTTTTTACGTTGTCGCGCTTTGACCCGCCAGTTCCGCGACGCAACCCGGGCCGGACGAGAACTTCAAGCTGAAGCCATGCAGTTTGGCGATTGCGCTCACCAGGCTCAGTCCCAGTCCCAACCCGGGATCGCTCCGACTCTTGTCGGAACGGTAGAAGCGCCGCGTCACGAGTTCGCCTTCGTCGGCGGGAATTCCGGGTCCGGTGTCGCGGACGCGCACGACGGCCTCGTTGCCTTGTCGAAGCAAACTTAGTTCGACCTGCCCGCCTTGCGGCGTAAACTTGACGGCATTGTCGACAAGATTGGCAATCGCCTCGAACAGAAGATCGCGGTCCCCCTGCACAGTGGTATCCGCTTCGGCTCGAACGGCAAAATCAACCTTTTTGTCTTCTGCAATCGGCTCGTAAAGGTCACCGACCTCGCGCACGAGATCGGCAAGCGCAACACTGCGGAATCCATCCATACGGCGGCTGTGCTCAATTTCGGATATCCGCAATAGCGCCGTAATGATCGCAAGCGACTGGTCTAGTCCTACAAGCGCCTGATCGACGCTCCTGCGCAATTCATCGAGGCTTCCCGCTTTCTGCCGGGCGCGCTCCAGGGATACGCGTACCCGGGTGAGCGGGGTGCGCAGATCGTGTGCAATATCGTCTCCCACCCCTTGCAAGCGCCGAACGAGGACCTCGATTTCACCGAGCATACAATTAACAAGGCGTGCAAGCTCATCAAAGGGGTCGTTCGTTCCTCGCGTAGGGAGTCGTTCCCGGAGTTCACCATCGACAATGCGTTGAACCTTCCGGTTAACCTCCTCGATACGCCGTTGTGCTCGAATGCTCAGAAACGCCCCCGCTGCAAGACTGAGACACAGCGCAGGGACCAAGCCGAGAGTCAGTGCGCGTTCCACAATGTGAACAATCCAAGTAAATTCGTAATCGCTGCGGGCAATGACCAGGGTTCCGCCTTCAGGGAGCCCGCGAGCGACGGCGCGAACGGCGTGCTGCTCGCGCGTCTCTCCATCGATCTTAATCAAGGAAGCGAGTTGTGCACCGACGTCCCCGTGCAGCATCGGCGGCAAAGTTTCGATATTGCCGGCGATGCGGTGGCCGTCGGCAGCAAATAAACCCCCAAGCTTCACGTGATGCGGGTCTGCTCGCAGGTACTGCTCGAGCCCTAAGACGCGTTGCTCCGGTTGGTGGCCCCCAATTGCGTTAGCTATTTCGTTGTTTAACGCATCAACGTCAGTTGTCATGTAAGAGTAGGCTTGCGCGAGGACGAAGCCGAACATCAGGAGAATACAGAGGATGAACGCGCCGGACACCGCAAGCGTCCAGCGAAACGTTGTGCTTCGCATGAATTCAGGCAGGCGCACGAAGGATGAACCCCTCACGGCGTATGCTATGGATCATCGGTTGCTCGTTTGTTGCGTCGACCTTTCGCCTTAGCCGACCCATGTGCACGTCAACAAGATTGCTGTGCGGCACGAATGTATAATTCCAGACTTCCTCGAACAGCATGGCGCGCGTCAATAACTGATCCTTTCGGCGCATCATGTATTCAAGCAGGCGAAACTCGCGGGGCAGCAAATCGATCGGGCGATCGCCGCGTTTGGCGGTACGCGATAGCAAATCGAGCTCGAGTGGTCCGACGCGCAATACCGTGTCGCGGTTTTCGGCGGGTCGGCGCAGCAGCGCCTCGATCCGCGCAATTAATTCCTGGATCGCGAATGGCTTGGTCAGATAATCGTCGCCGCCGGCGCGCAATCCGCGCACCCGGTCGTCGACCGCCCCAAGCGCGCTGAGCACCAGAACCGGTTTACCGACCCGCTCCTTTCTTGCCACTTCGATGATCGTGAGACCGTCGACCCCGGGCAGGAGCCGATCGACAATCATCACGTCCGCCTCGCCGGTGCGGGCCTTGTCCAGGCCTTCGATTCCTGTCGCCGCCCAATCGACTTCAAAACCGCGATCCACCAGTTCGGCCATGATCTCGCGCGCCGTTTCAGCGTCGTCTTCGATCAACAAAACTCTGGACATCAGAGATCTCTCGTGCGGGCCGGCGTGCGGCTCCGTATCGCGACCGGGATCAACTTCGCCCTCTTCGGGCGGTTGGGGCGCGCCAGTCAACGCCGTCGTCGTTTCAAGCATCATAATATATCCACCTTGGGGTTCGTCCCAGCGCCGTAGTTAAGGCGGCAATGCGCCGAGCGCTATTAAATTGGATTTTAAGTTGCGCAGAACTCGGCTCCAAAGCCGCGCGGGCTCGCGACTAAATCCGAATTTAGTTCTGGAACGCCTAATTTAATGGCGTGGCGACGCGACTTGTCCGATCTCCAGGGCACAGCAGATGCCAACTCTCCAGGGCACAGCAGATGCCAACCGCTTTTGCTGAACAAGAATAAGGAGAAGGATCATGATCACGAAGTCAAAGATTGCTGTGAACGCCGCTATCGAGGCCCTGAGTTTCGCCTCACCGGCGCTCGCACAATCATTCGATAACGATTTTGGCACCGGAAACGAGCTGCCTTCGTATTACGACAGCCACGGCGGGGTGCATGCCGGTATGCCGAGGCGGCATGAGCGCATTCGCCAGTCTCAGACATTCCGGTTTTGCATCGGAGTCCAACACCGGCGGCGGCAGCGGCGGCTACGACGAAATGCTGCAAAACGATCAGTGGTAACGAAAAGCCGCACCAAGCGCTGGGTCTCAGCAGCAAACGGCGTTGAGTGAATGGAGAAAAGCGATGAGCGACGTGCTTGAATTCTTGGAACGCCAGCAAGCGGGTGCTGCGATAAATCGCGGCGCCTCAGCGAACGGCAAGCTCATGAATGTGGGCTTCATCGGCCTTGGCCAGATGGGCGCCGGCATGGCGGCCAATCTCGTCAAGGCGGGTCATCGGGTCACCGTGTTTAACCGCACGCCGGCAAAAGCGGAGGCGCTAACGGCGCGGGGCGCGAAGCTCGTCACCAGCATTGCCGAGGCTAGCCGTGGCGATGCGGTGATTACCATGCTCTCGAACGACGAGGCGGTTGAGCATGTGGTCCTCGGACGCGATGGCGTGATCGCAAATCTACGTTCCGGCGGCCTGCATGTTTCCTCAAGCACGATCAGCGTCATCTTGTCGGAGCGCCTGACTGAGGCGCACGCCAGAAGAACCCAGAAGTTCGTCGCAGCGCCGGTATTCGGTCGTCCCGATGTGGCGGCGGCGGGCCGGCTGTTCATCGTCGCGGGCGGTGATGCCGCCGCGATTGAAGCCGCGACTCCCCTGCTCGATACGATTGGACAGAAAACATTCGTCATCTCCGACATGCCGAAAGCCGCCAATCTGGTGAAGCTCAGCGGCAATTTCCTCGGCGCCTCGGTGATCGAAGCGCTCGGCGAAGCCATGGCGCTTATCGGCAAGGCCGGTATCGACGAGCGGCAATATCTGGAGTTTCTGACCTCCACACTGTTCAGTGCGCCGATCTACAAGACATATGGGTCCCTGATCGCCGACGGACGTTTCACGCCGCCCGGCTTTGCCGCGCCTTTGGGCCAGAAGGACATCCGTCTGGTGCTCGCGGCCGCGGAGGACCTTCGCGTGCCAATGCCGGTCGCCAGTCTCTTGCGCGACCGTTTCCTCAATTTGCTCGCGCACGGTGGCGACCGGCTCGACTGGTCGGCAATCGGCCGACTTCCGGCCGCGGACGCGGCTGCGTTCTCAACATTGGAAAGGTGATGTCATGGAACGAATAGCAATCGGCAAATCCGGTCTGACGACCTCGCGAATCGGACTTGGTACTTGGGCGATCGGCGGCTGGATGTGGGGCGGCACCGACGAAGCTCGATCCATCGCCACTATACGCTCGGCCGTGGAGCGCGGCATAACGCTGATCGACACGGCGCCGGCCTATGGTTTCGGCCATTCTGAAGAGATCGTCGGCAAGGCGCTCGCCGAAGGCTCGCTGCGCGACAAGGTACAGATCGCGACCAAGGTCGGCCTGGCATGGAAGGACGGCGCTGTGTTTCGCGACTCGCGGCCCGCGCGGATCCGTAAGGAAATCGAAGATTCATTGCGCCGGCTGCGTACCGACTACATCGACCTTTATCAGGTGCACTGGCCCGATCTCGAAACGCCGCTTGCGGAAACGGCGCGGATGATCGAGGACCTGCGCCGTCAGGGCAAGATCCGCGCGATCGGGGTGAGCAACTACTCGCCCGCGCAGATGGACGCGTTTCGCGCCGTGGCAGGGCTCGATGCCGTTCAGCCCCCTTACAATCTCTTTGAGCGCGAAATCGACGCGGACGTGCTGCCCTACGCGAAACGCACCGGTCTCACTGTCTTGAGCTACGGCGCGCTCTGCCGCGGCCTTCTGAGCGGGCGCATGAGTCTGGAAACCAGATTTGACGGCGACGACTTGCGCAAGGTTGATCCGAAATTCCGAGGCCAACGTTTCCGCCAATATCTGGCCGCGGTTGACCAGCTCAAAAAGCTGGCGCAGCAGCGGTTCGGCAAATCGGTGCTCGCGCTCGCGGTGCGCTGGGTACTCGATCAGGGCGCAACCATTGCGCTGTGGGGCGCCAGGAATTCCGGTCAGCTCGACCCGATCGGTGAGATCGGCGGCTGGCATATCGACGCGGCGGCGAAGCACGAAATCGACGCAATCCTCAAGCGCTGCATCACCGATCCCGTGTCTCCGTCATTCATGGCGCCGCCTGTAACCCGACCATTGGAGCACCAGCCTTCTGCGGCCTAACTTCCGCGATTAAAAACGAATTTAGCTCTCGAAATTCGATTTTAATGGTGCGGCGCTGTCAGTCGGCTTACCTCAAAACAGTGGGAATAGCGAGCAAACAAATTGTTTGCTGGTAAGAGGAGGAGAAAGAT